>Ga0137416_10001792_pt1 | contig 11167 bp, 10 predicted proteins | sample CZODoug3_1_1_16f_FD_108282 | JGI IMG/M metagenome (GOLD analysis project Ga0137416, IMG submission 108282) | Vadose zone soil fungal communities from Angelo Coast Range Reserve, California, USA - CZODoug3_1_1_16fungal (Illumina Assembly) | ecosystem: Environmental > Terrestrial > Soil > Vadose...
ACCACGCGCTGGTTATCGCGGTAGGTGCCGGATTGCTGCAGCAGGCGATCGACCAGCGTGGTCTTGCCGTGGTCGACGTGGGCGATGATGGCGACGTTGCGAAGTTTCATTGCTCTTCTTCTGGATCAGACAATGGCTGGAGCGCGATCTCGCCGGAAAACCGGGACCCACTTTTCCGGATCACGCTCAAAAACCTGGAATTCTAAAGGGCGCATGGCGCCCAAAAAGGAAGCCCGGCCAAAAGGACCGGGCATACCCTGCTCATTGCGGCGCAATATAGTCAGAAATCGCCGAAAAACAACGGGTAACCTCCTCTCATCCGGCACAAATCATTGGCATTTCCGGTGCTCTGGGCGGCCCGGACGAAATTTCGCCGGGAACGCTTAACGCTGGGGACCGCGGGGTCGCCGTGCGGATCATCATGACCCCGCCAAATCCCGTCAGTACGCCGACCAGGATGAATGCGGAAAACCAGCCCGCGTTGCGTGGCTCGCATAGGGTCATGGTGCCGCACCCAAAGCGCAGAGGCCCGGCAACAACGTGAAGGACCGCTCCGCTCATGCAGATAACGCTAGCGCAGTTTCGTCTCGGCTGGATAACTAAGCAGGCAAAAATTGGCCGCTATCACTTAGCGCCATAGAGCCCATCGGTCGGATACACCCCACGCAGCACTTCCTCGAAATGGTTCTTGACGGATTCATTGCAGAGGCAGGCCCGGACCCGCAGGGCCTCGCGGTCACGCACCAGGATTGAGCCCCGGCGGGTCTCCAGTACCCCCTGCGCCTTGAACGTCTGAATCACACGGCTGGCATAGCTGCGGCCGACCCCGAGCATGGTCGCAAGCTGTTCATGCGTCAGCGGCACGGCGTCGTCGCCGTCGGCGCGCTCCATCGCCGAGATGATCCATTTCGCCGTGCGCTGCTCGATCGAATGGATTGCGTTGCAGGCCGTGGACTGGAACATCTGGGCCAGCATGCAGTCGGCATAACGCGCGAACACGTTGCGCAGCGTGGCCGATCTTGTTTTCGCCGCATCCAGCTTTCTGACATGCAGGCGCGCGAACGGCCCGCCGAACTTGACCATGATGCGCGTATAGGCTGGCAGATAGCCCTCGCTGACAATTCCGCCGACGGCGCCTTCGCGGCCGACCAGAATGGTTTCGACGTCGCGGCCGTCCTCGTTGGAGACCAGATATGTCGCAAGGCTCGGTCCGCACGGAAAGTGGACGATCTCGACATCGTCGCCGGGATTATAAAGCAGTTCGTTGGCCCCAGCCTCTTCATGCGCGAGATAGGGCGCAATCAGCGCAAAGTCGCTGGTGTTGAGCCGCCGCAATAGATTGTTGAATGGCCGTTCGATGCCATCAGGTGTTGCTCCGCGCACCCCAGCCATCCCTCAGACCTCGCTGCTCCGGCACCGGCCAAAACCACCTTCAGGTAAACACTTTTCACCAGCCTATGTGTGCACAAGCGCACAGACAGGGGAAGTGCCGTGTGATGGGTTCCAATGTGGAAACCGGTCGATGCGCCAGTAAGGCGTCAGGGCAGGTCCATTCCTCTTGCCGACGAGATCATGAATCCCGCCTCTGCCGACGGAACTGCCGCCTTGCCCAATGATGTGTTGATCGTCGAGGACGATCCGATTATCGCGCTCGACTTCGAGGAGACCATCCTTGGCTTCGGAGTGAAGACGGTCAGGACCGCCGGAGGCGTGGCCAGGGCCCTTGAAATGATCGCCGATCGCGCCCCGGATTTTGCGCTGCTCGATGTCGGGCTGGTTCGTGAAAAGAGCTTTGCAATCGCCGAGCGGCTGGATGCGTTGAAGATTCCCTTCGTCTTCGTCACGGGCTATGGCGCCCGTGTCCGGCTTCCGGCAGCGTTCGCGAACAAGCCGCGACTGCCCAAGCCCTATTCGTCCGATGCGCTGCTGGCGGTGTTGAAAGGCCGATCCGGCGGTCCGGCCGAGGGCTGATCCGCCGTTACCTGCTCGTTCCGATCGTGGCCCGCAGGGGCGCTTGGCTAACCGCGTTTGGGATCGAGCGTGGTCGACCATAGCGCCACGTCGGCGCGATCGCGCAAGGTCACGGTCATCTGTCCGGTACCGCCGTCGATCTTGACATGGCCGAAGAACTGCATCCCGGCGGAAGGCGGCAGATTCTGCTTGTCCAGGCCGGGCGCCTTGAGGAACTTCACCTCGGGCCCAAAGGTGTTGTCGAGTTCGTTCGGCCCAAACGTTCCCGCGTGCAAAGGCCCGGAGACGAATTCCCAGAACGGTTCGAAATCCTGAAATTGCGCCTTGTCCGGATTGTAGTAGTGCGCGGCGGCGTAATGCACGTCCGCCGTCAGCCACACGGTGTTGGCAACGCCTGAGGTCTTGATGAAGCGCAACAGATCGGCGATTTCGAGTTCTCGGCCGCGCGGTGGGCCGTCGCCTTGCGCAAATGCTTCCGAGCCTTTTTTGTTCGGCGCGTCGTCGTAGACAATGATGCTAAGCGGCATGTCGGACGCGATCACCTTCCAGGTGGCGCGCGAGTTCAATAATGCGCGCTTCAGCCACAAGAGCTGGTCGGGTCCGAGAAAGTAGCTGTCGGCGCCGTAAGTGGTCTGCAGGTTGGGACCATTGGGGCCGCGATAGCTGCGCTCATCCAGCATGAAGACGTCCAGATGCGGACCGTAATTGAGCGTACGATAGACCCGGCCCGGCTCGATGATGCTTTCGCGCATCGGATACATTTCGTGGAACGCTCGCGCCGCGCGCGCGGCGAGCAAGGTGATGTCGCGCTCCTTGTAGGCGGCGGGCAGCTGTTTCGATGCCGACCAGTTATTGGTGACTTCGTGGTCGTCCCACTGCACGAAGATCGGCACCTCGGCATTGAAGGCGCGCACATTGTCGTCGAGGAAGTTGTACTTATGGGCGGCGCGGAATTCGTCGAGCGTCTCGGCAACCTTGGCCTTTTCCGGGATCGTGACGTTCTTCCAGATCTTGCCGTCGGCTAGCTTCACCTCGGCCGGAATGATGCCGTCGGCATAGATGGTGTCGCCGGAATGAAGCAGGAAATCCGGCCTATGCTTGCGCATGGTAGCATAGGTGAACATGCCGCCGTCGTCGGGATTGATGCCCCAGCCTTGTCCGGCCACATCGCCGCCCCAGACGAAACTGACATCGCGCCGGTCCGCCGGCGCGGTACGGAAGCGGCCGACAACCGGCTCGCTCGAAACGTCGGTATGCGACAGGTCGCGGAATCTGACGCGATAAAAAATATCCTGCCCGGCGGGGAGATTTTCCAGCAGCATTTTCGCGGTGAAGTCGCTCTCGGGCAGCGCTGCGATCGGCGGCAAAGCCCTCGCATTGCCGAACGACTCTGACGTGGCGACTTCGACCATCATTTGCGACGGCCGGTCCGCGCGGGCCCACACCACGCCGCCGTCGGCGCCAACATCGCCGGATTGCACGCCATGGGTGATTTGCGGCCGATCGGCAGCGCGGCTGAGGTAGGGCATCGCAATGGCGCCGAACGCGCCGGCGCCCGTCACGGCTGCGGAGGAAAGAAAACGCCGGCGGGAAATCTTGCCCGGAATTTTGCGAGGAAATTCGATCGTCATGCAGGCCTCCTTGGTCGGTCAACGGAATGCGCAGGGTAGCGCTGACAGACCTAGGAAGATTCTGTGACGGCCCGATTACAGAGCGACAGTTTAAAGGGTCCCGGTTGCCCGGAACTGCGCGCCCGCCCGCTGCAGGTTCTGCGGCATGCTCATCAGCAATGCCTTACGGTCGGCCACGGCGTTGTGGAATTGCTCGAGCGCGATATTGAAAGCGGTCAACGCGCCTTCTTCGATGGCGCCGTGCTCGAAGCAGTGCAGCGTATTGCGAAGGATATCGTCCGCCTCGGTCTGCATCTGGTCGAGTTCTTCGGTGGAATCGCTGCGGCGCGCGGCGCTAAGCATGTCCAGCAAACGTTCGCGCAATGAACTGTTGTTGCTGCGCTCGTCCTTTTTCAGATAGCCCGCGAACCACGCGCCGGCGGAGCCCATCGCGGACAGGCCCATCAGACCCCACCAGATGAAATCGCTGTAGCGGTCCAGAAAAGTCTTTTCCTCGCCGTCGACGTAAGCCGCTGCGCCCGGATGCACGGGGATCACGGCATCCTTGTCGGTGTCAGGCGTCTCGATCTTGGCCGCCAGCGGAAACTCCGCCATCACCGCCTGCCGAATTGCAAACAACTGCCGGGTAAAGACGGCGACGGTCGATTCAGGCAGACCTTTCCGCGCAACGATGTGATGGGCGAAGCTGATCGTCTTCACCTCTTCGTCCGGTCTCCCGGGTGAGCCGCCGAACGCGCCGGCAGGGATCTCGGCTGATTCGTACATCGGATGGTTTTGCGCGATCGCCTCGGCGGAATCGATCGCGAGGAAGGTCGGCGTGCCGCCATCGCGTGTCGATGCCGTGATCGCCTCGGCGGTGATCTTGCTGTTGACCGGTCCGGCGGCGAGATAGGCATCCGCCTTCTGGTTGCGAATGGCGTCCGCGGCCTCAGCGGCCGGGAACTGAACGATCTCGACCTTGCTCGGATCCACACCGTATTGTTGCAGGATCACCTTGAGCAAATTGACATTGGCCTGGGTGCGCCCGACGACGCCGATGCGGTGTCCGGAGAGCTGCGGAATTTTCGTGATCTTCGAAGCGGCCTTCTTGCCTTTGCCTTTCGCGGCCGGGGGCACCCACAGCACCGCGACGTTCTTGCGCAGCGTTGCCACGGCCTGGGCATTTTTCGGCACCTCGAGATCGCCGCGAATGATCGCGAGATCGGCCTTGCCGTCGCCGAGCGCCTGGGCGCTTGCGGTGGCGCCATCGGTCTGTATGGGGCGTAAACGGACGTGACTATGGGCCTGGGTAAAGGCCTGGGTCAGCGCCTGCACCACCCTGATGTCATCGCTGTTTGCGGGACCGACCGCGATCCGCAAGATCACCGGCCGCATCGCAAAATAGTAGGCGCCGGCGAGTGTGCCGACCACGGCGAGGATCGCCGCCAGCGTGACGAACATCATCTTCCGCTTCGCCGACTGCGGCGACGGCTGGGCCGGCCCGACAAGGTCAAGGCCGCCGGTCATCGATCTGGCAAACAGTCGTTTGACGTTCAATTTCATCTTGCCAACCGGGTCAGACCGAGATTGTAACAAATCTCCAGCCAGCGCGGCGTTACATCGGCGTCATGGTTACCCGCCTCGAATCGGCTTTGGACCGGCTTTGCCGCCCTATTGTGGCATGGATCCCAAGGGCGCCATTCGGTGTTAAGGTGGCGTTAGGGTAAAGTTCGTGTGAGACGGGAGGTAAGTCATGGCGGAGCGGCTGTCGGCGGAGGCGCGAAAATCGGCGCTCAAGGAGTTGCCCGGGTGGACCGACGTGCCGGGTCGCGAGGCGATTGCGCGGACCTTTACCTTCAAGGATTTCAACGAAGCGTTCGGGTTCATGTCCCGCGCCGCATTGGTGGCCGAAAAGAACGATCATCACCCGGAATGGCGCAACGTTTACAAGACGGTAGAGGTGGTTCTGGCGACCCATGACGCCGGCGGCGTCACTGCCCTCGACATCGATCTCGCAAAGGCCATGAACGCGATCGCAAAGCAACTCGGCGTCGCCTGACGCGGCGAGGCGCAATCTTGCAGCGCTTGCATCACATCCCCAACTCTAGAGGCGTCGGCCGCGGCGATTTACCGCGCACCTTGAGGGAGCCTGAGCGATGGCATCCGAACATACCGTGGGTTTTGAGCCGGCCGACAGGCTGGCGAAAGACCGCGAAAGCGTGCGCCGGCGCTTCTGGATCAAGCTGAAGCGGGTAGTGGCAAAGCTCCCCTTCGCCGAGGATTTGCTGGCGGCCTATTATTGCGCGTTCGACAAGCAGACACCGCGCCATGTCCAGGCGGCGCTGCTCGGCGCTATCGCCTATTTCATCCTGCCGTTCGATTTCATTCCGGACATGCTGCCGGTGCTCGGCTTCACCGACGATGCCGCGATACTGGCGACCGCGATCCGGATGGTCGCGACCCACATCACGCCGGAGCATCGCGAGGCTGCGCGCACCGCGTTGAAGCGCGGGATTGAGCAGGACAATCAGGATTGAGCGCCCGTCGTGTTGAAGCCGGTCACCAGAGACGAAGCTCATCCGGTCATTCGCTGGCTGATGACCGACGCCCGCAGCAGGGTCGACGCCAACGAATTTCTCGAGGCGTTTGCGCATGAGCTGCGCGCCGCAGGAGTGGACGTCTCGCGCATTACCACCGGCGTTCCAATCCTGCATCCGCAGATTTTTTCCTTCAGCGGCCTCTGGCAGCTCGACAAGGGCACCACCGAGCGTTTGTACCGCACCGGACCGGATACGCAGGCGACGATGTTGAACAGCCCGATTCGGATCGCCTATCAAGGCGGAGGCCCGATCCGCTGCGAGCTCGCCGCACCGCCGCGCGATGGAGAATTCGCCATTATCGACGATCTGCGCCGCGAGGGCTTTACCGATTACATCGTACACTCGGTTCCGTTCGCCGACGGCAGCCACAAGGCGCTCTCACTGGCCACCACGCGTCGCGGCGGTTTCAACAGCGACGAGCTTGCGCTGTTCGAGGCAATGATCCCCGCGGTCGCATTCAATCTCGAGGTACAGGCGCTGCGCCGCACCGCGCGCACATTGCTCGATACCTATGTCGGACGGCAATCGGGCGGGCGCGTGCTCGAAGGTCAAATCCAGCGCGGTACCGGCGAGACCATCCGGGCGGTGATCTGGCTCTGTGACCTCCGTGGCTTCACCAATCTGTCTGAAGCATTGCCGCGCGACGCGCTGATCGACCTTCTCAACTGCTATTTCGGCCCGATGTGCGACGCGGTCGCGGAGCAGGGTGGCGAGATCCTGAAATTCATCGGCGATGCGATGCTGGCCATTTTTCCGATTCGAACTGATGCCGCGGCTACGTGTGGCGCCGCGCTGGTCGCCGCAGAGCAGGCGCAGACCGCGCTGATCGAGGAGAACCGACGGCGGGAGCGCGCCGGCTTGCCGCGCATCGAATACGGTCTCGCCCTGCATCTCGGCGATGTGATGTATGGCAATATTGGCAGCGACACCCGGCTCGATTTCACCGTGATCGGACCGGCCGTCAACCTCACAGCGCGCATCGAATCGATGTGCCGGCAACTTGACCGGCCGCTGCTGCTGTCGTCCGATTTTGTCAGAGCAGGAGGTATCTCCGCTCAATCCCTCGGCGCGTTTTCGCTCAAAGGGGTCGGTGTCGAACAGGAAATCTTCGCGCCGGTACCGATCAGTTGATCGATCGAATCAGGGCTCGGACCCAAATGATCCCCCCAAGAGCGGGAGAACTCGGGAGCGGGTCGCTCGCCAAGAACGACCACCCTTCCTTCCAACCAGGGATCGATCCCGCGTAGCGCCTATCGCGGCTGTGCAGGCGCCCGGCGGGGGGCCTGCGCCGAGGCGTTCCTCTCGGCTTCCCATGCCTGGAATTGTTTGAATAACGCTTCCTGGTCGTTGGCCGCCGGCGCCTGTGCCGCAGCAGGCGGTGCCGCGGAAGGTTGTACCGCAGCAGCAGCCGGCCTCGGATTTACCGCCGGAGTCTGCTTCGGAAATTCCTCGAAGCGGTTGCGTGCGACGGGCTCGATGCCATGCTGATCAAGCCATTGCTTGGCGGACGGCAAGCGTTGCCAGCCGGGAAGCGGCGCCGACAGCGAAACCTCCTTCCATTTCGGATGGAAGGGTGGATTCTGGAACGTTGGGAATTTGGTGAAAAAGGCATCCACGAACTGAGTGAGCTTTCGATACCGGTCGGTGTTGGGAGCCCAGTTATAGGCCGCCAGCACCGCCGGGACCGCGATCGTATCCACCTGCTGTTCCTGCTCGGAAATCAGATTGGGGTAGTCCTTCGCAGACAGGGTCGCCGGCAGGTAGTCGCCCTGCAGTGATTTGTCGTATTCGACGGGAACGAGATGAAGCTTGTCATCCTTGACCTGAGTGACGGCCTTGGAGGGTTTGCCCTGAACGGCGATCACGGCATCGATGGCGCCGGTCCTCAATTTCTCTAACGCGATGCGTTGCTCGATATAGACGAAATTTGGTCTAATTCCGAGCCGCTCGAAAACGATAGTCGCCGTTACGAAAGTTCCGCCATTCGGAAGATCAACGCTGACTTTCTTGCCCTCGAGATCCCTGAGGCTGCGGATCGATTTCGGCGCGATGACGTGCATCTCTTCATTATAAAGCTTGGTTACGTAGGCGAATTGTTTCTTGATGTCTTTGGCGAAACCTTTTTTCTCCAGATAGTCGAGCGTGTCGGAGCGCACGATTCCAAGATCTACGCCCTGAAGAAACAGCACATCGGCGATGCTTTGGACCGAGCCGCGGCCGACAATCGAGAGGACGCGCAGTTTATTTCCGTCATCGAGCACTGAGGCAAGGTCGGCGCCGAACTGAACATAGGTGCCGCCGATGGTGCCGGATATCACTGTCACGGTGTTGGCGTTCAAGGCCTTCTTGGTCTCCGCCGATCCGAACTGGAATATCGCCTTGAGGCTTTCGCTGACCTTTGCCGGGTCAAACTCCGTGTCTTCGGCCCGTGCCGCGAAGCCAAAAGCCATCATCATGGCGACAATCGCCAGTCCAAGTAAGCGGTGCATGGGTATTCCCCGTTCGTGAAAGCTAATTCTGCATTTGACTGAGGCGCTGCTGCGCCTCTGCCGAACCGTACCGGGCTGCCTTCTGGTACCAGTCGCGCGCCAACGCCGGATCGGGAGTGACGCTTCGCATATCCTGCTTCCCAAGCACGGCTGGATCGTAGGTCTGAGCCAGCAGGAGGGCGGCACTGGCCTCTTGCGCGTCCGCCGCCCGTTTCAGCAACAATCGCGCCGGCGCGATGTCGCCTATCGCGACCAAACTCTTTGCCCGCTTCAGCAGCGCCGCGAGTTCGTCGGCATCAAGCCGCCTTGCCGGCGGCGGAGCGGCGACAACGGCAGGAGCGGCGGTGGCGGTCGGAGCAGCCGTAGCAACGGCCGCAGGAGCAGGAGCGGCGGCCGGGGGCAGACGGACTTCCGGTTGGCCCTGATGGGCGGTCTTAAAAGCGGCAGCGATTTCGTCGCGCGTCGGCGCGCTATTTGAGGTCGGCGACGAAGCCCGAGCGCCAAAGCTTGGTTGAACTTCTGGCGCGGCCCGGTCGACGCTTGCGGTTCGTACCGCGAGTACTGGTTCCGGAGCTCTCATCTGTACGGCGGCAGACTGACCCGCTGATGTTCCGACCAGCGAAGCTTTGGCGTTCGCAAACAGAGCCAGCGGATTCTCCACCGATAGGATGGCGGAAACGATTGCTATCAGGCATATCGCCAAAATGCTGGCCTTAAGGATGCGCGACGAGATGGCCCTCTTGTTCCAAGACCTTCCGAAACGGGGTTCATCGGGTTCGTCGGGGCCGGAGAGGAAGATCGGCATCGCCTCCTCCGAACGGCCACCGCGCCTCGTCGGAATCGATGACGTGGAGCGGTAAGACATGAACTCGGAGACGCTCGCCTCTTCGTCAAACTCGTCGACGATCGGTTCTTCGTATGGAGGGAGCCTAGTCTTTCGCTCCATTGTGAGGCCTCCGCGCTATTACGCAACAATTGGGCATTTGGCATCAACTTGTATTTACTTGTTATTTGTTGATCAAGCCGCCCGTTACTGAGTTCTTAGCACGCCTTGTGAATCCGTCCAAAAGGCGACGATCACCAGCTCGAATTGGGAAATATTTTGGTTTTATTGGGGCTAAGGCGGCCAAATTCATTAAGATTTCCTCAAATGTCAGGGGCATGCACAGAATTTTGCGTTTTTGAGCGAGCCGGCAGGCTGCAATATGCCGCGAAAGCGTGCGCACGCCTCTGAATCAAGCTCGAGTTCCAGCCAGCCCCACCTCGCAGTGCAACATCACCGAGGATGTCAGTCTCCCGGTCAAGCCGGCCGCTTAAGGATGCAAGATAACTTTGCCCATCGCCTTGCGGCCTGCAAGCACCTTCAAGGCGTCGGCGGTTTGCGCCAGCGGAAAGCTGCGATCGACATGTGACGAGATATTGCCCTCGGCGGTCCACTTCACGAGCTTTTCCAGATTGGCGCGGTTCTTTTCGGCGTTGATCCTCGCCCAGGCACCCCAGAACACGCCGCGGATATCGCACCCCTTCAAGAGCGCGAGATTGAGCGGCATCTTCGGGATGTCGCCGGCGGCAAAACCGATCACGAGAAAGCGGCCTTCCCATGCGATCGAACGCAGCGCGGCCTCGGCATAGGTGCCGCCGACGGGATCGAAAATGATATCGACGCCCTTGCCGTTCGTCAGCCGCCGCAAGCCCTCCTTGAGGTCTTCCTTGGCGTAATTCAGGCCAACCTCGGCGCCGTGCGCCTTGGCGAATTCGAGCTTTTCGTCTGACGACGCGCAGGCGATCACCTTCAGCCCCATCAGCTTGCCGAGTTCGCATGCCGCCAAACCCGTGCCGCCGGCAGCGCCGAGCACCGCCATGGTCTCCCCGGCCTTCAGGCTGGCGCGATCTTCCAACGCATGCAGCGCTGTGCCGTAGATGATGATGATGCCGGCGGCGCGATCGAAATCCAGATTGTCGGGAATCTTGACGATGGAACTCGCGGCTAGCGCGATCTTCTCGCGTGCGCCGTTGTGGCCGCAGGACGCCACCACACGGTCGCCGACTTTCAGATCGGTGACCCCGGCGCCGATGCTTTCAATAACGCCCGCGACTTCCGCCGCCGGCGAAAACGGAAACGGCGGCTTGATCTGGTATTTGCCCTGGATCATCAAGAGGTCGAAGAAATTCAGCGCCGCGGATTTGATTGCGATCACGGCCTGGCCGGGCTCGGCCACGGGATCGGGCACCTCGGTCAGCACGAGATCGTCGGGACCGCCATATTGCGAGCAGAGAATGGCTTTCATGGACACACCTGAGTTTCGGACGCACAAGTAACGCTGGATGCTTCATGCCGGATTTGAAGCCGGGCTACAATCTGATTCGGCGATTTTGGACCTGAGCCGTCATTGCTTCGTCGCTGCACTGCTCGCAATGACAGCGATACACGAAGGAATGAAACGATGTTTGAAAAAGGCCTGCTGGCGGGAAAGCGGATACTGGTCACCGGCGGCGG
>Ga0137416_10001798_pt1 | contig 11157 bp, 15 predicted proteins | sample CZODoug3_1_1_16f_FD_108282 | JGI IMG/M metagenome (GOLD analysis project Ga0137416, IMG submission 108282) | Vadose zone soil fungal communities from Angelo Coast Range Reserve, California, USA - CZODoug3_1_1_16fungal (Illumina Assembly) | ecosystem: Environmental > Terrestrial > Soil > Vadose...
AGCATCTCCTTCGCTTCCTTGCCCACCGCGAGGACCTTCTTGCCGCCGCGCGACTCCTGCTGCACGGCGACGACCGAGGGCTCGTTCGAGACGATGCCCATTCCGCGGATGTAGATCAGCGTGTTCGCGGTCCCGAGGTCGATTGCCAGGTCGCGCGAGAAGAGCTTGTAGACACCGTTGAACATGAAGGCCTTGCGTCAGAGGGAAAGGCGCGCGGACGCTAGCACTCGCGTACGGGGTCCGCAACGCGCACTTTCGCGCGTTTTTGCCGCCGCGTCGAAGGAAAATCTTCCTCTCGGCGCCCGGCTGGACGCTCGCTTCGGGCGGGCATTGAGTCCTCTTCCCGGCAGGCGTAGAGGGTGCTCCATGCGCATCCCGGCAGGCGAAGAGCGGCGAAGGAACTGGATCGGCGGCGCGTGGGTGCCTCCCTCCACCGACAAGTACGACCCGTGTGTGAATCCCGCCGACACGCGTGAGGCGGCCGGAGAGTTCCCCAAGAGCGGCGCGGCGGACGCGAAGGCCGCGGTCGACGCCGCGGCGAAGGCGTTCGCGGGGTGGTCGTCGACGCCGGGACCCGAGCGGGGCCGGATCCTCGCGCGGGCGCACGCCATCCTCGAGGAGCAAGTGGATCTCATCGCCGAGGCGCTCTGCCGGGAAGAGGGCAAGGTCTTTCGAGAGGCGAGGGGCGAGGTGCTGCGCGGGCTCAACATCCTCGAGTTCTATGCCGGAGAGGGTTTCCGGCAGCACGGCAAGACGTTGCCCTCCGAGATGCGGAGCACTCTCTGCTTCACCTTGCGCCAGCCGGTCGGACCGGTCGCGCTGATCACACCCTGGAACTTCCCCTTCGCCATCCCGATGTGGAAGACGGCCCCGGCGCTGGTCGCCGGATGCACCGTCGTTCTCAAGCCGGCCTCGCTGACGCCGGTCTGCGCGCACCTGATCGCCGAAGCCTTCGCCGAGGCCGGGCTCCCGCCGGGCGTGCTGAACGTAGTCACCGGACCGGGCGGCGCCATCGGCGACGTGATCGCGGACGACCCGCGGATCCGGGCCGTCAGCTTTACCGGTTCCAACGAGATCGGGCTTCGACTCTACCAGCGCGTCGCCGCTCGCGGCGTGAAGGTCACGCTGGAGATGGGAGGCAAGAACCCGGTGATCGTCCTCGACGACGCCGACCTCGATCTGGCGGTCGAAGGGATCGTGCAAGGCGCCTTCGGCAGCACCGGCCAGCGGTGCACGGCGACATCGCGCGCCGTCACCACGCCCTCCATCGCGCCCAGGCTGACGGAAGCGCTGGTCGAGCGCGCGCGCAAGCTGCGGGTCGGAGACGGCATGCAGCAGGGTGTGGAGATGGGCCCGGCGGTGGACGCGGGACAGCTCCGGACGGACCTGGAGGCCATCGCCCAGGCGAGGAGCGAAGGGGCGAGGCTGCTCTGCGGCGGCGAGCGGCTCTCCTCCGCGGAGCACGAGCACGGATTCTTCCTCGCGCCCACCATCTTCGACCAGGTGCTGCCGGGCACGAAGCTCGCCACCGAAGAGGTGTTCGGCCCGGTGCTCGCGATCCAACACGCGCGCGACGCAGAGGAGGCGGTGCGCATCGCCAACGACGTGGCCTTCGGCCTGACGGCGTCGATCTATACCCGCGACTACTTCCAGGCGATGCGTTTCGTGGAGAAAGCAGAGGTGGGGATGCTGCACGTCAACCAGCCGACGGTGGGCGGCGAGGCGCAGCTTCCCTTCGGCGGGATCAAGGCGACCGGCGTCGGCGAGAAGGAGATGGCGGAGGAGGGTGCGAACTTCTTCACGCACCTCAAGACCGTCTGGCTCGACTACACGGGGGCGCGGCGAACGACGAACATCTACTGAGGGTCGGCTAAAACGCAGCGAAATCGGGCCCCTGCGGTCTGTGTAACACAGCGCACGCGCCGGAATCTTGACCTTGCGCCCCTGGACTGAAACAGTACGATGTTTTCCGGAGGTGGAACCCGATGCAGCGCCGGCGTCCCGCACTTGCGCGGATCTTGTCCGCTCTGGCGGGGCTCGCGTTCGGGCTCCTGGGCGCCGAGATGACGTTCGGCCAGCTGCGGCCGGAAGAGCCTCGCTCCGAAGCCGTGCTCTACTCCATCGAGGTCCGCAACGGCGCGGGCGATCTGCTCGCGAGCCCCATGCTCATCGGCGAGGAGGGGCGCCCCGTCCACCTCAGCCTCTCGCAGGACGTCGGGCGGCACCGCGAGCCGCTGGCCATGTCGCTCGACCTCGATCCTTCTCCGGACGGCGACAACCTCTGCGTCGGGTATCGGCTCTCGATCGACGACGGGTTCGCCCACTCCGGCCGGATGGGTGTCACGTACGGCGAGCTGCACTCCGTCGAGTTGAACGGCGGGGGTGAGAACCTGAGGCTGTCGCTCGTCGTCGCCCGGGCGTACACGCGGGACTTCGGACGCATCCTGCAGCGGCACCGCCGCCCGTCCGCGTAAGCATTCCGGATGATGGGGTGCGCATCGCTGTGGTAGAAAGCGGCGCGTGCCACAGCCCTCGTTGACGCCGGAAGAGAGCAGGCTCGCAACGTTTTGCCGCGTCTTCGCGGTCGTGTACTTCGCCGGCGCGCTCTGCTTCGCCGCGTCTCCTGAGCTGACCTACCGCATCGCGGCGCTCGAACCCACTGCGCTGCCGCCCCTCGGCCCGGAGGCCGCCTTCTGGAACGTGCTCGGGGTGGGAATGATGGCCGCAGCCGGTACGGCGTGCCTGGTCGCTGCGGCGCGCCCCAGGGAGCGTCGGCATGCGATCCTCCCCGTGGTGGTAGCGAATCTGATCTCGAGCGCTCTCGCGGCCGTGCACCTGGTCGGCGCGGGGCGCTCGCGCGCGCTGATGGCGTTGCTGGTGACGGACGTTCCCATCCTGCTGCTCACGGTGGCCGTGTATCGGGCTGCCGCCCCGGGCGTCCACAGCGCGCCCGCCCGGGGCGAGCTGCCCGAGGCGGCCGAGTCGCCCAAGATCCAGCTCAACGTCTCCAAGAGCTGATCTGGCCCTGTTTGATTGAGGATCCGGCTGCTTTCCTGCGCCCGGCGTCCGTCTGCGTTAAATTGCGCCCATGATCGGCGTGGTCGTCGCGACGCACGGGAAGCTGGCGGAGGAGATGATCCGCACCGCCGAGGCGGTCGTGGGCCACCTGGACCAGGTGGTCCCGGTGAGCGTGGTCGCCGCGGCGCCGGACATGCGCGCGAACCTGAAGGCCGCCATCCAACGGGTCGACCAGGGGGATGGCGTGCTGCTTCTCACCGATCTGCTGGGCGGCTCTCCCACCAATCTCTGCGTCTCCTTCCTCACGGAACGGAAGGTGGAGGTCGTCACCGGGATCAACCTCCCGATGCTGCTGAAGCTCTCCGGCCTGCGCACCAGCGGGAAGCCGATCGGGCAGGTTGCGCACGATCTCGCCGAGGCCGGCCAGCGCTCCATCGGTCACGTGAGCGAGTCGTTGCGGAGGATGGGTTGAGCAAGACGCCGGTTGGCGTCGCCCTGGTTCGCGTGGACAACCGCCTCGTGCACGGCCAGGTGCTCGAGGCCTGGCTTCCGGCCCTCGATGCCAACGCGATCCTGGTGGCGGACGACGAAGCCGCCGGCAACGTGCTCGCGCGCTCGGCGATGACGCTCGCGATTCCGCCCGGCGTCAAGTTTGAGGTGGTCCGGCTGCAGGCGGCGGCCGAGATGCTGCGGCCAGGGGGAAAGGGACCGCAGGGGGCCCGCACGCTGGTGTTGTTGCGCGACGTTCGCGATGCGGTCGCCCTGCACGATTCCGGGGTGCCGATTCCGCAGCTCAACCTGGGCAATGTCCACTTCGCCGCGGGCCGCAAGCAGGTCTCCCAGTCCGTATTCCTCGATGCGGGCGAGCTCTCCGCGCTGGACCGCCTCGCGCAATCGGGAACGAAGGTCGAGGTGCGTGCGGTGCCCACCGAGGCGCCGCTGCAGCTGCCGCAGTTGAAAGCGCGCTTCGCTGCGGCCTGAGCGGGTGTAAAGAAAGGCGATGCTACCGCTCCCGGCCGGCGGCGCGCCGCACCTGTTCCTTCTCATGGCCATCGCCGCGCTCATCGGCGGTCTCTCCGCCATCGAGCGAAAGGGAGCGTTCCAGCTGATGCTCTCGCGACCCATCGTGCTCGCTCCGCTCCTCGGCTGGGCCCTGGGAGACGCGCAAGGGGGACTGGTCCTCGGGATCCCGCTCGAGCTGCTGTTCCTCGGCGGCGTCAACCTGGGTGGGAGCCTGCCGGACAACGAGTCGCTCCTCGCCGGAGCGCTGACGGCGATGGTGGTGCCGGCCGGACTCGCGACCCGCACCGGCGTCGACGGGCCGCTCGCCGCGCTCGGGCTCGCCTTGCTCCTCCCCCTGGCTCTCTTCGGCAGGAGGCTGGACCGCGCATCGGAGGAGCGGAACACGCAGCTCATGGAGGAGGCGCTCTCGAGGGCCGCGCGCGGCGATCCATGCGCTGCGCAGGTCAACCTGCGCGGGCTCCTGTTGCCCTTCGGGGCCGCGGCCGGCATCTGCGCGCTCGGAGTGCTCGCCTCGCCGCTCGTCGCCCTGGCGCGCCTGAAGTGCGGCGCCCTTGCCCTCCCCGCGCTGGAAGGATCCTGGCACGTCGTCTGGGCCGTGGCTGCCGCGTGCGCGGTGCGGGCCATCCGCGATCCCCGCGCGCCGGCCTTGGCCGCGATCTGCGCGGTGACGGTGGTCGCCATCACCCTCGCCTTCCGGGGCCTGCGGTGATCCCCGTCGCCGTGCTCACGCGGCCGGGGCGGCGCGTATCGGTGGCTGCGCTCGGGCGCGTCTTCCTGCGCTCCTTGTTCCTCCAGGCAGCATGGAATCCGCGCGGGATGCAGAACCTCGGATTTGCCGACGCCATCTCGCCGGCGCTCGCGGAGCTGTATCCGGATCCGGTGGAGCGCGCCAAGGCCGTTGCACGCCACCTCGAGTTCTTCAACTGCCATCCCTACCTGGCGGCGGCGATCCTCGGCGGAGCGGTGAGGCTCGAGGAGCGCGTCGCAAACGGAGAGGCGCCGCCGCAGATCGTCTCGAGCTTCAAGAGCGCGCTCGGGCCGCCGTTCGCCGCTCTCGGCGACGGATTCTTCTGGCTTGCGCTGCGTCCCGTGGCGGCTCTGGCCGCCGCCGCGACGCAGCCTTTCCTGGGCATGGGCTGCGTGCTCGTGTTCCTCGTGCTCTACAACGCCGTCCACCTGCCGGTGCGGCTCTGGTTGTTCGCCACGGGCTATCTGCGTGCCGAGGGCGTCGTGGATGCCGTCGCGCGCGCGCACATGTCGAGTGGGACGCCGTTCCTGAAGGCGTGCGGCGCCGCCCTGGCTGGCGCCGTGGCGGCACGGGGAGTGTTGCACGCGGGCCTTCCGGGCCGGCCTTTCGAGGCGGTGATGGTGGCCTCGATGATCGTGCTCGCCTGGGCGACGGTACCGCGCCTGGGGGCGACGCGGGCCGTGTACATCGCGCTGGGAGTCGGGCTGGTCGTGGGAGCGCGATTTCTCTAATACTCAGAGCGAGACGATGGCGGACGAGGCGATCGAGAAGACTTGCACGGTGCGCAACAAGCTGGGCGTGCACGCGCGCCCTGCTGCGCTGATCGTGCAGACCGCCAACCGGTTTCCTTGCGACGTCACGCTGGTGAAGGACGGTCAGCCGGTCAACGGCAAGAGCATCATGGGCGTGCTGATGCTGGCGGCGCCCATGGGGACCAGCGTCACCGTGCGAGCCGAGGGCGAGCAGGCCCAGCAATGCGCGGATGCGATTGCGGATCTGTTCGAGAAGGGATTCAACGAGGAGATCGGCTGATCCGCGCCTCAATGCGTCGGGGGCAGGATCGTCGTCTCGTCCCTGCGAACCTCGGTCGCCGTGAGCGGGCTCGTCGGCTGGTCGCCATTCTGCGGGCGCCGTTTCATGCGGAACTCGTCCGAGAACGGCACCCCGCTCGACCGGCTGGCCGCGGCGAGCGCGCCGAGCAGCGACCCCACGAGAGCGAGCACCGCGCCGGTGGTGGCGAAGACCGCCAGCAGAGGTCCGTTGCCGGTGGTCTCGACCAGCGCTGCCGTCTGCCCGCGCGTGCCCCGGTGCAGGGCGGTGTTGCTCACCGGCGTGCGGGAGAAGGCGGCGACGCCGGACACGAAGAGCGCGATCATGCCGGCGAGCAGCATCGACATGCTCCAGGACACCGCGCCGTGGATCAGGCTCCAGTTCCGGCGCCGGTCGCCGGCGAAGCGGACCACGGCGAAGGCGCCGATGAACGAGGCGATGATGGTGCTGACCGCTCCCCAGATCGCAGCTCCGGCGTTGGACGCGGCGGGGCGCGCCACGAACGGGTCCACGACCGCGAGCCCGACGGCCATCGCCACGAGGGCCAGGACCAGCATCACGCCCCAGCCGATCAGCGTGCCGGCAAAGAGCGCGCTCCAGTCCAGACGCAGGGGACGGTCGAGGCGAGAGTCGGCCTCGCTCGGAGCGCTGGTCGTGCCCTGCGTACGATCGTAGGTAGCCATCTGTTCTCCTAGAGTTCGCCGAGGGCACGGTGGCCCCGTGCGCTGCTGCCCACAAGGCACGTGCGTGCGGGGGCTCGCGCTCAAGGCTGTCTCCGCAACCGCCGGAGCAGCGAACGGCTGCGCCGTCAAGTCCCCTTCGGCGGCGGGGCCTGGCCTTCCTGCCGGGCGAGGAGGCGGCGGATGTTCGGGCGATGGCGGAGCACGATGAGGAGCGCGATGCCGAGCAGACCGTAGACGGCGTAGCGGTCGGCGGTCAGCGGGGCGACGCCCAGCGCCACCGCGACTCCCGCCAGCGACCCCACGCTGGAGATCCGCAGGAGCTTGTAGGCCACGAGCCAGGTGACCGCGCCCGCGGCCGCTGCCCAGGGAGCGAGCGCGAGTGCCACGCCGAATCCGGTGGCCACCCCTTTCCCGCCGCGCAGCCGCAACCACACCGGAAAGCAGTGACCGAGCACTGCGGCGAACGCACACGCGGAAGCGAGCATCGGCGGAGCCTGGGGCGTGCGCGCGGCGAAGAGCACCGGCACCGCGCCCTTGAGCGCGTCGAGGACCAGGGTGGCGATCGCGGCAGGTCTGCCGGCGGCGCGCGCCACGTTGGTAGCGCCGATGTTTCCCGAACCCACTGCCCGCACGTCCGCGCCGGTGACTGCCTTTGCGATCAGCAGCCCGAACGGGATCGAGCCGCACAGGTAGGCGCCGATGACCCAAAGCCAGCTCACATGCGCCCCTGCACGGAGACGAAGATCCAGTTGGCCAGTAGAGCGATCGCAGCCACCCAACGCGCGCGCGGCGTGTTCTCCAATCGGGGAGCGAAAGGAAGACCGGCGAGACGCAAGGCGGTCCAGACCGCATGCGCGCCGCACGCGGCGGCGACCAGCGTCGCAAGCGGACTGAAGCTGAGCGCCTCGGAGAAGCGGCCGCGGACCGCATAGTGGAAAGCGCGGGTGGCCCCGCAGCCAGGACACGGCAATCCCGTTGCGGCTCGGAACGGACATGCGAGCAGAGCGAGAGGTGGGGCGTCGAGCGGCAGGGCGGCGGCGGCCGCGAGCAGCAGGATCGCGACGCCGGCGAACGCCAGCGCATGAACCGACGGGCGACCGGCCCGGGCGATCACGGCTGCCCCACCGCACGGCGCAGGGCCAGCGTCAGGGTTCCGAACGCGGCGAGCATCAGGCAGCAGAGCACGAAGTACGGCGCCAGCACGGACGCCGCGGCGCCAGTCGTGGAGATGCGGTGGGTGACCTTCATCCCAATCGCGGTGAGCGCGACCAGCCAGATCAGGCCCACGATCGATCCGCACGCCGGAACGGCGAGCAGGGCGAGCGGAGCGCAAGCGTACGCGCATGCCGCGAAGGTGGCAGGGAATCCGCGCTTTGCCTGTCCGAGGATGACGGCGATGCCGTGCGTCAGCGCGGCGTTGACGTAGAGCAGCAGGAACGTGAACACCGGCGTCAGCAGTGCGAGCGCGACGACCCATGAAGGCGAACTGGCCTGCAGTTGCGCCTCGAGCAGGCGTTGCACCACCGGGGCCACGTCGGGATTGCCCGACATCCCCTCGAGGATGCGCCGCAGCTGATCGCGTTGTCCCATCAGCAGGGGGCGCTCCAGGAGCTGTCCGAGCGCCCAGAACACGGACGTATTGAGCACCGCGAATCCCAGCTGGGCGGCGCCTCTGTCGAGCCGGGCCGAGGCAAACAGCTTTCCGGGTTCGAGGAGCGCTTGCTGCAGCGTCTGCATCCATGCCGTGAAGAACCCCAACTCGGCGCGCCGCTCCCAGGGAGTCCCTGCTGGCTCGGGCGCGAGATCGCCGGGCGTCGGCGGGGCTGCGGGTGGCTCGGGGACGACCAGCGGTTTACCGCAGACGGGACAATCCTGGCGTCCCGGTCGGTCCGTGCTGAACGTATTGCGGCAGCTCGGACAACGTGCGAGCACAGCGCCTTCTAGCACGTCCACTGCGGGACAAGCCGGGCGGCCGAGAAGCTTCCGTGGCGGCGGCGCGATGCCTACCTCTGCGAAGCAGCCGGGGATTTCCCGGCGCTTCATGCGGCGTCCCCAGAGAAAGCGCCGCGAAAAATCCCTTGAGGAGGCATGAGATGAAGTACGCATATGGTCTCGCGCTCGTGGCCGCGCTGGTCTTCGGCTGCAGCAGCAGCAGCAAGAGCACACGCACCTCGTCGAACGAAGGCAAGTCGGGAACGGTCGAGACGACCGGCTCGACCGCCGGGACGCAGGCGAATGCGCAGGGCACCGCGACCACTTCGACGGCCAGCAGCGCGAACAACACCACCGGAACCGATACGAACGCGCAGGGTTCGACGAGCGGGTCCATGAGCAACCAGCCCTCGAGCGGCGCGTCAACGGCGTCGAACCAGGGCACCGACACGAGCCAGTCCTACGGCACTCCCGCCAGCAGTTCGTCGCAGACCAGCAACACCGGAGCGGCGAGCACAGGCACCGCCTCGACAACTGACCAGTCGGGTTCGAGCCAGAGCGGCGTCACCAGCGGCCCGAGCGCGAATACCGACGCTACGTCCAGCCAGACCGCGACGAACGCGCCTGGCCAGAGCAGCACCCCGGGCTCGACCTCGCAGACCGGCCCGACCTACGGCCAGAGCGGCGAGAGCGGCAGCCAGAGCTCGGGCGCGTACGGCAGCACCGGCCCCGGCAGCACGACTGGCACCTCTTCGGACCAGGGCAACCTCCGAACCGTGACCGGCTCGGTCGCCCGCGTCGACCAGAACAGCATCACCCTCGACCAGTCGGCCGGCGGCGTGACGCTGACGGTGGACTCGCAGACGCAGGTGCTCCGCCGCGGACAGCCCGTGGCCGCCGGCATCTCGGCGATCCGGGAAGGAACCCAGGTCCGCGCCAGCTTCGACCCGGCCTCGAATCGGGCCGACAAGATCGAAGTGATGGGGCGCGCCAGGAGGCACTCGAAGGGCAGCAGCACGTCGAGCGGCACCACCGAGCAGGGCAAGGCGAACTCTGGCGACCAGACGACGACGCCGACGCCGAGCAGCAACCCGAAGTAGTTGCGGGGCGCGGCTCGCTCTCCGGGTGCGGGCTGCGATTGCGGGCGCCGGGTCCTTTCAGGGACCCGGCGCTCTCGCTTCGTGTAGGGTCGGCGCGTGATCGAGTTCCTCTGCGGCCTGGGCGCGATCGCCGCCGTCCTCGCCGCATCGCACTTCAGCGCAGCCGTCGACCTGCTCCGCTTTCCGCTCGCATGGACGGGCGTGCTCCTGGCGCTCGACGGCCTTGCCCGCTGGAGACGCGGCGCGACGCCGCTGGCTACGCCGGCGGACTGGATCGCCACCGGTGCGGCGAGCGTCGTCTTCTGGGATCTGTTCGAGCTTCTCGACCTGCGTCTGCGGAACTGGTGGTACGTCGGCGTTTCACCGGATCCATGGGTGGGCAGCGCGTTTGCGGCGATCTCGTTCGCCACCGTGCTGCCGGCGGTGCGGCTTGGTCTCGCACACGTTCCCGAGGCGCGGCCGGACCCGCTGCGGTCAGGTCGGAGGTGGAGGATCGCGGCAGCATTCGCGATGCTGCTCGCCGCGCTCGCGTTTCCCCGGTACGCATTCCCGTTCGCCTGGATCTTCCTCTGGCCGTTGTCCGAAGCGCTCGCGGGTGTGCGCGTTCCCTTGCGCATCATGGCACTCGGCCCGCCGCTCGGCCTCCTCTGGGAAGGGCTGAACTGGCATTGCGCGCGCGGATGGATCTACACCATTCCATTCTTCGAGCGGCCCAGGCTGTTCGAGATGCCGCTGCCCGGTTACCTCGGCTACTTGCCCTTCAGCCTCGAGTGTGCGGCCGCGCTGGCGCTGCTCGATCGGCTGCGTCCTCACCTGCGAGGGAGCCGCGGAGCATGGGCGCTGCTCGCCGTCCTCTTGTTCCACGCCGGGGCCGACCAACTCACCCGGGGGCACACCGTCATCTCGTTTTTCGCGGTAAGAAGCTCTCCATGCCCGGCAAGGGGTTCCTGGTCCGCGAGCACCATCGTACGCTGCTCACCATCCACGCGCTGGTGATGATCTCGGGCCTGCTGGTCTGCGCAGCCCTGAACCGGCGTTTCTCCCCGGATCGATTCTGGGTGCAGTGGGTGGCCATGGGCTGGGGAGTCGCCTTCCTCCTGCATCTCTGGGCGTTTTCGCGAGGGACGCTGGCGACGATGGGGCGAAGGCGGTAGTGGCCATCCTCGCGACGCTCCGGCAGGACCGGGCTGGCGATTGGAAGAGCCTCGACGACTACCTGCGCGAGCTGCGTCACCGCGAGACCGGCGCGCTGGCGGCGCTGGCGAATTCGCTCTCCGCACCGCCCGGCGAGCAGAAGGAGCTCGCCGAGTACGGCGAGGCGGGCGCCGTGCTGCTGGAGGTGGCCTGCGATCTGCGAGTCCCGAAGGGCGCGCGCCTCGCGGCCGCGCGATGCCTGCTCGAGGCCGGCATCGAGCCCCCATTCGTCGCCCACCTGTTCATCGGGGCTGGCGATCTGGTCACCGACCCGCGCCTGGGGAGCGCGGCGCGCAGGCTGGGCTGCGCTTCGCGGCGGGCCGTCGCGGATGCTCTCGGCCTGGGTCGTGCGGTTGCTCTTGCCAACACCATGGGATGGTCTCCTTCGTTCCTTTCCTAGGCGCGGACG
>Ga0137416_10001801_pt1 | contig 11155 bp, 8 predicted proteins | sample CZODoug3_1_1_16f_FD_108282 | JGI IMG/M metagenome (GOLD analysis project Ga0137416, IMG submission 108282) | Vadose zone soil fungal communities from Angelo Coast Range Reserve, California, USA - CZODoug3_1_1_16fungal (Illumina Assembly) | ecosystem: Environmental > Terrestrial > Soil > Vadose...
ATCGCGGGTTCGAGTCCCGTCCGCTCCGCCAGTTAAATCAAGCACTTGTGACATCCTTGGACTGTTCGTCCGGGGCATTTTCTATCGGCTTTCTAACGTCCCGCTGATTTTCCTCGCGGGCAGACCGACCGCCTTCGATCACGCGCAGCTTTGGGCGACCGCTCGGAGCGATGGGCTTGGGCGGCTCCGGCAGCGGAGTGACCCGCAAACCCGCCCGCTCCGCCACACTGTCGCTGACACCAGCCACGCCCGATTCGACCGTGTGCGCATAGATCGTATCGACGATCGTGCTGCGTGCGTGTCCGATGACGCGGGAGACGTTGAAGGGCACCTCGCCACTGGCCCGGGCCAGGCTGACAAACGTCCATCGCAGCGAATACATGTCGCGGTAAGGCGCCTTCGCGCGCTTCAACAGCGGTATCCACACGCGCTTTCGGACGTTGGCTTTGTTGAGCGGCGTGCCGGCCTCACTGGGAAAGACGAGTCCCTCACCCCCGGTGCGGGCTCGATGCTCGCGCAGGACGGCTGCAAGCCATGCCGAGATGGGCACCGTGCGGCGCCCCGCAGCGGTCTTGGGCGGATAGAAGCGGAAGGCCTTCGAACACCACGTCCTCACGATGCGGATGTACGGCTTTTCGACATCGAGATACACCTCCGACCAATCGAGCGCATAGATCTCGCCGGGGCGCGGTCCCGACACACTGAGAGTGCCGGTCAACGCCAATTCAAACGGCGTTGCGTTTTCGAAGATCGCCTGCAACTCAACTTCAGTGAAAACACCCCGGTTGGCCGTTCGCTCGCCTTCCACGCGTTGCATCTTCGGGTAGCGCTGCATGATGTTGGAACTGACGTATTCCGAGTCGAAGGCATACGTGAAGACGGCTTTCGCGGCTTTGATCGACTTGTTGACTTGCGAGACGGTGTACCCGCTTTTTCGCAGCGCGTTGAAATGTGCCTTCATATCGGCACGCTTGATGTTGCGAATGTTTCGAGGTCCGAGCCTTGGCAGCCTTGCGTCTGCTTGAGGCAAGAGACGGAGTTTGAGCTCCGTCTGATATTCCTCGAGCGTACTGAACCGGCGATTGATGGCGCGTCGGTCATCCAGGAACAGATTGGCTACTTCCTCGAAGGTCTTGCGTTCGAGAGGGCCCGTGTAGTCCCCATTCAGTTTCGCGCTTTCAAACTTACGTTTGAATGCTTTCGCATCGTCCCTCGTGCCGTGAACGGTGTGCCAGTCGCGCTTTTTAGTTTCCTGGTTGTATACGACAACATGCCACCGACTGCACTTGCCGGCCGGGTCGCCTTTCAGCGGGGCTCGTTTGATCATGGAGGATCTCCCATGACGTAGTGTGTCTCGCGAGACTAACACTATCATGGAGGATTAGTGTTGCTATTTCTCTCCATTATTGCCAACTCGACAGATGATCGGCGATAGCGTCTCCTGCGCCCGAATGACAACGATGGAATGTTGCCTTCGCGTGCTTGCTGCTCCACCCACGTTACGGGAACCTGCAGCGCCTCGGCCAGCTGTTTGGAGTTGAGTAAAGGTTCGTTGGGAGCTGACGAAGTCTCGCGACGGAGATTGCACTTTGCGCCTTCCTCCAGCGCCCGACGGTAAGTTTCTTCTTCGAGCACCAATGTCCCTATGCCCGGAAGTGGAATCAACACGCGTTGTCCCATAAAGTTCTCGATTTATTGCCCAGCAAGATCCTCGGAGCAATGGCCACTGACCTCTTTTCCAAAATGACATTAGCGATACGGTATCTAGAGGTGGTGTACCCGCCAAGTGGGTTTTCGCCGAAAATTGGGCCGATTCCAGATATCTGCTCGAGATGGACTGGCAGACAGTATCGCAATACTTCACGGGGTGAGTATTTGTCTGTTGTTGTGTTTGATAGGAATCGTCGAGTTGTACTGTTATGAAGTCTCAGCTTCGTGTCAATTCGCCTGAATCCGGGCCGATTCGTGACAAAAGCGGTGAAACAAAGTTCGCTGCCAGTTGTGACAAAGTACCATGGGTAAATTCGGTGACGTCGAACTGCGGAAGCTGCTCCAAAAGCGACCCGCGGTATCCAAAACCTTCAAGGACGGCCATGTGGCGGGCCTGTCGATCCGCATCGGCCCCAAGTCCGCTACTGGTACCTGAGGCTTCGGGTCGCAGGCGAGGGCGGGGTCCATGGAACCCACGTGTTTCAACGGTCATTCTGGTGCGATGATGATCGTAGCTTGCGGCAGTACCCGAAGAGCACCTCGGATAGATCACACCCGGCTCGCGTCTTCTTCGGCATCATGCCGCAGTGCAGCGCACGCCGCGACTCATGAACTGGCATTGCAGACCTGGCTGCTGAACTGACGGAGTCACGCAACTGCCGCAACGATTGCCAAATTAGGGTAAATGGTGCGACCCGTCGCTATCCTTTGATTTTGCTGCAATCATAAATCCGCATCGGGGGTTAATTTTCAGGTACCCCGACGGCTCTATTGAGCTGGGCGAGTGGATCAGGAGCGGAGCTGAGCTGAGCTTGTTAACCGAAAGCAAGCGTACTTTTGTTACGGCCTTGGAGAAAGCGCACAGCGTCGAGCTGCGGCGCTTCCTCTCCGCGCGCCTGCGCAATGCGAATGATCTGCCCGACCTGGTGCAGGAGATTTATCTGCGGGTCCTGCGATTGAAGAATCACGAGGCCATCCGCAATCCCCAAGCCTACTTGTACACAATCGCCAGTCACGTCCTGCATCAGTACGCGCTGCGGCGGGCCGTTACCCCGGAAACCATGGATCCCCTGGACGTAGTTGATGCACTGCACAGCAGTGCAGCGGATGATCCGGCCGAAGAGGCTGATATCGAGCAGCGGGTCGAGTCCCTCGGCCGCGCGCTCGAGCAGTATTCTCCACGTGCGTACGCTGTGTTCATTCTTTACCGTTGTGAAGGCCTGACATTCCAACAGATCGGCGACCGTCTAGGAGTCTCTGCCGTGATGGCGCGCAAGTACCTCATGCGCGCGATCAAGTATTGCAATCAACATCTGGACGCTACGCCAGTGGCCAAAGGAGTGGAGCATGTCCAGGACCAGTCGTAGCATGCCGTATAACGAGCAGATCCGGGACGAAGCCACTGAGTGGTTCGTCCGCTTCTGCGAGCAGGAAGTCGATGCGTCGAGCTGCAAGGAGTTCGATTCATGGCTGCGGAGGTCGCCGGAACACATTCGCGCCTACATGGAAATCTCCGCACTCTGGGAGGCGGCAGGATCCCTGACTCGCAACCGCGTCATCGACATCGACGAGATGGTGAGGCGGGCAGGGGCTGAGAGTAATGTCGTTGCGTTGGAGCAGCCAGGAAAGTCGGAGCCCCAGACGCTTCGCCCGCCGCTCGCCCGCCGTCCCCGTTTCGCCATTGCCGCTTCGATCCTGTTCTCCTGCCTCGCCCTCGGAAGCGCGCAGTGGTGGCAGGCTCGGTATCCCACGTATGCGACCCGTATCGGAGAGCAGCGCACACTCACACTGCCGGACGGGTCGACTGTCGAGTTGAACGCCCGCAGTCGAATCAACATCCAATTCACGCAAACCGAACGCGTCGTCGAGCTCATCGAGGGCCAGGCACTCTTTCGTGTTGCCAAGAACCCCTCGCAGCCGTTTATTGTGACCACGGGCGCCACGCGTGTGCGCGCGGTCGGAACCCAGTTCGACGTTTACAAGAAGTCGACCGGCACTGTGGTTACGGTCCTCGAGGGGCGGGTGGCGGTGTCAGAAGCAGCTCCGTTGGGTATAGCCGCATCTGTAGCTGCAAATATCGATGCGGTCCTGCTTTCCGCCGGCGAGCAGGTGACCGTCACACCCCGTGCTCTGCCAGTTCCAACCCACGCAAACCCGGCGCTCTCGACCGCTTGGACGCAAGGCAAGCTGGTGTTCGACTCAACCCCGTTGAGTGAGGTGATTGAGGAGTTCGGCCGCTACAACGCGCGGCCACTATTCATCGATGACCCGAAGCTCCTGGGTGTGCACATCAGCGGCACATTCGCGACTACCGACTCGGCACAGCTCGCCCATTTCCTGGCGGAGCGCTTCGGACTCGTCATTCACGACACGGATGACGGTACTCACCTTGCCCATGACTAGCCCACGCCGCTGTATATGACAACACACACCCTGATGCCGATTCCAACGACGAGGTCGATGAAGTTCTTTTTTCAACAAGGTTAATATAACGGAGCCCGCCACGCTCTTTACCCGCATGCACCCGTCGCGCCAATTGACGACGGGACCAATGAGCCTTGGACGGGGTGGGAGAGTAGTCATGCGGGTCATGGGTGTTGCGGCTGCCGTCAGCCTGTCTTTAGTCGGCCTTTCGGTGGCGCAAAACGCGGCCGCCAGCATCAAAAGGCCGGTCAGTATCCAACCTCAGGGGCTCGAAACGGCCCTGAAAACCTTCTCGCAAGCGAGCGGCCTGCATATCGTCTACCTGTCGGAGGACGTGAGCTCCCGACGGACACCCGGCGCGGCCGGCGAGCTCACGCAAGATGAGGTGTTGAGTCGGATTTTGGGTGGAACGGGCCTCACGTATCGTTATCTGGACGACACGACCGTCAGCGTGATACCCGCTCGCACGCAGAGCGGGTCACTAGCGCCTGCGCCGGGCACCCCGAACGAAGCTCAACCCGAGACAACAGTTCAGAACCAGCCCTCGAGCAACAGCTCGATACTCGCCCAGGCGCAGGATCGCGAGCCGACAACCCCTTTCACACTGGAGGAAGTGGTCGTGACGGCGCAGAAGCGCGAGGAGCGCCTCCAGGATGTTCCGATGTCCCTCAGTGTCGTCACCGGTGATCAGCTGGTCTCGAGGCAGACCAACACGTTGCAGGGGATCGTCAATTCTATTCCCGGCGTGCAATTGATCAGTTCTTCACCTGTGAACAACGAGATTGTCATTCGCGGCCTCTCCGTGGGTTCTGCCATCAACTCATCCGTAGCGACCTACGTTGATGAAGTTCCTTACACCCAAGAGGGTCCGTTCGCCGGCGGCGCGATCAACTCGCCCAACTTCGACACGTATGACCTGGCACGGGTGGAGTTATTGCGAGGCCCACAAGGTACGCTCTACGGCGCCAATGCGCTGGGCGGCCTGCTCAAATACGTAACCAACGCACCCGACCCTACCCGGTTCAGTTCGAGCTTCCTGCTGGGCGGCAGCACTGTAGCGCACGGCGGCAATGGATATGAGCTGCATAGTATGGTCAATTTGCCGCTCTCAGATACCGCGGCGCTTCGGCTCGTCGGGTACGACACCCATTTCCCCGGCTTCATAGATGATCCTTCACGAGGCGTCGAAGATATCAATGATGTGAAGAGGTACGGCGGCAGAGCGACTTTTCTTTGGAAGCCCTCCCAGGAATTTAACGTCCGGCTCAGCGCCGCCTACCAGCATCTGTCCGCGGGGGATACCGGCTCTGAAGACTTGGTGGCCTCGACCCTCCAGCCGGTTTATGGCGATCTGATTCAGCAACGTGAGCTGGCCCAACCGCAAACCGTGACAAACGAAGTCTACAACGCAACCCTTACCTGGGATCCAGGCTTCGCCTCGATCGTGTCGTCCACGAGTTATACCAAAGTCAACCCGGTCTCCCAGTTCGATGACTCGGCAGCGTTCGGACCGATTCTGAGCTCGATATTTGGAGGTAACTTGGGGGCCGTAATCCCGGTAGCCGAACCGGTGCACTCCTTGACCCAGGAGTTGCGCATCTCCTCCCCGAGCACGCAGACGCTCGAGTGGACTGTGGGTGGATTTTATACCGACGAGGCTGCCCACGAGGTCGAGCCCCTCTATGTGGTCGATCTCGACTCCCACACCACTCTCCCTGACTTCCAACCGGCTCTGGGAACCTATTTCATTGATTCGACCTATCGGGAGTACGCCGGGTTTGCCGACGCCAATTATCATGTGACCTCGGCTTTCGAGATCGGTCTCGGTGGCCGTTACAGCAGCAACGAGCAGTCCTATCATCAAGTCAACGATGGCGTGTTCACCGGAACGAATGACTTCACGACCCACAGCAAACAGAGTGTGTTCACATACTCGGTCGACGCCAAGTACCGCTTCGATCCGAGCCTGATGACCTACCTTCGCGTCGCGTCCGGCTTCGTTCCGGGAGGTCCGAATGACGCGGTTCCAGGGTCGCCTCTGCCTCTGACTTTTACATCCTCGAGCACCACAAACTACGAAGTGGGTGTCAAGGGCGGGGCTCTCGAGGGACGGCTCACATACGATGCCGATGTCTTCGATGTCCAGTGGAAAGACATTCAACTGTTTGCGGTGTTTGGAAATCTCGAGGGTATTACCAATGGCGGTACGGCGCGCAGCCGGGGCGCAGAAGGCAGCTTGAGCTTTGTGCCGGTTAAGGGATGGACCCTCATGCTCAATGGCGCTTACACGGACGCGCGGCTGACACAGGACACGCCGGCCAGCTTCGGCGGCCATAGCGGTGATCGCCTACCCCTGGCTCCCTGCTTCGCCGGCACGGTTGGAACCGACTATGAGCGACCGCTCTGGAACGGGATCTCGGGGTTCGGTGGCATCGAGTGGCATTACAACGGCAGCAGAATGTCTGAATTCGAACTAGGAAGTCCACGCCAGGTGTTGCCGAGCTACTCGATGGTCGATCTGAGGGCCGGTGCCAAGTTTCGGTCCTACACATTTACCGCTTATGTACAGAATGCCGGTGACGTACGAGCCATCAGTTCGGTGGCCCAGGAGACGCCGCTGGGCTCCGTTCAAGCGCTAACCGCGGCGGTCGCCCCACCACGAACGATCGGCGTCACGCTCTCAGCGACGTTCTAATCAAAATGAGGTTTCATCAGGTGACTTTCAGACTGTGGCCACAGCTGGCTTACACCCTTGCGTTAGGAATTCCGGCTGCAGCGATGACCATGGAAAGCCAATCGGCCGCGACCGACCAGACGCTGGCTCGCTATCAGCGAGCCGAGGAGGTCACGCAGGAGCACACGCGACATTGGCTGCTCAACAGCGATGTGGTACCTCACTGGATGGCGGGACGAGATCAGTTCTGGTATGAGCGTCAGACCCCGGAAGGAAAGCGCTTCACCATCTTCGACGTCTCTAAAGGCACGAAATCGGACGCCTTTGATCACCTGCGCTTAGCCCAGGAACTGACCAAGACAATTGACAAGCCAATCGATGCCAATGATCTGCCGATCGTTGGGGTGTCACTCAATAACAAGGATGGCTCAATTTCCTTCAGCGCGCTTGAAAAATCGTGGAAATTCGATCCGGTGAAGGGTTTGGTCGAAGACACCAATCCAGCAGGCAAATTCAATAAATCGCCCGACGGTAAGCTCGGAGTCTTCTTCAAGGATCAAAACCTGTGGGTTCGTGACTTCGTTTCGGGCAAAGAAACGCAAATTACGACCGATGGGGAGCAGTACTACACGTATGGGACGCCGCCCGCGGCCTCCGGGCTGTCAGTTCCAGCGCCTCTGTTGGTCTGGTCGCCAGACTCCACCAAGATCTTTACAGCACAGACGGATGATCGGAAGGTCTTGGACGCGCCGGTGATTGATTTCGCCCCCATGGGCAGCGTACCTAAGGACCTGCCGAATGAGGACCTGACGCCGAAAGACCGCTTTCGCCCGAAGGTCAAACCATACCGCGTGGCGTTTCCTGGAGACGAGAATGTGCCGACATTTCGTCTGACGATTATCGACGCGCGCAATGGCCATCAGACGCCTGTCCGCTATCAGCCGATTCCGGCGACTCGCATGAACGATACGCCAGTGGACGGCAGTCGGATGTGGTGGGGTGCAGACTCGAAGACAGCCTATTTCGTGGATACCGAGCGCGGTGAGAAAGCCGTTCACGTCGAGGCCGTTACTGCCGATTCGGGTTCAACACGGGAGCTTTTCACCGAGACCAGCGATACCTACGTGGAATTGGGGTCCCAGGTCTATACATCGGCAACCATTGTCCCGCTACCTAAGTCGAACCAACTGATCTGGTACTCCGAGAGGTCCGGATGGGCGCACCTGTATCTTTATGACCTGGCAACCGGGAGGCTCGTCCGCCAATTGACCAAGGGCGACTGGCTGGTACGCGACGTGCTTGGTGTAGATGAGTCTCGCGGCCAAATGCTCATCAGCATCGAAGGGCGCAGCAAGGATAAAAATCCGTACTACCAAGAAATTGCGCGCGTCGACTTAAAAACAACATCCATGAAAATCGTGAGCGCGAGTCCGGAGGACCACTCCGTCGTGTCTGCGGGGTCTTTTGCCAAACTCATTGCAACCGCTCTTGGCGCCGATCCCACGGGTCTTCAAGGCGTGGCGCCCTCTTGGCATTACTTTGTTGAGACGGTCGGCACGGCTGAGAAACCAACGCAGACTGTTGTACGAGACATGGAAGGTCGCTTGGTGGCGACCGTTGAGGATGCAGATGCATCCCGTTTGCCGTCCTACTGGCGTTGGCCAAAAGTCGTTCAGTTAACTGCCGCTGACAGTAAGACTCCGATCAATGCGCTCGTCTATTACCCATTCGACTACGACCCGCATAAAAAGTATCCTATTGTTGACTGTATCTACGGGGGGCCACAGATTGCGAATGTGCCCCGACAGTCCGGAGACCTGGGCTTCTTCGACGGTTCCACTTACGCGGCCCTTGGTTTCATCGCCATTAAACTCGATGGACGCGGCACGATAGAGCGACGTCGCGATTTTCACACACAATCGTATGGCCACGCAGAGACTGCCAGCAATCTAGAGGACCACATCGCCGGCATTCGCCAGCTTGCCGCGCGTGATTCCTCAATCGATCTCGCGCGTGTCGGTATCACCGGATTCTCCGGGGGCGGCTATATGACCACGAGTGCCCTTTTGAGATATCCGGATTTCTACAAGGTCGGGGTCGCTGGTAGTGGAAATCACGATCAACGGATTTTCTGGAACACGTGGGGCGAGCGGTATGAGGGATACCCTGCGGGCGACTACTACAAGGCACAAGCCAATTCCACTTACGCGGATCACCTAAAAGGCAGGCTCCTGCTCGTGCATGGCATGGTGGACACCGGCGTGCATCCTTCGAGCTTCTTCCAGCTCGAGCAAAGTCTCATCGATGCCAACAAGGATTTCGACATGCTGCTCTGGCCCCGCCTCGGGCACGATATTCCCACCTATGGAATACGGAGGGTGTGGGACTATTTCGTAAGCAATCTGGCGGGAGAAAGGCCACCGAGAGAGTTCCCCTTGAATGCGGACCGCGACATAGAGAAGGAAAAGGCCGACGCCCTATCTGATGCGGTTAAGGCTGCAAAGAAGAAAACAGAGAAGAAAGCTCAGGAGGAGAGCGCCGAGAAAGAGAGGAACTAACATGGCTGCGCTGATATCGCGTCGATCGCTGGTGATCTCGGCGCTTGGATTGAATTCTTCGGCAATCGCTTGCGCCAAGGAGCCTAAACGAACGCGTGTTTATCAATGGGTGCAGATGAGGACGTCGCTGGGCGATTTGACTCTCGCGGTTGACCAAGAGCGTGCACCGATTTCGACAGGCAGCTTCCTGAATTACGTGGATAAACACTTACTCGATGGCGCGCAGTTCTATCGCGTGGTGCATCCCGGCAATGATGTCAATCCCGCAAAAATATCTGTGGTTCAGGGTGGTGTCGTGGATGAATCCCACATGCTGCCGTCCATTCCCCATGAACCGACAACAAAGACCGGGCTTCGCCACATGGACGGCACGATTTCGATCGCGCGCCGAGAGCCCGGCTCGGGTTCTGGCGGGTCGTTTTTCATCTGCATTGGTGACCAACCGGCGCTGGATTATGGCGGAAAGCGCAATCCGGATGGTCAAGGATTTGCCGCCTTCGGAGGTGTGGTGAAAGGCATGGACGTTGTTCGCGCGATTTGGGCGGGACAGACCAAGGGAACGGACGGTAGCATCGAATCGCAGATTCTTGCTTCCCCGGATAGCATCGTTTCAGTGAGACGCCGCAAGGGACCCAGCGGAAATTAGTATGGGGGCGCAGAAACGTCTCGAGGATACGAGAACATTTGCTCTGCCGTGGCGAGGTACTACGGTAGCGATGATTGCAACGATTTTCCTTCACGTTGTTGTTTGCAAGGCGGCCGAGACCGCGGTGACCCGTTCTGAGCTGGCCTCGATAATTTCCGAGTACGACGGTCTTCAGCGACAGCTGCACCCGGACGTGGCGGCCGAGGACGGCGATCGCGAGTCGCTCGGTCGCCTCGAGGACGATAGTCCTCCGGTGCTCGCAAAGGAGAGAATGCAGCTCGAGGCAATCGCTTCTCGCCTTCACGCGCTTCCGCCTTCGGCGGGGATGTCAGAAGATGAGGCCAACGAGGAATACCTGTCCTTCGTAGTGGATCGTCGACTTGCGGATCTAAGCCTCGACGTCGCAAGAATGAACTTCGATGCCTACTCGGGCTTTCATCTTCTGCCCCAACGGCTCAGCCAAACTAGAATCCTCGATTCTAGCGAGGCTAAAGCATACATTCAGCGGCTTGCCGGACTGCCGGCTTACTACGCGACGCAGATCGCCAATGCTCCTCGTGGTGTGGCTACGGGATTTACGCAAACTGCGAGCACGGTGGATGCCGTGCTTTCCGTAGTGCGCAATCAGCTGGCGATGCCAACAGATACTGATCCACTACTGAGTCCGCCTCGGCGCCTGCCGGATTCGATCGATGCCAGCGAGAAAGCGTCCCTCCTCGCGAAGGGCATCCGGCTAGTGCAGGTATTCAAAGTCTCCGAGCAGCAACTCATTTCATTCCTCGAGAATGAGTATCGCCCCCGTGCCCGCCCAACACTGGCAGCTCGCGACCTGCCCGATGGGGAGGCTTACTACAAAGCCCAGGTTGCATCGCACACTACTACCCACTTAACGCCGGAAGAGATTCACCAGCTCGGACAAAATGAAGTCCAACGAATTCGTGCCGCTATGGACGCGCAGATCAGGGCCAGCGGCTTTAAAGCCGACTTTCAAGCGTTCCAGAGATTCCTCCGAACGGACCCCGTAGTGTCCAGATATTCGAACGAGCCCATTTTGTCGCGCTGAATAGGGCAGGGTAACCGCGCCGTCGATATACTCGCGGGGCATGTCGCCACTGCTGCTACCCTTTCAGTTAGCTCTGCTGA
>Ga0137416_10001804_pt1 | contig 11144 bp, 8 predicted proteins | sample CZODoug3_1_1_16f_FD_108282 | JGI IMG/M metagenome (GOLD analysis project Ga0137416, IMG submission 108282) | Vadose zone soil fungal communities from Angelo Coast Range Reserve, California, USA - CZODoug3_1_1_16fungal (Illumina Assembly) | ecosystem: Environmental > Terrestrial > Soil > Vadose...
GAGCCTCGGCAATCATCTCCCGCATAAACGCGCAATTGAAGAGGCCCGGAAGGCTTTTCGCCGGTATTTTGCACGAGGGGCTGTGCAGGAATGATCGCTCCTGCGCGAACGTATAGAGGCATCTCATCCAGCGCCGGATGCAAAGTGAGTTTATTCTTGCTGCTGAGCTTCTGCGCAGTCCAATAGTCGTACCAATCTCCCGGCGGGAGTTGCACTTCCTCGGCATCGACCATCTCAGTAGTGACCGGAGCGACGAAGAGGTCGCGGCCAAAAAGAAAATCTCGGTTGTTGCCGTAGAAATCTTCAGCTTGCGGGTAGTCAAGAAATACCGGGCGCATAAACGGCAGGCCCGTGCGCGAGCTCTCTTCGACGACGGTGTAAATATAGGGCAGCAATTTGTAACGCAGCTCAACGTAACGTCGGCGAATGGCTTCATGCTGCGGTCCATGCACCCAAGGCTCTTGGTCTTGAGTGCCCTTCGCGGTGTGGTCGCGGTAGATCGGGTTTAACGCGCCAACCTCAAACCAGCGCGTGAGCAGATCGGCTGGCGGCGAGCCGGCGAATCCGCCAATGTCGTCTCCCACCATCCAGTAGCCGCAGAGACCGAGGCTCAGCAGCATCGGCGTGCTCATGTTCAGGTGATTCCATGTGCTGCTATTGTCGCCGGTCCAGGTCGCGGCGTAGCGCTGCGTCCCGGAGTACGCGGCGCGCGTGAGGACGAATGGCCTCTCGTCGGGCTGCAGCTTACGCAAGCCTTCGTAGGTAGCGCGAACATTTTCCATTCCATATACGTTATGGATAGCGCGATGATCGAGCGTAGTGCCGTCATCCAGGCGATGCAACGTGTCCAGCGGCATGGTCTTGTCAGCGCGCTCAAAAAGCGCAGGCTCGTCCATGTCGTTCCAAAAACCGGCAACTCCCATGCCGACGAAATCCTTATAGAGTGTCCCCCACCAGTCGCGTGCTCGCGTTAATGTGAAATCGGGAAAGACGCTCTCGCCAGGCCAGACGACCCCGATAAACGGGGAGCCATCCGGTTTTTTTATGAACACGTCATTCTTGATTCCGGAGTCGTACGGCGCATAGCCGTGGCCCGGGTTATTTTTGATGTGCAGGTCGGTGATGAGAACCGTGCGAAAGCCTTGCTTGCGGAAGTCCGCGATCATTTGCTCGAAGTGTGGGAAATACTCCCGGTTGACTGTGAAAGGCGCGTTTCCCTGCTGATAATCGATATCGAAGTACAGGACGTCGGCTGGAATCTTTTTCTCGCGCAGCGTGGTGGCAATTTCGCGGGCGCGCGCTTCAGGATAATAGCTGTAGCGGCTCTGCTGGTAGCCGAGCGTCCAGAGCGGAGGCAGCGGTGAACGGCCGACCAGCGCGGTATACTCCGCGACCACTTTTTGGGGATCAGGTCCCGCGAAGAAATAGTAGTTGAGCTCGCCACCTTCCGCACCGAAAGAAAAGTAGTCGGGTGATTCCTTGCCGAAATCAAAGCTGCTGCGATACGTATTGTCGAAAAACACGCCATAGGCAACGCCTTTGCGCAAACCCATGAAAAAAGTCAACGTCTTGTACATGGGATCCGTAGATTCGCCCCAACCGAATACGTCCGAGTTCCACATGGTGAAGGCGCGATTGCGGCGATTCATGGGACCCGTCTTGTCGCCCAAGCCGTAATAGTTTTCGTCCGCGGGCATTTTCTTCCAAACGTGGACGCGTGACCCGTCAAAGGCCATTGGGAGCGTCGGCTCGTCGGCGAGAAGCTCGTGCCCCGCCGCATCGGCGAACCTAATGAGCAGCGGCGATTTCTCCACGATAACGGTGGTATTTCCGGCGGTCAGCTTCAGTTCGCTCTTGGAGTCATCCACTTTCACTATTGACGGCTGCGGCGCTGCAATAACGGCCCAGGAATAATCCTTCGGGAAATTGCCTTGGGGAGCCACACGCACGCGAACGGTAGAGTCGTCGAATGCGGTGATGCGCACCTTCGCACGGCCGGCGGTGAGCTCCACGCCATCCTTCAGCTTTTCCACACGCTGCACGCTGCCCAGGTGTTGCCAACCCTGCGCATGGGCACTTACGGCGCCGCATGCGAACGCAAGCAGAGTTATGGCCGAGCGTCTTGCAGAAAAGAACATGGATTTTCCCCCGGTGTTACTTCGGTGATGGCGATACGAATCTGCAGTGCCTCTATCGCGCAAACATTCTTCCTTAAGCCGCCAACCACGATTCGAACAGCGCGGAAGCCTTGGCGCCCTCCATGCGGCGGCGTACGGCGTTCAGCACTCGGCACCGCAAGGCGACATTGCCGTAAAAGCCTAGCCAATACGGCACGTGCAATTCGAGTGGTTCCGGCGTTATTTCCAATTTCAGATCACGTACCTTGAAAAAGCCTTGCTGAAAAATGACGCGCAGGACCTTTTGGCGAAGCGCGCCCTCGGCGTCACACCTTGTGATCGAAGGCGCGATACGATTTCGCGTGTGAATGCTGACAAGATCGCTTGCAGCGGGCACACTTGGAAATGTGAAGAGATCCAAAGTACCGTTAACGGCATCGATTGCGAAAAGGCTCGTGTGCGCAGTCCGACCCATACTGTACTGCACGCGATAGAGCCAATAGGGGATATAAGCCTCGGCAATTCGCTGCAACGGACCACTGCGAATTCTCCAATAAAGGGTGGAGAGCCCTGCACCGGAAAACGTGCGCAGGGCTTCCTTTTGAGTGACGTTCGGCTTCAGAGCCTGAATGTGTGTTGCGCCCATGAAATTTGCGTCGCTGCCGGACCTAGCGGAAGTAAATCCACAGGCCAACGACGGTAGCAACGAGCAAGAGGCTGAAAATCACGTTCAGCCGGTGCTCCATTGGAGTCTCCTGCGCCGGCTTACGCACTGGAGTGCCAACGGCAACGGCTTCCATTTTCTCGTCCACCGTGGCGAAAGTAAGTCCAGCCAACCGCTTGCGGTCGGGAGCCGGCGTCATCAGGCTGACCGCAATAAGCACGACCGAACAGACCACGAACATGAAAATTGCGTAATGCAAGAAGTTCATGTCAATCAGCCAGCGGATCGCTGGCGACTGAAAGTGGCTGCCGGCGCGATCGGCAAGTTCGAGTATGAAACGCGCAGCACCCAAGACGAAACCGGTCAAGAGTGACGTTATAGCGCCTGCACCGTTAAGCCGGGGCCAGAGTATTCCGAGAATAAAGCATGCGGAGATCGGCGGGCTGATATAGGCCTGCACGCTCTGTAGATAAATGTATAGCTGGCTGCTGATGTAACCAATGAAAGGAACCCAGAGCAAGCCCAGGAGAACCATCATGCCAGTGGCAACCCGGCCGAAATTTACAAGCTGCCTTTCGGACGCTTGCGGACGAATCTTCTTGTAGAAATCCAGGGTGACAAGCGTGGAGGCAGAATTGAACACCGAACTCATCGCGCCCATCACTGCGGCGAGCAGCGCCGCCATCACCAAGCCGACGAGGCCGACCGGCAGAAGGTTTAGGACGAGAGTGGGATACGCGAAATCGGGCTTTCTCACCTGCTCCGGGAAAAGCGCGAAAGCAATGATGCCCGGCAGGACAAGCATGAAGACCGGCAGTATTTTCAGAAAGCCGGCGAAAATCGTGCCCGCTTTGGCATGGCCCTCGTCCCGCGCGGAGAGCACGCGCTGCACGATGACTTGGTCCGTACACCAATACCAGATACCCAAAATAGGCGCGCCGAAAAAGATGCCGGTCCATGGAAAATTTGCATCCGACGCCGGCTTGATCATGTGGAAGTAATCGGGCGGCACCATCGTTCGCAGATGTTCGAGACCGCCGACGCGTCCGAGTCCGATGACAGTAAGGGCGACGGCGCCTGTAATCAGGATCAGAGTCTGCACGGTGTCCGTATAGATGACCGCGGCCAAACCGCCGGCAACGGTATAAATGCCGGTGGCAATGACCAGAACCACCGCGGTCTTCCATAGCGACCAACCCGCAACACGCTCCAGAACCACGCTGGCGGCATAAAGCTGCACCGAAATCTTCGTGAAGATGTAAGCGATGATGGAGATAGCCGCCAGGTACACGGCGCATTGCCGATTGAAACGACGCTCCAAAAATTCAGGCATGGTGAAAACGTTGCTGCGCAGATAGAACGGCACAAAAACCCAACCGAGAATGAGCAAAATCAGACACGCCAACCATTCAAAATGGCCGACGGCCAGGCCCGAGGAGGCACCCGTCCCAGACAAACCGATGAAGTGCTCGGTGGAAATATTGGAGACGAACAACGAGGCGCCGATGAAAAACCACCCGATGTCGCGACCTGCCAGGAAATAGTCCTCCGAGGTGCGTTCTTTGCGGGCGAAGTACATTCCGATGCCAAATACGATGGCGAAATAGATCCCGATGATTACCAGGTCTATCGTTGCCAGGTTACGGTGCGCGACCGCGACCTCAGACGCATACAGCATCTACACCTCCTCGTAAAAACCGGCCCGTTGCCATGCGCCGAATCTCGAGCGCGCCACTGAGCGAACGGCGCGGAAGAATCGGTCCGCTTGCGTAGATAACAAACACCGAACGAATGCGCGCGAAGTTTATACCAGTGAGGGTGCAGGCTCAATGGGCACAATGAGGCAACGTGGTGAAGAGGAAACACGCTTTTAGGGGGGCGCGAGGCATGATCCGGTGCGGCGAATGCGCTGATTTGCAGCCTGCGATGATTCCATGTAAAAGGATAACGGAGGAAAAATGACCCGATCATTGATTCCGGCAGTGCTGGGCATGCTTTTCTTCGCCAGCGTCATAAGCGGCGCCGACAAGAATGTTTTCGACTATACGCTAAACACAATCGACGGCCAGCCCGCGCCTCTCTCCGCATACAAAGGCAAAGTGGTGATGCTGGTAAACGTTGCCAGTCGCTGTGGCTTCACGCCGCAATATACGGCGCTCGAATCAATTTACGAGAAGTATAAGGAGCGCGGTTTTGTGATCATCGGTATTCCGGCCAACAATTTTGGCGCACAGGAGCCGGGAACGAACCAGGAAATCAAGACTTTTTGCCAGTCGAAGTACAGCGTGACCTTTCCGATGATGTCCAAGGTCTCTGTGAAGGGCAATGACAAAACCCCGCTCTATCAATACTTGACCGACAAATCCGCTAACCCCAAGACCGGCGGCGATATTCAGTGGAATTTCACGAAATTCCTGGTCGGGCCGGGCGGGCAAATCATCGCACGGTTCGAGCCTAAGGTAACTCCCGATTCGCCGGAAGTCACCGGAGCGATTGAACAGGCGCTGGCTACCCTAAAGCACTAGACCAGCACGACGTGTAGCTGGTCCGGCGTTTTGCGTTTCGGTGGCGAGGCAATGTTGCTGCCACAGCCGTTAGCTCACCATTTTCTTCATGCCGATTCTTTCTCTCCAGAGCGTCACCAAGGAATATCTCGCGGAAGGACAACCTGTTCGGGCGCTGCATAATCTTTCGCTCGAAGTCTCTCGCGGCGAATTCGTTGCACTCGTGGGGCGCAGCGGTTGCGGCAAATCGACATTGCTGAGCCTGGCTGGCGCGATGGACTTCCCCAGTTCGGGCGTCGTGCTGGTGGATGGCGTGGTAACAACGTCGTTGCGAGATGATGCGCTGGCCAGGATCCGCCGCGAGAAGATCGGCTTCATTTTTCAGTCGTTCCAATTGATTCACACTCTGACCGTGTTCGAGAATGTCGAACTGCCGCTGCTGCTGGCCGGCAAGAAGGCTGCGCGCGAGGTTGCTCGCGATCGGCTTTCTTGGGTGGAACTGGACGGACTGGGCGCGCGCTATCCTCATCAGCTTTCGGGCGGGCAGATGCAGCGCGTCGCAATCGCGAGAGCTTTAGTGCAAAGCCCGGCCATCCTGCTCGCCGACGAGCCTACCGGCAACCTGGATACTTCGACCGGAAACTTGATCCTGGAGCTCCTGCGGCGCCTCACGCGTGAGCAAAATACTGCCACCATCATGGCCACGCACAGCGTAGAAGCAGCGGCCATGGCGGACGTCGTCGTCAAGCTGCGGGACGGTGAAATTGCCGAAGTGACCCGGCGCTAAAAATGTCGCAACTGTTTCTTTTCTATCGTTTGATCCTGCGCCCGCTGTTCCGGGAACCGGTGCGCTCTTCGCTGACCGTGCTGGCGATCGCGCTTGGCGTTGCGGTCGTCCTGGCCATCGACTTGGCCGGAACTGCGGCGGCCGGCTCATTCCGGTCATCCATAGAGACGTTGGCCGGCGAAAATGACTTGGAAATCGTAACCGCAGGCGGCGTGCCGGAAAATGTAGTCGCCACGCTGGCGTCTCTGCCCTCTCCGCTGCGTGTCACACCGCGGATTGAAGATTACGCGGTTGTCGCGGAGACCAAGCAAACGCTCCCACTAATCGGCCTGGATCTTGTTGCGCAAGCTGATCGCCCAACAACTTCTTTCAGCTTCCCTGGCGTTGACGACGCCTGGAAATCTTTGGCTGCGAAAGACGGTATCTGGATCGGTGAGAGCCTAAAACGGAAACCCGGCGAGCACATCGATCTGCTCATCAACGACCAGATTGCAACGTACACCGTGCGAGGCGTCTTTGCAGATTCCAACGGGAGCACGCCGGCCGTAGTAATGGACATTTCCGCCGCGCAACATGCCCTTAATCGTTTCGGGCGCATTGATCGAGTCTTGGTCCAGGTTCCGCACGCTCCAAGTTTGGAGGACTGGCAGCAACGGCTTCGCCAAGCGCTTCCCGCAGGCGTGCAGGTGCGCGCGGAGGGCGCGGGAACGAACGAGAATCGCCGCATGCTGGCTGCCTTTCGCTGGAACCTGCGGCTGCTGAGTTATATCGCGCTCGTCGTAGGCGCGTTCTTGATTTACAACACGATCTCCGTTTCCGTAGTGCGGCGCCGTTCGGAAATCGGCATCGTTCGTGCGCTCGGCGCAAGCCGCGGGTTGGTTCTCGCTGCGTTTGTGGCAGAGGCTGCCTGCTTCGGCCTTTTCGGTGCCCTGATTGCCATGCCCTTGGGCCGGCTCATGGCTGGCGGAGCCGTTCAAATGATGGGCGCCACCGTGGAAGCACTGTACGTCAGTAGCCGTCCCGGCGTGATCGCACTGACCCCATTTTCGGTTTTACTTGCGCTTCTTGTCGGCGTAGGCGTTGCCGTCGCTTCGGCGTATTCACCAGCTCGCGAAGCATCCTTTGTGCCGCCGATTGAAGCCATGGCCCGCGGACGGCGAGAGTACACGACGCGAGTGCATAAGACGCGCGACGTCTTCATTGCTCTTGCAGTGGCGTTAACGGCCACTGCAGCTTCTCGCGCACCCGCGATTGGCGGCAAGCCGCTATTCGGCTATCTCGCATCACTCCTGCTGATCTGCGCGTCTGCATTCGCCATGCCCGCGTTGGTGTATGCAATTTCCTCAGTTGCTTCGCGATTGCTGAAAGGCATGTTGGGCGTTGAGGCGTTGCTCGCGTCGCGAAGTCTTTCGTCGTCTCTTCGGCGCACCTCTGTGCTCGTTGGAGCCCTTTCCACAGCTATTGCCATGATGACCGCCGTAGGAATCATGGTCGGCAGTTTTCGCGAAACGGTCCTGCTCTGGATGGGCGATCAGCTCCCGGCCGACTTGTATATGCGCCCTGCAGGAAATCCCGCGGCCGACCGGCATCCGACAATTTCGACGGAGCTGACGGAGAAAATCGCGCGACTTCCTGGCATCGCAGCAATCGACCGGCTTCGCGAATACGAGATCAGCTACGAGGGCATGCCCGCTGGCCTTGGATCAATAGAATTGAATGTCCTGCGCTCCTATCACAATGCGGACTTTCTGTCCGGCCGCAAGACCAACGAAGTCCTGGCTGAGCTGCGCGATTCGCACGCTGTTCTCGTTAGCGAACCATTTGCTAACAAGCATCACGTGCGCCCCGGCGACTCACTCGCTCTCTCTCTGGGTGATAACGTCGCTTCTTTTCGCGTGGTGGATATTTACTATGACTATTCGAGCGAGCGCGGCAGCATTCTGATGGACCGTAATGCCATGCTGCGCTATTTGCCGGACCCTGCAGCCTCGAATCTTGCCATCTATGTCGCCGCGGATGCGCGCATCGAAGACGTTCGCGGAGAAATCGAGCGCGCAGCCGCAGGTCACCGCGTTCTGATGTTCACCAATCGCGATCTGCGCGGCGAGGCCCTGCGCATTTTCGATCGCACGTTTGCGATCACGTATGCCCTGGAAGCAATCGCCGTTCTCGTTGCCGTGATGGGTGTGGCTGGCGCTCTTCTTGCTTTGGTAATCGACCGGCGGCGCGAGTTAGGGCTGCTCAGCTTTCTTGGCGCCACGAGCGGGCAAATTCGCAAGCTCATCGTTATCGAGGCCGGATTGATCGGCCTGCTCGCAAATTTTGCCGGTATCGCACTGGGCTTCGCACTTTCTCTCGTTCTGATCTTCGTCATCAACAAGCAGTCGTTTGGCTGGACGATTCGCTTCCACTGGCCGGTGGCGGTCCTATTGGGCGCGCTGACAACGGTGTATGCGGCCACGGTGTTGGCGAGCTTGTATCCAGCGCGAGTTGCTGTGCGGCTCAATCCCGTCGAGGTCGTGCATGAAGAGTAGACGGACCTGTGCCGCAGCCTTGCTCTTCCTGTTCACGGCCACGGCGTTCGCGCAGTACAGAGCTGCGCTTCCCGGTTATCGCTATGACTTTCCTCGCGATCACTTCAACCATCCGGATTTTCAAACCGAGTGGTGGTATTACACCGGAAACCTCACATCAACCGAGGGCCATCGTTTTGGCTTCGAACTGACGTTTTTTCGGCAGGCTGTTGATCGCGACTCAAAACCGACAAACGCCTGGGACGTGCGCGACCTGTACGTCGCACACCTTGCCCTCAGTGATCTGGATAGCCGCAAATTCCTTCATGCAGAACGCACGAATCGCGCCGGCCCCGGAATCGCGGGTGTAAGCGAACTGGACCGTCGAATTTGGAATGGCAACTGGCAGGTTACATGGCGAGGAGACGACCAGGTCTTGCAAGCCATTGACGAACGGTTTTCACTTCAGTTGATCCTGCAATCCGCCAAACCGCCCGTGATTCACGGAGAGAATGGTGTCAGCCAAAAGGCGGTCGGAGCGGGCCGCGCGTCTCATTACATTTCTCTGACACGCCTGAAGACAACTGGAGAAATCCAACTTGGCGGCCGGAAATTTCAAGTCACCGGCACAGCTTGGATGGACCATGAGTTCTTCACACATCAGCTCGATACAGACCAAGTTGGTTGGGACTGGTTGAGCGTCCAGCTCCAGGACAACACGGAACTGATGCTGTTCCACATTCGTCGCAACGACGGCTCAATTGATGGCCATTCCGCGGGAACGTTCGTCGATGCCAGCGGCAATACAACGCATCTGCGGAAGGACGAATTTACTTTGGAACCTCTCGGGGTGAGTTGGACGAGCCCAGAGACGCATGCGGTTTATCCGCTGCGCTGGAGAGTCTCAATCCCCAAGCTCGGAATTACAGTCGAGTCCTCGACGTTGTTACCCGCTCAGGAACTCGCATCGCCGACAGGATTACTGCCGGCCTATTGGGAAGGCGCTATAGTCTTTGACGGACTCAAGGGTGAGGCACCAATCCGTGGCGTCGGGTACTTGGAAATGACCGGGTACGATCACCCAATGAGACAATTACGGTAATTCTTTGAAGTGAAACGAAAAGAGCCGGAGCGTAACTAACGCTCCGGCTCTTCCCACAATTTAAAACCTTGTCTTGTACCTATCGTCCGGCGGTACGAATTCGATCGCGAGTAGTCGTCTCTTCCGTGCCGTACGTCCGCGAAAAATCGTCCACTTCGCGCTCCGCCTCATCCTTTGCAACGCCGTAGCGCTCCTGGATCTTCCCCACTAATTGATCGCGTTTTCCGCCAATCACCTGAAGGTCATCGTCAGTCAGTTTGCCCCACTTCTCTTTGATCTTGCCGACCGCTTGCTTCCACTTTCCCTCGACTTGGTCCCAGTTCATCTGAACCTCCTGTTAAGTAGTCCGCGTTCAGGGGAACACAGACCAGTTGTACGAAGGAATAGGGTGGAGCATTGAGGGGGCCCTAGATACAGACGTTTGACAGCCTACCGAAGAGGATCACGCTTCTATGATATTGTTGCGAACTGCATACCGTACCAATTCGCTTACCGAGTGGCAATCAAGCCTCCGCATAATATTCGCCCGATGCGTCTCTGCGGTCTTCACGCTCAGCCCCAGCTTCACCGCCACTTCCTTGCTGCTCTTTCCTTCCGCGAGCAACTGCACGATCTCTCTCTGGCGTGGGGTAAGCCGGGTCTTTGGAGACTCGGGCTGCGGCTTCTCCTTCTTCGGCGCTTGATCCAGGTAACCATCGAGCACCATCTGCGCTACCTTGGCCGTGAAAAATGTCTTATTACTGCGCACCGCGTTAACCGCCGTCACCAAGTCTCGGCTGGCATCGGTCTTGAGCACATATCCGCGCGCGCCTGCATCCAGCACGTCTCGGATCAGGGGGTCGGACTCGTGCATTGTCAGGATCAGGATCTTCGCACGCGCGTCGTTCTTGAGCATTTGGCGCGTAGCCTCGAGTCCATTCAGCGACGGCATGCCGATGTCAAGTACCGTGACATCTGGCCGCAGTTCCTTCGCTTTTTCTACGGCCTCGCGGCCGTCGCTGGCCTCCCCGGCAACTTGCCAACCGGGTTGGGCTTCCAGAAGCGAGCGCAAACCCTTGCGCACGATTTCGTGGTCATCAGCGACTAGCAAGCGAAGAGGTTCCATTGTGTTCCTCCAAGGTTCGTGAGAGGGCAGTAGTCCCTGAGAATTCTTCCCGCACGCACACTTCGAATGTCCAAATCAGGGAAAGCATGAATTTGGCCAATTGCGAATTGAATTACGTCCTTACCCAACTCACTGTAGGGCAGTGCTTTACGGGAAAACATCGGTTTTAGTACTGCCCCAAGCCGGCTGAAGTTTTTACATTTGTGCATGCCAGAATGCGCGATGGCTGCGAAACAAGCTGTCTGGGGGCGAACTCCAAATGCTCGGCTACACGATGGTTGAGAAATGCCTAGGGTGTAGCCCGTATGGAGTAAGCTCCTATTCTTCGCAACACTAAAAGCAGAATCGTGGC
>Ga0137416_10001805_pt1 | contig 11143 bp, 6 predicted proteins | sample CZODoug3_1_1_16f_FD_108282 | JGI IMG/M metagenome (GOLD analysis project Ga0137416, IMG submission 108282) | Vadose zone soil fungal communities from Angelo Coast Range Reserve, California, USA - CZODoug3_1_1_16fungal (Illumina Assembly) | ecosystem: Environmental > Terrestrial > Soil > Vadose...
AAGTGCGCGGCAACCACGGGAGGTGCGCACGCGGGCCCCAGCACGGCTCCCGGTGCCATCGAGCTGACCGGGGCGACGCGTACCCAGGCCGCAGCGCCAACTCGCCGCACACATCCCGGGTACTGACACATACGTTTCGGAGGCGGCACATGAGTTACGACTCGTGTGCCGGGTGCGCGGACTGTGTGTCAGGTCCGGGAGGCGTGTGCCGGCCACGGGGGTGTGCGCCGGCCACAACGCCGGGGTAAAGCGGCTGTGGCGGCCGCCACACCGCTCCGGGGCAGTCGCGGTGCGCGCGCCGCCGACTAGTTGCGGGTCATGCACGGCAGGTGACACTCGCGTCTCACGTTGACGCACCTCGTGCGCCTCTCGCGTACCGCGCGTACCAGCGCCGGAGGTCCACCTTGACGGGGCCGGGCCGGTGGACCGAGCAAGCGGGGTCACAGTTCTAGTAGGTTTCTGATGATTTCTCAGTTTTGCGTCTCACCTGGCGGTATGTCGCCGGATTCGACCCGAGCTTCGGCCCATGCCACCTCGGCACATCGCACTCCCCGACCGCGATACGCCGGAGTCGCTGGTAGCCGCCTGAGAGTGGCCGCACGGCCGGCCGCGCCCCGTGCCGCCGCGCCCCGTGCCGAGTCTCGGTCGACTGCCCACAGTGACGTTCGTCCTGCACCCACGGCTTGACTCTGCACGAAAGTGTGTGAAGCCTTACCTAAGTAATGGTGAGGGCAGCCTTGGTGCGGCGGGCGTTGGGACGAGGGGGACACCCGAATGGACGACCGCCACGTCACCCGCGGCGAACGCTGCCTTCACCAGCTCGGTACGGCAGCGTCAGCGCTGCCCGACCAGCGACCCGGCGGCGGCGGTCGACCCCCCGCTCGCACACATGTTCGGCACCTCGCACAGCCAAGCGCTCGACACAGCGCTCGCCATAACGGCGGTCCGATCAGCATCGAGAGGAATGCCTTTGATGGGCACACCGACTGCCACCGACGATCTCCAGGATCTGCGCGAACTCCTCTCCAGCGCGAATCCGAACGATATCGTCAAGGCCTTCGCCGCTAATCCCGCTTTCCGGGCGGCGGAATGGGAGGAGCTCACCACCGAGAATAATCCGTACCGGCGCCCGGTCCGCCCCGACGACCTCGCCTGGCTGGATTATTCGCGGCCGATGCCCGAGTTCAAGGCCCTGAAGCTGTCCGCGCTGCTCGGGCACCGGATGCTGCGCAACGTCTACGACGCGGAGTTCCACTACCTGCCCGATTACCGCGACGACGCCAACAGCGCCGACCTGGCCACGTTCTACGCGCCGCGCAACCGCATCCTCGGCGCGCTGGCCCGGCCCATCCTGGAGCGCCACCTGTTCACCGTGCTCGACGACGTACGCCCCGAACCGGCCGGTGTCACCGGATCCGGCGGCGACGCGTCGGCCGACGTGGAAGCCCTGGCCCGGGCCGCCGCCACGGAGCTCGAGCGGCGCCTCGCCGAACCCGGCACGGCCTTCGAGGCGGCCGGCCGGACCAAGCACCGCCGCGAGTCCAGCAACTTCCTGCTGCTGCAGCTGTCCACCTTCCGACCGGCCGGCTGGGCCGCGCTCGGCCGGCTCGGGCTCGGCGAGTACCACCGTGCGCACCCTGACCTGCGCACCCTGCTGCAGGAGCGCTACCAGCGGGTCCTGGCCGGTGGGCCGAGCTATCGCGAGCTGTTGGCGGCGTCCGGGCTGACCCCCGTGGTGGGTGCGTACTGGCAGCTCTACCTCGGCTCGTCGCTGGGCCGGGGCAACCACCTGCTGCACCTCGCGGCGTCGCCGGAGCACCTCTTCGCGCTGCTCGGCGCAATCGTGCACGACCTGGTGGACCAGGCGGCGATGGCCGCCCCGGTGGCCCAGGTCGCGGCCGAGGGGCTCGGCTACCACGGCGCCCCGCTGGTCACCGAGCGGCTCACCCCGGACAGCGTCGCCACGTTGGTGCGCCAGCTCGTCGGGCCGCTGCGTGAGCGGTTCGGCCGGCGCGTGTTCGAGGACTTCCACAGCGGCTTCCAGGACGCGCGCTGGCTGGCCGCGCTCTGGGACCGCGACCTTGCCGAGCAGCTCAGCTGGGCGGACCGCATCGAGGAGTTCCAGGAGAAGGCCGAGAAGATCGACCAGCACCTGACCAACGAGAACATCCAGGTCGACCTCGATACCTTTGTCGAGACGAACGAGGAAACGTCGACCACGCACGTGCACAACGAACACCGACTGGTCATGATCGAATCCGGCCAGATGCATTTCTGGAACAACACTACCCACAAGATCGAGCTCAACGAGGGCGACAAGCTGTTGATTCCGGTCTCTCGGCTGCACGGCTCGACAGTGCTTTCCGGCTCCTGTACCTATCACCAACCGATCATCCCGGACGAGATGCTGCAGCAATTCCTGTAATGACTGCAATGAGCGGACTGGAGACCGGGTACGGGCACGATCCTGTGAATGAGAGCGAACCCCGATGCCCAGTTGACGACTGGTTCATCGGTGATATGCCGGCATGGAGCAAGCCGCATTTCAACGAGTTGATCAAGATTCTGCTGTCCCCCGACAAGCCTTTCCCGTGCACCTTCGCGGTGGCCGGGGCGCGGCGGGAGACATTGCGGTTCGCATTCGTCGAGGCGCTCGACGACCCGACCGCGTGGGCTCCACTGGTGGACATTCTGGTCAACTATCTCAAGAGCTATCGCGATCTCGGCCGGAACACCTCGCTCATTGTGATGTTCCAGACCGAGGACAAGGAGCAGTCCCTGGAGAAGTACCACCAACGGTTCTGGTCCATCCTGCAGTACCTGCACCAACACGACCCGGAGCCGTGGCCGGCGGACCTACCGGCCGATCCGGAGGACCCCATGTGGGAGTTCGCCTTCGGCGGCACGCCCATCTTCGTGGTCTGCAACACCCCGGCCCACCAGTCTCGGGTCAGCCGGAACGGAACTAACTTCCTCATCACGTTCCAGCCCCGTTGGGTGTTCGAGCACATTGGCCCGGAAACGCGGCAGGGACGGGCTGTCCGGAAGACAATCCGTAAGCGCTTGGAAGATTTCGACAGCATGCCGCCGTCGCGTTTCCTCGGCGACTACGGGAATACGGACAACCGGGAGTACCGGCAGTATTTCCTGCCGGACACGAACGACTCGGACGTGCCTCGGTGCCCGTTCCGGCCGCGCAGCCCCTAGGAAGGCCCGCCGAGGCGTCCGACGAGAGGTCAGCCGGCGAAGAACTCCAGCATCAGCCGGTTGACCTCTTCGGGGCGTTCCAGGTAACCGAAGTGGCCGGTCTCGGGCACCTCGGCGTAGCGGGCCCCGGGGATCGCGTCGGCCACCTCGCGGCCGAGGAACGCCGGCACCATCACGTCGTCGGCGAACGCGATCACCAGGGTCGGCACGGTGATCGCCCGGTAGGCCTCCCGCCGGTCGCCGAGCTGGGCCGAGACGCCGAGCTCGGCGCGCCCACCGGCGGTGGTAGGGGTGGCCGTCAGCTCGAGGATGTCCAGCCAGTCGGTGACCTTGGGCTGGTCGCGCAGGGTCACCGGGGACAGGTTCAGCACCGCGTTGACGGCGGCCCAGAACGGCGCCGGCAGCTGGACCTTCTCGTCGTGGAGCAGCTCCTCCCCCCGGGTCAGCATCCGCTGCACCGGGTCTAGCCGGGCGTGCGCGGCCATCGCCACCAGCTGGCACACCAGGTCGGGCCGGGCCAGCGCCAGTTCCTGTGCCACGTGGGCGCCCAGCGAGGTGCCCACCACCCGGGCCGGGCCGCCGCCGAGGTGCTCGACCAGCGCCGCCACGTCGCCGACCATGTCGTCGATGGTCAGGCCCGCGATGCTGGCCGCCGCGTCGCCCTGCGAGCCCGCCATCACCCCCCGGCTGTCGAAGGTCGCCACCCGGTAGCCGGCCGCGACCAGCGCCGGGACCTGGTGCAGCTGCCACACCCGGCCCGGACTGCCGGTACCCATCACGAGCACGACGAGATCGCCATCGCCGGCGACCTCATAGCGCAACCACACCCCGTTGAGCCGAGCGACCGGCATGGCCCTCCTCGCGTTGATAGCCCAGCCTTACCTTGCCATGCTGAGTGCATGTCTGTCCGACCCCGGGTGCTGCGCGAGGCGATCACCGCGCAGCGCCGTGAGCTCACCGTCGCAGCACTATTCCTGATCCTGCACCAGGCCTGCGAGGCGATGGTCCCGGTGTTGGTCGGCGTGCTGATCGACCGGGCGGTGCGCACCGGTGACCCCGTGCAGCTGGTCGGCTGGCTGCTCGTGCTCGGGGTGGACTTCCTGCTGCTGTCCAACGGCTTCCGGATCGGCTCCCGGCTGACCTGGCTGGCCGAGGCCCGCGCCGACCGGGACCTGCGGCTGCGGCTGACCGGCCGGGTACTGGATCCGCGCGGTGGCGCCGAGACCGGGCGGCTACCCGGTGCCATGGTCAGCATCGCCACGCTGGACACCAAGCGCGTGTCGCTGCTGTTCCTCGCGCTGCCGTTCGGCTCCGCCGCGCTGGCCGCCCTGGTCGTGGCCGCGGTCGCACTGCTGCGGATCTCGCTGCCGCTCGGCCTGCTCATCCTGCTCGGCACGCCGCCGCTGCTCTACCTGCTGCGGCTGCTCGGGCTGCCCGTGCAGCGGCGCAGCGGGCCGGAACAGGAACGGGCCGCGCGGGCCGCCGGGGTGGCGGCCGACCTGGTCAGCGGCGTGCGGGTGGTCAAGGGCCTGCGCGCGGAGGCGGCCGCCCAGCGCCGCTACACGGTGACCAGCCAGGAGTCCCTGGCCGCCACGCTGCGCGCCGGCCGGGCTCAGGCCTGGTACGAGGGCGCCGTGCTGGTCGCCAACGGGCTGTTCCTGGCCCTGATCGCGCTGGTCGGCGGGCGGCTCGCGGCCGGCGGCTCGATCACCGTCGGGGACCTGGTCGCCGCGGTCGGGCTGGCCCAGTTCCTGCTCGGCCCGCTGAACGTGTTCAGCCGGGTCACCGCCGCACTCGCCCAGGCCAGGGCCTCCGCCGACCGGATCGCCGACGTGCTCGCCGCACCGCCCTCGGTGGCCGGGGGCGAGCTCCGGCCGGCCAGCCCGACCCCGGGCGCGCTGCGGCTGCGCGGGGTACACGCCGGGCCGCTGCACGGGCTCGACCTGACGGTGCCGGCCGGCGAGATCCTCGGCGTGGCCACCGCCGAGCCCGCCGTCGCCACCGCCCTGCTAGCCTGCCTGAACCGCGAGGCCGACCCCGACGACGGCGAGCTGGAGCTGGACGGCCAACCGCTGCGCGACCTCGACCCCGCCGCGCTGCGCGGTGCCGTCGTGGTCGCGGCGCACGACGCCGAGCTGTTCGCCGGCTCGCTGCGGGACAACGTGACCGCCGCCGCTGCCGCCGGGCTGGACCCGGCACCCGCCCTGCGGGCCGCGCAGGCCGACGAGGTCGCCGCCACCCTCGCCGGCGGGCTGGATGCACCGGTCAGCGAACAGGGCAGCTCGCTGTCCGGTGGGCAGCGGCAACGGGTCGCGCTGGCCCGCGCCCTGGCCACCGACGCCGCGGTGCTCGTGCTGCACGACCCGACGACCGCGCTGGACACGGTCACCGAGGCCCGCATCGCCACCGGGCTGCGCGAGCTGCGCCTCGGCCGCACCACGGTGGTCCTCACGACCAGCCCCGCGCTGCTCGCCGCCTGCGACCGGGTGGTCGCGCTGGGCGCCGGCGGCGTCACCGCGCAGGGCAGCCACGCCACGCTGCTGCACGAGCAGGCCGGCTACCGCGAGCTGGTGCTCGGGTGAGCGAGCGCGAACTACTGCCCACCGCCGACGGCGCGCGGGTCCGCACCGAGCTCGGCGACCTGCTGCGGCCACACCGGCGCCGGGCCGCGCTGGCCACCCTCGCGCTGCTCGCCGGGGCCGCGGTCAGCCTGCTCACCGCCCCGCTGCTCGGCCGGATCGTCGACCTGGTGGCGCAGGGCCGGCCGGCCGCCTCGGTGCACGGCCCGGTGGCCGCGCTGGCCGGGGTCGCCCTCGGCCAGGGCGTGTTCGCCGTGCTCGGCGTGTACCTGGTCGCCCGGGTCGGCGAGAGCATGCTGGCCACGCTGCGCGAGCGGTTCATCGCCCAGGTGCTGCGGCTGCCGCTGGAGCGCATCGAGCAGGCCGGCTCCGGCGACCTGACCTCCCGGGTCACCACCGACGTCGCGCTGATCGGCGAGGCGGTGCGCTCCGCCGTCCCGCAGTTCGCCCGGTCCGCGATGATCATTGCGTTGACCCTGGTCGGGCTGGCCGTGCTGGACTGGCGGTTCATGCTGGCCGCCCTGCTCGCCGCGCCGGTGCAGGTGCTGGCCGCGCGTTGGTACCTGCCACGGGCCATCCCGCTCTACCGCGCGCAGCGGATCGCCGGCGGCGCCCAGCAACAGCAGCTGCTGGACACCGTGGGTGGTGCGCGCACGGTGCGCGCGTTCCGCCTCGGCGACGACCACACGGCCCGGGTGGCGGAGCGCGCCGAGGACGTCGTGCTGGCGTCGGTGCGGGCGGTCAAGGTGCGCACCGGGTTCCTCAACCGGCTCAACATCGCCGAGTACGTGGGCGCGGCCGGCGTGCTCGTGGTGGGCTTCTGGCTGGTCCGCTCCGGTACCGCGTCGGTCGGCACGGCCAGCGCCGCCGCGCTGTACTTCATCAACCTGTTCGGCCCGATCAACCAGGTACTGCTGCTGCTGGACGACGTGCAGTCGGCCGGCGCCGCGCTGGCCCGGCTGGTCGGCGTACTGGACGTGGCGCAGCGGGGCGGCTGGACCGAGCCCGTACGGCCGGCCCAGCCGGTGGACAGCTCGGTCAAGCTGACCCGCCTGGGGCACGCCTACCCCGGCGGGCCGGACGTGCTGCACGACGTGCACCTGGACGTGGCCGCCGGCAGCCGGGTCGCCCTGGTCGGCGCCAGTGGGGCCGGCAAGAGCACCCTGGCCAAGCTCGTCGCCGGGGTGCACCGGCCCACCCGGGGCAGCGTGCGGATCGGCGGCGTCGAGCTGGCCGAGCAGGGTCGCGCCCCGGCCAACCGGTCGGTCGCGCTGATCACCCAGGAGGTCCACGTGTTCGCCGGCCCACTGGCCGACGACCTGCGGCTGGCCCGCCCGGACGCGACCGGCGAGCAGCTGCGTGCCGCGCTGACCACGGTCGGCGCACTGAACTGGGCGGAGGCGCTACCGCACGGGCTGGACACCGTGGTCGGCGCCGGCGGGCACTCGCTCACCGTGGTGCAGTCCCAGCAGCTCGCGCTGGCCCGGCTGGTGCTGGCCGACCCGCCGGTTGCCGTACTCGACGAGGCGACAGCGGAGGCCGGCAGCGCCGGCGCCCGGGTCCTGGACACCGCCGCACTGAACGCCCTGCGGGGGCGTACCGGGCTGATGGTCGCGCACCGCCTCACCCAGGCGACCACGGCCGACACGGTGGTCGTACTGGACGGCGGCCGGGTCGTCGAGCAGGGCAGCCACGACGAGCTGGTCGCCGCCGGCGGACGCTACGCCCAGCTGTGGGCGGCCTGGCACGACAACCGATGAGCGCCGCCGAGCTCGAGCGTCCCCAGGTCGGCGCTAGATGTTGTAGCCGCCGGCGACCTCGATTGACTGGGCGTTGATCCAACGGCTTTCGTCCGAGAGCAGGCTGGCGATGACGCGGCCGATCTCGTCCGGCTCGCCGACGCGGCCGAGTGCTGTCTGGGCGGCAAGTTGGACCTCGAACACGTCGGTAAGCCCGCCGCCGAGTTCGGTGCGGATCGCGCCGGGTGCGATCGAGTTCGCCCGGATCCGGCGTTCGCCGAACTCCTTGGCCAGGTAGCGGGTGAGTACTTCGAGCCCGCCTTTGAAGCTGGCGTAAGGGGCGACGCCTGCCGTTGCCACGCGAGTGGTCGCGCTGGTCATGTTGACGATCTGGCCGCCGTCCGCGATCAGCGGTAGCAGTGTTTGGGTGAGGAAGAACGGTCCCTTGAGATGTAGGTGAGGATGACGCCCATGCCGCGGTGCGCACACGCGAGTGCGGCGGCGCCGATGCCTCGGCTGCCGCCGGTGATGATCACGATGGTCAAGTGAGTTGCCTTCCACGGGTTGTTAAACCCGAGTCAACGCGCACCGCGCGAAGAAGGGCGAGTCTTCCGGGGAGTGCCGCACCTAGGAACGGCACCCTTCCAGTACCACCCACGGGGTCACTGGCCCAGCTGCAGCTCCAGCTCCTCCTCGGTCAGTGCGGAGACTTCGAGCGAGATGGCGGCGACCTCCTCCCAGCGCGGGTCGGCGGCGATCATGGTGGCGGCCAGGGCGGCCACCGTCCGCGCGCTGAACAGGTCCCGCACCCGAACGTCGTCGCTCTGCAGCGCCTCTCGCAGGTTGGCCACGATCCGGGTCGCCAGCACCGAGTCGCCGCCGCTGGACAGGAACTCGTCCTCGATGCCGAGCGAGTCGTCGCCGAGCGTCTCCCGCCAGGCGGTCAGCAGCACGGTCTCCAGCGCGGTGCGCGGCTCCACCGGGCCGGTCGAACCTCCGTCGGTGTGCCGGTCCAGCAGCGCCGCGATCGCCTTGCGGTCCGGCTTGCCGTTGCGGGTCAGCGGCAGCTCGTCGAGCACCACGATCCGCTCCGGGATCATGTAGCCCGGCAGCAGCGCGGCGACCCCGTCGCGCAGTGCGGCCTCGGCGTCGCGGGCGGGCAGCCCGGCCAGTCGGGCGTCGGCGGCGACCACGGCCTGCAGCGAGCCGCCGCGCCGCGCGAGCAGCCTGGCCACCGCCCGCCGGGCCCCGGGCTGGGCGGCCAGCGCGGCCTCCACCTCGCCGAGCTCGACCCGGTAGCCGCGCAGCTTCACCTGGTGGTCGGCCCGGCCGAGGAACTCCAGTGTGCCGTCCCGCCAGTAGCGGCCCAGGTCACCGGTGCGGTACCAGCGCCGGCCGCCGAGCGTGACGAACTTCTGCGCGGTCCGCTCCGGGTCGCCCCGGTAGCCGGTGGCCACGCCGGCACCGCCGATCCAGACCTCGCCGACCACCCAGTCCGGCCGGTCCCGGCCCTGCTCGTCCACCACCCGGCAGGCCACGTTGTGCAGCGGCACCCCATACGGCACGGCGTGCCAGTGCGGCGGCACGACGGCGTCGACGACCTCGCACTCGGTGGAGTGGATCGCCGTCTCCGTGGTGCCGCCGAGTCCGACGAACCGGCAGCCGGGCAGCTGCTCGGCCAGCCGCCCCGGCAGGTCGACGCCCACCCAGTCGCCGCCGAGCAGCACCAGCCGCAGCGACGAGCCCAGCCCGTCCCCCCGGCCGACCACCAGCAGCATGTCCAGCAGCGCCGGCACGCAGTTCAGCACTGTGACGCCCCGGTCGCGGACCAGCCGCGCCCAGTCCCTGGCATCCTGGCGCTCCTGCTCCCGTACCAGCACCACCGCGCCACCGGCCGACAGCAGCCCGAACACGTCGAACACCGACAGGTCGAACTCCATCGCGGACACCCCGAGCGCCCGGTCGGTCGCCTTGATCCCGTAGCGCCGGACCAGGTCGTCGATGGTGTTCATCGCCGCCGCGTGCGAGACCTCAACGCCCTTCGGCTCGCCGGTGGAGCCGGAGGTGAACAGCAGGTACCCAGTCGAACCGGGGTCGGCGAACTCCGGGGCGGGCAGCCGGTCCGGCCAGTCCAACGCGGTCGTCGAGCTCAGCGCGGTGAGCACACCAGCCCCGTCGACCCCAGCTGCCCCGTCGGGCCCAGCTGCCCCGTCGGGCCCGGCCAGCTGCCGGTCGGTGATGATCAGCCGGCTGTCCGCGATAGTCATGATCCGGTGCAGCCGGCTGTCCGGCTGGTCCCAGCCGATCGGCAGGTAGGTACCGCCGGCGGCCAGCACGCCCAGCACCGCCGCCACCTGCTCGGCGCCCTTGGGCAGGCTCACCGCCACCGCGTCGCCGGTGCGCATGCCGTGCTCGCGCAGGGCGGCGGCCACCCGCAGCGCGCGGTCCGACAGCTCGCCGTAGCTCCAGGTGCCGGTCTCGCCCCAGAGCAGCGCCGGCGCGTCGGGCGCCCGCTCGGCCCTGCCGAAGAACGGCTCGTGCAGGCAGCGCGCCGGGAAGCTCGCGGCGGTGTCGTTCACCCGGTCCCGGACCGCGCGCTGGTCGGCGCCGAGCAGGTCGGTGACCGGGTCGCGCCAGGCCTCGTCGCCGTCGGCCAACCGGTCCAGCAGCGTGCCGAACGCGGCGAACATGGCGTCCGCGACCCCGGGCATCAGCAGGTCCTCCCGCACGTCCCAGTTCACCAGCACGCCCCCGTGCAGCTCAGTGACCTGCGCATCCAGCACCACCTGCGGGCCCTGCGAGATGATCCACACCGGTTCGCCGAACTCGCGCAGCACGTCGGCGTCGAACAGCTCGCCCAGCCCCAGCGCACTCGTGTACACGACCGGCGCCACCACCTGCTCGCCCCGGGCCCTGGTCAGCTCGCGCAGCAGGTGCACCCCGGAGAACGCGGCGTGCTCGGCGCGCTCGTGCAACTGCGCCTGCAGCCGCCGGGCGCGCTCGGTGAAGCCCGCCGGCTCGCGCAGGTCGACGTCCAGCAGCACCGAGGAGGTGAAGTCGCCGACCAGGCCGCCGATGTCCGGGTGCAGCGGCTCCCGGTCGAACAGCGGCACGTTCAGCAGGAACCGGCTCGGCGCGCTCCAGCCGCCGATCACCTCGGCGTACGCGGTGGCCAGCGCCATCGCCAGGGTCACCCCGTGGCGGCGGGCCCGCTCGGCCAGCCGGTCCCGGACCTCCGGGGGCAGCCACCTGGCGTGCCGGCCGGTCCGCCCCGGGTCACCCGCCTTCGGGTCCACCGGCAGCTCCGGGGCGCCGGGCAGCTCGTCCAGCCGCTCAGACCACCAGCCGCGGTCCCGCTCGACCGCGGCCGCCGTGGCCACCTCGTGCTCGGCCAGGTAGCGGGCGAACGTGTACTCCGACGCGGCACCGAGGTCGGTGTCCCGAGCGTAGGCACGGGCCAGGTCGGCCAGCAGGACGCGGTAGCTGCGGGCGTCGGCGGCGACCATGTCCACGTCCAGGTGGATCCGGCCGCGACCCTCCGGGAGCAGCGTCAGCCCGACGTCGAACACCTGGCCGGCCTCGATGTCCAGCAGCTGGTGCGACCGGCGCTGGCGCAGC
>Ga0137416_10001806_pt1 | contig 11142 bp, 10 predicted proteins | sample CZODoug3_1_1_16f_FD_108282 | JGI IMG/M metagenome (GOLD analysis project Ga0137416, IMG submission 108282) | Vadose zone soil fungal communities from Angelo Coast Range Reserve, California, USA - CZODoug3_1_1_16fungal (Illumina Assembly) | ecosystem: Environmental > Terrestrial > Soil > Vadose...
GCACCAACAACCAGGAGCTGATTTTCTTCATCACGCCGCGCATCATTCAGACCTAGAACGCGGCAGACATAGCACGAGGTAGAAGTAAAACAGCCGCCGGCTTCCTGACTTCAGGGCCGGCGGTTTTGTTTTGTGTCCAGGGGCATGGTCTCTATCCCCGCCACTTGCTAAACTCCGGGCCATGGCTCATCCCAGCATGGATCATAAAGGCCGTCAGCGACGTCTGCGCAGCGCTCTCCCGGTGCACCGTCTGGATGCGCTGCTGGTCACCCATCTGCCTAATATCCTCTATCTCTGTGGATTCAGCGGCAGCGCCGGTGTGCTGGTCCTGACCGAGGCAAAAAGTGTGTTTTTTACCGACGGGCGTTACATCGCCCAGGCGCGATCGGAAGTGCAAGGCGCGCAGATCTTCATCCGTCGCAAAGCGCCGCTGGCCGCAGCCTCGGATTGGCTGGCCGCACACAGCCGCAAAAAGACCGGCGCCCTCCCTTTCCGGGCAGGTATCGAAGGCGAGCACTTGCTCGTGGCGGCGCGAAACCGGCTCGCCGCCAACCTGCCATCGAACTTCCGCCTGCGCGAAGCGCCAAACCTGGTGGAGCGTGCCCGTATGGTGAAGGATGCGCGGGAAATTCAACGCATTCGAGCTGCAGTCCTGCTGGGTGCCGGCCTCTTCGAGCGGGCGCTTGAAGTAATTCGCCCCGGCGTCAAGGAGACTCAAGTCGCGGCGGAAATGGAGTACGCAGCCCGCGAGGCCGGGGCGGAAGCCATGTCATTTCCAACAATTATTGCCTCCGGAAAGCGTTCCGCGCTGCCCCATGGCCGGGCGTCCCGATCAACCGTTCCGGCCAGGGGATTCGTGGTCTGCGACTTCGGTGTTATACTCACCGATTATTGTTCCGATATGACCCGCACCGTATCCGTGGGTCGGCCCTCTTCGGGGGAGCGCAGAGCTTACCAGGCGGTGAAGGAAGCGCAACAGGCGGCGGTTGACGCCGTGAGGCCCGGGATCAGCGTCAGTGAGGTCGACCGCGCTGCCCGCAAGTCATTGCAAAATAGTAGTTTAGCGAAATATTTCACACACTCAACTGGTCACGGCGTAGGCTTGGAAATTCACGAGGCGCCACGCGTGGGAGCCGGGCAGACTGAAATCCTGCAGCCGGGTATGGTGATCACCATAGAGCCCGGCGTTTACCTCCCCGACCGATGGGGCGTGCGGATTGAAGATATGGTCGTGGTCACGGAACGAGGGTGCGAGGTCTTGACACCCACCAGCAAAGAGCTTATCGAGATTTGAAACGTCTGTCGTCGCCGGACACTGGAAGGTGATCCGGCAGTTTGTTGCGCCTTTCCGGCGGGTGCACGAGAAGGTAGAAGTCGGTCCCACCTCATACGATGAATCAGAAAGAGCTAAAGGAACTCATAGAGTTCTTAATCGAGAAGGACATCGCTGAGTTCGAACTGGAGCGCGGCGACGTCAAAGTGCGTATCAAGCGTGGGAGTGAGCCGGTCGCGTCGGTGGCCGCGCCGGACGCGCGTTTTTTTGCCGTGCATCCAGCGGTGCCTGCTTCTCAGGAAGCGCGCACCGGACCTGCCACCGCAAGTCCCGCGGCTGCCCCTTCTGGCAGCGCACCCTCCCCCGGGCCTGAGGAAGGGTTGCACATTGTGCGCTCCCCCATCGTCGGAACGTTCTACGAGTCGCCTTCCCCCGGATCTCCGCCGTTTGTGAAGCCTGGCGACGTGGTGGAAGCCGGGCAGATTCTCTGCATCGTGGAAGCGATGAAGCTGATGAATGAAATTGAGTCCGACGTGGCCGGAGAGATCGTAAAGAAGCTGGTGGCCAACAATGCGCCGATCGAGTACGGGCAAGAGTTGTTTGCCATCCGCCCACGGAGCTAACGAATCTCCAAGGTTCCTGGGGCGCGCATCGCGCGCTTTTTTTTCGTCCGCAAGCGGCTGCTTAAAAGAGCATGTTCAAGAAGATACTGATCGCGAATCGCGGCGAGATAGCCCTGCGGGTGATCTGCGCCTGTAAAGAGCTGGGGATTCGCACCGTGGCCATCTACAGCGAAGCAGACCGCAATTCGCTTCATGTCCGTTTTGCCGACGAAGCCATCTGCATCGGGCCTCCGCAACTGGCGCAGAGCTATCTCAACATCCCCTCGGTGATCAGCGCGGCGGAAATCGCCAACGTGGACGCCATCCATCCCGGCTACGGCCTGCTGGCGGAAAATGCCAACTTCGCGGAAGTCGCCGAAACCTGCAACATCAAGTTCATCGGGCCGCCGCCGGAAATTACGCGGCTGATGGGCGAAAAAGAAAAAGCCCGCGCCGCCATGAAGAAGGCTGGCGTACCCATTCTGCCCGGATCGGAAGGCATTCTCGCCAACGATGGCGAAGCCATGGAGTGGGCGAAGCAGGTCGGGTTCCCGGTAATTATCAAGGCCTCGGCAGGAGGTGGTGGGCGGGGCATGCGTATCGTGCGTGGCGAAGAAGACCTTCCAGCCTTGTTCAAGGCAGCGCAATCCGAGGCGGCGGCGTCGTTCGGCAATGGCGATCTCTACATGGAAAAATTTGTGGAACGCCCGCGGCACATCGAATTCCAGATCCTGGCCGACCAGTATGGCAACGTGGTCAGCCTGGGCGAGCGTGAGTGCTCCATCCAGCGCCGGCACCAGAAGCTTTTGGAAGAGTCGCCCTCCACGCAAATGTCGCCGGACCTGCGCGACCAGATCGGCCAGGTGCTGTGTAAGACGCTTTCCGAGATTGGCTATGTGAACGCGGGTACCATTGAGTTCCTCATGGATGAAGACCGTAAGCTCTACTTCATCGAGATGAACACGCGCATCCAGGTGGAACATCCCGTCACGGAAATGGTCACTGACGTGGACCTGGTGAAGAGCCAGATCCTGCTGGCCGCCGGGGAGCGCATGGAAAGTGTCTTGCACGGGCCGGTGTTGCACCGTGGGCACGCCATCGAATGCCGCATCAACGCCGAGCATCCGGAGAAGTTCACGCCATCGGCCGGAAGGATTACCACTTTCAATCCCCCGGGCGGCACCGGAGTCCGGATCGACACCGCAGCCTATGCGGAGGGCGTCATTCCGCCCTATTACGACTCCCTGATTGCCAAGTTGATCGTGCGTGGCAAAGACCGGGCAGAAGCGGTGTCGCGCATGGCGCGCGCTCTGGAGATGTTCATCATCGAGGGCATTTACACCACGATTCCGCTGCACCGCAGAATCCTGGCGGATCCCGACTTCCGCGCGGGCAAAGTGGACACCACCTTCATCGAGAGATTTCTGGCGCAAACCAGCAAGACAGAGATGCCGGCGGAAGCCCGAGGTGGAAAGCGGCAAGTGGCGGCGAAAACATGAACGCGGAGCCCGGTGCCGCGTAAGCCGTGCCCGCTGTTGCTTGCATCGATCCCATGATTCCGCTACCCCGGCTCTATGCCATCCTCGACGCATCCAGTTTCACCGATGCAGACACTCTCTGTTTGTCAGCCCGCGAACTGGTCGCCGGCGGAGTCACTCTGGTGCAATATCGCAACAAATCCGGAAATGCCCGCCAGATGCTCGAGCAGGCGCGCGAGCTAAAACGCCGGGTCGGCAATTCCGCCAGGCTGATCATGAATGACCGCGCCGACTTATGCCTGGCGGCGGGGTTCGACGGCGTCCACGTGGGACAAGACGATTTATCGCCCGAAGGCGCCAGGCAGGTCATTGGCGGCGCCCTTTGGCTGGGCGTTTCCACCCACAACCCCAGCCAACTCTGCGAGGCTGATCGGACAACCGCAAACTATCTCGCCATCGGCCCGGTTTTTGCCACCGGTAGCAAGGCGAATCCTGACCCAGTGATTGGCCTTGAGGGAGTGCGCCGAGCCCGAGGGTTGACCAAGAAGCCGCTGGTCGCGATCGGGGGCATTACCCGGGCTAACTGTCGCCAGGTCATTGCGGCGGGTGCCGACGCGGTAGCGGTGATATCCGACTTGTTACTGGAGCAACGCAAATCAGCAGAGGAATTTTTCCGCATCTTGGGGTAAAGTCGGAACGCCCCGTCAGCCCGTGCTTTAGCGGGGGCAGGGCGCCCGCCACCACACAAACCAAGGAGGGCTGTGAGTACCGAGACCAAGCCACCCAAACCGACCGCCGCCAGCGACTGGGATCTCCATAGTCATCAAGACAAAGAGTTGGTGAAGGGTCTGGGCCTGACCAGCGCCACCATGCTGGTGATGGGCTCCATGATCGGCTCAGGAATCTTCATCGTCTCCGCGGAAATAAGTCGCGAGGTCAACTCGCCGGCGCTGTTGATCGGAGCCTGGCTGGTAACCGGTTTCCTTACCATCGTCGGCGCCCTGAGTTATGGCGAGCTGGCAGCCATGATGCCGCGGGCAGGTGGGCAATACGTTTACCTGAGAGAGGCGCTGGGACCGCTCTGGGGATTTCTCTACGGCTGGACGCTCTTTCTGGTGATTCAGACCGGCACCATAGCCGCTGTGGGAGTGGCTTTCGGCAAGTTCCTGGGAATTTTCTTTCCATCCATCTCTTCCTCGAACTGGATCGTGCACTTCTGGAAGGTGCCGCCGATTCACATTGGCCCCATGGTTCTGGGTAATATGGAGACCGGGCTAAGCACGCAGAATTTGGTTGCCATCCTGGTGGTGGTAGTGCTCTCAGTGATCAACATCTTCGGCTTGAAGACCGGAGCGCTGATCCAGAACGTTTTTACCGCCGCCAAAGTTTCCGCGTTGTTGGGACTGGTTGTTTTGGGAGTGCTGATCGGGCGCAACGCACAAGCGATCGCAGCAAACTTTCAGGGAAATTTCTGGCATAACGCGGGCTTGGGCGCCCGGCACGCGGTTCAGGTGGGCGTGGGCGGTCCGATGGTTCTGGTGGGCACGTTGACCATTCTCGCGGTGGCTCAGGTTGGATCGCTGTTTTCCGCCGACGCCTGGAACAATGTGACTTTTACCGCCGGGGAAGTGAAGAATCCCAGCCGCAACCTGCCGCTGTCGCTGGCGATGGGCACGGGCGTGGTGATTGCGCTCTATACCGCCTGCAACTTTATTTACCTGAACATCCTGCCGCTCGATGGCAACCCGGCCGGCGGCACCATCCTCGAACGTGGCATCAAGTTTGCCACCGAGGACCGTGTGGGCACGGCGGTCATGTCCCAGATGCTCGGCGCCACCGGAGGAACGCTGATGGCCATTGCCATCATGCTTTCCACTTTCGGCTGTTGTAACGGCTTGATCCTTGCTGGCTCCCGCGTCTACTACGCCATGGCCAAGGATGGACTGTTTTTCAAAAGCGTGGCGAAATTGCATCCCACCTATAAAACACCCGCAGTTTCGCTCATGGTGCAGATGGTCTGGACTTGCATTCTTTGTGTCTCCGGCAGTTACGGGCAATTGCTCGACTACATCATCTTCGCTGTGCTGGTTTTTTACATCCTCACCATTCTCGGTCTGTTCGTCCTGCGTCGCACCCGGGCCGACGTGGAACGTCCTTATCGGGCAATTGGTTACCCTGTACTTCCGGCAATTTATATTGTGATGGCTTTATTTATCGATGTCGTACTATTACGCTACAAACCACAATTCACGTGGCCGGGGTTGATTATCGTGCTGCTGGGAATTCCGGTGTATTTCTTGTGGTCGCAGGGTTCAGGTGCGGCGCGGTTGCAGCCGAGCCTTAGTGGTTTGCGGAAATAAGCCGATTTGAATGGACGTTAAGGAAGGCGCGACATGAGCCATGCCAGAAGGCGCCCCAGGCACTGTGGCTTTTAGTCGCTGCGGTTCGCAGTTTCGTCCCGCGACATCATTTTTCCGGAGGCTGTTATGGTCGTCGAGGCTGGCATCAAAGGAGAAACCAAAGGGAAGGCGAATCTCTGGGCTAGAAAGCCGCTGAACATGCTTCTGGAGGAAGCTAAGGAGGCAGGCGAACACAGTCTGAAGCGAACCCTCGGACCTTTCCAACTCACCGCGCTGGGCGTGGGCGCGGTCATTGGCGCGGGCATCTTTGTTCTCTCGGGCTTGGGCGCGCACTACGCGGGGCCGGGCTTGATGCTCTCGTTTGTCCTGTCAGGAACAGGATGCGCATTTGCGGCTCTTTGCTACGCGGAATTCGCCGCCATGATTCCGCTCGCCGGCAGCGCTTACACCTATGCCTACGCCACCTTGGGCGAACTGTTTGCCTGGATTATCGGCTGGGACCTCACCCTTGAGTACGCCATGGGCGCCAGCACTGTGTCGTCGGGCTGGTCGAACCACTTCATTGAGCTACTGGATATTTTTCATATCAAGATGCCGCTGTGGCTGGCCTATGACCACTGGACCGGGCTACGCGCCGCTGAAAACATTGTTGCCCGCCAAATGGCGCAGGCTTCGGACTCTTCCCTTGCCCCGGGTACGCAGGCCTTTCTCAACAAAGTGTCCGACATCATCGCTGCGCAGTCACCGCAACTCATGCAGGGAGCGCATGATTTGTTGAATGCCCCCACCATGTTTTGAGTCGAGATTGGCTGGAACCTGCCGGCTTTCGTGATTGCTCTGATCATTACCGCGATTCTTGCCATCGGAATCAAGGAAAGCGCGCGCTTTAACTCAACCATCGTCGTCATTAAGGTCTCGGTGGTGCTGTTCGTGATCGGCCTGGGGTTCCGGTATGTGAGCGCCAGTAACTGGGGTGGAGACTGGAAGACGTTTGCACCCATGGGATTCTCCGGAATCGGCGCGGGCGCAGCCTATATCTTCTTCGCTTACATTGGATTTGACGCTGTCTCCACTACCGCCCAGGAAGCCAAGAATCCGCAACGCGATTTGCCCATAGGAATTATCGCTTCTCTGGTGATCTGCACCGCCCTCTACATTCTGGTGGCTTCGGTGCTCACCGGCATGGTGCCCTGGCGCGAAGTTAACATCGAAGCACCCATCGCCCGCGCCTTCATGGATCGGGGACTCACCGGTGCCTCGCACATCATCACGCTCGGCGCGCTTGCCGGACTCACCAGCGTGATGCTGGTTATGCTCCTCGGGCAAACCCGTGTTCTCTACTCAATGGCCAATGATGGTCTGCTGCCCAAGAAATTCTTCGCGGACATTCACCCCAAATGGCGCACTCCGTGGAAGAACACCATCCTGGTGGGACTGCTGGCTGCCGTGGTAGGAAGCCTGGTGCCCATCGACGACATCGGGAAGATGGTGAACATCGGCACCTTGCTGGCTTTTGTCATTGTGTGCATCGCCGTAATACTGCTGCGGCGGACGGATCCAGATCAGCCCCGTCCCTTCCGCACGCCTTGGGTGCCCCTGGTGCCAATTCTTGGTGTCCTATTCAACGGCTACATGATGTATCGACTGGGCTGGATCAACTGGGCTCGCCTGATCATCTGGCTGGCGATTGGGCTGGTGGTGTATTTCACCTACGGCCAGAAGCACAGCAGAGTGCAGGCAATGAACTCCGGAAAGAACTAGGCCGAGGTCGGAGGTTCTACGGGCCTTCCGCGCAACGCGGAGGGCCCTTTTGCTCTATAGTCGTTGGTCGATAGTCGTTGGCCAGCCCGACCCTGGCTTACCCGCGACAGACCAACGACGAACGACCGACGACTGCTATGAAAATCGTCACTGCCGCCGAAATGAGTGAAATTGACCGCATTACCAGCGAGCGCTTCGGTGTCCCCTCGCTGACTCTCATGGAGAACGCGGGAACGGCAGTTGCTGACTTTGTAGTCACGCAGTATCCCTCGGCCAAACGCATCGGCGTAATTTGCGGAAAAGGAAATAACGGCGGCGACGGGTTTGTGGCTGCTCGCAAGCTGCACCAGGCAGGTAAAGACGTTCGCGTGCTGCTGTTATCTGAGCCCTCCGCACTGCGCCGCGATGCGGCTGAAATGTTTACCAAACTGCCGGTGGCACCCGTTACCGTGTCTTCCCAGGAACAGCTCAAGGCGGAACCCGCCCGCGCGGTCTTCGTCGCAGATGTTCTGGTCGATGCCATCCTTGGCACGGGCTTCCGTCCACCGGTGAGCGGGTTATACGGCGAAGCGATCGCGGCGCTGAATGCGAGCTGCGCACCCGTGGTGGCGGTCGACATTCCTTCCGGCGCCGACGCCGATGTGATGGGCGAGCAGGTTGGCGCAGTCGCGCGCGCCGATGGGGTCGTGACTTTTACCGCGCCACACCCCGCCCATATTTTCGGAATGCTGACCCGCGGGCCGACGGTAATTTGGCCCATCGGTTCGCCCGACGAAGCCCTTGTCTGTTCGCTGCAGCTTAACCTAGTTACTGCTCGCGAAGTGGCGCCGCTGATCGGGCCCAGATCGCTGGTGGCGAACAAGGGAAGTTTCGGCCATGTGCTGGTTCTCGGCGGATCGACAGGCAAGGCAGGCGCCGCGGCCATGGCGGGGATGGCGGCTCTGCGCGCTGGCGCGGGCTTGTCTACGGTGGCCACAGCGAAATCGGTGCTGGCGACGGTCGCTGGCTTTCATCCCGAACTCATGACCGAGCCCCTGGATGAAACCGATGCGGGCAGCATTTCGATCCGCGCGCTGCAGCAGGGACAAATGGATTCCTTAGCCGGACGAAAAACCGTGCTGGCCGTGGGGCCAGGAATCTCGCGCCATCCTGAGACCGCCGAATTCGTGCGCGGTGTCGTCAGAAAATACAAACTCCCCATGGTCTTGGATGCGGATGGCCTGAACGCATTCGAAAACCGTTCCGCAGAGTTGAAAGACACGGCCGACATTCTGGTCATCACCCCGCATCCCGGCGAAATGGCGCGGCTCACCGGTTCGACCGTTGCCGCCATACAGCGCGACCGGCTGAATGTGGCCCGCACATTTGCCCGCGAGCATGGAGTGATCGTGGTGCTGAAGGGCCACCGAACCTTGATCGCGCATCCCGACGGCACGGTTTGGGTAAACACCACAGGAAATCCCGGCATGGCGACGGGGGGCACCGGCGACATCTTGACCGGGCTGGTCGCGGGTCTGATCGCGCAGCATCCCGATCGCATCGCCGACGCGGTGATAAGTTCAGTCTACCTCCACGGTTTGGCAGGCGATGTGGCGCGGGAGAGCATGGGTGAACACTCGCTGATCGCCACTGACTTGCTCAATGCGTTGCCGGAGGCCTTCCGCCGGACGCGGCAGGCCGCGTCGCAGCCGCTAGTCACCCTTTGCGGCTGATCCCTAGAACTCATGTCCCAGTTACAGACCGTTACTTTTGGAAGGGGATTTTACAACGGCTACGCGTTCGTCCAGTGTCAAAGGAAAAGCCGCAAGCGGCGGGACGACTCGATCTTGCCATGATCGAGGCGACCCACAATCAACCCGACCACGCGGGAGGTATTCCACTACGCCCTGCGGCCCCGATCAAGCGTCATTTCCCCCCACCTCACAGTTCGGCCCACAACGGCCCTCAGGGGGCGTCGAAAAAACCCATCGTCCATGTCCATTTTGGGATCACCCCACGACTATCTAGTGTACAGAGTACTGCACGGTTCAGGAGGAGTCATGAAGTATCTGTGCTTGGTCGTATTTGACGAGAAGAAGTTGGATGCCTTGTCCAAGAGCGAGTCGGACGCTCTGACGGCCGAGAGCCTTGCCTATAACGAGGTGCTCCAGAAAAGCGGCCGCTTTATAGCCGCTCAGGCCCTTCAACCCGTTCACGCAGCCACCACCGTACGGGCACAGGCCGGCAAGGTGTCGGTAACAGACGGTCCTTTCGCCGAGACCAACGAGCAGCTTGGCGGGTTCATCCTGATCAACGCCCAGGACCTGAACGAGGCCATCCAAGTGGCATCAAAGATCCCCATCATTCGCCTGGGCGGCGTCGAAGTGCGCCCAATCAAGGAGCTAACACCACCGTAGACGGCTGCTGGATGAGCCGACCGTGGCGAAGTTTAACCACAAGTTTCTAAAGAAAGCGAGCGTCAGCGTGATAGGCACGTTCTTGAAGATAGCCGGAATTATTGTCTTGGCCGCGCGTCTAGGCGCTCTAGCTCTTGGGCAAACCGTTGCGAAACCGCCGACTCTTACGTCTGTAGGACAGCTTGGAGGCGGGTTCGAGGCGGGTTTGGTGAAGGCGAATGGGACAACGCTTCACTATGTTCGCAGCGGAACGGGGCCTGCGGTCATCCTGCTGCACGGGTTTCCTGAAGACTGGTACGAGTTTCATCGGATCATGCCGGGCCTTGCCAAGAGGTTCACCGTCCTGGCGGTCGATCTGCGCGGCGTGGGCGGATCGGCTACGACAGCGGCCGGCTACGACGCGGCAAACCTTGCCGAAGACATTCACCAACTTGCCCTGCAGCTTCATCTGGAACATGTTTATGTGGTTGGCCACGATATCGGAGGCATGGTCGCGTACGCATTTGCCCGACGCTATCCGCAAACGGCGCGCGGAGTGATGATTCTGGACGCAGCGATTCCTGGGATTGAGCCGTGGGAGGAGATCAAGGCGCATCCAGCGTTCTGGCATATTCGTTTTCACCAGACGGACTTGCCAGAGAAACTCGTTGCTGGCCGGCAGGCGATTTATTTTCGTTACTTCCTCTCGGCGAAACAATTCACCGATGCTGACGTAGCTCACTATGCGGAGTCTTACCGAGACCCGGAACACTCTCGGACGGCGTTCGAGTTCTACCGTGCCTTTCCCGACAATGAAAAATTCAATGCGCAGCGCCACAATTCGATTGCTTTGCCCTTCGTTCTGGGCGCTGGAGAGCTGGACGCTTTTGCGCAATTTCTACCACAGATCGGAGAGGCTATGCGAGCACACGGGTGCGTGAACGTGAGGACCGAAGTTATCAAAGGAAGCGCGCACTACGTTGCGGAAGAGCAGCCTGAGGCCCTGGCGGAGCTCATCGAGCGATACGCGGGACGGTGAAAATTTGCGAAATCTTCAGCTTCCGGTGCTCAAGTGGTCGGACGGAACGCCCGCAGCCACCGATGTGCACTGACACCCGCCGGCAACACCCACTCAAGTCATGCCGGGAAGAAGAATGTCGGAATATCCTGAATGCACCGTGGGCCCTCACCTTTGAAAGCGCAGGGAGCAGTACCTAAGCATGAGAAGAGGGGAATCCAAGTCTGCATTTCTTGAAACAACACAGAAGAAAAAACTCAAGATCAGCATCGAGA
>Ga0137416_10001810_pt1 | contig 11130 bp, 15 predicted proteins | sample CZODoug3_1_1_16f_FD_108282 | JGI IMG/M metagenome (GOLD analysis project Ga0137416, IMG submission 108282) | Vadose zone soil fungal communities from Angelo Coast Range Reserve, California, USA - CZODoug3_1_1_16fungal (Illumina Assembly) | ecosystem: Environmental > Terrestrial > Soil > Vadose...
CGCACCTGACCTCTGCCTTCGCCGCTGCGGCAGTGAGTATGTGAAATTGCTGTGGATTCTAAGTGAATATCGAAACTGAGAGGATTGGAAAAATGATTGACAAACATACTCAGACATCTGGTTACATCAGCAACCCATTTTCTTCTCCGACCAGCCTCCCCGTGGACTGGCATTTTTGCCAGTTACCGGGGTGGCGCGATGCTTATAGGCTCCACTCGTCTGCACGAGTGTGTCTGTTTGAGGATACGTTCGCGGATCTCACTTGAGGAGTAAACGCAGGAATTTACAAAATCAAACCAACCTGAGAAAGAGACAAAGAGTGAAAACGACAAACCGACTCTTCCTCGGTGGAGGGTTGGCCACTGCTATCGCCATGCTCGTCATCACCGGGTGCGCAACGAAGAACGACTCCGTGCCCACCGCTGAGAAAATGGAAAAAAACCGCCCTAGCATTGCTGAAACAAAAGCTATCGCCGAGGAAGGATTCATCTACGGTCTGCCAATTGTGATGAACTATGCGGTCATGTACGAATACGCAGTGGACCGCAACTCGAGCCAGTTCAAGGCGCCCTTCAATCAGATCCTGAATGAAGCACGTGTGTTTACCTACAAGGACACCGCGGTTGTTACGCCGAACAGCGACACGCCGTATTCCTTGCTTTGGTTGGACTTGCGGACCGAGCCTATCGTGCTGTCAGTCCCAGCGGTGGAGAAGAAGCGCTACTACTCGGTAATGCTTTGCGACGGCAATACCTTCAACTACGGCTATATCGGGAGTCGCGCTACCGGCAGCGATCCGGGCGATTACATGGTGGTCGGACCCGCATGGAAGGGCGATACGCCGCCCGGCATCAAGAAAGTGTTCCGGTCCGGCACGCAGTTCTCGGCGGTGGCCTACCGCACGCAACTCTTCAACCCGAAGGATATGCCGAACGTAGTCAAGATCCAGGCGGGCTACAACGTGCGACCATTATCTTCCTAAATCTTCCTACCTCAAGCAGCCTGCGCCCCCGGCGGCTCCTCCCATCAGCTTTCCGAAAATTGACAAAGATCTGGTGAAGACCAACCTCTTCGACTATCTCGACTTCGCCCTGCGGTTTGCCCCGCCTGGGCCGGAGGAAAAGGACATACGGGCGAAGCTTGCCCGGATCGGCATCGGCGAGGGCAAGAGCTTCGACTTCAAGAATCTCTCGGTCGAGCACAAAGCCGCGGTGGGCCTGGGCATGAAGGATGGCGAAGCGAGGGTCGAGCAGTATCTCGCCACTGGACAAAAGAACATCAACGGCTGGAAGGTCGGTTCGCTCTTTGGTGAGCGCACCTTCTTCAATGGCGATTGGTTGAAGCGGGCCGCCGCCGCCAAGGGAGGCATCTACGGCAACGACGCCGTCGAGGCTATGTATCCGATGACCAAGACGCTGGCCGATGGCGAGGACCTCGACGGGAGTAAGCACAATTACACGTTGACATTTCCCAAGGGACAGTTCCCGCCAGTCAATGCTTTCTGGTCGGTGACGATGTACGACGGCACGGCGCAGCTCCTCATCGAGAATCCGATCAATCGATACCTCATTAATTCGCCGATGCTGCCGGGGATGAAGAAAAACGCCGACGGTTCATTGACGATTTATATCCAGAAGGACGCACCGGGTGCCAGCAAGGAGTCCAACTGGCTACCTGCTCCGAATGGTGCGATCTACCTAGTCATGCGTCTTTACTGGCCAAAAGAAACGCCGCCATCAATCCTGCTCGCTGGCGAAGATACATGGAATCCGCCGGCCATCGAGAAAGTGAAGTGAGGCCCGGCTATTGTGGGATTGTATTCAGGCACGGAGATCAGAATGATGAAACGCAAGTGCCATCTTTTCGCTCTCGGGAGCGCGCTGTTGCTGCGCGGAGTGCCTTCCGCCTTCGCTCAGGAAGCCAACTTCGATAAACTCGCCAACCTCCCGTTCGCGGAAGGCCGGCCCACAAAGGACACCGCGCAGGCACTCCGCGACGAACTGCTCTTCCAGCGGGCGGCGTAGTGTTTTAAGGCTGCTTGATAGCCCGTTCAGGGGGAACAAACGCCTGAGTGTTCTGCACAGATTCTCTCGTAGATGTGGCTTTCCTGTTCGCGGTCAAGACTTCCCAATGCATACCCACAGATAACATCCACGTCGTACGTTTTGGCTAACTTGTCCCAGAAGTTTTCCAGCTGAATCGCCGCATCCACGTTACCTTGTGCCCACAAGGTAGGTGTGCATTCTCAATAAGCTACAAGGTGAGGATGCTCTCCCTTCGCCGCTTTAGCCGCCTCCACAATGAGATCACCTGCATTTTGCGCAAATGGAACCGGGTCAGGCAAGCCATTGACCATGAACGTCGAGAGCGTGTCGGCAACATTCAAAGGGATGTAGTGTTTCTGTTCAACAGCGGCAGCAACATCCACGCCACCTGCCTTCAATCTCTCAAGAAAACTAACGCGATGTGACTCGGTCGCAACAACGATGACCGCATTCTCTGCCTTTAGAGCGGCTGTGATGAGACGTGTAAAGTCATCTAGAAACAATGCATCGCCAGAATAGAATTGAACTACGTGGCAGCGAGTGACCTCCGCCTTTCTCGGTACAAGCGATGGGAGAGCCTCCTCATGGCAGAGGCGGTCGGGAACGTGCGCATCCGTAGCGTCAGTGAAATCGTGACCCGACAATCCGATGCTGAGAAACTGCCTGCCCTGACGAACCGCTTCGACAGCAGCTAGTAGTTCGCTTCCGGCATGTGCTTTAACAACGTAGCCCAGTGCCCCCAAGCTGAGAGCTTCTTCCACCACGTCGGCAGAAGATTCTTGACTCACGAAGAGTATTTTGCATTCGGGGGAGAGCTTGCGGATGCGTCGAGCGACTTCGATTCCATTTAATGTTGGAAGTCCGATGTCGAGCATCATCAAGTCCGGTTGCAGTTCTTCGGCTTTCTGAACCGCTTCTAATCCGTCTGAGGCCTCGCCGATGACCTTAAATTCCGGTCTTTTTTCCAGCGTCGAACATACGAATCGCCGGAACGGTTCGTAATCATCGATCACGAGAACCCGGACTGTTGACGTTTCCAAGCAGCCTCCTCTTCCTCACGGCTCAAAGCCCAACTCTTCGAGTGCGGTTGCTGAACTCTATCAGAATTCCATGCGCCGCGCGCTAGTTCAGGTTGTTGCGCAAACGCAAGGTTCGTTTATAGTGTTGACTGGGTGGAAAGATGCGAAAGAAGCGATTGAATACCACTCCTTGCTCATCGTTTGTACGACCCAGACCGGGTTGAGATCGCGCGCCCAGCGTTCCTCCCGATCACGCTGATCTTGATCTGGCGGTAGCGGGCGAGGCGTTCTTTGAGGCCATCCTTGGAACCCGCCATTCTGACCGCCATCTGATTCGCGCCTTTACGAACCTTGTGGGTTTCTTAGCGCCGGGTGCTGCTCACGACTCTCTTATGCGGTGACCGCGATTTGCTTCGATTTCCGATAGACGTTTGCAACCGCCATCGTCCAGAAAGGAACCAAATCGACTCCGGGCACGAGCTTGGCAAGAAACGATGGCAGAAATTCCCAGTGCCAGCCAAGAAGGTGAACCAGCACGGCTGCGATACCGAAATCGAGTATGTCATCAGCGGGCGATAAAGCGCCTTCGACGAATAAGGGAAAAACGACGACTTGGAGTGCATCCGCAATGACGGCAAGCATCATGGCGGCTCGAAAGCGCGAACCCCGGTGAGATTGTGAGGGTGTCGTGAGTCACGGCAGTGCTGCTTTCGTGCTGCATGCCTATTCTAAACCGACGCTCCTAAACCGACGCTCCAAGAGTGTCAGTGCGCATACCAGTCGGAGTGCGGCGACCAGCCGCTACAAGAGAGACACTGTGTTGAAGTCCACTGGTGCAGGCCCGCCGGGCATACTCCTCCCGTGTCGAACGTGTTCCACTCATGGCCACAGCTACAAGACCAGCGGTCGTCCTTGCGGGGCGACCAACCGTAGAGTGGGCATCGAATGCGTGGGCCGGACGGGTCGAGGCTTTTCTCTTGATCAAGCTCGCGATCCAAGACAACAGACTGGTCATGCGAGAGGGCGCACATGCCACGCTATTATGACCCCGTTTCGGAGGCACGGGGGCGCGTGCGGACTTCAGGACTCGAAGCCAGTAGTCTATTCACGCTCTATACGCCGGAACGTCAGGTTGATACGTGGCTGAGTCACGCCGGGTTCCTTGGGCACTTCGTGCTTGAAGTGCTTCTGCGTGTCGCCAGCCAGAACCCCTACGAGTCCTGCCACCGTCACGTTGCAAGCGTCGGACGTCGACATTGTAGGGAGCACTACCTTCCAGGTATCAGGAAGGGCGATTGTTCAAGCTGAATGGCCCTGCCCTGCTTCAGGGCGTCATCAAACACCGCCTCTCCCGTCGTATTCGTAAAGTCGGCGAGCACGATAGTGTCCTTCTCTCCTAGCTTGATGGCCGTATGCGAGCGCCAGTAAAGACTGCTTTCGATCAGCCCACTGATGGCAACCGTGGCGAGGGCAAGCAGCTTCGACCCAGGACTCGCAGACGGTTTGGAGACACTGGGCCCGCCGCAAACGGGACGACGCTGTTCGTTCCGGATGGCCTGCTTGTCGCCGCAGCTGCTGGTTCTTCCTCCTCGCCCAGCGCGATGACGATTTTCTTCGACTCCGTCTCTCGCTTCAGCCGCATCAGGTCGGAGCGAATTTCCGATGCGTGCTGATACCGAAGATCGCGCTCCTTCTCCAAGCACTTGTTGATAACATCTTCCAGCTTCCCCGGAACGTCAGGGTTCAGCCGGACCGGCGGGACCGGAGAGGCATGAAGGATCGATTCAAACAGGGTTGCAGTCGTTTCTCCGCGAAACGGCACCTCGGTGGCCAGCGAGAGCTGCGTCTCGGTGTCCAGCGGCTGGGTGCCGATCATGTGCTTCAGCGTTACACCATCCAGGAACTCCATGGCGATGAACGCCTGGCCTTCGTGGCTCCCAATTTCGTAGATGGTGCAGATATTCGAGTGATTGAGCGCGGATGCCCCTCGTGCTTCGCGGCGAAAACGTTCGAGGGCGTGCGGGTCCTGGGCCGCATTCTCGGGAAGGACCTTTAAAGCGACAAACCGGCCGACTTCGTTGTCCTGTGTTTTGTAGACAACACCCATGCCACCGCTACCGAGTCTCTCCAGGACGCGATAGTGCGAGATGGTTTGGCCTGCAGCGGTATGGGATTCAGCCACACTGGATGTAAGAAAGTAACACCTCGACGCATACTGGCAAAAATGTCAGTTGTGTCGGGAAATCCTGGGCCGCGCAAAGGTCTAACACGGGTTCTGCGCGAGTAACCAGCAACCCGGAAGTAATAACTCTCGAAGCCGGGCCGCATGGCATAAACACAGGCCAAGCTTTCCCCCAGTCGGTTCAGAGTGGTTGAGACCAAGCGGCCAAAAACTACTGGCAGTTGTCATAGACCTTCTTGATCTTTTGCACCTTCAACCTGGCGTACTGCTGTTCAAGAACATTGTTGGGAGAGGTGCCAGGATGAGGAGGTGTCACGGGACCGGTGATACGTACCTCTTGGCCGGCATACTTGCGTAAGCCGTGGCCATTATTCTCCAACTGATAGAGATCACCCGAGGTCGTACCCAACGTGTAAGACCCGTTTAAGGTTGTCAAGCAACCCTCGACGCTCTTTGACTTGCCCCATTTGCGGGCAGCCCCGGAAGGGGGCTGGCCAGGCGTCGACGTTCCTTCTTGCGCGGCACTTACCAACGCAAGCAAAGAGATGGAGAGAAGTAGACAAACGAGACGCATACGCTCTTTCCTCGATTCTTCCTCGATCCCCACCCTACGGGCGACACCGCGACACCCAATCGCGCGGGTGCACGACGAATAGGGGAACAGGGATCACTGGACCACATCGACCACCGAAGGTTTCGGACAGGACCCGCGTCAACCCACGGTCAGGCTACTGCGCCGCAGAACTCCTTGGAAACTGTCAGATTTGACAGCCTCTTCACTAGTGTCGCCAGCATCGGTGCGACCCATCTCGGATGTGCGATTTTTACGGAGCCTGTGCCTCAGATCTGCAGGCAATTCGTTGATTGGGTTTGGTCCCAACATTGGACTAGAAAATAAGTGCAAAGATGTGTCCGACGATGCCTCAATCGGAGGCCCGTTTGCCAGGAAACAAGTGCTGCGGCCGCGATGGATGCTCCATCGATCGCGCTGTGTCCGTTAAGGCCCACAGCGCTCATGCGCCCAATACGTTTTTTGTTGCCTTCGCAATCGCCGGTCTGACAAACGTGTTTCACAAGGAATCGTTCTACGAGGTAAAAGAGCAAGAACACAACGACCACGAGACGTAGCACTCGGTGACTGGTCCAAACCCGCTGTTCGGCCATCTCCAAGGCTTCGGGCAACAGATCTAGTGCTAGGAAAGTCGCTCCCAGCAGCACACCGGCTCCAAACCCAAGCAGTAAATGAACACGATGGCGCTGGCGCACGGCAACTGAGCCGCCGACCATGGTAGAAGCAGCGGTTAAGACAGTGAGGACATGCGCTAGCATGGACAAACTCAGAAGGTCCTTGCGAATAAGCCGCGCTTGGAATTGCAGTGTAGCTCGACCGGAGCATGGGTCAGTCGCTGGCGGTTCGGCCTTAATTGCGGAATTTCCATAACTGCTTGCATCATTCAGGCCTAGCTCCCCCAGTCCATTCCCAGGGCCGCGTACGGATCCTCCTTGTTTCTGTGGAGCAGAATGTTTCGTGCCCCATGACAGAATCCGCATGGATCGCTATGACGGTGGTGACGTGCATGATTCGGAGCGTCCTCTCGCTGCTCTCCAGAATACCCTTAATGTTGACCCACCAAAAATACAAAGTCACAACAGCCGCAAACGCCGCCGCAGTCGGCCCTCTGGACAAGTGAACATCAATCCGGGCGTAATGAAACAGGTCGTTCAGGAAACCCACAAGACACTGGCCCGCCGAAACGCCGCTTATAGGTCCCGTAAGAACGTAGTCGAACAAAAGGGCCGAGACCGAGATCTTAGCCAGGGTACCGCGCCCATGGCCTCTTTCACAACGCGGTAGACACCGTCCCGGACGAACATGCTACAGCTTTCGATATAGACCGACCGTACGGCGTAGGACAGCAGCATGACCGCCAGGATGAACCAAGGGGCAGATCTCCCGATTGCTTGTTCGGCTATACCGCCCGCATAGTAGGCTGACGATGCCAGGTCGTTCAACACAATGCTGGCTGCGCGCCAGAACGAAATGAATGTTAGCAACGCCGTAGTCACCACAACGACCTCGGGACGGTGGCGAGCAATCGTCTGGTCAGCTCTTGGGGTGGGTGTGGACACTATGCACTCCGAGTGTGCAACCGATGATCGTAGCGTGCCAGGGAGATAGGTAGGGGGAGGTTGTCAGCCCTATAAGCTAATACGCAGGCGGTGCCTACTTTAGTGACGCCTTCTCCGGACCAGCGCAGCCACGAGGTTCAATTCTATTCTGATGATGAATGTTTTCTAGTCGGCTTTACTTTACCCGGCTGCCAAGCATGGAATCTCTTCCGAACCGAGAGGCACGCAAGCGTGGATCGTGGTACCACGCTTGGGATGCGAATCGATAGAAAACGTTCCATTCACGAGTTTCAGCCGCTCCTCCATGCTTATGAGGCCAAGCCCTCGGGTCGCCCTTGCCCCTTCGCGATCAAAGCCCGCGCCAGAATCGCTAACCGTGAGATGAATCTCACCCAACGCTCCCCACAATCGCACTTCGAATTGGCCTACCCCACTGTGTTTGGCCGAATTGTGGAGGGCTTCTTGCAGAACTCGGAAGAGGCAAAGGGAAATGGCCGGCGACAAAGGGCTGGGCAAATCGTGGGTTTCGAAGTCAATCTCCACTGTCTGCTGCTCACCGAACTCTTTGCAGAAGCCTCTTATGGCTGCAACCAGCCCTAAATATTCCAGTTTTGACGAGTGCAACTCGTGCGACAAAGATTGGATATCGGTCGCTATCGCGTAGGTCTGCTTCTGTAGTTCGCCCACACCGCTCCGGACTTCAGCAGGCAAGTCGGAGGCGTTTTGTCGGAGGTGTTCTAGTTTATTGACCAACAGTGCAAGACGTTGACCGATGTCGTCGTGAAGGTCTCTGGCGATCCGGGTACGCTCTTGTTCTTGTGCTTGAATCAACCTTCGGCTCACGGCCGACAAGGCATCCTCGGCCAGCTTGCGATCGGTCACATCGATACAAGAGCCGATGTAGCCAGCAAAGAAACGATCCTGATTGAATCTCGGTATTCCAACGTCGAGAACCCATCGATATTCTCTGTCGTGCCGTCGGAGGCGATACTCCATCCTGAATTCGTCCCGACGATCAAAGGCCTGGGTGTAGGTATCCAAGCACCTCTCAAGATCGTCGGGATGGACACCTTCTGACCAGCCGTTTCCCAATTCTGACTCAAGTGACCGCCCCGTGAAGTTCAGCCAAGGCTTGTTGAAGTAGGTGTACAGTTTGTCCGGGCCGGACATCCAGATCAGCACTGGAGCTGTGTTGGCAACGAGGCGAAAGCGTTCCTCGCTTTCTCGCAGCGCTTCTTCAGTCCGCTTGCGCTCAGTAATGTCCGATACCATCGCTAGCGCCCCATCAAATTCTCCATTGTCCTTGTAGACAGGGATTGCTGCCATTCGTACCCACAACTCCGAACCGTCCCTTCGCCGGAGCCGTTCCTCAATCTGCTCGCGCACTCCTTGCTGTCGGCGCTCTAAGACTTGCGTTTTGTATCCGATATCCTCGGGAAAGTAAAAATTGAATACGCTCCGTCCAATCATTTGCCCCGATTCGTATCCGATCATCTCGGCCATTTGTCGATTCACATAGGAGGTGTGGAGGTTCGAATCGAGGAGCCAGACCCCTTCGTTTGTGGTCTCAACGATTCTGCGGTACCGGTTGTCGCTTTCCCTGACCGCCTCTTCCGCCAGCTTCCGCTCGGTGATATCTAGCGACACGCCAAGCATCCGCTCCGGGGCACCGTTCGTTGCGTAGTAGAATTTGCCTCGGGCTACCAGCCACCGAATCATCCCGTCTGGCCGGACGATGCGAAACTCTGGTGCGTACACCTTCCGGTCTTGTCTGGCATCAGCAAGCGCATCCGAGACTCGCTGCCGGTCATCCGGATGGACGTAACGAATGAAGTCTTGTGCGTCTCCGACGCGTATGTCGGATGGTATTCCAAAGACTGTCTGGAGATTGCCGAACCAAAGATCTCGTCCGCTCCTGACGTCCAAATCCCACGCCACCGATGTGCCAGCTTCCATTGCGAGAAGAAGCCTGTCGTTGGCTAGGGCAAGTTCTCTGGAAGCAAGCTTGCGGTCCTCTACGAGGGCTGCCAGAACCATGAAAGGAGTCGCAGCGAAAACCAGAAATAGCTGCAGTGGCAGCATGCTGTGCGGCCCCTGTTCGGTAAAGGGACCTCGACCGTGGACTGAACTCCAGATCGATAGAAAGGCCACCACAATCACCGAAGTGCTGATTCCTATCGATCCGAAACGCAAGGCAGACCACAGCAGAAGTGGTACGAGAGAATAAAGCAGCGCTGGCGAGCTGCTCCTCGTCGAGGCGGTGAAAGCGATATAGCCGAAAAGAACCAACCCCGCCGTCAACGCCGCTGCTTCCAGATGGTAGGCGCGTGGTTTTCGCGCCCATGCAGGTCCTTCGGTAATCCAACTCAAGATCGCCGGAGTGAGAGTGACAAAAGCAAGAACCTCAGAAAAAAAACAAACCCTCCAACCATTCCAATAGTCGCCGCGGATGCCACGGGCGCTCAGAAATGCTGCAGCAGACGGCGCGAGGATCACCGCAAAGAACGAATACTTAACCAGGGCCTTTATGCTATTGAGCCGAGGCAGATCGTCGAAGCAATATCTAAGACCCAGCGCGGCAACAAGGACTTGAACGGTATCGGCCAGGATGAACCAAGCGATCGAGCCGACCGGTACGCCCACCTGCAGGTCGTAGAGGCAAAACCCTGCAAAGGCAACGGGGATGAGTATTGGCCAGATTCTCGGCGGTACCAACAACAACCCTGACACTAGAATCGCGCAACTTGGCCAAAGCGGCCAGACCATTTGGGGATTTGAAATCAACGCCCCTCCTAGTCTTGGGGCGAGGTAGGACAGGGTTGCTACCACGCACACTAGGATCAAGGTGGAGGGGGAATCCAGATACCCTATACCGGACGATATGCGATTGCGGGCACTACTGGCCATGGCGTACCTCCGGTATGATGAACCTGACCAAGAGCGCCACGTGTGACTCAGATCGAGCACGCCTCGTACGTTTAGTGCGGGAATAGTGCGAACCGACCCTCGAGAGCAAGACGCCCACCTTAACGTTCAACGAATATCCTAATTATCACAACTCCAGACCCGCAACCCCCGCAACCCTCAATTCTGATCGTACTAGTGTGCCGCCACGGTCGCTGGCGTAAAATCCCATCTCACTCATTGACCCGGGCATCAAAAATCTTCAGCCATTCGTTGGGTTGGTACGTGCAGCTAGCGTGCAAAATTCGTGTATTTTCGCCCCTTGTTCGTGGCTGGAAGCGGGTAAGAGTAACGGAATCAACGGAATTTAGCATTGACCTCTTGGGCTTATAACCAAAGGTCGGTGGTTCAAATCCACCCCCCCGCAACCATCCGAACGTCCCCTGCTCCGGTGAGAGTCCCAAGCAGGCCCAGTTTCCCTGGCAGGCGTAGTGGCGCTGTCCTTCCGAACCTGCCGGGGGTCATGGTGATCTTGGTTACATGTCGGGAAAGCTCTGCTCGCGCCCGAGGCACATCCTGAGACAAAAGGTTAGGAAGGGCGGAGAGTTTCTGAGCAGCGAAGTCTCTGAGCAACCCCGGATCCTGGACTTGACGATCGTCGGTCGGGTCGAGAGCCCGCTCGATCTCGGACAGCTCCCACTCTCGTTGAGCGATGGCCTCAAGCAAAGGTACGACGGCGCAGTTACACCCATAAACCTTGCTACCTCCGCGAACCCGTAAGTGTTGGAGGGGATTCTCGACGGAGTGAAATCGCGATTTTGCGCCAACAATCTCCTTAGGTATTGGCCAA
>Ga0137416_10001815_pt1 | contig 11120 bp, 10 predicted proteins | sample CZODoug3_1_1_16f_FD_108282 | JGI IMG/M metagenome (GOLD analysis project Ga0137416, IMG submission 108282) | Vadose zone soil fungal communities from Angelo Coast Range Reserve, California, USA - CZODoug3_1_1_16fungal (Illumina Assembly) | ecosystem: Environmental > Terrestrial > Soil > Vadose...
ACATGCCGCTCGGCCACATCCTCGTCGCCCAGAAGGTCGTCACGCGAAGCCAGCTGCTCTCGGTCCTCGACCGCCATCGCCGGCGCTCCAAGCTCGGCGAGCTGCTGGTCAAGTCGAAGGAGATCACGGCGGGCCAGCTCGAGACGGCACTCGCCGAGCAGCGGCGCTGGAAGCAGACGCTCGGCGAGGTGGTCGTCCGGCTGAAGTACGTGACCGAGGAGCAGATGCGCCGGGCGTTGTGCCAGCAACTCCACATCAACTACTTCGACCTCGACAAGATCGTGCTCGACCAGACGCTGCGGACACTCATCAATCCGCGATTCGCCAAGAAGCGCCTGGTCGTCCCGATCGCGCGTGTCGGCCAAACCCTGGTCGTGGCGATGGACGATCCGACACGAACCTCGATCATCGACGACCTCAAGGCGAGCACGGGGCTCGACATCGAGGTGATCACGTCCACGACGGCCGCCCTCCGCCGGGCGCTCGGGCACATGTATCCCACGCTCGTGTCGTCGAGCGCCGCCGAGCCGGCGCCCTCCGTCGTCCACCACCAGCTTCCGGCGATCGTCGGCGAGCCGAACATCCTGAGCTTCGAGGAGATCGACCGGCTCTCGGACGACAAGCTCACGTATCTCGACGTCCAGCACGTATCCGAGGGCACCGCCAGCATGGTGCGCCGGCTCCTGGCCATGGCCGTCGAGTGGGGCGCCTCCGACATCCATCTCGAAGCCGTGGATCACGGGATCCAGACGCGCTTCCGGATCGACGGAGTTCTGCAAGAAACTGACCTCGACGACCTCGGCGAGATGATGAATCAGAATCGAGGCAAGCTGCTGTCGCGGCTCAAGATCCTGAGTAAGCTCGACATCGCCGAGCGGCGACGACCTCAGGACGGCAGCTTCCGCGCGCGCCTCTCCCGCGACGGGCAGACGACCACCGTCGACTTCCGGATCTCGATCATCCCCGGCTACTACGGCGAGAGCGCCGTGATCCGCATCCTCGATCCCCGCGGGCTCCCGCAATCGGTGGAGGCGCTCGGGCTGCGCACGCCCGTCGCGCTCCGGCTGCGCCAGCTCCTCCGATCGTCCACCGGGATCATCCTGGTCGCCGGCCCCACCGGTTCGGGCAAGAGCACCACGCTCTTCGGCGCGCTCAAGAGCGTCTACCAGCCGGGCATCAAGGTCCTCACCGCCGAGAACCCGATCGAGTACGTCTGCGACAACTTCCGCCAGCACGAGGTCGACGAGCGGCTCGGGAACACCTTCGCCAAGTTCCTGCGCTCGTTCCTTCGCCACGATCCGGACGTGATCATGGTCGGCGAGATCCGGGACGGCGAGACCGCGAGCCTGGCGTTCCGGGCGGCCCAGACCGGCCACCTCGTGCTCAGCACGCTTCACGCGAACGACGCGATCAGCGCGCTGCCGCGGCTCCTCGACCTCGGCGTCGACGCCAACCTGATCGCGTCCTCGCTGCTGGGCGTGCTCTCCCAGCGTCTGGCGCGCGAGGTCTGCCCCGAATGCCGGGAACCCTACGCGCCGCCCTGGCAGCTCCTGGAAGAAACGCTCGGGACCCCGACGGTCGACTTCGAATGGTTCCGGGGCGCCGGGTGCGTGGCCTGCAACTACACGGGCTACCACGGGCGCCTGCTCCTCTCGGAACTGTGGACCCCGAACGATGCGGACGTCGTGCTGATCAACAAGGGAGCGCCCTTCGAGGAGATCCGGGAGAGCGCGCGGAACACGACCCTGTCGATGGCGGACGACGTCAGCGAGAAGCTAGCCCAGGGCCGGACCAATCTCGAGGAGCTCATCCGGGCCCTTCCCCACTCGGCCCTCCGGCAGCTCAACCTCAAGTCGAGCTAGGCGCGCGCCGGCAGCGCGCGGCGAATCTCCTCGACGGTCGACGCGTAGCCCGCCCGAAGCACCGCCGCATCCGACGAGTAGTTGATGATCGTCGCGCCGAGACCGATCATCTGCCGTACACCCTCCGCGCTGTCGGTCAGCATCGCCACCGCCTTGCCGTTCTTCCGCGCGGCCGTGACGAGCCGCCGCCGGTGCTCGTCCAGCACCTGACGCTGCGCGGGCGTCCCCAGCACGCCGAGGTCCTGCGCGAGGTCGGTCGGCCCGATCGTCAAGGCGTCGATGCCGGGCACGGCGGCGATCTCGTCGAGCCGCGTGAAGGCGCGCTTACATCCCCCGCTCGCCGAGCGGGGCGTACCGGCAGCACGCGGCGACCTCGGCCGCCTGCTCGGGCGTGTCCACCTGCGGCACGTGCAGGTTCCAGACCCCGGCGTCGAGCAGGCGCGTGATCCACTCGCGGTTGCCCTCGGGCGGGCGCACGACCATCGGAAACTCCATCGCCCGGACGAGGGCCGCCATGTCGGCCACGGTCTCGATCGAGAACGGCGAGTGCTCCATGTCGATCCGCGCGAAGTCGAGACCGGCGGGCTTCAGCAGCGTCAACACCGCCGGGGTGCGGATCAGCGTCACCCACGTGCCGATCTGGATCTCGCCGCGCTCGGCGCGGACCCGATAGGCGTTTTCGTTCATCCCCGGCTCAGCGCATCAGGCCATAGAACTTTCCGGCGTTCTCGCAGGTGATCTTGTAGACGACGTCCTCCGGGAGATGGCCGAACTGCTCCTGGATGTAGCGCGACGACTGCGGCCAGACCCCATCGGGATGCGGATAATCCGAGCCCCACATGAGCGTCTCAACACCCATCTCCTCGATCAGCTTGGTGCCGATCGGGTCGAACTGGAAGGTGGCCCGACACTGCCGGCGCCAGTAGTCGCTCGGCTTCATCGTGAGCCCGAGATCACGGAAGCGATCTTCCCACTCGAAATCCATCCGGTCGAGCGCATAGGGGATCCAGCCGATCCCGCTCTCGCCGAACGAGATCCGGATGTTCGGGTAGCGCTCGAGCACGGCCGCGCCGATCACGGCGGCCAGGATGTTGACGAGGTTCATCTGGAAGCCGGCCACGCTCGTAAAGAACGCGGCGCGGCGGGTCTGACCCGTCTGCCGCTCGCGCACGCCCGGCGGGAGCGACGGGAACGTGTGGAAGTGCAGGGGCAGGTTCACGTCGTTCACGGCCTGCCACAAGGGCTCCCACATCGGGTGCCACATGGGCTCCATATCCCAGGAGCACGAGAGCTCGAGGCCCCGAAGCCCGAGCCGCGCCACGCGGTAGACTTCCTTGACCGCCGCGTCGAGGTTGCCGTACGGCAGACACGCCAGGCCGACGTGACGCTCGGGATAGTGCTTGCAGAAGTCGACGAGCCAGTCGTTGTAGATCCGGAACATCTCACCGGCCGCCTCGTGGTCACCCAGCCGCGTCGCCGCCCCGAGGATGCCGAAGAGGACTTCGGCCTGGACTCCGTCGCGGTCCATGTCCTTGACGCGCAGGTGCGGATCGCCTGGGCGGCGGATCCCCTTCCTGCCGTCGTCGTAGAGCCCGGTCGCCGCCATCACGTCCACGCGCTGATTCTGTCCGGGCACGTACTTCGTGCCCGTCGACCCGATGCCGCCGACGAGCCCGAACGGCGCGCCCTTCTTCGTCGTCCACTGTGGACCGTCGGGCCCATCCACGACATAGGGCATGCGATCCTTCATGAGCGCCGAGGCATTCGACGTGAAGAGATCGGGTGGGAGCCAGGGCATGTCGATGTGGCAGTCGGCCGAGATCCGCGTGTAGTGCATGTCGCCCTCCTGTCGCTGCGTCGAGTCGCCGCACGGCGGGGGCTGGGCCCCCCGCGTGCGAGGCGAGCCTCTCAATCTGACGCGAATGCTAGTCCCGGAGCGATCCCTGGGCAAGCGAAGACTCGAGCGGCTACACTCATTGGTCATGCGGCGCGGAGCGCGCACGCGCGAAGGAAGCGGCCACGCGGTCGTCGGAGTCATCGCCGACACGCACGGCCTCCTGCGCCCGGAGGCGATCGCGGCGCTGGCTTCCGTCGACCTGATCGTGCACGCGGGCGATATCGGCTCGGCCGAGATCCTCGCCGAGCTCGGCGCGATCGCCCCGGTCCTCGCCGTGCGCGGCAACAACGACCGGGAGGCCTGGGCGGCGTCGGTGCCGGAGATCGTGACGACCGAGGTCGCCGGTTCCCGCCTCTACGTCATCCACGACCTCAAGATGCTCGCGCGCGACCCGGCCGATCTGGGCGTCGACGTGATCATCTCCGGCCATTCCCACCGACCGAGCGCGGAACGCCGCACAGGGTTCTTGCTGCTCAATCCCGGAAGCGCGGGACCGCGCCGCTTCAGTCTCCCGATCGCGGTCGCGCGACTCTACCTCGGCCCCGCCGGCCCGAAGGTGGAGATCGTCGAGCTCGATGTCACCGGCAGCCCGCCACGGCGCCCGCGCCTCGCGCGTCGGCGCGGCCTTGACGACTCCCGCGCGGACGGCGCAGTATCGCCACCATGAAAAAGGACATCTCGAGCCTTCGCTCGACCCTCGAGTACCTGGAGGCCGCGGGTGAGCTGATCACCACCGACGTCGAGGTCGATCCGCACCTCGAGGTCGCGGCGATCCAGAAGCACTTCGACGGAGGCGCCGCGCTGCTCTTCAACAAGGTGAAGGGCTATCCGAACGCCCGCATCTGCAACAACATCTTCGCGAGCGCCGACCGGATCGCGCAGCTCCTGGACGTCGACGATCCGCGACAGCTCAAGCACAAGGTCGTCGAGGCGCTGCGCGCGCCCTTGCCCCCGATCGAGGTCAAGGACGGGCCCTGCCAGGAAGTGGTGCTGACCAAGGACATCGACGTGTGGGACGTCGTCCCCATGATCTCGCACTCTGACAGCGACCCCGGCCGCACCCTGGGCGCCGGCACCACGGTCGTGCGCGGCAAGCATTTCTGGGGCGGCTCGCACATCGGCTACAACCGGATGAACTTCCGCGGGCCCGACTACTCGAGCTTTCAGATCTCGCCGGGCTCGCACATGGACCAGGTGGCCACCCACTGGTACCGCAAGGGCCCGATCCCGGTCACGATCAACATCGGGATCCCGCCGACCTGCACGATGATGGCGGGCTCGGGCTTCACGTACGTGATCCTGCCCCGCGGGTGCGACGAGCTCGGTGTCGCCGGCGCGCTCCAGGGCTATCCGGTGGAGCTCGTGCGGGCGCGGACGCAGGACGCCTGGTCGATCGCGAACGCGGAGTACGTCGTCGAAGGCTACATCGACACGACCCAGAAGGTGTGGGAGAGCCCGCTCGCCGAGAAGGACGACGCCCAGGGCGTGCATCCGTTCCATCCGGAGTGGTCGGGCTACATGGGCAAGTCGTATCGGACGTACAAGTTCCAGGCAACGGCGATCACCCACCGCGCCGACCGGCCGCTCTACTACGGGCTCATCGTCCACGGGATGGACGAGCATTTCATCGACGGCGTCGTGCGCGAGGCGTGCTTCCTCGAGCTGGCCGAGCGCATCGTCCCCGGCCTCTGCGTCGATACCCACATCCCCATGGGCATGACCGACTGGGGCGGCGTGATCTTCCAGGTCAAGAAACGGCGCGCCCGCGACGAGGGGCTGCAGCGCAACATCCTGACCGCCGCGCTCTCGATCTCGCTGGGCGCGCGCCTCGGCATCGTCGTCGACGAGGACGTCGACATCTACAACGTCGAGGACGTCCTGTGGGCGCTCACGACTCGCGTAAATCCCAGGGAGGACATCCTGACGATCTGCGAGGGCGGCTTCGGGCAGACCTTCCAGCCCGCGGAGCGCAGCTCGGCCGGCGAGCGCCAGTGGACGCAGAGCAACATCCGGTTCTCGGGCGCGATGGGCATCGACGCCACGCGCCCGTTCATCCACAAGGATGCGTTCGAGCGGGCCCGCTACAACATCGAGGTCGTCGACCTCGCGAAGTTCTACTCGCCCGAGCAGATCCAGAAGGCGAAGGCGGGGCAGCGCGACTACGCCAAGTTCCTGGCGGAACGCGGGATCTGAGGACCGCTCAGGGCGTGCCGCGCGAGAAGAGAAAGGCCAGCTGGTCGTTGCCGCTTGCGAAGTGATACGAGGCGAGCACCACCAGGACGAGACCGATCGCGATCGGAGCCGCCCGCAGCCAGAGTCGCTGCCGGTCCATGCCGGCGACGCCGATTTTCGGAATGGTGACCAGGACGGGCAGCTTGCTGAACGCCCGGAGCTCCTCGAGCGTGTGGAACGATCCATCGAGCCGATCGGCGATCAGCACGGCCGCCGCCGCCGCCCCAAGGCCGAGCCCCAGGCCGAGCAGAATGAACAAGCGACGCTGGGGCGCGACCGCGTTCCGAGCGGGAACCGCCGGATCCAGGATTCGGAACTCTTCCCCGACCGCGGCGGTCGCGCTCGGCAGACGCTCGAGCGTGGCGATCTCTGCCTTCAGTCGGATGACGTCCGGATGCTGAGCGGTATAGACCTCCTGCATCTGGGCCAATTCCTGGGTCAGGCGGGTGAGCCGCGCGGCGCTCGCCTGGCGCACACGGATCTTCGCGTTCTCCTCGACATAGAAGGACGCCAGGGCGTTGGCCACCCGCGCGACCACCTCGGGATCCCGGCAGCGAAACGTAATGCCGAAGGCCACGGTGGTCGGCCGGCCCGCCGCCGGTTCCACCCTGACGAGCTTCACCTGGATATCGCGCCGCAGCAGCTCCACAGCCGCAACGTAGGCTCCGCGCGCTCTGAGCTCAGGGTAGAGATCGAACGATTCCATGAGAGCGATGAGCCGGGCCTGGCTCAGCACTTCTTGACCGATCGTCTGCAGCCGTGTCTCGAGCTCGCCGGCGATCAGCGACTTCCCGGCCCCTTCCGTGGTTCCGGGATGCTCGACGAGCACCGTGGCCGTCACGCGGTAGATGTCGGGCAGTGACGCCGCGACCGTCGCGGCTCCCGCGAATATCGCTCCGAAGGCCGCCGCCGCCAGCCACGCGTGGCGTCGCAGGACCGCCAGCGTGCGCGTGATCGCGGAGCCGCCGCCGGCCCGCGCCGGCGGCGCCCCGATCGTCTCGCCGCGCTCTCGCTGGGCCGTGGCCATCTCAGGGCACGATCAGCGTGTCGCCGGGTCGCAGGAAAAAAGCCTCCACTGGACCGCTGGAGACGACCTTGTCGTAGTCGCACGGGATCCGGGTCACCGTCGAACCCTCCACGCGGACGATCGACATCTTCGATCGTCGAGCGAAATCGTTGAAGCCTCCGGCGAGCGCGATGGCGTCGAGGACAGAGGTTCGGCTCTTCAGGTCGTAGCGGCCGGGCTTTCTCACTTCCCCGATCACCGCGACCTTCAGGCTGTGGATCTCGCGGACGATGACCGACACCTCGGGCGAGGTGATGTACTTCGCGAGCCGCCTGGTCAGATCGGCCTTGAGCTGCTTGGGCGTGAGGCCTGCGGCCTGCACGTCGTCGAGCAGCGGCAGCGAGATCATGCCGTCGGGCCGCACCGGGACCGTCCGGCTGAGCCCTGTGTTGTTCCACACGGTGACGTCGAGGACGTCCTCGGGACCCATCGTGTATCCGCTCGGCGGGACTGGAGGCGCCGCGAGCGGATGTCCAGGCCCGAGCACCAGCGCCGCCGCTACGACCGCCGCACCCATCCATCTCGTCAGCATCGCCGACCCTCCGCCAAACCGGCCTCCTAGGGACCCATCGGTTCCGCCTACTCTCAGCAATGTCACGATAGGGGTGGAACCCGGGTGGGCTCCATTCAGGGAATCCCCGATACGTCGCCGGAAATCCCCCGACTCGAGCACGGGATTCCAGGAATTCGCCAGGATCGGCGGAACGATGAGTGCTGGTGCTCACGGGCTCCTTGACGGCACGGTCGGGGCCGGAGCAGTATCGCTCACGATGGCCCCGGCAGGAGTGACCGTCTGCGCCGGGGAAAGGGAGACCGTATGGACTTTGGAATCTTCACCGAGCAGATACGGCGCGGGAGCAGTCAGGGAGACGCGTTCCGCGAGCTCTTCGAGCTCGTCGACGCGGGTGAAGCGTGGGGACTCGACGTCGTGTGGCTGGCGGAGATGCTCGTCAACCCCGCTCGCTCGGTCCTCTCGGCGCCCTTATTGGTGGCGAGCTGGATCGTGGCCCGCACCCGGCGCCTGCGCGTGGGGACGGCCGTCCAGCTCCTTCCGCTGAACCACCCGCTCCGCGTCGCCGGCGAGGTCGCGACGCTCGATCACCTGAGCCAGGGACGGTTCGACTTCGGGATCGGCCGGAGCGGCGGCCCGCGCGCGTACGACGCGCTCGGCGTTCCGTACGAGGAGAGCCAGCCACGCTTCTTCGAAGCGCTCGAGATCATCCTCAAGGCCTGGAAGGGCGAGCCCTTCAGCTACGAGGGCAAGTTCTATCGTTTCAACGAGACGACGGTCACGCCCCGTCCGTATCAGCAGCCGCATCCCCCGGTCAGGATGGCCGCGACGACCGCTGAGACGTTTCCGCACGTCGGCCGGCTCGGCCTACCGATCTTCGTGGGTCTTCGCGGCATGGCCACCCCCGAGCTGGCCGTGCATGTGAAGCGCTATCGCGAGGCCTGGCGCGAAGCCGGGCACCCCGGGAACGGCGACGTGTGCCTGCGCATCCCCGTGTACGCGGCCCCCACGGAGAAGGCCGCGGTCGAGGAGCCGGAAGAGACGATCATGTACTACTTCCAGCGCCAGGCCGATCTGACCCGCGCGCCGATCGGACGGGCCGGTACCGGGCCGGTCGAGCGGCGAGTCACTCAGGCCAAGACGCTCTCGACGCTCTCGTACCCCGAGATCCTCAGCACCAAGGTCGCGTTCGGCACGGGCCCGGCGCTCGTGGATCGGTTCGCGCAGCTTCGCGAAGAGCTCAGTCTGAACGGCGTCGCGGCCGAGCTGAACCCGGGCGGGCTCTTGCCGCTGCCGCAGGAGACGCGCAGCCTGCAGATCCTCACGCAGCACGTGATGCCCGCGTTCAAATAGGAGCCGTCCCATGACGACACGCGACAACGGCGCGACGAAATTCGAGACGGTGCGCTACGAGCCGAAGGGGGCCATCTGCCACATCGTCCTGAATCGTCCGGAGAAGCTCAACGCCGCGAGCGATCAGCTGGTGGAGGAGGTCAACGACGCGCTCTTCGAGTTCGATGCCGACACCGAGCTGAAGGTGGCGATCCTCAGCGGCGCCGGCCGCGCCTTCTGTTCCGGCGCCGACGTACGCCAGCGTCAGCTGCGCACGCGCGAGGAGCTCAAGCGGCTCGGCGGTCCGGCCGGCCGGCGGTCACGTGAAAACGGGTTGGGCGACGCCGTCAACTGGAAGCCGGTGATCGCCGCGGTGCACGGCTATGCGCTCGGGCTCGGCTACTCGCTGTCGCAATCGTGCGATCTGGTCGTGGCGGCGTCGGGAACGAAATTCCAGATCCGCGAGGTCCAGCGCGGACTCGGCGGCGGCCAGCACTGGGTGGCGACCTGGTTCTGGACGGGCAGCCGGTTCGCGAACGAGGTGGCGCTGACCGGCCGCATGTTCACCGCCGAGGAGGCGCACCAGCACGGCATGGTGAATCGCGTGGTGCCGGGCGCGGAGCTGATTCCGGCCGCCGAGGCCCTGGCCGCGGAGATCCTCGAGAATCCGCCGCTGGCCGTTCGGGCCAATGTCCGCGTCATGCGCTGGTTCGTGAACGAGATGCAGCGTCAGTCGCGCTACTACACCCAGGGCCTCGGTCTGCACCTGAGCGAAGACTTCCAGGAATCGGCGCGCGCCTTCATCGAGAAACGCAAACCTTCTTTTAAAGGTCGCTAAGCGAGGCGGCGGCGCGCGGGCGGCCTTCAAAGCTGGTGAGGGCGTAGAGCTCAGTCGGCGAACTGGGAGGCGCGCCAGCGCAGAGCGGCGCCCAGGCCTTCTTTTTCTCGGATCTCGTCGAACTTCATTCCGACTTCCGTGCGAGCCGCGTAGAGAGGCGCCAAAATGTCGAGTCCCGCGCGGATCGCATTCCGGAAACCGGCCGCCTCCGCGCCGCGGTTGATGGCGAGCTTGGTGCCGGAAAGCGCCTCGGGCGAGATGAGCGCCATCCGCCGCGCGAACTTGAGGGTCGCGGGCGCGAGCTCCGCTCGGGGCACGACCCGGTTCACCATGCCGTACTGGAGCGCGGTCTGCGCGTCGATCGGATCGCCGAAGAAGAGGAGCTCGCGGGCGCGCTTGAGCCCGATGACGAAGGGCATGACGAGCGCAGGACCGACGTTCGAGAAGCGAATCTCCGGCTCACCGAAGAGCGCATCGTCGGCCGCGATCGTGAGATCGCACATCATCGCCAGCTCGCAGCCGCCGCCGAGGCAGTGTCCCTGGACGGACGCGATCACCGGCTTCTTCATCTCCCACGGCGTCATCTCGAGCGCGACGTCGTCGGTGAGCGATTCGTGCCACGCGAGCGCGTTGCCGCGTCGGGCGGCGCGCGCCGGATTGGGCGAGATGTCGTAGCCCGCGCAGAAGCTCCGACCCTCGGCGCGGAGGATCACGACGCTGGTGGCCGGGTCGCGATCGGCCTCGTGAAAGCGTTCCACCAGGAGCCGCCTCAGGTCCGGGCTGATGGCATTGAGCTTGTCGGGCCGGTTGAGCGAGACGATGCCGACGCGGCCGTCGGCGGCGTACGTCACGAGCGGTGTCGTCATGGTGGCTCCTCAGGGATCTGACGGCGTCGGGATCACGAGCGAGATGCGGTTCTTGCCTCCGACGTGCGCGTACTCGACGCGCTCGGCGATCGCGGCGACCAGCACGACCCCGAGACCGCCGACGGGCCGCTCCTCGACGCCGAGGGCGTCGTCGGGCACGCCGACGCGGGCGAATGGATCGTACGGGCGCGCCGTGTCCTCGTAGGTGAGCGCGATCGCGCCGGGCTGGATCTCGAAGGCGAGATACACGGGCGACTCGGTGTCGGCGCCGTGGCCGTGGACGACGGTGTTGGTGAACAGCTCCTCGACGAGCAAGGTCAACCGGAGGCACGCCTTGCGCGGCACCCCGTTCGCCGCGCAGATATCGGCGATGAACTGCGCCACCGCGGGTAGGGTGTCCCGACGCGCCGGGAAGGTTCTGTTGTGGTTTCCGGTAACGGCGTCGTAGCTCGTCGCGACCTCCGGATCTCACGAGATGTCGAGACCGACTCGGCTACTATATATACATCGGGTTGC
>Ga0137416_10001817_pt1 | contig 11108 bp, 10 predicted proteins | sample CZODoug3_1_1_16f_FD_108282 | JGI IMG/M metagenome (GOLD analysis project Ga0137416, IMG submission 108282) | Vadose zone soil fungal communities from Angelo Coast Range Reserve, California, USA - CZODoug3_1_1_16fungal (Illumina Assembly) | ecosystem: Environmental > Terrestrial > Soil > Vadose...
CAAGAATACCCTCAAGCGATGCCAGTCCTATCATTGGCCGGGAAACATCCGTGAACTCCAAAATATCGTCGAGAGATCCGTAATCCTCTGCACCGGGGATAGCTTTTGGATCGATGAGGCCTGGTTTTCAAGTGAGAACGCACCTCGCCGGGAGTCGTCAGGTTCTCTCACAAAGACCCTCCAGAGCTATGAGAAAGAACTCATCGAAGTGGCTCTTGCGGAAAGCAACGGAAAAGTTGCTGGGCCAAATGGTGCGGCTTCCAAACTCGGCATTCCACGGTCGACCCTAGATTTGAAAATCAAGCAACTTAACATAAAGAGACACACGATCCGGTAAGGCCCCTGGTTCGACTCCCAGAATTCTGGCACTTCCTCACATTCTGTCACTCCAATTTGTTTTTCGAGCCCTGTTTTCAGTGAAATCCAATTGGGCGCTCGGTTGCACTACTCGTGATCAGTGCTCGGAGGGAAGGAATGCAGCGCAGCAGGGCCGCAATTGCGGTGTGGGTCAAGTGGCCTGATCGATGACTTTCAGGATTGAGAGTACCGCGCGAGGGGGATTCACCGTGTTCGTCCTAAGCGGCCGAATCGAAACACCGGCGATAGCCGAGTTGAAGAGACTGTTTGACCTTCAAACGGACTACCGCGACATCGTTTTAGATCTGAAAGACGTTAGCGTGGTCGATCGCGACGTATTGCTTTTTTTTGTGGGCTGCGAAGCGGATGGCTTGAAGCTTGAGAACTGCGCTCCATATATTCGCGAATGGATGGAAAGAGAAAAAGATTGAGGGTAGGCATCGACGTGGCAGTGACACGCTGGTGGTTCAGCCAAATTGAAATACAAAAGAGAGGTACATACAAATGAAAGGCACATACAAGGCAGTCGAAGTCTCCACACCGGGCGTGCTTCGACTCGTGGAACGGCAAATCTCCGAGCCCGGGGCGGGTCAGGTTCGCATTCGGGTAGAAGCGTGCGGAATCTGTCACACCGATGCGGCCACGGTGACGGGAGTCTATCCCGGCCTAACTCTGCCCCGTGTTCCCGGACATGAAGTGGTTGGCCGCATTGAAGCCATCGGTAGCGGAGCGTCCAGATGGAAAATCGGTCAACGGGTTGGTGTCGGCCTCATCGCCGGAGAAGACGGGGTGTGCGAACCGTGCCGACGCGGAGATATCGTGAATTGTCAGAACCCGGTGGTATCGGGAGTAACCGCGGATGGAGGATATGCGGAAGTGATGATCGCTGAAGCACGCGCCCTCGCTTCTGTTCCAGATGAGCTCACATCCGTGGAAGCCGCTCCTCTGCTCTGCGCGGGCATTACGACCTACAACGCTCTTCGCAATGCCGGCTTGCGCGGCGGAGATCTAGTCGCCGTGCAGGGCATTGGTGGACTTGGCCATCTTGGTATCCAGTTTGCGCGGCACTTGGGATTCCGTACGGTCGCAATCGGACGTGGAGGCGACAAGGAAAAGCTTGCGAAAGACTTGGGCGCGCACGTCTACATCAATACCGCAGTCGAGGATACCGCAGCAGTACTGCAGCGTATGGGCGGAGCGAGAGCGATTCTTGCAACAGGAACCAGCGGGAATGCCATGGGATCACTTCTGTCCGGTCTTGCAGCCCGCGGCAAGCTCATCGTGGTGGGTGTGCCGCAGGACCAGATCCAATTGAATGCGTTCCCGCTCGTGTTTGGGGGACGCTCGATCTACGGGAGCCTGACGGGCACGCCGATTGATGGCGAGGATACCCTTGCCTTCAGCGTCCTAGAGAATATTCGCCCGATGGTCGAGACAGTTCCTCTCGAACAGGCTGCTGATGCTTACGCTCGCATGATGCAAGGCAAAGCCCGCTTCCGCATGGTACTGGTTACAAAGGACGGTGACAGATAAAGCAAGGTACCTTCGATCTAAGGTTGCGACCGAGCGGTCTCGTCCGCCATCTGCGTACTGCAGGAGAGGAAACACAAGGACGCGGATGCACGAGCAGTCTTCGAGATCAACAGCAATAGAGTCGAAAATGAACACAATCTCGACCCAGGTGAGGACGGGAGAGGTTTCTGCTCAAGATTTGTTCGAAAAGCAGAAGGCGTACTCTGCCACGGACGTGACCAAGTCCTCATTGACAAGGGGAATCTTGAGGAAGACTGCTGCTTTCCGGCTACTGATCACCGCTGTCGTTACCTACACTCAAATGCCGGCATCGCGCAAGTCGAAGTCTGATGCGGAGAAGATCGCTTTTCGTCCCGATCCGTGAAGGGGAGGATGCACAAGGGGTCCGCACGGTTGGCGTAGAAACCCGATAATTCCCGGAGAGTCGCAGGAGACACAAGTGGGCGTGCGTTTTTTTTTGCGACGCCGCTTGCGTCGCGTTACTCCAAAGGGGAAGAGCAGTTCGACACGTCAATGTTCATCGTTGGAAAGGGAGAACACATGCAGAATCACAAGTCCGCAGTGCAACGAAACCAGGCACTCGCTCAACAGTCTGGCGACTTCCTGATCGGAGACGATCTTCCTGTTACACGCCTGGGATTCGGCGCGATGCGAATCACCGGAGATGGAGTTTGGGGCCAGCCTGCAGATCGGGCTGAGGCCGTCCGGGTTTTGCGGCGTGCTGTCGAATTGGGAATCAATTTCATTGACACCGCGGACTCCTATGGCCCTGGTGTGAGTGAAGAAATCATAGCTGAGGCGCTGCACCCGTATCCGACAGGGCTGGTGGTCGCCACCAAGGGCGGCTATGTGCGGCCAGGTCCCAACCAATGGGTTGAAAATGGAAAACCAGAACACCTGAGATCCGCCTGTGAAGGGAGCTTGCGCCGGTTGCGCCTGGACCGAATTGATCTTTATCAGTTGCATCGAATCGATCCGAAGGTTCCGGCTGAAGATCAGCTCGGTACTCTGAGCGATTTGCAAAAGCAAGGGAAAATCAAACATATCGGCTTATCGGAAGTGAGCGTGCGGCAGATTCAGCGCGCGCGAACGATTGTTCCGATCGTCAGCGTTCAGAATCGTTACAGCGTCACCGATCGCGCATCGGAAGATGTTCTGGAGTATTGCGAAAAACAGAAAATGGGCTTTATTCCGTGGTTCCCGCTGGCGGCCGGTCGCGTTTCAGGTTCTGAGAGTCCAATCAGCCGTACAGCAGCGCGATGGCAAGCTACCCCATCACAGGTGGCTCTGGCATGGCTGCTAGCTCGATCTCCCGTCATGCTGCCGATCCCAGGAACTTCCAAGGTCGAACATCTCGAAGAAAATGTGGCGGCAGCGGAGTTAAAGATTGACGCAAACAAAATGCAGGAACTGGACCGTATGGCGCGTGCCAGCTAGGAATGAGCAGCGATGCTCTTGATTCGAAGCTCAGACGATAGGGTCTCATCACGGGAATCGTATTATTGTGTCGACGGTGATTGTGCCCAGGTGTAAACACGCTACTCGGAGAAGAGCATAATAAGTCACTGCTCTGTCAAATACCTTTCTGCTTTCACATAAGGAGACAACGATGCAAGTAGGCATGATCGGTCTTGGAAGGATGGGGGCCAACATGGTGCGGCGACTCCTCCACAAGGGTCACAACTGCGTGGTGTTCAACAGGTCACCACAAGCGGTGAACGAACTCGTCAAGGAAAAGGCAATCGGCGCCACGTCGCTCGCCGACGTCGCGAAGAAGCTTGAGAGACCACGAGCGATTTGGCTGATGGTGCCGGCCGCGGTTGTCGATGATACCATCGCCGATCTTTCACCTCATCTTGAGCCGGGGGACAGCCTCATTGACGGCGGCAACTCGTATTACGTCGATGATCTCCGGCGGGCAAAGCAACTCGCTTCCCAAAAGATCCACTACGTCGACGTCGGAACCAGCGGAGGCGTTTGGGGTCTGGAGCGAGGTTACTGCATGATGATTGGGGGCGAGACCGAGGTCATCCAGCAGCTCGATCCAATTTTCGCTGCCCTCGCTCCGGGAATAGGCGATGTTCCGCGCACCGCCGGCCGGGACAAGATCAACGGTACGGCCGAACAAGGCTACCTGCACTGCGGCCCAAATGGCGCGGGTCATTTCGTCAAGATGGTCCACAACGGAATGGAATACGGAATTATGGCGGCATACGCGGAGGGTCTCGCTATTCTGCGTAGCGCTAACGTCGGCAAGCAAGCCAAGGGCGCAGTCGACGCGGAGACTACGCCGTTGCGCGACCCCGACCACTATCAGTACGACCTGAATCTGCAAGACATCGCGGAGGTTTGGCGTCGTGGAAGTGTGATCGCCTCGTGGCTGCTGGATCTGACGGCCGGCGCCCTTCTTCAGGACCCGAATCTTTCAAAGTTTGCCGGCCATGTCTCCGACTCTGGCGAAGGACGCTGGACGATCAAAGCTGCGATCGACGAAGCAGTACCAGCCCCAGTTCTCACCACCGCGCTTTACGAGCGATTCAGTTCTCGGGGCGAGGGTGACTTCGCCAACAAGCTCTTATCCGCGATGCGGTATGAATTTGGTGGACACCTCGAGAAATCCGACGGCAAATCCAAAGTAGCTTGAGAGGATGCTGCTTTCCGCGTTCTCTCTTCCTTGACGGAAGCGATCGTAGACGCCCTCCGCCCCGTGGAATTCCTTGTCTTCAGACCAGCCGTACTCCGTGCGGGGACCAGCTCTTAGGTGAGGGGCTGCAACACTGGCGCCATTCTAAGCATTTGAGAATGGAAACTGATTATCGACCGAGGAGTGTCAAAGCCATAGCAAGCAAGCTTGCGGGATGTATCTGGAACCCGAATCGAAGGCCTTCCAATCTCGTGGATGGATCCGCCCGGGCCTGTCCGTCACGTCCGCAGGCTCGATTGATCCAGAGTTCTGTGAGTAACCTAGTGGTGGTGACCTAGGTACATTGCGACGTACATCCTCTCAGTCTAATCTCCTCCGATCTCGTATGAACCCAAAACCCTCGGAACGCTGCCCGCAATCCCACCGCACAGACCAAGTGACCAGTGCAAGCGTTAATCGCAGTCAGCCAGCAAGGCGTCGGACCAGTCGGATGGCCCTCTACGCTCCCATAGAGCTGTCAGGGGAGGATCGCCAAAAGTGTTCCTTTGCGATGCCCGCTAAAGCCACAAAACTGAATAGGCACGGAGCCGCCGTGCCATTAAATCGTGAGTTGTTGGTTGGTTCTATTGTCCTCGTGCGAAATAAGCGTGGCACTCAGGTTTCTGCTCGTGTCGTCGCACAATTGGCCGCTGTTAAGGGAGTTTCAACGTACGCAATCGAGTTTGTCGAAATGGACGATAAAGCAAGTAATTTCTGGGGAATCACGTTCCCGTCGAACGCCAACTAACCAAGCCCCTGCAAGTCGGGTACTATGGATTGGTTTTGGTAGGAATCAACTTGATCTTCGATTCTTCCGCGCGGCTTGGCGCTCACGCGGCGTTGGTAGCATCCATGTGATTGACATGAATCGGGCCGTTTAATAGCCTTGGAATCCGATGACCCGAAGCCAGCAACCTGCATTGACAGCCTTTGCAGTCGGAATGATCGGCCTCGGCATCCTCGCTCTGGTCTATGGCGATTTCGCGTTGGTGTGGCAGCCCGTCGCCTCATGGATCCCAGGCCGGACGGTTCTCGCCTATGTTTCGGGCGTCATCATGCTGCTAGGAGGTGTTGGCCTACTTTTAAGAGCCACGGCGGCATGGTCGGCTCGCATCCTGTTCCCATATCTAATCGTCTGGCTCCTGCTGAAGGTGCCCGCTCTGCTGGTGGCGCCGCAGATGGAAGCTGTTTGGCTCGGCTTTGGCGAGCTTGCTGTGCTTCTGGCCGGAGGATGGATTTTGTTTGCCAAGCTCGCCGGGCTGCGAGAGGGATCGCCACTGACATTTGCCACGGATGAGAATAGCGTCCACCTTGCACGGATGCTCTTTGCGGTTTCTCTGATACCGATCGGACTCTCACACCTTGTGTATGTGAAAGAGACTGCCGAGCTGGTACCGGCGTGGCTTCCTGATCGTGTTGGCTGGGCGTACCTGACCGGCGCCGGGCAGATCGCCTGCGGTCTCGGCGTGCTGTTCTCGATCTTTCCGCGAGTGGCTGCGATCGCGGAGGCGGGCATGATAAGCCTGTTTACGCTTCTCGTTTGGGGTCCTGCGATTCTGGCCGCCCCGACGACACGGCTGCCGTGGACGGCGTTCTTCATCTCATGGGCCATCGCGTCTGCCGCATGGGTAGTAGCGCAAAACATCGCACCGACGCAGCCTGCCAAGCCGGATGTGTGAGCGCCTATCCTAGCGACTCTATACTTGACTAAGGTCTGCTCTCTTGTCATCTTCGGCGAATCCTGCAATTCCAGGAATCCCGGCTCAGACTCCGCGCATTTTGGCTACCTGGGTGCCAGCTCGTTCTTTTGGAAATCCGCAGACATTTCGCCTTGGTCCTTTTTGAAAGCTTGCCATGCGCATACACACGCCAATTCAGAATTACTGTTCAGACCGCCGTCTCGGCATTCAAGGGTTACCGTTCGCTAAACGGATCGCTTCCGTATTGCCAAACCATCCGGAATCTGCATCCGCTGCAAACGTACAGCCTGGACTATAATGACGCGCACGCATGGCACTCACCTCTGGCACAAAACTTGGTCCTTACGAAATCATCACACCGCTCGGCGCTGGCGGCATGGGCGAAGTCTATCGCGCGCGAGACACGCGGCTCGACCGCGAGGTAGCGATCAAAATACTTCCGTCGCACTTGAGGCAGAGCCCGGATTTGCGAGCCCGTTTCGAGCGCGAGGCTAAGGCCATTTCCGGCCTGCAACACCCCAACATCTGTGTGCTCTACGACGTCGGCCGCCAGGATGGCGTGGACTTCCTGGTGATGGAGTACCTGGAGGGCGAAACCCTGGCGGTGCGGCTGGCGCGCAAGGCGATGACGCCGGACGAAACCTTGCGCATTGGCATCGAAGTCGCCGACGCTTTGGACAAGGCACACCGCAGCGGTATCGTCCACCGCGATTTAAAGCCGGGGAACCTGATGCTTACTAAGGGCGGCGCCAAGCTGATGGACTTTGGACTCGCCAAGCTGCAGACGTATGCGAGCGGTGCGCAATCGGGTACACCGGCGTTCTCCGCGGTTGCTACCTTGCCGGACATGGCCTCGCCGATCACGGTTGCTGGAACTATCGTGGGCACGGTGCAGTACATGAGTCCGGAGCAGATTCAAGGGAAGGACGCCGATGCCCGCAGCGACATCTTTGCGTTTGGAGCGATGCTGTACGAGATGCTGACCGGCAAACGGGCCTTCGAGGGCATGAGCCAGCTCTCGGTGGCAAGCGCGGTTTTGGAGAAGGAGCCGGATGCAATCTCGGCGGTGCAACCCCTTACGCCTCCGGCACTGGAGCACCTGGTGCGAACCTGCCTGGCGAAAGAGCCGGACGAGCGTTTTCAGAGTGCGCACGACCTGAAGCTGCAGTTGCAGTGGATTACGGCTGGTGGCAGCCAAGTGGGCGCGCCGGCGGTGGTGGTGTCACACCGCAAAAACCGGCAGAAGGTTCTGGCGGTCGCGAATGCACTTGGATGGCTGTTGGCGGCGGCCGCAGTGGTGCTGGCCGCGATGTATGCGAACCGGCTGACTTCGGCGCAGAAACTGGTGCGGGCCCAGATCGAGCGGCCCGTGGGTTTTGATTTCGCATTTGTCTTGTCGGGGGCGCCGGTCGTGTCGCCGGACGGGCAACAGATCGCGTTTGTGGCATCGAAGGAGAACAAGACCACCATCTTCATGCAACGGCTCAGCACGGGGAAGGCGGAGCCGCTGGCGGGCACCGAAGACGGCATCTTCCCCTTCTGGTCTGCAGACGGAAAGTACCTCGGCTTTTTTTCCAATGGCAAGCTGAGAAAAATCGAGGCTGCGGGCGGACCAGTGCAGGCGCTCTGTGATGCCCCTGACGGTCGCGGCGGCGACTGGAACGAGCAGGGCACTATCATCTTTGCGCCGAACATTTCCGGTCCGCTGCAGAGGGTGTCCGATGGCGGCGGTACGCCCGAGGACGCCACTCCGGCCCACAAGGATGACAAGGACTTCACCAATCGCAATCCCCACTTCCTGCCCGATGGAAAGCACTTCCTTTTCGTGCAGCGGTCTGGAAAAGATTCTCAGGGAAACGTCTATTCGGGATCGCTCGAAGGAGGTGAACCCAAGCCGCTTTTGCCTTTTGGATCCAACGTCGCCTATAGCAACGGCCACCTTTTTTACGTGAAGGACGGAATCCTGATGGGGCAGCCGTTTGATCTGTCCGGACTGCGTTTCAGCGGGAAGCCCATCCCTATCGCGGAGTCGATTGAATATTACAATCCGCGGAACGTCGGATATTTTTCCGTATCTCAGCATGTCCTGGTGTACCGTCAGAGTTCCATTCAGAACCGTGAGCTAGTCTGGCTGGACCCGACGGGGAAGGAATTGGAGCGCTGGGGCGAGCCGGCTCCTTACTCTGGTGGAAATTTTTCCCCCGGCAGTCGCATGGCCGTTCTGTTCCGCGACAATCCCGACGGGCACGGCAACAGTCTGTGGCTGGCAGATACCGAGCGGAAGACAATCACTCGCCTCACTCCCGATTCAGCGCTGGATCAGAGAGGAGTGGTATCCGCGGACGGCAAGAGTGTGTTGACGAGTGCCACCACCGGCTACCAGAGCATGCTGACGCAGCGCTCGCTCATTTCTTCCGGCAAGGAAGAAAAGCTGGCAGAGCTGGAAAACTATACATTCGCGGAAAGCCAGTCCAGGGATGGCCGGTACGCGTTGTTCTCTGTACAGGATGCGAAGACCGGCTTCGACGTTTATTTCATGGACCTCAGCGGCGATCGCAAGCTGGTGCCGGTCCTCAACAGTCCGTACAACGAGGTCAACGCGAAGCTCTCCCCCGATAACAAGTGGCTGGCCTACGTTTCCAACGAAAACGGGCAGTCGGAACTTTATGTAACGCCGTTTCCCGGCGGCGGCTCCAAGTGGCAAGTCTCCAGTGGCGGGGTCGCCGAGAATGACAATAATACGAGTGTGGTGGACTGGTCACCTGACGGCAAGAGCTTGCATTACCGCTATGGAAGCAAGGTATACACCGTCGAAGTGAGCAACGATGGCAGCAAACCGGAGTTCTCGGCGCCCAAGGAGCGGATGAACATCTCCCAAGACCTGGATCTGCTTTCCATCCTGGCCGATGGAAAGCGTATCCTGGCCACCCGGCCAGTCGGGCAGCGGAGCGCGGCTCCGCAAAGTCTGGTCCTCAACTGGGAGCACTTAACCGCCGTGAAGGGCTACTGACTGTGCATCTCGAGCGCGACCAGATTCGGAAACATCTGAAATGGATCTCAAGTGGAGCGGCATTTGCCAACCGGTGCACTGGGACACATCGCCGCCCAAAACGTAGAAGTGACCGCCTGCGCAGCCGATTAGCCCGTTGTCGGTACTGATCAGGAATTGGCCAGCAGCGCCGCGGACGCCACCGTGTCTGACGTGATTTCTTCCGTTCTTTCCCGACCTTTTTTGAGGCTTTGCCGGCGACTCCAGGCCCGTCCCAGACTGCGACGATATGGTCACCTCCCACAATCCTGGCCCCCTCCCCGATGTTGCGAGCGCGCCACGTGGGTGCAAAAAGATTTTTCTCGCTTATCTTCGGGAGGCTGGTTGCGGAAGATGGGTCGAGCTCATCGGGGCCGCTGTGGGCAGGAAGGTCTTAGATTTTCACAACTGCGCCTGTGGAGCCGCTGCGGTCGCGAAAGCTGCAGCGAGGCATGCGGCAATGAGCAGCTCAATGATTAACGGGCCCAGAGAGAAAGACTTCCAGGCCGCAATCGCCATGAACAGAAAGTTGAAACAGAACAAGGCGAGAACGGGCCGAATCGCGAGGGAATTGGTCTTGAGTAGTCGCGCCAGATACCAAAACAAAATTCCGTGCACGAGCAGGATGACCGTGAGGAACCAGCCGTAGCCCAGGTGGAAACCCCAATAATTTCGGGGAACGCCCCCGAAGTTGAACGAATGCGACTTCATGAACTCGATTACGGCGATCTCTTCGGTGCCGCGATTTGGGCCGCTCAGCACGCCCCGAATCGTGTGCGCGACGCAGTGAATCAGGGTCAACACCGAAGCGATGCGAAGAAAGATCACTGGCTTCAAAGCGGTCTCCTGTAGGAAAGGGAGCGCGTGTGCTTTTTTCCTTTCCAAATTCCGGCAAACCCCTCAAGATACATATTGTAAACAATATTCAATACAATAACAAACTTCTAATATGACAAGGCCCATGAAGCGAAAATACAATTCGCAGAATCGGCGGAACAAAGCGGCTCAGACCCGCGAGACCATTGCTGAAGCGGCGAAGGAACTCTTTGCCCGCCGAGGCTATGAATCAGTCACCATCGAGGAGATCGCGGTGAAGGCGGGAGTACCTGTCCCCACCGTCTACGGGCTCTTCAAATCGAAAAAAGGAATATTGAAGGAAGTGATAGAACGAGCGTTGTTTGGCCGCGAATATGAAGCACTCATCCAACAGACTAAACAAATCCGTCACCCCCTTCAGCGCCTTCGCGGCGTCGCAAAGATCGCTCGCAGTGTCTACGACTCAGAACGCGCCGGAATGAATCTGCTCCGCGGGGCTGTGGTGGTCGCACCGGAATTTGGTGAGTTGGAAAGGGAGCGAGAGCAGCGCCGCTTCGAACGCCAGTCGGTTACTCTCGAGCAGCTCTCGGCAGCAAAGGCCCTCCGTCCGGGCATTTCGCTGACGACGGCTCGCGACATCTTGTGGGCTTTGACGGGCCGGGAACCATACCGGCTCCTGGTGGTGGAGAAAAACTGGAGCCCGGATCGGTATGAGAAATGGCTCGGCGACCTTTTGATCCAGGCTCTCATCGAAAAGCCCGAAGGCCTGCTCTGAGTGACGAGCGCTCGGGATGTATTGTGAACGGGCGCAATGGGCATTCGTACTTGAGGGCTTCGGTCACCTTCAGCTCCGGAGCCAACAGAGCCCGGGCGATGCCCGACGGCCGATTTCTAGAACCTCCACCCAAGATGTACTGCGGGGAAGACGCTGTACCGGCCCTCGTGGAACGTCTTCGCGGAAATGGTGACGACCTTGACATTGAACTGATAA
>Ga0137416_10001819_pt1 | contig 11107 bp, 12 predicted proteins | sample CZODoug3_1_1_16f_FD_108282 | JGI IMG/M metagenome (GOLD analysis project Ga0137416, IMG submission 108282) | Vadose zone soil fungal communities from Angelo Coast Range Reserve, California, USA - CZODoug3_1_1_16fungal (Illumina Assembly) | ecosystem: Environmental > Terrestrial > Soil > Vadose...
GAACATCGCGAGGGACAACGCTCCGCCGAATGGGCGCTGCTCGATTTCGGCGGCTTCGTCGTGCACGTTTTTAGCGAGCAAGCCCGGCGCTACTACGATCTTGAGCGCCTCTGGCGCATGGCCCCTAAACTCGAACTCCCCGACCAGCCTGACGGTCCTTCTTCCGAGCCGAGCATTTCTGATTCCCGCTTCGGGCACGAACATTTTTCCGGCGAAGCCGCATCCCTCCGGCCCCAGAGTGGTCGTCCGCGGCAATGACCGCGGAACGATTACCGTGGATCACCGCGGATCCCGCTTCGCGTCATCTGTTCGAACTCGCCGAGAAAGTCGCTAATGCTCCCGCCACGCTTTTGATCACCGGTGAAAGCGGAAGCGGTAAAGACCATCTCGCGCGACTGGTTCATGAGCTGGGCCCGCGCCGCGACGCACCGTTTCTGAAAATCGATTGCGCCAGCCTTCCACCGCAGCTCGTCGAGAGCGAACTTTTCGGCCACGAACGCGGCGCTTTTACGGGCGCGGTCGAACGTAAACTTGGCCGCTTTGAGCTTGGTGGCACGGGCACCATCGTGCTCGATGAAGTCGCCGCCCTCTCACCCGGGGCGCAGGGCAAGCTCTTGCGCGTTTTGCAGGAGCGCGCGTTTGAGCGCCTGGGCGGCACGGAAACCCTGCGCATTGAAGCGCGCCTGATCGCTCTCACCAACGTAGACCTTCCCGCCGCCGTAAAATCCGGCGCCTTTCGCGAGGATCTCTATTTCCGGCTGAACGTCCTCATTCTCACGGTTCCGCCGCTTCGCGAGCGCCGCGCCGACATCCTGCCCCTCGCCGATCATCTTCTCGCGGTACTTCGTTCCATTCATGCCCGCCCGAATGCCCAATTGAGCGATTCGGCGCGCCGCATGCTCGCCGCCTACGCGTGGCCCGGCAATATCCGCGAACTCCGCAACGCTCTCGAGCGCGCCGTGGTTTTCTCGCATCCCAGCCGCGGCGCAGCGGCAGCAAAGTATGACCTCATCGAACCCGGAAATTTTCCGGACAATGTGCGAGCGGCTGCCCCTGGCGCTGCCGGTTCGGTCGCCGGCCTTCGTTCCCTTGAGGAAGTCGAGCGTGAAGTCATCGCTGCCACCCTTGAAGCCACGCATTACCAGATCAGCCGCTCCGCCGAAGCCCTCGGCATCAGCCGCAAAACTCTGCTCGAAAAGCGCAAAAAGTATGGGCTGAAGTGAAACTCCGTCTTCTCATGCTCGGAAAAACGCGGCGACCAGAGTTGCGCACCGTACTCGACGACTACGTAAAACGCATCAGCCGATCGTGCCCCATCGAAATCACCGAAGTTCGTGACGGAACGGCCGCTGCTAAAAAACTCGATGGCGACCGTGCCGCCACCGTCGTTCTTCTCGACGCCGCTGGAAAGAATCTAGATTCGAACGCTCTCGCAAAATGGCTCGGCGAACTTCGCGACCGCGGCACTCGTGAACTCATTTTCCTTTGCGGTGACGCCGACGGCTTCCCGGACTCACTCCGCCAGCGCGCCCACCAGAAACTTTCTCTCAGCCAGATGACCTTCTCTCACGAACTCGCCCGCGTCGTACTCGCCGAGCAGCTCTATCGCGCTTTCGCCATTCTCTCCGGCAGCCCCTATCCGAAATGACCTGTGTGGTGTAAAACCGTACCCACCATGTCCATTCGAATCGCGCCCGATAAGAACCAGCCCTCTGCCGCCATCGAAATCCCCCTCGAAAAGCCGCTGCCCGATTACGATCTCCACCAGTTCGAACAGCCGACGCCTCGCGACGTCGATGCCATCCTCGTTTCCCAAGGGTTTCGCGACCTCGTCGATGACGCTCGCGGAATCCTCACCGAACTGCTGAGCGGCACCAGCCTCGAACTCGCCCAGTTCACTGGCGCCATCTGCCCGGGCGACGACGAAACTTACCGCCCCGGACTCTGGATCGTTCTTCACGACAAAAATTCCGCGCAGGGCCGCGAGCTCTCCTCCGATTCGCGAGCGCGCGTCTCCGCCGTCGCCGAAGAACTCGTCAAGCGCTTGCAACTTACCTGAAAATTCCCATCGCAACTTGACCTTTGTCACCAGACTCCGCAAACTCTAATCCTTTCGTCGCGCAGTGAACTTACTCTCCGAGTCGATTGATCATGCCGGAAGAAAAAGGACTACTGATCGTTTACACCGGGCCGGGCAAGGGCAAGACCACTTGCGCGCTGGGCACCGCTTTTCGCGCCGTCGGCCAGGGCTTGCGCGTGCTGATGGTGCAGTTTATCAAAGGCTCTTGGCACTACGGCGAGCTCGACGCTGCCAAAATGCTCGGCGACGAAAAGTTTGAAATCCGCCCCATGGGACGCGGCTTCGTAAAAATCGGCGGGGCCGAAACCGACCCTGCCGACATCAAGCTGGCCCAAGAATGCTGGCAAGCCGGCCGCGACGCCATCTACAGCGGAAAATACGATCTCGTCGTCCTCGACGAAATCAACTACACCATTAGCTACAAAATGCTTGACCCCGACGAAGTCGCCGAAGCCCTCAAAAACCGTCCCGAACGCGTCCACGTCATCTGCACCGGCCGCAACGCCCATCCCAAGCTCACCGAGCTCGCCGACCTCGTCACCGAGATGCGCGAGGTGAAACACCCTTACACCAAGGGTATACTGGCTCAGCGGGGGATTGACTATTAGCCTTACAAGGCGAGCCGACAAGGTCGTTGAAGGATCTCAATCGTCGCGTCTTGGCTGGGTATTCAGGATTCGCGAACTTTCAACTTTCGACTGTCAACTTTTCTATGGCCTGGTTCAAGCGCGACAAAAAATCGATCGAACAATCCACCCCGCCCGAAGAGCGCCGCGTGCGCACCGAAGGCCTGTGGGTCAAGTGCGAGTCCTGCCGCACCATTGTCTTCCGCAAAGACCTTGAAGCGAATCTCTTCGTCTGCCCCAAGTGCCAGTTCCATTTCAAAATGAATTCCAAACAGCGCCTCGAAATGCTCCTTGACGGCCGCTGGACCGAGCATGACGCCGGCATGACCTCCACCGACCCGCTCAAGTTCGTCGATACCAAGTCCTACGCCTCGCGCCTGAAAGACGCCAAGAAAAAACTTGGCATGAATGACGCCGTCATCACCGCCGAAGGCCAGCTCAACGGCCGCCCCGTGGTCATGTGTGCCATGGAGTTTGGCTTCATCGGCGGCTCCATGGGCGCAGTCGTCGGTGAGAAAGTTACTCGCGGCATCGAACTAGCCATCGAAACCCGCCAGCCCTTCATCGCCATTTCCTGCTCGGGCGGCGCGCGCATGATGGAAGGCACCATCAGCCTCATGCAGCTTGCCAAAGTTTCCGCGGCCCTCGCGCGGCTCGACGACGAAAAACTGCCCTACATTTCCGTGCTCACCGATCCCACCACTGGTGGCGTGACCGCCAGCTTCGCCATGCTTGGCGACCTCAATATCGGCGAACCCGGCGCGCTTATTGGATTCGCTGGACCGCGCGTCATCGAGCAAACCATTCGCCAGAAACTCCCCGAAGGCTTTCAGCGCTCCGAATTCCTGCTCGAGCACGGATTCCTCGACGCCGTCGTCCACCGCAAGGAGCTCAAGTTGTTCATCGCCAGCTCCCTTGACTTGCTCCTGACCTGAAAATGAATTACGACTCCTCGGTTCGCTATTTGCTCTCCCTTGGCCGCGAATTGGCAGCCCCAACGCAAGCCGCGGCTGCTAAGTTCGATCTCGAAAACATCACGGTTCTAGCCGAGCGCCTCGGCCGCCCCGACCGCGCGTATCCCGGCGCGCACATCGCCGGCACCAACGGCAAAGGATCAACAGCCGCGTTCCTCGAATCCATCCTCCGGCACGCCGGCTTTCGCACCGGTCTGAATACCTCGCCCCACCTCGAAAAAATCAACGAACGCATCCGCATCAGTGGCGAGGAAATCAGCGATCAAGCCTTCGCCGAAACTTTCTCTCGCATCCAAGTCCTCATCGAAGAACTCCTGGCCGCTGGCAAGCTCCGCGCTCATCCCACGTATTTCGAATGCGTCACCGCCATGGCCTTCGAGCATTTTGCTCGCGAGCGCGTTGAATTCGCGGTCTTCGAGGTCGGCCTGGGCGGTCGCCTCGATGCCACCAATATTCTTTCACCGGTCGTCACCATCATCACTCGCATCGATTTCGACCACGAAAACTTCCTCGGCCACTCCCTCGCCGAAATCGCCCGCGAGAAAGGTGGAATCCTCAAGCCTGGCGTGCCGCTCATCCTCGCCGAGCAGCAGCCGGAGGCCCGTGAAGTGATTCTCGCTCGCTCCAAGAGTCTCGGTTGTGAAGTCATTGAGGCGGCGCAAGTCTTTCGCGTCAATGGCCAAATCACCCAAGACGGCCGCGTCCACGCGCACATCATTGAAGCGGCCTCCGGCCAAATCTTCGAAGTTTCTCCGAGCCTTCCTGGCCGTTTTCAACTCCAAAACTCTCTGAACGCCCTCGCCGCCGTTCACCTGCTCCAACAACGCGGTTTTAAGATCCCCGATGGAGCCATCACCCGGGGAATCGCCGAAACCGTCTGGCCCGGCCGCCTCGAAAAACTTCAATCCACGCCCGACGTTTACTGCGATGGCGCGCACAATCCCGGCGCCGCCCGCGAGCTCGCCCACTTCCTCGAACAGAATTTCTCCGGCCGCAAAATCTTTCTGATCTACGCCGCCCTTCGCGATAAAGCCGTCGACGAAGTTGCCGGCCTGCTCTTCCCGTACGCCGCCGAAGTCATCTTCACCGCGCCGCGCACGTCCCGTGCCGTCTCGGCCACGCAACTTGCCGAAATCACCAGCCATCATGCCGCGCATTTTTCCGTGATCCCTGACGCCGAACGCGCCCTCGAACATGCCCTCGCCGAAGCCGCGCCCGATGACGCCATTTTCATCACCGGCTCCCTCTATCTGGTCGGCCAGCTCCGCCATTACTGGAAAAGCCGCGTTCAGGTTCATGCCCGATGATCAAAAATAAATGGTGCGGGCTTGTCTAAGAGTAGGGGCACGATATATCGTGCCCCTACGGTCGAAGAAACCCGATGACTGCCAAATCAAAGCTCAAATCGTCCGCTCATCCCCTCGTCGGCATCATCATGGGCTCCGGCTCGGATTGGGACACCATGAAGTTCGCCTCCAAAACGCTTGGCGAACTCCGTGTTCCACATGAAACACGCGTTGTTTCCGCGCATCGCACGCCCGATCTTCTTTTCGAATATGCTGCCACCGCCGAAAAGCGCGGCATCGAAGTCATCATCGCGGGAGCAGGCGGTGCTGCCCATCTTCCCGGCATGACCGCCTCAAAAACCGTTCTTCCGGTTCTTGGCGTTCCCGTGGAATCGAAAGCCTTGAAAGGCCTCGATTCGCTTCTTTCCATCGCGCAAATGCCTGCCGGCATTCCCGTCGGCACGCTTGCCATTGGCAGGTCCGGCGCGGTCAATGCCGCGCTTCTCGCCGCTTCCATCCTCGGCGCAAAGCATCGCGCCATCCGCGAAGCCTTCCGCAAATTCCGTTCTGAGCAGACTGGCCGCGTCCTCGCCAATCCCGATCCCTCCGCCGCTCCGCCCCCGGCGAAGAAGAAAGGCAAGCGCGCGTGACCATCGGCATCCTCGGCGGCGGACAGCTCGGCTACATGCTCGCTCTCGCGGGCTACCCGCTCGGTCTGCATTTCCGCTTTCTCGACCCCTCGCCCGAAGCCCCCGTGGGCCGCATCGCCCAGCGCGTCACGGCTGACTACGGCGATCAAGCTGCACTCGAAAAATTCGCCAGCGGCCTCGAACTCGTCACCTACGAATTTGAAAACGTTCCCGTAGAGGCCGCCAATTTTCTCGCCGAACGCGTCCCCGTCTATCCTCCGGCGGCCGCTCTCGCAGCCGCGCAGGACCGCCTCGCCGAGAAGTCTCTCTTTCGCAAACTCAGCATCGCGACCACTGAATTTGCCGCCGTCTCGAATTCCAGCGAACTCGACGCCGCCGTAAAAACCATCGGCCTTCCCGCGGTCCTTAAAACTTCTCGCATGGGCTACGACGGCAAGGGCCAGTGGATTCTTCGCACCGCGGAGGATGTCGCCAAAGCCAAGTCCGAGATGCCTCTCCTCCCCCTTATCCTCGAGCGTTTTGTCCCTTTCACCCGCGAACTCTCCGTTCTCGCGGTCCGCTCCCGCAACGGCGAAACCGCTATCTACCCGCTCGTGGAAAATCATCACCGCAACGGCATCCTCCGCCTGTCTCTCGCGCCCGCCCCGCGTCTTGAGGCCGGCATCCAGCGTTCCGCCGAAAGGGCCGCCCACCGCGTCCTCGAATCCCTGAAATACGTCGGCGTCCTCGCCCTTGAATTCTTTGAACACGAGGGAGAACTTCTCGTTAACGAAATGGCTCCGCGCGTCCACAATTCCGGCCACTGGACCATCGAAGGCGCCGTCACCAGCCAGTTTGAGAATCATCTCCGCGCCGTCCTCGGCCTCCCGCTTGGCTCCGCCGCACCCGCCGGCCACTGCGCCATGCTCAATCTCATCGGCGACCTCCCTGAATCCGCCGAAGTTCTCGCCGTCCCCGACGCCCACCTCCACCTCTACGGCAAATCCCCCCGCCCCGGGCGCAAACTCGGCCATGTCACCCTCCGCGCCGCCTCCCCCGAACGCCTCGCCCTACGCCTCTCCGAACTCCCCGCCTTCTTCCACCGGCCCGACTTCTGTCTCGACGCCGCCCTAGCCCCCTCCGCCTCCCTCCGCGCCTGAACGGGCTTTTACCCTTTCGAAGGACTAAACGCCGCCTAGCGAACCTTGCATGGTTCAATGGTCGCTTTCCCTCGGGTTGCCGCCCTCTCTTCCGGATGCTACGATTTGGTATTCCATGACCCCTGCTAACTCCCAACCGAGCACCACCCATCGCCCCCGTGTGGGCATCCCCTGGCGCACCAGTGACGAAGAAGACCAAGCCAGGACAGCCGGTCCAAACTGGAAGCCCGGCAGGACCGAGGACTATCGGAAAGCCGTCGAAAGCGCTGGGGGTGAGGCCGTATTTGTCCCGCTGAAGGATCAGAAGGAACGAGACCGGCTAATTCCTACTCTTGATGCCTTTGTTCTACCCGGCAGCTCGGCAGACATAGATCCCCTCGAATATCATGGCAAGAACACAGGAAAATCCGCGGAAGCTGACAAGCACCGCGAAGGTGCCGACCGAGCCATTTTGAAGTTCGCTCTTGCGGAAAAGAAGCCAGTGCTGGCGATTTGCTATGGCTTGCAGATGCTGAATGTGTATCAGGGGGGCAACCTAATTCAGGACATTCCTGAAGCGCTCCCTAATCGGCCGCACGCCGTCCCTCACGGAACTACCGATCTCTCCGCGGGAGCGAAAGGCGGCGATCAGTATCACGACGCCGTTCTGACTGCCGGAAGCATTCTCGCGAAACTTGTCGGATCGTCAGCGGTGCATATTAATAGCCGCCATCATCAAGCGATTGACAAGCTTGGTGAAAACCTTCGTGTCACTGCGCAAGCTCCTGACGGCGTGATCGAAGCTGTCGAGTGGACTGGCGACTCGAACTGGATTGTGGGCGTGCAATGGCATCCGGAACGGATGCCGCTCGAGCATACTTTTTCGAAGAGGCTCTTCGAAGAACTCCTCGTTGCCGCACGCGCCCGTGAGGCCGTCGCTCACAAGACGTAGACTTGCGCTTTTTCTAGTTTCTGGTTTCGTTGTTCCAATTTTGGGGGCTTGATGATTTCTCTTGCAGGCAAGGCGGCACTCATCACCGGCGGTTCACGCGGCATCGGCGCGGCAGCCGTCAAACTCTTCGCGCAAGCCGGCGCCGACGTGGTTTTCAACTACGTCAAAGCCAAGGACGCCGCGTTGCAGGTCCAGCAGGAAGCAGGCAAGCACGGCACGCGCGTGGAAGCGTTCAAAGCCGATGTCGGCAAGCATGCTGACAATCAGAAACTTGTCGAGCACACCATCGCGCGGCTCGGCCGGCTGGACATTCTCGTCGCCAACGCCGGCATCTGGAACCTCGAAGATGCCCCCATCGAAAAGATGACCGAAAAACAGTGGGACGACATGATCCGCATCAATCTCAAGAGCGTCTATTCGATCATACACTTCGCGGTTCCGCAGATGATCAAGCAAAAGTCCGGCAAAATCATCCCTATCAGCTCCACCGCCGGCCAGCGCGGCGAATCCTTTCACACCCACTACGGCGCATCCAAAGGCGGCATCATCAGCCTCACCAAAGGCCTCTCCACCGAACTTGCCCGTCACAATATTCTTGTGAACTCCGTCGCTCCCGGCTGGGTCTCCACCGACATGTCCATTCCCGTGCTCCAGACGAAAGCGGGCCAGAAGATGGCTTCTACTGTCATTCCCCTCGGCCGCGCTGCCACCGCCGAGGAAATTGCCGGCCCGATTCTCTTCGTTGCTTCGGACCTGGCCAACTTCATGACCGGCGAGATCATCAATGTAAATGGAGGTTCGATCTTGTGCGGGTAAAGCCCATCCACCTTGCCGTCGTCGCTCTTGTTGCCGTTGGGGTTTTCGCTCCATGCGCTTTCGCGCAGAATCCCGACACTTTGATGCCGGAGCAAAGCGTCGCCAAGGCCAAACAAATCCTCAGCGATCTCATCAACGCGCTGGGTGGGCCGGGCTACACGGAAGTCCGCGAAAGCCAGTGCGAGGGACGCCGCGTGCTTTTCGGCCACAGTGGCGACGTGATCGGCAATATCGGGTTTACCGAGTTCCGCCGCTTTCCGGACAAAGTTCGCACCGAATACATCGGCAAGAGCCATCACAACATCCTCCCCTATTTGATCGGCATCGACGGCTTGGATCTCGCCCACGGCGGCGTGGTCATCACGCTGTATAACGGCGATCAGGGCTGGACTTTCGACCGCAGCGGCGTCAACGAATTACCGGCCGCCTCCATCAGCGAATTCCAGGAACAGGTCAAGCGCAATATCGACAATCTTTTGCGGCTGCGGCTCAAGGAGCCGGGCATCGCCATCCGCTTCGGCGGCAACGACATCGTGGACCTCAAACAAGTGGATTGGGTCGAGATTAGCGACAGCCAGGAGCGTAAGTTTCGCTTGGCCGTCGATCGTTCCACTCATTTCTTGATTCGCAGCGTGGTCATCACCAAAGACGAGGAGAATCAGCAGATCAACGAAGACGTCTCCATCTACTCAAAATATCAGTTGAAAGACAGCGTCTGGACGCCATTGCAGATTTCCCGGGAACACAACGGGCTCCGCTCCATCCAAATCTTCTATGACACTTGCAAGTACAATCCTGGTTTCTCCGACGACCTCTTCAGCAAAACATCGCTCTCCAAGCAAGGCTCCCAAAACCTCGCGAAAAAGAACAAAAACTGAGGCAGAGAGACCACATTCGCCTCTCTGTTCTTCGTATTTGCCGGAGCTACCTGGGCTTACTAAGGTTAAATATTACTCGTACTACCCCTCCTGCCGTCTCCGTGTTTCATTTTGTTACATTTTTACCCATGCCTTGACGCATGGAATAGAATGTAACGGTCTAGCGACAGAAAGTACTATGTTTAGGAGCAGTTGCGTCCCACTGTCCCTTGGTACGGCAACTGCACTCATTTTAGTCTCTTAGCCGTCCTTATAGCCGGTCGGTGGCCCGGCCGCAGAACGAGGAAACGATTTTGAGTAAGAGTGCCCCACATTCCCGCACTCGCCGCAGCTGCATTGGTGGCTTCAGCATGGTCGAATTGGTGGTTTCCATGACCATACTGCTGATTCTCACGGCGATCGCGATCCCTTCGCTTATGCGGTCGTTTCGAGCGTACCAGCTCAATGACGCGGCCGGGCGTTTCTCCGACATGCTGAAATTTACGCGATTCGAAGCAGTGCGCCGGAACACGCAAGTGTGTTTCCTGCAGCAGAGCGGGCCCGGTTGGACTGTTGGGACTAGCTCCACTTGCGGCGCAGTTTTCGATGCAAATGGGAAGCGGCAGGTGATCGCCGGGTTTGCATCACCTCTGCCCGCCAATACGGCTGGATTGCCTGGTCAGGGGGCAATTTGCAACAAGCTCGTCAACAATTCCGGACCCTGCCTAAATGGTACTTTGTCGGGCACTAATAATGCCACGGTGCAGTTTGACGCTCGCGGTGCGATTCGCGTCGGCGGGAACGTGTCGTCCAACCTCTTTGTGTTTTATATCGGTAGCGCGAACGATCAGGAGTTTGGCTATCGTGCTGTGGTTTTGCTTCCTTCGGGCACCACGCAGATTTGGACGGGTCCTGCTGGTGGACCTTGGCAGCAGATCAGCTGAATTGCGGAACCGAGGCAAGATGCAGTTCGCAATCACAACGTATCGCAAAGGACAGAGGGGCTTCAGCATCCTGGAGATGATGTTCGCCACCATCATTTTATTGGTGGGTCTGGTGGCAATCGCCCAGCTCGTGCCTGCGTCGATTCTCCTGAATAACAGGAACCGCACTGATTCTTCGGCGCTGGTTTTTGCGCAGCGCGAATTGGATCAGTTCCTGGACCAGCCGCTCAGTTCAAGCTCTTTTGTAGATGCGCTGGGAAACACTTGCCAGCTTGGCGATCCAACCATCAAGAATTCAGCCCAGGGAAGTAACGTAGCGATCTTCAATTTTCAGCCGGTCATTGTTTTTGGCTCACCTCCCTCGCCCCAAGCTCCGACGAATGGCTATGGCTTCACTTATGCAGACCCAAACGATCCCAGCGGTACCTCCTACGACGTGCGTTGGGCGGTAATCATTACGGGAAGCGGGTCCGTTTCCGGCAAGCGTTTCATCCTCGGAGTGCAACAGCAGGGTGGCAATGGCTATTATCAGCCAATAACAATCGATACCATTAAATCGAAGGAATAATGAGTCGGTTTCGTGCCAAAACGGAGCAACGCGGCTTTACTCTCATCGAATTGCTGACTGCACTGGGGATTTTTCTCTTAGTCTGCGGCGCTGCGTTTACCCTGCTGGGCTCCTCGCAGAAACATTACCAGACCGAATCACAAGTGCTGAGCTCCTTCCAGGAAGCCCGGCTTGGCCTGGACCAAATCGTGCGCGATGTCAACGATGCGGGCTATCCGCCGCCCACCTTCTTTTCC
>Ga0137416_10001821_pt1 | contig 11106 bp, 7 predicted proteins | sample CZODoug3_1_1_16f_FD_108282 | JGI IMG/M metagenome (GOLD analysis project Ga0137416, IMG submission 108282) | Vadose zone soil fungal communities from Angelo Coast Range Reserve, California, USA - CZODoug3_1_1_16fungal (Illumina Assembly) | ecosystem: Environmental > Terrestrial > Soil > Vadose...
CCGACCACCGGCGGTCTGTTCGTCGGCCTCGTGGTCGGCGTGATCCTGATCATCGGCGGCCTCACCTTCTTCCCGGCGCTGGCGCTCGGGCCGATCGTCGAGCACCTCGCTGGCAACGCCAACACCCTGTTCTGATCGAATTGACCGGAGTTACCTCCATGGAAACCATGAAACTGCAGAAACAGGTGACGGCCTCGACGATGCTCGACCCGAAAATCCTGGTGCCCGCGATCAGCTCGGCCTTCGTCAAGCTCGATCCGCGGCAGATGATCAAGAACCCCGTGATGTTCGTGGTCGAGACCGTGGCGGCGTTGACCACGGTGATCTTCGTGCGCGACCTCTTGACCGGCGGCGACCATCTCGGATTTACCTTCCAGATCATCCTGTGGCTGTGGTTCACGGTGCTGTTCGCCAATTTCGCCGAAGCAGTCGCCGAAGGCCGCGGCAAGGCGCAGGCCGCATCGCTGAAGAAAACCCGTACCGAGAGCCAGGCCAAGCTGCTCACGGGATCCGACAAGACCTATCGTCTGGTGCCCGGCACCGCGCTCAAGGTCGGCGATATCGTCCTGGTCGAGGCCGGCGACAACATCCCGAGCGACGGCGAGGTGATCGAGGGCGTCGCGTCCGTCAACGAAGCCGCGATCACCGGCGAATCCGCGCCGGTGATCCGCGAATCCGGCGGCGACCGCTCGGCGGTGACCGGCGGCACCCAGGTGCTGTCGGACTGGATCCGCGTCCGCATCACGGCGGCGCAGGGCTCGACCTTCATCGACCGCATGATCAAGCTGGTGGAAGGCGCCGAACGGCAGAAGACGCCGAACGAGATCGCGCTCAACATCCTGCTCGCGGGCCTCACCATCATCTTCGTGTTCGCCACCGTGACGATCCCGAGCTACGCCGCCTACGCCGGCGGCTCGATCTCCGTGGTGGTGCTGGTGGCGCTGTTCGTGACCTTGATTCCGACCACGATCGGCGCGCTGTTGTCGGCAATCGGTATTGCCGGCATGGACCGGCTGGTGCGCTTCAACGTGCTGGCGATGTCGGGCCGTGCGGTCGAGGCCGCCGGCGACGTCGATACGTTATTGCTGGACAAGACCGGCACCATCACGCTCGGTAACCGTCAGGCCACCGCGTTTCGTCCCGTCCGCGGCGTTTCCGAACAGGATCTGGCGGACGCAGCCCAGCTCGCCTCGCTCGCCGACGAAACCCCGGAAGGCCGCTCGATCGTGGTGCTGGCCAAAGAGAAATACAGCATCCGCGGCCGCGACATGAACGAGCTTGCCGCGACCTTCGTGCCTTTCACGGCGCAAACCCGCATGAGCGGAATCGATGCCGGGTCGTCATCGGTCCGCAAGGGCGCGGTGGACGCGATCCTCAACTACATCGGCGGCGGGACCGCGCAGACGATGGCCAGTGGAAATGCGGTGCGTGCGCTGCAGCCGACCGTCAACACCGATGCGGCCCGCGAGCTGCAGACCATCGCCGACGAAATTGCGAAAGCAGGCGGCACCCCGCTTGCGGTTGCCAAGGACGGCCGCCTGCTTGGCGTCATTCACCTCAAGGACATCGTCAAGGGCGGCATCCGCGAGCGATTTGCGGAACTGCGCCGCATGGGCATCCGCACGGTGATGATCACCGGCGACAATCCGATGACGGCGGCGGCGATCGCCGCCGAAGCCGGCGTCGACGATTTCCTGGCGCAAGCAACCCCCGAGGACAAACTGAAGCTGATCCGCGACGAGCAGGCCAAGGGCAAGCTGGTTGCGATGTGCGGCGACGGCACCAATGACGCGCCGGCGCTCGCGCAGGCTGACGTTGGCGTCGCCATGAATACCGGCACCCAGGCGGCGCGCGAGGCCGGCAACATGGTCGACCTCGATTCCAACCCGACCAAGCTGATCGAGGTGGTCGAGATCGGAAAACAGCTATTGATGACCCGCGGCGCCCTGACCACGTTTTCGATCGCCAACGACGTCGCGAAATATTTCGCCATCATCCCCGCGATGTTCCTCGCGTTCTACCCGCAGCTCGCCGTGCTCAACATCATGAACCTGGCGAGCCCGCAAAGTGCGATCCTGTCGGCGATCATCTTCAACGCGCTGATCATCGTCGCGCTGATCCCGTTGGCGCTGAAGGGCGTGGCCTACCGCGCCGTCGGCGCCGGCGCACTGCTGCGCCGCAACCTGATGATCTACGGGCTCGGCGGCATCATCATTCCCTTTATCGGCATCAAGGCCATCGACCTCGTGGTCGCGGCCTTGCACCTGGTTTAACCCGAACCGTCATTGCGAGAGCGAAGCATCCACAGGGTCACCAAGAAAGAATGGATTGCTTCGTCGCTCTGCTCCTCGCAATGACGAAGGAAATAGGAGACACACCATGCTTCGCGAAATCCGTCCCGCCATCATTGTTCTGCTGTTGCTGACTCTGATCACGGGCCTCGTCTATCCGCTCGCCATGACCGCGATTGCCGGCGCGATCTTTCCGAAACAGGCGCAAGGCAGCCTGATCGAGAAGGACGGCAAGGTGGTCGGCTCCGCCCTGATCGGGCAGCAATTCAAGGACGACAAATATTTCCACGGCCGGCCCTCGGCGACGGTCGCGCCCGACCCTGCTGATTCCAGCAAGACCGTGCCGGCGCCGTATAACGCCGCCAATTCCGGCGGCTCCAACCTTGGCCCGACCAGCAAGGCGCTGAACGATCGGGTCAAGGAGGACGTCGAGAAGCTCAGGAGCGAAAATCCCGCCGCGGCCGTGCCGGCCGATCTCGTCACCACCTCCGCCAGCGGGCTCGATCCGGACATTTCGCCGGAAGCCGCGCTGTTCCAGGTGCCGCGGGTGGCGAAGGTGCGAAACCTGCCGGAAGAGGCGGTCCGCCAGCTGGTCGCGACGAGCACCCAGACCCGTTTCGCCGGGCTACTTGGCGAACCGAGGGTTAACGTATTGGCGCTGAATTTGGCTCTGGATCGCGCGGCAACGAAATAGCATGCGCTAGGCTGGACCGGGGCAGAGGACTATAATGGCCGCATGGTCCAGCAACGCCGTGATTCCGAACAACGTCCCTCGCCGGAAGCCCTGCTGGAAGCGGCCCGGCGCGAAGACAGCCGCGCCGGCCGGCTGAAGATCTTTGTCGGCGCCGCACCCGGCGTCGGCAAGACCTACGAAATGCTGCAGAGCGCGCATGCCAGGCTCAAGGCCGGCGCCGATGTCGTCGTCGGTGTGGTGGAGACCCACGGGCGGGCGGAGACGGAAGCGCTGCTGCGGGGGCTCGAAGTGCTCCCGCGCAAGCGGATCGGCTACAAGGATCAAACGATCGAGGAGCTGGATCTCGACGCGCTGATCGCACGTCATCCGCAGATCGCGCTGGTCGACGAACTCGCCCATACCAACGCACCCGGCAGCCGCCACCCCAAGCGCTATCTCGATGTCGAGGAATTGCTGTCCCACGGCATCGACGTCTATACCGCGGTCAATATCCAGCACATCGAAAGCCTCAACGACGTCGTCGCGCAGATCACGCATGTGCGGGTGCGCGAGACCGTGCCGGATTCGGTGTTCGATCGTGCCGACGCCATCGAGCTGATCGACCTCACGCCGGACGATCTGATCCAGCGCCTGAAGGAAGGCAAGGTGTATGTGCCGAAGCAGGCCGAGCGGGCGCTTCAGCACTATTTCTCGCCGGGCAATCTGACTGCGCTGCGCGAACTGGCGCTGCGGCGTACCGCCGAGCGGGTCGACGAGCAACTGCTCACCCACATGCAGGCCAACGCCATTGCCGGCCCATGGGCGGCGGGCGAGCGCATTCTGGTCTGCCTCAGCGAGGACCCGCGCGCAGCAGGGCTCGTGCGCTACACCAAGCGGCTTTCCGACCGCCTGCACGCGCCCTGGACCGCGGTCAGCATCGAGACACGGCGGAGCCTGCAACTGACTGACGAGCAGCGCGATCGGCTGGCCGATACGATGCGGCTCGCCGAATCGCTCGGCGGTGAGGCGCTGACCATCCCAAGCGTCGGGCGCCGTATCGCCGACGATCTGATCAACTTCGCCCAGGCCAACAACGTCACCCAGATCATCATCGGCAAGTCGACGCGCTCGCGCTGGTTCGAAATCATACGCGGCTCGGTGGTGCACGATCTGGTGCGAGGGGCCGGCAACATCACCGTCCACGTGATCCCGGGCGAGGAACTGCCGTCAGAACCCGCCAACAAGCCGGCCGTGCAGACCGCGGCGCGGCCGGAACCATTCAATCCGCGACTCTATCTGATGTCGCTTCTGATCGTCGCCGTCGGCCTTGGCGCGGCGGAACTGATCCAGCCGTGGTTCGGCATCGAGAACGTCGATCTGGTGTTTCTCACCGCGGTGGTGGTGGTCGCTGCCCGTTATGGCCTGTTGCCGTCGCTGTTCGCCAGCGTCATCGCATCGCTGTGCTATAATTTCTTCTTTCTGCCGCCGGTCTACACTTTTACCATTACCGATCCGACCAACGTCGCGGCGTTCTTTTTCTTCATGCTGATCGCACTTCTGGTTTCCAACGTCGCCGCGCGGGTGCGTACGCAGGCCGATACCGCGATCGGCCGGGTGCGCACGACGGAGTCGCTTTACGCCTTCAGCCGCAAGCTCGCGGGCACCGCGACGATGGACGACGTGCTGTGGGCAACCGCCTACCAGATCGCCTTGATGCTGAAGGTGCGCGTGGTGCTGCTGCTGCCGGAGGACGGCGTTCTGACCGTGAAGGCGGGCTATCCGCCGGAAGATCAGCTCGACAAGGCCGATCTCGCGGCTGCGAACTGGGCCTGGGGCAACGACCGCCCGGCCGGCCGCGGCTCCGACACGCTGCCCGGCGCCAAGCGATTGTTTCTTCCGATGCGAACCGGGCGCGGGCTGATCGGCGCCATCGGCATCGACAACGACAAGACCGGTCCGCTGCTGACGCCCGACCAGCGCCGTTTGCTGGATGCGCTGGTCGATCAGGGTGCGCTGGCGATCGAGCGGGTGCTGCTGGTCGAGGATATGGACCGCGTCAAGCGAACCGTGGAGTCGGACCGCCTGCGCGGGGCGCTGTTGACCTCGATCTCGCACGACCTGAAGACGCCGCTGGCATCCGTGCTTGGCGCCGCCAGCATGATGCGCGATCTCGGCAGCGGACTGACGGAGGCGCAGAAGACCGATCTGTTGGCCACCGTGATCGACGAATCCGAGCGCCTCAATCGTTTCATCGCCAATCTGCTTGATATGACCAAGCTCGAATCGGGCGCCGTGGTGCCGAACACCGCGCGGCATGATGTCGGCGAGATCGTTGGCAGCGCCCTGCGGCGCGCCGGCAAGATCCTGGTGCGGCACAAGGTGTCGCTGGAGCTCGCTGCCGACCTGCCGATGCCGGAGCTGGACGCCGTGCTGTTCGAACAGGTGCTGTTCAATTTGCTCGACAACGCCGCCAAATACGCGCCCGCCGACACCACGATCTCGATCCGCGCCGCGCGCGACCGGGATTCGATCTCGCTGCAGATCATGGATGAGGGCAATGGCATTCCGCCGGCCGAGCTGGAAAGCGTGTTCGATAAATTCTACCGGGCGGAGAAGGGCGATCATGTCCGTCCCGGCACCGGTCTGGGACTCGCGATCTCGCGTGGTTTCGTCGAGGCGATGCACGGCACGATTTCGGCCGGCAACCGCGGCGACCGCAGCGGGGCGGTGCTGACGATCCGCCTGCCGATACCGGAAGCCGCCGCAACCCTGGATACCGCCGCATGAACGCCACGCCGATCAAGGTTCTGGTCATCGACGACGAGCCGCCGATCCGCAAATTGCTGCGGATGGGATTGAGCACGCAGGGTTACGAAATCCTGGAAGCCACCAACGGCAAGAACGCGCTGGAAATGCTGAGCCAGGAGCCCGCTTTGATCATCCTCGATCTCGGTCTGCCGGATATCCAGGGCCATGACTTGCTGCGCATGATCCGGGGCCGCAACGAAAGCGTGCCGGTCGTGGTGCTGTCGAGCCGCGGCGACGAGGCCGGAAAAGTCCAGGCGCTTGACCTCGGGGCCGACGATTACCTGACAAAACCCTTCGGCATGGATGAACTTTTGGCGCGGATGCGCGCGGCGCTGCGGCATCAATTGCAGGTGCAGGGCGAGCGCCCGGTGTTTCGCTCCGGGGATCTCTCGGTCGATCTGGTGCGCCGGATCGTCAAGGTCGGCGACAGGGAGATCAAGCTGTCGCCAAAGGAATATGACCTGCTGCGCGTGCTGGTGCAGCACGCCGGCAAGGTGCTGACCCACCGGTTTCTGTTGAAGGAGCTGTGGGACGAACTGACCGACGCGCAATATCTTCGCGTCTATGTCCGCCAGCTCCGGCAGAAGATCGAAGCCGATCCGGAGCGTCCGGCCTTCGTGCTGACCGAGACGGGCATCGGCTATCGCTTGCGCGCATCGGACTAGTTGTAGTCGTCATCCTGAGGTGCGAGCCCTTGCGAGCCTCGAAGGATGACTGGCAACGGTGCAAGCGGCCATCCTTCGAGGCCCGCGCGTTGCGCGGGCACCTCAGGATGACGTCGAGTGCGTGAAAGCACTGACAAGGAACTTTCCGAAATCGTGAGGATTACTTCCGGGGTAACCGGGAGAATGATCATGGCACGAAGGTATTCGAAGCAGGCATCAAGCGACGTCGAGCGCGCAATGAAGAAGCGCAAGGCCGGGACCTTGAAGAGCGGACGCTCCGGCCGCAAGGTCAGGAGCCGCAAGCAGGCGATTGCGATCGGCCTGTCAGAGGCGCGGGCCAAGGGCAGAAAAGTGCCGAAGAAAGCCGCAAAGAAACGGAAGAGCGCGTAGAAGCGGTGAGGCAAAGCGGCAAGGGCGACGTCTGGCAATTCCTGGCATGCCCGGCCGTGATGCGATGATTGTTTGAGTTTGGAGCTTGAACGGATACCGTGGGTTTTGGTTCCGGATATCGGCTGCCCGCCGTATGCGTGAGGGTTGAACGTGTCGCTGAGAAACCTGTCCACCTACCGGAAAAAGCGCGATTTCGAAAAGACCGGCGAGCCCTCCGGCGACGTCACGGTGGCGCCCGCCAAACAGCGGCGGTTCGTAATCCAGAAGCATGACGCGACGCGGCTGCACTACGATCTTCGGTTGGAATTCGACGGCGTCTTCAAGTCCTGGGCGGTGACGCGCGGGCCTTCGCTTGATCCGCACGACAAGCGGCTGGCGGTCGAGGTGGAGGACCATCCGCTCGACTACGGGGATTTCGAGGGCACGATCCCTGTGGATCAATATGGCGGCGGCACCGTGCAGCTCTGGGACCGTGGTTACTGGGAATCAGACGATCCCGAGCGCGGCTTCAAGAAGGGCGATCTGAAATTCACCCTGCACGGCGAAAAGCTCCACGGCAGCTGGGTGCTGGTGCGGATGAAGGGCGACCGTTACGGCGGCAAGCGCACCAACTGGCTCCTGATCAAGCACCGCGATGAATTCGCCAAACAAGGCAACGGCAGCGATATCCTGGACGAAGATCGATCGGTCGCCTCGGGCCGGTCGATGAAAGAGATCGCCGAAGGCAAGGGCAGGGCCCCAAAGCCGTTCATGCTGGCCAAAGGCGGGCTCGGCAAGGCGAAAGCCGACGCGGTCTGGCACTCCAATCGCGGCGAGGCCGCGGAGGCCCGGACCAAGATCAATGCACCGTCACCCAAGGCACTGTCACCCATAGCTTCGTCGCCCAAGGCGGCGCGGCTATCCGCGAGGGCCAAGGCCAAGAAAGTTGCGGCGATGCCGGATTTCGTCGCGCCGCAGCTCTGCATGTCGGTCGAACGTCCGCCAAGCGGCGGCGGTTGGTGTCACGAAGTCAAATTCGACGGTTATCGTGTGCAATTGCGGGTCGAGGGCGGCGACGCCGTATTGAAGACCCGCAAGGGACTGGATTGGACGGACAAATTTCCAGCGATCGCGGCAGAGGGGCGCGCGTTGCCAGACGTACTGATCGACGGCGAAATCGTCGCCATCGATCACAAAGGTGTGCCGGATTTTTCCGCCCTGCAGGCGGCGATCGCGGACGACAGGACCGATGATCTGATCTTTTTTGCGTTCGACTTGCTGTTTGCCGGCGATGAAGATCTTCGCGCGCTTCCGCTTCATGAACGCAAGTCGCGATTGCGGCAATTGCTTGAGGAGCGGAAAGGCAAATCCGCACGCATCCGCTATGTCGAACATTTCGAGGAGGACGGCGATGCCGTCCTGGAGTCCGCCCAGCGATTGTCGCTTGAAGGTATCGTCTCCAAAAAGCTGGACGCGCCCTATCGCTCAGGCCGTTCGGAAAGCTGGACCAAGGCAAAAGTGCGCGCCGGGCAAGAGGTCGTGCTGGGCGGCTGGAAGACCACGAACGGAAAATTCCGCTCTCTGATGGCCGGTGTCCATCGGGGCGGCCATCTCGCCTTTGTCGGCCTCGTCGGCACCGGATTTGGTCAGGACAAGGTTCGTCGGCTGATGCCTTCGTTGAACGCGATGGCGTCGGACAAGAGCCCGTTCGGCGGCAAGGACGCGCCGAAGAAAACGCGCGATGTGCATTGGCTGAAGCCGGAGCTGGTGGCCGAGATCGAATTCGCCGGCTGGACCGAAGGCGGCAATATCCGGCAGGCCGCCTTCAAGGGCCTGCGGCAGGACAGGCCGGCGCGCGAGGTGGAGGCGGAGAAGCCGACCATGATCAAAGTCGTCAAACCCACACCCACGAAGTCGTCGGCGAACAAATCCGCCGAGGTCATGGGCGTCGTCATCTCAAAGCCCGACAAGGCGCTGTGGCCGGATGCCGGCGACGGCAAGGGCGTCACGAAGCTCGATCTTGCCCGATATTTCGAGGCGGTCGGCGAATGGATGATCGGTTACCTCAAGGGCCGGCCTTGCTCGATCGTGCGCGCGCCCGACGGCATCAACGGCGAAAAATTCTTTCAGCGCCATGCAATGCAGGGCGCTTCCAGTCTGCTTGAACTGGCCAAGGTTTCCGGCGATCGCAAGCCCTATCTGCAGATCGATCGCGTCGAGGGGCTGGCGGCAGTCGCGCAGATCGGCGGGCTGGAGCTGCATCCCTGGAATTGCGCTCCTGGTGCCTATGATACGCCGGGACGGCTGGTGTTCGATCTCGATCCGGCGCCGGATGTCGAATTTTCTGAAGCCATCGAAGCCGCCAAGGAGATGCGGCAGCGGCTGACCGCGGTTGGCTTGGAGAGTTTTTGCAAAACCACCGGCGGCAAGGGTCTGCATGTGGTGACGCCGCTGCTTCACGGCGCCAAGGACAAGGTAACGTGGAAGGAAGCCAAAGCATTCGCGCAAGGCATTTGCCAATGGATGGCGAATGAGGATCCCGCGCGCTATTTGCTCAACATGTCGAAGCAACTGCGCAAGGGAAAGATCTTTCTCGACTATTTGCGCAACGATCGGCTCTCGACCGCGGTCGCCGTGTTGTCGCCGCGGGCGCGCGACGGCGCCACCGTCTCGATGCCCGTGAGCTGGGCGCAGCTGCGCGGCGATCTCGATCCGAAGAAATACACGGTGCGAACCGTGCCGGCATTATTGGCAAAGACCAGGGCGTGGGACGGATATGATGACGCGGCGTCATCGATTAAGGCGGCGATGAAGAAGCTGGCGGCGCAGAGGGCATGATGCGCGCGGCTCTTTTTTTCGAGCCAACTGGAATTACATGCAGTTGGATCAGAACAGGAGTTTTGCGATGTCGGCACCGCTTGTTGTTTCGATCCCGCATCGTCTCGGACGCGAAGAAGCGATTTGCCGCCTGAAGACGGGATTGACGCGCGCCGCTGCCAGCGTGCCGGTATTGAAAGTCGACGAGGAGCGCTGGGAAGACAATCGCATGATCTTCCGCGTCCGCGCACTCGGTCAGGTGGCCACGGGTCATCTCGACGTCGACGACACCCACGTGCGGTTGGAGGTGATGCTGCCGTGGCTGCTGCAGCGCTTCGCCGAAGCTGCCCAACTCGCGATCCGTCATCGCGGCAATCTGTTGCTGACGAAACGAAGTTGATGCACGGCGTTTTGATTGTGCTGTGCAGCAACGAAACTTCCGGAGAACCTGCGCACCCCGTAGTTTCATCAGCTTGCTGGTAACCAATTTTGCGGACTATGTCGGCCTGCGCGGGGGAAGGGAACCGACCTTCGCTGTCGGCACGACATCCGCCAGGCCGCCCGGCCGTCGATCCCGGGCGGCCTCTGCGTTTATGGAGCAGGGCTAGGCGTGGTTACGTTGGCGCGCGGGCTTTGCAGCGCTCGTGACCCGCGCCTTCAGCACGGCGGCGGGCAGATGCCGGAAGACGGAAGAGAGTTGAAGCACGGCTTCGCCAATGTCCGTCGCATATCCCCTGATGTCGATCGTGCCATCATAGGTCTCCGCGCGCGGCCAGGTCCGGCCAATTTGCGTGAACGCCGCGAATGATTTCGCGACGGCAACGATCGCGGCATCGCGGCCGCGTCGCCGCGCGAAGGCGATGACGTGGTGGCGATGCGGTCCGCTGACTTCCAGCGGGTGATAGTCCCCGGATGTGAACATTTCAGCCAGTTCGGTGCGCAGCCTCAGCAGGTGCCGCGTCCAGGCGAGCTTCAGGCGGCCGCTCCGCCAATCCTGCACCAGATGCCGCCAATCGGGCGCATCTGTCAGGGCAAGCGCCGCGGCGCGCCCGGCAAAATCAACCGGTCGCCGGTTATCGGGATCGACCAGCGAAAAATCCCACAACTCGGTTCCCTGATAGAAATCAGGCACGCCCGGCATCGTTGCCTTCAGCGTGATCTGGCTCAACGAGTTCAATGCACCCAACAAAGCCACGCGCTGTGCGAGCGTTTCCAATGAGTTCAGGAATTCAGCCGAGACCGAGCGATCCAGGATCCGCTCGATAAAGGCTTCAAGGCCGGCCTCATAGGCGCCGTGGGGATTGAGCCAGCTCGTCTCCTCCTTGCCCTCGCGCGCGGCCTTCAGCGCAAAGGCCTGCATGCGTTCGCGGAAGGATGTGTCGTCCGGCTGCCAGGCGCCGAGCAGCGCCTGGTACAGCATATACTCGAAGGCGGCGGACGGGGCGCGCATCTCACCGTCCATGACGAGATGCGGAGCATTGAG
>Ga0137416_10001822_pt1 | contig 11103 bp, 9 predicted proteins | sample CZODoug3_1_1_16f_FD_108282 | JGI IMG/M metagenome (GOLD analysis project Ga0137416, IMG submission 108282) | Vadose zone soil fungal communities from Angelo Coast Range Reserve, California, USA - CZODoug3_1_1_16fungal (Illumina Assembly) | ecosystem: Environmental > Terrestrial > Soil > Vadose...
CCGATTCTCGTATCCGGGCACGCTGCCGTAGCTCAGTGGTAGAGCACTCCATTGGTAATGGAGAGGTCGACAGTTCAATCCTGTCTGGCAGCACCAGTTTTTCCAGCAATCAATTATTTAGATCGTAGTTGCATAGCGAATAAATCACAACTTCTGCTTTAGAAACGCTGTTTCTTGGGAATTGCTGCCACCCCCATTGCCACCTCGCCATTAAATACTTTGGCAAAAAGATCACACAATTAAACAAATGCCCATCGGCCTTATCAGCCCCTTGGAGCCTCTAGATCGCGCAGCGATCGTAACGACCCGCAAGAACGGGTCTAGCGAGGCTCTGGGGGGCTTTGTCGTGTCTGGCTAGCCCGGTGGGTCCAAATAAGCTAAGTGCGATGCTTGGAAACGCCGTGGGGGCAGCAATGACGAAAAAGAAAATCAGTTATGAGCAATTTGATAACTTCAGCGTCGATGACGAAACCAACCAACTCTATTGGCGGGACAAACCAGTAGTTACAGCGATTTCCCTACCTACGTGGCTGCAGATAGCGGCGCTTGCTGGCGGCATTGGCGGGGGTGTCTCTGCGATCGTTGCCATAATCAGGTTGTGGATTGGAAGATAGGCAAAGCAAAAGTAAGCTTGCCGTAGGCAAGCGAAAGCCGGGACAGAAGGCTAACCCCCGCTGTCTCAGATGCTCAGCGTAAGCTAGACACCCTCTCAGCCTCTCGTCGTGACGAATGCCTGAAACGCGGCGCGGCGCAACGGTGGCTGTGCGAAAGGTAGCCTCCGCGATATCCGCCCCAGAAGATGTCGTTGAAGAGCCTCTTCTCCAGCAATATACGAAGTGGTTGTGCCGCTGAGATCACCGCCCGTTTAATACCGTGTAATCTGGGATTGATATTACCGTGTCATCCGGGATCGAAAAATTGGTACGGAACGCTCTCGCCATCGTCGGTTGTCTCGCCACCCTCGCGCCGGCGTTTGCGCAAGACAACATCAAGCGCGACCTCAAGACGGCGCCGACGCCGCTTTCTCTGCAGGTCACGACCGACCCGTCTAACGAACAATGCCGTCGCATCGAAACGTCAGAGCCCCTGATCCCGGTGTCCTTGCACCGGACCTTCCACGATGATTTCGACCAGCACCCGTTGTTGAACGGAAAATGGGCGCCCCACTACGCCGGCGGCGCCTCCTGGCCGGAAGCGCGCTACTGGGGAGGAGATGGCTCCGACTTCAAACGGAAAACCACCTATAACGGCGAACAGCAGATTTATGTGGATCCACGCTATGGCGGCCGGGCAACAACCCCGCTGGGGCTCGACCCGTTCAAAGTTCGAGATGGCGTTCTCTCGATCGTTGCCAGCCGCACACCGCCTGCGCTGAAATCGGTGCTCTTCAACAATGAATACGTGTCCGGCATCCTGACGACCCAAAGTTCATTTTCGCAGAAGTACGGATATTTCGAGATCCGTTCGAAGATACCGGTTGGGACCGGAGTATGGCCGGCGTTCTGGATGCTCGCCAATGATGGCGGCTGGCCTCCCGAAATCGACGTGATGGAAGGACGCGGGCAACAGCCCGGCGATCTGGTGATGACGACGCATTGGCGAATTCCGGCCACCGGAGTCGTGAAGCATTGCGGGTTCGACTTCGTGGTGCCGGACGCATCGACCGATTTCCACGACTACGGCGTGCTATGGGCGTGGGATCGGATCGTCTACTTCATCGACCGCAAGCCGGTGTCGGAGATCAAAGTCCCTGTTGGATTCGACGATCCCATGTACATGATCGTGAACCTTGCGATGGGCTCGAAGTATTTCGGGGGCGTCGGGGTCATCGACGGCGAATCTCCCGATACCGTCGAATTCGAGATCGACAAGATTTCCGCTTATCAATTCGATGCCTATTAGTCATTGTGGCCATTCGCAAATGGCGCATGCCTGCAAGCCCGACGGGAGAAATCGATGTTTGGTGAATTCTCGCGTCGGCATTTTGCCAAGCTTGCGGGTCTTTCTGCCTTCGGAATGGCGGCGACGCCCGCGAAGCCGGAAGACAATGAGGCCAAACCGGCACTCGACCGGCACGCCCCCGCCAGTTTCCCGAACGACTTTCTCTGGGGCACCGCCACTTCCGCCTATCAGATCGAAGGCGCGGTTGACGAAGACGGCCGCGGCCGCTCGATCTGGGATACGTTCTCCCACACGCCAGGCAAGATCGGCGATCACAGCAACGCGGACCGCGCCAATGATCACTACCATCGGTACAAGGAGGACGTTGGCCTGATCAAGGAGCTGGGGGTCAAGGCCTATCGTTTTTCGATCGCGTGGCCACGGGTGTTTCCCGAAGGAACGGGAGCGCCGAATCCCAAAGGCCTCGACTTCTACGACCGCCTCCTGGATGAACTTCTGGCGAACGGCATCGAGCCGTTCGCGACGCTGTATCATTGGGACTTGCCGCAAGCGCTCCAGGACAAAGTTGGCGGCTGGCAGTCCAGCGACACGTCCAAGGCGTTTGGGGATTACGCCGGCTACGTGGCGGAGCGTTTGACCGATCGCGTCAAGAACATTTTCACGCTCAACGAAGTCGGAAGATTCGTGAACTTCGGTTATGGATGGGGCATTGACGCTCCCGGTCTCAAACTGCCGCAGGCAGAACTGAACCAGGTCCGCCACCATGTCGCGCTGGCTCACGGTCTCGCCGTGCAGGCGATCCGCGCCCATGGGCGCGCGGGGACCAAGGTCGGTCCAGCCGAGAACATCGCGGCGTGCTTGCCAGCGATCGATACGCCTGAGAACATTCGCGCGGCGGAGATCGCCACGCGCGAGTTGAACGCGGGCTTCCTCGGCGTGATCCTGGAGGGCAGATACACCGACGGGTTTCTCAGATATGCCGGCGCCGCCGCCCCCAAGTTTACCGCCGACGAGCTGAAGATCATCTCCTCGCCAAACGATTTCGTCGGCCTGAACATCTATGCGCCGCAATTCTACGTGGTCGCAGCCGACCGCGCGCCCGGCTTCTCGGTCCTGCCCTTTCCCGCCTCGTTTCCGCACATGAATTCCGAGTGGCTCAGGATCGGCCCGGAGACGATCTATTGGGCGCCGCGACTTGCGGCGAAGATCTGGAACATCGATACGATCTACATCAGCGAGAACGGAACCTCTTCGACCGATAATGTGGCTGCCGACGGTAACGTCTACGACCTCGACCGCATCATGTATCTGCGCAACTATCTGACGCAGCTGCAGCGCGCGACGTCCGAAGGCGTGCCGGTTCGCGGATATTTCCTGTGGAGCTTGATGGATAATTTCGAGTGGATATTCGGCTTCGAACAGCGCTTCGGGCTGTACCACGTGGACTTTAAGACGCAGCGCCGGATACCGAAACTCAGCGTGTCATTCTATCGCGATGTTATCGCGCGCAATGCGATCGGCGCTTGAAAGTAATCATTCGAAGGCGCCCGGGGCGGCCGCTTTCTGCTGTCTTTTCAATGTCCCCTCGGCCCAGCGCCCAGATCGATCGGCTTCATGATCAACGCCAGCGGCACCATCAGCGCGCCGATGATCGCGAGCGACCAGAACACGTCAATGTAGGACAGCAGATTGACCTGCCGTTGCAGGGCCTCGCCGACCCAGGCGATCGCCTGCGAGGCGGCGTCCGGCTGGCTTGATCCCTGGCCGACGAAGAAGCGTGTCACGGCATCGATGGTCTGTTGATAGCCGACGTCGGGAGCGGAAACATGCTCGACCAGACGGCTCTGATGAAATTGCTGCCGTTGCGCAAATATCGTTTGCGCGAGCGCGACACCCATCGAGCCGCCGATGTTGCGCGCAACGTTGATGAGCGCGGAGGCCTGATTGGTCTTGTCCGGCGGGATCCCGTCATACGATGCGGTGGTGACCGGGAGAAACAGAAACGGCAGGCCGAGCGCCAGAAAGATGCGAGACAGCGCGGCGTAGCCGTAGGTGATGTCGCCGTTCAACCCGGTCAGGTGCCACATCGCAAACGCCACGATCGTTCCGCCCACAGCGATCAAATATTTCGGCTGGATGATGCCGACCAGGCGACCGGCGACCGGCATCAGGATCAGAGTGGCGATGCCGCCCGGCGATAAAGCCAGCCCCGCCAGCATCGCGGTATAGTCGAATTCCGTTTGCAGGATCTGCGGCAGCATCTGCGTCGTGGAGATCAACACCGCGCCGGTGCCGAGCATTACCAGCCAACAAGCACCGAACTGCCGCCGGCCGAGAAGCCGGATGTCGACGATCGGGTCGTCGCGGCTCAACTCCCAGGGAATCAACGCCAGCAGGCAGAACGCCGATGTCAGCGCAAAGCCAACGATCATGTTCGAGCCGAACCAATCGTTTTTCTGGCCTTCATCCAGCACGAATTCGAGCGAGCCCAGTCCGATGGCGACCAATAAAAAGCCGACATAGTCCACGCGCAGGCCGCCTCGCAGAAGCCTGGCGCGCTCTTCTTCCGCGCCCGATGGCTCGCTGACCAGCGTCCCCACCAGGAACAGCGAGATCAGCCCCATCGGGACATTGATGAGGAACACCCAGTGCCAGGAATAAGTATCGGTGATCCATCCCCCGAGTGTAGGCCCGATGACGGGAGCGACGACCACGGCGACGCCGTAGATCGCAAAGGCTTGGCCTCGTTTGGCAGGCGGAAACGAATCGGCAAGGATCGCTTGCTCGCTGGTCGCCATTCCGCCGCCGCCCAACCCCTGAACGATGCGGAAGAAAACCAGCGATTCAAGACTCCACGCCAATCCGCAAAACAACGAAGCCGTGGCAAAGATGGCGACGCACATCATGTAGAAGCGCTTGCGGCCGATCACGGTGGACAGCCAGCCGGAAATCGACAGCACGATGGCGTTGGCGACCAGATAGCTCGTGATGACATAGGTGCTTTCGTCGATCCCGACCGCGAGCCCGCCCGCGATATGACGCAGCGCTACATTGGCGATGGTGGTGTCGAGCACCTCCATGAAGGTCGCGATCGAAACCACGAACGCGATCAGATAGGGATTGTGGCCGCCTGCGGCCGATCGCTCCGGCGACCAGCCTGAGGTTCCGGCGGCCTCCGCCTGCGCGCTCATCTCACCCGCGTCCGCGGCACAACGGACATGCCTGGACCGACGGGAAGGTCGGCCGGCCAATCGTCGACGACGATCTTGACCGGCACGCGCTGCACCACCTTGACGAAGTTGCCGGTCGCGTTTTCCGCCGGCAGAAGGCTGAACGTGGTGCCCGAACCGGGCTGCACCGATGCGACATGACCGTTCAATTTGCGGCCCGGATAAGCGTCTATCCTGATTTCAACCTTCTGACCGGGACGCATGTCGGTCAGTTGCGTTTCCTTGTAATTGGCGGTGACCCAGACCTCGTCCGGAACGAACATCGTCAAACTCTGGCCTGGGGTGACGAAAGCGCCCTTGGCGGCACTAAGCTTCGCCACCCGCCCCGGCTGCGCCGCGACAATGTTGGTGTAGGCAAGATTAAGCTTGGCCTGATCGAGCTGCGCTTGTGCCTGATCCAGCGACGCGTGCGCGCTGTCGCGCTGCGTACCCAGCACCTTGATCTGCAGCTCCGCGGCGATCAGCGCGGCCTTCGCTCGCGCCATATTGGCCTGCTGCGCCTCGAGGTCGGATTTGGTCTGCTGCTGCCGCTGGACGGTGCCGGCGCCCTTCGAGGCGAGATCCTGCGCCCGGGCAGCTTCCTGCTGCGAAAACTGCAACTGCGCTTCCGCCTGCTCGACCTGCGCCTTCGCTTGGTCAATTTGAGCCTGTTGGCTGGCGATCTGCGCTTCGATATTGGCGATATTGGCTCGCCCGGTGGCGACCTGCGCCTGTGCCTGGTTCACCGCGACCGTATAATCGCGCTCGTCGATGCGGGCCAACAATTCCCCCGCACCGACATGCTGATTGTCGGTAACAGCGACTTCGGTCACGTAGCCGCTGACCTTGGGCGCAATCGAAAAACTGCGCGTGGCAACGAATGCGTCGTCAGTTGATTCGTAATGCCGAGCATCCAGCCAATAAAGCAGGCCAGCGATCAGGCCGACGGCGGCAATGCACGCAGCAGTGGCGGCCAACATCCAGTGCTGCCGCAACCGGTCAGAAAATGACTGTTTCTGCGCCTGGCGTGGTTCGCCGACCTGATCGTCTTTTTCGGAACCGAACCTTGCTGGACCGCGCTCAGACTGCGGAGCCGTTTCAGAAGACGGCTCCCGGGCCTTGGTTTGAGTGTCCACATAAGCTCCCGCTTCGAGAAGCAAAGTCCGGCCCAATGGCCGGACAGTTGCGGCAATTTGAAAAACGGGACTGCAAGGAGTTTGTTCCTGAGGAATCCTGGCATGAAACCGAGCAGGCGATCTAACAGGGCCCCACCGTTCTGGCTCGCATTCCCGGAGATATCGGCCAGTTTGCACTCGAATCGGACATGAACGCCCAAGCGGCGGCGTCGTTATTGACCGCTCAGTTGGCGCGGGCGCAGCTGCGCTGTTTCACGCGAAAAAGAACCCGTGAACATCAATCATATTTCGCCGCGTGCCTCACAGGCATCGGGGCTTCGATCGATGCCAGCGCCTTCCCACCAATTTCGTCTGCCAAGGCGGGTTCATAAGCGAGATTCTTTGACAGGTGATTGCCGACGACCACCCCGACCGTGGCGATCATCAGCGCAACATAAAAGACATACAGACCGCCGACAAACTTCCAGTAAAATCGGCGGTCTTCGGGGCTGAGCTTCCCGGCTAGTCCACGCATGTGCAGATCCTCATTGACGAACGCAAGATTGACGAACGCAAGCCATCATAATCCGCACCCAACGGAAGCGCTGTGATCGGCTTCACACATCCAAAGCCGTGGTCTAGGGTCGGATCCGGCTTCGCTGAATCGCGCTTATGATTGCCGAACACATCGGACAGGGAATTGTCAGGCGACGTGCAGGATCGACCCCAGTGACCGGCTCTGAGCTAAAACAGCTTCGCGAGGATCTCGGTAATGCGATCGGCAAAAGCCTGTCCGTTGCCGACATGGCCAAGCTGTGTGGCCTTGCCCCGGGCGACGGCCCGGACACGATACGTAGATGGGAAGTCAAAGGCCCCAGCGGGCCGGCGGCCGAACTACTTCGTATCCTGGCGATGGCAAGCGATCGATATCCGATCCTTGAAAATTTCAACGTCTTCGACCGCTTCAATATCGACGAGAAAGATAGACCCGCGCGCAGAGAAGCGTTCCGCGAGAACATGCGGGACGAGGTCCGGCGCCGTCTGGGCTGAAGCCATCTTCCGCGCGGTCAGAGGCGGCCTATGGCTTCACCGCGTAAGGACGCAACGCGTGCCGCGCGTGCTTCTGCTTCACGTCCGCGACCTTGTTCAGCATCTCTTTGAGCGCATCGATCGCGGCAGCTTCCTCATGCGTCAATGGCGTCTTGGGATGGAAATGCGCGAGCAGCACGGTCAGCGCATCTCCGATGCGGCCGATCTGCCTGCCATAAGTGCCGACATCCGACAGCACCTCCTGTTCCACGCCGGGATCGCTCGATTGGCCAAGGTTGATATTGATCACACCCAATTGGCTTCCGATCGGACTGAAGAAAGCGGTGAACGGATTGATCGACTGCACCACATCTCCGGAAAGCGGCATCTTAAACGTCGCCATGCTCAAACCCCTGTTTCAGCCACCGCATGCAGCGCGCAACGCGCAGCGCGCGGGAATTAAGGCTTCATTCAGATTCGATTAAGGCGCCATTAAGCAAGCAAATTTTGTTGTTCCCCAACACGTTCGGAACCCAATCACTGTGACCGATGGGTGACAGCATTTTGCGCAAAACCTGTCTATCTCCGCGCCATGGATGGGCCGGCACGCGGCGCCTCGGAAATGATCTGTTGGAGATAAAAACTAATGAAGAAGTTTCTACTCGGTACCGTTGCCCTCGTCGCTCTCGGCGCAACCGTGCCCGCACTTGCAGCCGATCTTGCGGCTCGCCCCTACACCAAGGCTCCGGCCTATGCGGCGCCGATCTATAACTGGACCGGCTTTTACATCGGCGGTCATGTCGGCGGCGCGTTCGCGGGCGACAATAGCCTGACCGGCAACAATGGCCGCTTCCTCGGCGGCGTGCAGGGCGGCTTCGATTATCAGTTCGCGCCCAGCTGGGTTCTCGGTATCGAAGCCCAGTACAGCTGGCTTGGCAGCAGCAACACCGGCGTGGTCTTCCCGGGCGGCGTGCTCGTAACCTCCAAGAACGACCAGCTTGGATCGGTCACCGGCCGGCTTGGCTACACCTGGGGCCCGGCGCTGCTCTACGCCAAGGGCGGTTATGCCTGGAAGGACGGCAACAACCTCAACGTAACCACCGCAGGCGTGCCGGTGGCTTTCACCACCAACGGCAACCATCGTGACGGCTACACCGTCGGCGCCGGCCTCGAATACATGTTCGCGCCGAGCTGGTCCGCCAAGGTCGAATACCAGTATTACAATTTCGGCAGCACCACGTTCACGACCGGTCCCGCCGTTATCGTGGGAACCCGCTTCCGCGACGACGAACATACGGTCAAGGCCGGCATCAATTATCGCTTCAACTGGGGTGGCCCGGTGGTCGCGAAGTATTGATCAGCGCCGCCTGATCTGAACGGACTCCCGGAAAGGCCGGCCTCGTGCCGGCCTTTTTGCGTGCCGATGCGTAAAATTTGCGCAGAAGCTCCGAAAGTTCCCGATTTTATTAACCTGGTAACGCGATACTGCGCCTCGAATTCATCCTGGGGATGAACGCGAGCGCGAGGCAGAAAGCATGGCGTTACGAGCCAACATTGGCAAACTGGGAGGCCTTGGCTTCTTGCGTCCGAACTGGGGCGTCAAGGGCAGTCTGTTTGCCGCCTTCGCCGTAATCGCAGCCATGGCCATCGTTATCAGCGCCGGCGCCGCCATGGTACTGGGACATCTCGGCGGGTCGATGGTCGATCTGAGTGGACGCGACATTCCCCGTCTTGCGGCCAGCCTGCAACTTGCGGCGCAGAGCGCAAGTCTGGCGAGTCAGGGACCGGCGCTGCTGGCCTCTAGGAGCGGAGAGGCGCTGAACGAGCGCGCCAAAAAAATGAAGGAGACCCAGCAGGTCGCGGTCGAAAAGCTGGGCCAGATCATCGAGCTCGGAGCCGACAAGACGGTTGTCGCAGCACTCGGCGAAACCGTGAAGAGCATCGACGACGCCATCAAGAGCATGGGCGCGGCGGCGCGCGAACGGTTGGAGGCAGCCGCCCAGCACGAGACGCTGTACCATGCGCTGCGCAAGGCAGAGTCTGGCTTCGTTGCCGCCGCCGGTCCCGCATTGATCGATGCCCATACGGAGCTCAATAGCATCTTCGCTGCCGCCAATTTCTCCCAGGACGATGCGACCAAGGCCCAGCGAACCGCCGACCAGCTCGGCGAAATCTTCTCCGGCGGCAATCTGATGGCCTTCAACATGATGGCCGCATTGTCGGCCACCGGCAGCGACACGCTGGAAGTCATCGAAAAGGAATCCCGCTACGCTCAGACGCGCGTAAAGTCGAGTCTCGATCTGCTGCCCAAAACCACCGCAATGAACGCGCTTCGCGAAGCCGCTTCGAAACTGCTGGCGCTTGGCGACGGCAAGACCGGCGCCTTCAAGGTTCGCCAGAAGGAACTCGACGTCGACGATTACGGCCAGCTCATTCTCGAAGAAACGCGCAAGCTCAATGTCGGCCTCGGCATCAGCGTGCAGCAGCTCGTCGATGGCGTGCAGACCGAGACCGACGCCTCGACCTGGCAGGCACGCCAGGAGATTTCGTTTGCGACCGTGGTCATGCTTGCGCTCGGCGGCCTCACCCTGATCGGATCTGTGCTGTTCGTCTGGCTCTATGTCGGCCGCAACATCCTGCGGCGGATTGGCAATCTGCAACGCTCGATGCAGCTTCTGTCCGACGGCGATCTCGAAACGGAAATCCATCGCAGCAACCAGCGCGACGAGGTGGCGGCGATGGCGAATTCGCTGCAGATTTTCCGCGAGAGCATGATCGAGGCGCGCGCATTGAGTGGCGAACAGAACAAGGATCGCATCGCCAAGGCCGAACGCGCCTCCCGGATGGAGGCCCGGATTGTCGAATTCGAAGCAACCGTCCGCAATGCGCTCGATGGCCTGCAGAAATCGGCTAATTCGATGCAGACCACGGCGCAACGGATGTCAGCGACCGCCGATCAATCCAGCGCGCTGGTGAGCGCGGTGGCGTCTGCCGCCGAGGAAACCTCCGTCAACGTGCAGACCGTGTCCTCGGGCACTGAAGAACTTTCGACGTCGATTTCCGAGATCGGCCGCCAGGTCGTCACGTCGGCGGAAATTGCCCGCAAGGCCGTCGATGAAGCCGGCCAGACCGACGCCACCATGCAGGGTCTCGCCGACAATGCCAGTCGCATCAGTGTCGTGGTCGACCTGATCCAGGTCATCGCGTCGCAGACCAACCTGCTCGCGCTCAACGCCACCATCGAAGCCGCCCGCGCCGGCGATGCCGGCAGGGGCTTTGCGGTGGTCGCTTCCGAGGTGAAGAGCCTCGCCAACCAGACCGCGAAGGCCACCGACGAAATTCGCGCGCAAATCGCCAGCATGCAGCAGGTGACGACATCCGCCGTCAGCGCCATCAGAAACATCGGCCATACCATCAGCGAGATCAACGAGGTGACCACTGCGATCGCCGCCGCGGTCGAAGAGCAGGGCACGGCGACGCGCGAGATCGCTCGCAACATTCAGCACGCCGCCGGCGGTACATCTGAGGTTTCCAGCAACATCGTCGGCGTCTCTAGCGCCTCGGCGCAAGCCGGATCGGCTGCCGGCGAGGTGCTGAGCGCATCCGGCGCGCTCCGCCGCGAAGCCGACGTGCTGCGCTCGGAAATCGACGCGTTCCTGTCCAACATCCGGGCGGCGTAAAGCCTCGAAGATCTCGTGTCCCGGACGCGATGCAGCGCTTTGCGCTGCTTCGCTGAGCCGGGACCCACCCGACGCGCATCATGGACCCCGGATCAGCAGCGCACCACGCCGCAAGCCATAGCGCGTCGAAGACGCGCGTGAACGCGCTGATGGCGCTGCGCAGCATCC
>Ga0137416_10001823_pt1 | contig 11098 bp, 6 predicted proteins | sample CZODoug3_1_1_16f_FD_108282 | JGI IMG/M metagenome (GOLD analysis project Ga0137416, IMG submission 108282) | Vadose zone soil fungal communities from Angelo Coast Range Reserve, California, USA - CZODoug3_1_1_16fungal (Illumina Assembly) | ecosystem: Environmental > Terrestrial > Soil > Vadose...
CTGCTGCCGGGCCGCGAAGTCACCGACCGCGGGTGACGCGGGCAGCGCTCCACCGTGCACGCGCTGAAGCCGGCCCTCGCCGGCGAGCTCGCGCAAGTCCCGGCGAATGGTGTCCTCCGACAGGCCGAGGTCCTGGCTGACTGTTTTCGCGACGATTTGGCCGGTTTTACGCAGCAATTCGAGCAGGTATTCCTTGCGCTGGCGGGTGAGCATGGGATCAGTCTGCACGAATTTTCTTGACCCTGCACGTTTTTGCACGATAGTCTTTCTCCACCCTGTACCCTGTCCTGGAGGCGCTCGTGTCACTCAACCCCGCGGTCGAAGTACTCAACACCGAGGTGCTGTCGAACAATTGGTACGTGCTGCGGAAGGTAACCTTCCGTCTGCAAAAACGCGACGGCAGCTGGGAAACTCAAAGTCGCGAAGCCTACGACCGGGGCAATGGGGCCACGATTCTTCCCTACGACCTGGCGCGCCGGACGGTCATTCTGACCCGGCAATTCCGCCTGCCGACCTTCGTGAACGGCAACGAATCCGGCATGTTGATCGAAACCTGCGCGGGCCTGCTGGACGCGGAAAATCCTGCGCAGTGCATAACGAGGGAGTTGCGCGAAGAAACCGGCTTCGAGATTCAGAATGTCCAGAAAGTCATGGAAGCCTACATGTCACCCGGCTCGGTGACCGAGATCGTGTACTTCTTTGTGTGCGAATACACGCACGCGCAGAAGCTGACTGCAGGAGGAGGCGTTGAGGAGGAAGACATCGAGGTGATGGAGCTGACCATCGATGAAGCCACCGCGAAAGTCGCCTCCGGCGAAATTCGCGATGGCAAGACCATCATGCTGCTGCAGTACGCAGCGCTGAATATTTTCGCGGCGGCGTAACCACCGGCGTGGGCCCCGGGCTGGTTGTTGCCGGGGCCGGCCACACGCACCCGCGGCAATGTCCAGCCACGCCGGCCCATGACGGCGTCCTGCCAACCCGCCCACGGCAACGTCCAGCCACGCCGGCCTACGGCAAGGTGACTACAACAATCCTTTCCGGCCCTGCCAGAAACATTGCCTTGCCATCCGGCGACAGAGCCCCAGAAACCCACCAAGGCGTCCGCGGATATATAACCGGCGCATACGTGGGATCGGCGATCCGGCTCGGCAGCGCAACTTCGCCGCTCTTCGCGTACGGAGTCACCGTCAGGTCATAGATATTGAGCTTCCCTGGCGCCACCGTCTCATCCCATGCATAAGCCCGGGTGGTATCGGGTGAGAAGCGGGCAAAGTTGTTGAACGGCAGCGAGCCCAACAGGTTGCCGCTGCGATTCTTGACCGACACGAAGCTCTCCAGGACTTTCGATCCATCGGCGCCGAGATCGAACGCCTCGAAATTGCCGACGGGATACGTCAACTGTATGCCGAACACGATGGTCGAATCACCCCGCGAGTCGATGAGGCCCGCTTCCGCAGCAGGAGAGAGTCCTTCACCACCCGCGATGACATAGTGACCATCGTCGCTCGCCGCGATGCGCCCTTCGTAATAGAGCTTACCCATGGGGCCGGATGTGGTCACCCACCGCTCGCGAATGGTGTCAAAACCCAGTAGGGGTGTCGACCCCGAGCCGTTAAAGCTTTGCGCTATGAACGCCATACCGGAATCAGCCACCACTACATAGTTCAACTGATCGAACGAGGGGAAGTATCCGGGCACGTCGGTAATGTTCGCAACAATCCGCGGTGTCGCCGTGATATCCGTCGCGTCGCTCATCAGCACCTGTGTATCCGTTGTTATCACGAGCTCGCGCCCCGAGCGCGTCAGTGCCGCATCCCGCAGCTGCGGTACAACGAGAGAAGTGAGAGTCGTCCAGGTGGTGCCGTTCCACTCGAAACGTTTGATCAGGGCATCCGTGCGATCAACCGCGTACAAGCGGGTACGTTCCGGGTCATAGAGAAGATGCGTCGTGTTTGGAGATTCGACTACGCTGGTAGTCGGCGTCACGAGAAGTTTTGAAGTCACTTCCGCCGCAGAGCGCGTGCTTCCGATGCCATTAGAGAAGGTCAGCAGGTGTCGGCCGGCAGCGAGAGCGGGCAGAGTGAGCGAGATTGAGGTGCCATTCACGAAAGTCGGCGCAATGGCCAGCGCTGCGCCGTCCAATTGCAACGACGCGAGATCGGCAGCCTGAAGGTCTTCGCCACGCACCAACACCGTAGTGGGGGCCGTCGTGGAGACCAGATAGGGTGTCGCCGCACGGGCGAGCGGCATCCTCAACTTGAAAGTGACCGGAATCCGAACCGAACCCGCGGTGCCGGCGGCATCCGTGAAAGTCAGCCCGACATTACCCATGTAAGTGCCGGAGGGCATGAGCCCCATCTGCACCACGTCAATGCCGACGGTCAGAACAGCGGGCGGAGAAGTGCTCCCACTCACAGCCGAAATCGCCAACCAAGGTTGATCTGAGGTCGCTTTCCAGGCGATACCCTTCGTGCCATTCAGTCCGTTGAGTTGATCCGAAATCTGCACGGGGGCGCTCAGATCACCCGGCACGCTGGCCAGGGTGACCGTAAAGCTCAAACTCGTCTTGTCGACACTGAGTCCGGGAGGTTGAATCGCATACGTGACCGGCACATTCACGGTTCGGCCGCTGCGATCATCGGCGATCGACACGGTTCCCGTATGAGTGCCGAGCGCCAATGATCCCCTCAGCACTTTGATGTTGAGCGGTCCTTTGACAGTTCCCGCCGCCGCACCGAGCACGATCCACGGTTGATCCGCGGTCGCGTGCCAGGAAATATTGTCGCCTTGAATCTGCTCAGTGTAGCCAGCCGAGGGCTGCGGCCCCGCCGGGTCGCCGTCGATTTCGGTGAAACTGAGTGGCCCACCGCTCGCGCCAAACCCGGCGGCGATGGTCAGGCTGATAGTGACATCAACATATTTTATGGCCGAGCCATCTGCGTGGCCGGAAGCAATTCGCACCGTCGTGGAATACGCCCCCGGGGCCAATGCACCCGGTGCCACCGAGACTCTAAATACCACTTGGTTCGAGGCGGGCCGACTGTCCTCGGCGATAGCGAGCCACGCTACTGCCTGCTGACCCGGAAGTGTACCAACTACCACACCGTCACCTTGAAAGGTCGCGGTAATGGTCTGCGCCGCAGGAGCAGCCGCATTTTGTTCGGCGTTGAATGCCAACGACGTTTGTGACAGCGATATGGAAGTGTCTGAAGATCCACCGCCCCCACCACCGCCACCGCAAGCGCTCACAGCCGCCGCAATGAAGAAGGCAAAGACAACAGACACAAAGCCGCCCGACAACCCTGTCCGAGTTTTGTTCACTGGTTGGTCACATGCAACACCTGCGATGCTGCGAAGCGTAACGATCTGTTAATTGCTCGAGCAAGCAAGCCCGCCGGACCGGCGTCACGAATTGCAACGTTCGCGACCTTAGTCCAACGGCGTTCAGCCGTTCCTGAGGATTGTTACAGTCGAGGAGATTGTTACAGACGAGAGAAGTGTGACAGGCGACCAGACTAATGCGTCGGCGTTTAGTCAGCCGAACTTTGCCAACTGCCTCACGACCGACAACGATGTCGTAATGTCATCCGCGAAACTCAACATTGCACGAGGTGAGAGACTTCTAACCATCGGGCAATCATGAGCATCTGGTTCGCTCGAGATGTTGTAGAGCTCGTCATTCAACGACGCGCGATTCGTGCCGGAGAACAGCGCGTTGGTATCCGTGTTGCCGCCGTAGAAAGTATCAACCCGATACAGTTGCTCGGAATCGAACGTAAAGCTCACGTTCCCGGTGTCCGAGGTCTTTACGTCGATTGCTGCATTGCGTCAGCACGGGCGCCATTCGATTCCGTTCCCGCGCAGGGTTTACCGAGGCTCGCCCCTCGTGTCGCAGCCAAACAACGGGTTGGTCGGGAGATAACAAGAAATCCATCCCGAGCCCGCCTCCCGACCGTGATTCGATTGTAAAAATGGCCGCGGCCGACACTCCGGCACAGCTTCTTTTAGGCCTCGCGGCCGATTTGTCCAGCAACGAGCAAGTTGCAGATTCAGAACATGACTTGTTCGAAACCTCTGTTCGCATTACATTCCCGCCCACACCACCGCCGTGGCGTCGATGCGACGCATGGAAACTACTACGGTGGACTCAGGCGCCGTCGCTAGCGGCATGTTTTTCGTAACAGCAGGCTGAGCCAAAGTCGGCGTCACCTGCACGTTTTGCGTTTTATGGAAGGGGGAATCCATGGGCATGTCAATGACAGGCGGCAGGGCTCGCGTCGAGCGCACGCATAGCGCCCGTTCAGCCACCAAGGCTTCGATCGTTTCGTTCTCGCAGTTGCGCCGCGTACCGCGCATCGGCAGCGCGAGCGTCGCCGCTGCAGTGGCTGGAATTCTTTGCGGAGCCGGCGCGCCGGTTTACGCACAAGAGGCAGCCGAGGCGGCGCCAGCTAGCAGCGATACTCTGCAAGAGGTGGTCGTTACCGCCAACGCAGCGCAAGGCGTGAAAAAGCTGGATGCCAGCTACAACATCGTCTCGGTATCCCTGGACGAAATCAAACAAGCCAATCCACAAAGCACGGCCGAAGTATTCAAACTCTCGCCCGGCATCTGGCCGGAATCCTCCGGTGGCCAGACCGGCGTGAACATTGACATCGCCGGCTTTCCCAACGGCGGCGGCGACTCCCCGTATTTCACGACCATGATCCAGGGCGCGCCTCTGTACGGCTCGCCCAGCCTCTCCTTCATGGATTCCAGCTCCCTGATTCGCCTGGACGACACCATCGAACGCGTCGAGATCGTCCAGGGCGGAACCAGCGCAATCTTCTCCTCCGGTCAACCAGGCGCGAGTGCAAACTTCATTCTGAGGACCGGCTCGGACACTACCAAGGGATCGGTCACCGCTACCTACGGCTTCGAGGGTATGGAGCGCGTCGATGCGTTCTACAGCGGCAAAATCACGGACGGTTGGTACGGAAGCATCGGTGGCTTCTACCGCGCGTCTGACGGCGTGCGTGATCCGCAATATACGTCCGACCTTGGCGGACAGCTGACAGCGACGTTGAAGCACACGATGGACAATGGGTCGATCATGTTCTGGTACAGAACCCTGAACGACAGGAATCAGTGGGTGGCCGACTTCCCGTACTTGGTTAACGGCGACTCAGTCTCTCCTTATCCCGGTTTCAATCAACTCAACTCCACCTACAACAGCAAGCAGCTGCAGAATTTCCTGGTGCCGAGCCCGCGCGGCGGGTTTCGGAACGACGACATCAGCGATGGTCGTGGCGCACAGCTGAATTTTTTCGGTTCAGAGCTCAAGTTGAAATTTGACAATGGCTGGTCGATCGGCAACAACTTCATTTTTGACGGTGGGTACCTGAATACCCACGCACTGGTCAACAATAGCAATCCCCAGACGCTGGGGGACTACATCAACGGATTGACCAACCTGCCCGCCATTTTGAGCCCGGCTGCAGTCACGGCGAGCCTCACGAATGGGGCCCCGGTCAGTCTCAATCAAAGCGTGGTGACCCAGCAGGTCTGGTTGGTAGAGAAGAAACTCCTCAGCGTCAGCGACGAGTTTCGTGTTTCAAAGGAATTATTCACCGGTAATACGGCGACCGGGGGTCTCTACGTCGCCCACTACACGGATAACGACGCCTGGACGCAGGGCGCCACTGGTGCACTCATCACCAACCAGCCGAACGCGAGTCCGATTATTTTGCAGGGTGTCGCGGGCGGAAACATCTACAACGTGACCAATTCGCAGGGCATTGTGAGCGCCAACGGCGGCTACAACATCCTGGAGCAGGGGCACGCCACGAACGTCGCCCTCTACCTCTCGGACTCCTGGAGAATCGACCAATGGCTGTTCGATGCCTCGGTTCGTGGTGAGCACATTGACCTGTGGCAACAAACGAGCAACCTGAGAGACAGGCAATTGGGCTCTCAGTTCGACCTGTGGGACAACGCAGTCAGCCTGCCCGACGGGACGTACACAGAGCGCGGTGAACACAACACCGTACCCACGTTCTCAGTGGGCGCGAACTACGAGTTCACGGAGCGCATGAGCGCCTACGTGCGCGTCAACAACGGTGTGCTCTTCGATAACTTCGATGATGTCCGTTGCAATGTGATCAACGGCAAGGATGGGTGCGGCCGGACAAAGCCCCTGACCCACGTTCGAAACTACGAGATAGGCTACAAGATTCAAAACGAGTTCACCTACATAGACGCATCGGCTTACGACAAGGAGTTCAAAGGCCTGTCGTACACGCCGCAAGACATCCAGGGCGTTCCGATCGGCCTGCCCAGCAGTTACGGCTCGACCGCGAAGGGAATACGTTTCATCGGCACCGTCAATCCGTTTGCGAGAATCGATAACCAGCCGCTGAAAGACTTCAAAATTACGGTCAATGGCACCTGGGAGAACGCCAAGTACAAGGACTTCGAAGGTTGCTATGTCTACAAGGATATCAACCAGGTTACGCAGTGCGGCAGCATCAACGGCGTGCAGCTCGCGCGTCTGCCCAAGTTCCAGGTTCGGGTGACACCGAGCGACTCGCAGGTGTTTGACTGGGGTTCGGTCACCGAGTACGTGACTTACGAGCACATCGGTCAGCACTACCAGGACAACACGGGCCTGAACCCGCTGGGCAGTTATTACGATCTGGCTGCCGGCATCGTTGCCGATTATGGCGAGAACTGGGAGCTGCGTGTTTCCGGCTCGAACCTGACCAACCAGCTGGGTCTGACCGAGGGTAATGCCCGCGTGGGAGGCAATGCCGTGCAGAACAATGTTGGCTTCGGACGGTCGATCCTCGGCCGCGAAGTCAGTATCGCGCTCAAATATCAGTGGTAGATCCTGGTCTCCCCTCACGCCATCGTGAGGGGAGACTAACTCACGGGGACCGCATCGAATGCAACCGTGAGGCGCGGTTGCTCGCTGTGAAAGGGCAATGTCCCGTGCCAGAAATATGACGGGAACAGCACTAGCAAACCTACCTCGGGGCGCACCGAGAACTCGGCGTCGAGCGAAGGGGTCGTGAGGATCCCGGGTTTGCCGAAGCTGAGAATCCCTTCAGCGGTCTCGGCGGCTCTCATGCTGTCGGGCAACTGAATGTAACAGGCCGAGGAGATCCATCCCCGCGGGTGCACGTGGCTCGTGTGATAGCCGCCGGAGTACAATCTCACTGACCAACTGCCGTTGAAGCGCGAGGTACCGCGATTGCGACGCCGCAGGGGGTCTTCTCCCTGACCGATGTGCTCACGATAGCGCGCGATCGGCGCGGCAAAGCTGTGGAACAGGGCCTGGATGACAGGGTCCTGACTGCGCGAGAGATCCTGGGTAGTCTCGGTACCCTGACGCAGGGATTGATAAAGGGGCCGATGCCCACGCGGGCTGTGCAGGGCATTCAAATGCGAAGTCAGTTCCGTCAGGAAGCTGTTGAGATCAGACCAGCCAGGCGGCGTCTCGAGGAACCCCCGCCGCACCATCTTGCTGTAGTCGCAGAACGACTCGTATCGGGGATCGTTCAACAGGCGAAGCGCGGTCGTTTGCATGGCAACGAGGTACTGGTCGTCGGGCGACGCCTGTAGCAGGCTGACGCATTCGGTCAACGCCTTGGCGCCCTCCCCCACGCCCAGATAGGCGGCGCAAAGGAGCTTACGGGCCGTTGGATTGCTCGGTAGCGCTCGCAGGGCACGTTCCGCGAACTTCAGGGCAGCGGCTGGCTCAAACTCCAATGCCGCCAGTCCGGCGCGAATGAGCAGGTTGGGATGGGACTGGGGTCTTGCAGCACGTTCGGTAAGGCATGTTAGAGCGGCGCGGGCGTCACCAGCCTCCTGCAACAGCGCCGCCTTCGTAGCCCATAGCGCATCGTCCTGCCCGTAAATGGCGAGCGCCTGATCCAGCGCACGCGTGGCTTCATCAATATTGCCGGTGCGCATCCAAACGAGTTGCGCCAGCCTGTCATGAGCCTCGGCGCGGTGCGGTTCTAATCTGACGCATTCGCGCAAGGCCCGCTCCGCTTCGTCGAATCGCTCCAGATCAATGAGACTGCGTGCGTGCGTATAGTGCAGCGCCGCGCTCGATCGGGCATGAGGCAGTGTTTGACGCGCGATGCGCTCACCTTCCTCCGGCTGCTGCGCCGCGTTCAACGCTAAAGCCAGGGTATAGGCTGCGATTAGGCTGGCAGGAGTTGTTGCCACGAGACGCCGAGCCTGCGTGACCGCTTCGCTTTGTCGACCCAGAGCGGCATATGCCGCAACGAGCACCTCCGCGAGATTCATGTCGGCTTTGCCGCTGTTGCTCCAAATTGTTGCAATGTCGAGCGCAGCTGCCGGCTGCCCTCCGTCCAAATAATGGCGCGCCAAAAGAAACGCTGCCCGGGGCGAGCTTCGAACCGCACGCTGCAAGAGCGGCACGGCCTCAGCGGTGCGACCCGTCATGAGCAATAGCTCTGCGAGGGTGGTTAAGGTGGGAGGCCAGGCGGCGTCGATTTCCAGAGCACGCCGCAGCAGCGACTCTGCTTGGGTGAGGTCGCCCAGGGCCTGCTTGGTGCCGGCGAGCAGCCGCAGACCTTCCACGTAGTCCGGGTTCGCGGCCACCACGGCTTCCAGCTGCGCATGCGCAGCGCTGTACTGACCTGACTGCAGCAGTTCGCTGATGCCGCGCATTGTCTCAGACAGCATGTGTGTCACTGTCCCGTGTTTTTTGAGCTCGTTGGAGGCCGCACGGCCAGGTACACGGTGCTCCATAATTGCGCGGCATTGGATTCATCGGCATCGGCTGCGGCCGCGCCGAATGCAGCCACCTCATAGTGTCCCGAGGTAAAATTCCAGGACCACAGCTCGGAGTTACGTTGGGCCTGCGTCGCGGCAATCGCCTTCCACAAGGTGCGCTGCGCCTGTTGCAGATGCGAGCGCATTTCGGGCGACAAATCCCTGCGGTGCAGCTGGCGCTCCAAGCCCGCAGCGAACAGCGCCTGCTGCCAGGACCACACCACGGCGCCATGATAGGCATTGCGCGAAAAAACGGACTGCAGGGCCGGAGCACAGAATGCGGGATTGGCGACCAACATGCCGACGTCGGTCATCAGCCCGGCGGGAAACGGGCGCAGCGAAGATGTAATGGCCAGATCCAGGTGCCCTGCATCCGGTTTGGCAAACAGCAGCGCAAAGCCTTCGTCGGAGTGCATCACTGGCAGTGCTTTTCCCGAGCTATCGAGTGCCAGCGCGTGGAACTGGAGCGGTTCCTGCCCGAGAGACGCCAACGCCGGATGCGGATCGATGTGCTGTGCTTCCGCGTAAGCCTCGACCGCGTGGGCAGCCGTCTCGTGTGCGATGCTCACTTCGAACAGTGGTGGCGCATTCGTCGACCACCTCTCCGCCATTTTCGCCGCACGACCAAACAACTCGCGATCAGCTGAGCGCAGATAGGGTGTTAACAGACCACTGCCGTAGAGTCGGGCCGCTGCATCGAGAGCCGCGGGCACGAGTACGGCGTTGACATCGTACGGGTATCGTCCGCCGCCCAGACCAACTTCGCTGTCCCGCCACTCACCGACCGCGACTCCAGGTTTTAGACTGATGAGGTGCAATTTCTGCGGGTCATTTGCAAACGGTCCGGCCGACTCGAGCACCAGTCGCAGATTGGTCACGAGCGCTGCACCACGAGAACCGGATCGGCCACCCTCGGTACCGATTGCAGCAGCGAGAAACGCAGCGGCGCTCGTGCGGCCGCGCTCGTCATCCAGCAGCCAGGCGACGGCCACAGGAGCCAGCAGATAGCTGCTGTCGATCATCTTGTAATCGAACACGGGGGCTGCCGACCGCGACCCATCGCTCTGTAGGTGATCCAGGATGGCGCGCTCGCCAATATCCTCCTCGTGTGCGACCTCACCCTGCGCAGATAGGCGTGTCAGCACCGAAGCCATTCCCGCCTCGATCGCCGCGGGCGTCAACGCGGGCATCAGCAGCCGCACCGAGAGCAATGTATCCCGGCCGAAGTACGTGTCAAAGCGCCATGAGCCCGCCAGAAATTTCTCGCGATAGGCCAGGAATTCCAGCGTGTGGCGAGCCGCAACGTCCGTCCCCGCTGCGGCACTCAAAAGCTGGGGCTCAGTCAACGGGACCAGAGGCGGCTCGCCGGTCAACCCGACGACGTGGAGTCCAATTCGCCCATCGGCAGCGGCCGCGATACGGCCACTCTCGAGCTGGCCTTGCGTCACCTCAACGGACAAGCGATACCCGGGGGCCCCATCCAGCCGGTCACGCGACCAAATGAGAGTGCGGCCCGCGATGCGCAGGGGCGCTGCGACCTCTGCCGGCGTCGTGTTGAGAGCCTGAAAATCGCGCAGGACGCGGGTGCTCGAGAGCACGGCTGCGCGTACGCGCAACTCGGCGGCCGTGACGATAAGATCGGTCGCAACGCCACGCAGCGGCCGGCCCTTCTCGTCGGTCTCGTGGATGGGTTGCGGCACACCCCGCTGGGTCCACTGTGCGGGACGCTGCAGATGGTCGAACCACAGTCCAACGGCGCTGTTACCGGCCGGGAAGGTGATCAGGATGCGTGGCTCCGCGCCAGAGCGCAGCACCACGTGTGCTGCGACGTCGCCTTCACGCACGAGGCTGTTGATATTGAGGCCTTCGCGGACCTCGAAAGCGAGCCGCGCATCGCCCGCCTCGGCTGCCGCCATCGAAACCAAAGTCCCCGCTGTCACGACGAGAGCCACCCGCGCGAACCGTAGCCCCAAGTTGGACTTCGCCAATTCTCCCCCTCAACTCGCTGCGCCAAAGATCGACAGCGAATATACATGACGCACGCTCACTGGCGGGGTAGCTGAGCCTGAAGCGCGTCCCTTTCGATTGCATCCGCAACTGCCTGTGGACCGCGCTGCTCTACACTATGTTTCCCACGCCACCGCTGCATCACCATGAGCCATGACTGAATTCGCTTCGCTGCGTCCCCTGCTCGACCGGTTGCAAACAGACCTGCCGATCATTCAAGCACCCATGGCGGGCACGTCGTCACCGGCATTGGCGGCGACGGCATCCAACGCCGGCGCTTTGGGATCCATCGGAGTTGGTGCGA
>Ga0137416_10001831_pt1 | contig 11073 bp, 9 predicted proteins | sample CZODoug3_1_1_16f_FD_108282 | JGI IMG/M metagenome (GOLD analysis project Ga0137416, IMG submission 108282) | Vadose zone soil fungal communities from Angelo Coast Range Reserve, California, USA - CZODoug3_1_1_16fungal (Illumina Assembly) | ecosystem: Environmental > Terrestrial > Soil > Vadose...
CGCCGATCACCTGTGCACGGCCTTTGACGTTTAGCTGAGCGATCGACGGAGTGTAATTCACTGTGAAAACAAAGGGAGCGTCAGCTGTGGACTCGTTCTTCATGTCCAATCCGACGATATTGATGTTAACAGCGATCTGGACTTGCGGTGGCAATTGTGAGTCTTGACCCCAGAAACGTTCTCCAGTGAGATTCGTAACTTGTACAGTTACTCTTAACATTCGACTTGCAGCGCAGAAGCAGGGGGTCCTTGCTCTGGTATTATGGTTTTTGGCGGGTGTCTCCGCCTTCAGATACCTGGAGGATGCTCTTCTGAGCCCTCTGAACGATCAGCTTGCGGCCATCAACCCGGATGGTGAGTAGATCTCCCTCTTTGAATGGAAAGCTAGAGTCATCAGTTAACTTTGTAGGCAGATATATTCGGGGGGACCTGTATTGCGTGCCCTCAGATCGAGCAGGTTTCTTTGCTACAGCGAATCTAGTTAGGATTTTCTTAACCAATTTGCAAAGCCTTGACAGGTCGAATAGTTGACGTATTTCCATCGTGAAGGGTTTTTAGGTATTGCGATGGGGTTCGCGACACGTGGCTAGATTTGGACCAGCTTGTCCAGTTTTGGGAATTCGCTGCAAGATTAAAAGCCGAACCGCGCAGAGGCTGGCTCAAGAAGCTTCGTCTTCAGAGAACAGAATCCGTTGCCGATCATTCGTTCGCGCTATCGCTTCTCTGTTTGTTCGAAGGTGAAAGACGAAGCTACAACGTGGAAAGCCTCCTAAAGCTCGCGCTATTGCACGACTTAGAAGAAGCGATTACAGGAGATCTAACTCCCCAAGAGAAAGAGTCGAGGGGAGCAAATGTTGCTAGAGCTCAGAAAATCTCTGCCCGAGAACAATTGATTTCGCACTTTCCACCGGAGAATCAGCGAGCTTACAGAGAACTATGGTCGGAGCTCGAGAACGAAAGCAGCAGGGAAGCACAGCTAGTTCACGAACTCGATAAGCTGGAATTGGCTCTTCAAGCGAACGAATATGCGAAGGGAGGCATTGAAGCGACAAAATTGAAAGAATTCTACGAATTCTCCAGGACAGCAATCAGAGATCCAAAGCTAAGGCGGATTCTGGACGAAATCTCAACTAGGAACTGAGAGCGGGTCAGCGGGATCGAGGCCCCGCTATGGACAATAGCTCCAGTTTATTCGACAGTCAGGCTACTAGATTTGGCTAACGACGGCAACTCGCGCTTTAGCCGCCTTTGTTAGGTAGTCTTTAGGAAACAAACTCTTGAAGTCTCTCGCCAGGATCGACATGTATTCCCCGATTTCGTCTTCACTCATGAATTGGAACATATAGCCCCCGTTGTAGGGCGAGGCTTCTCCCTCGCGCTTCATGAACTCTATGTGCATTAGTGGGTCGCCCCTCTTGATAGTTATCGGCTGTCGCTCGTTGCTGAGATTAACCAGTTCGAGGGCGAGGCGACCGATGAAACCGCTGTGGACCTTTGCAGCGTTCAGAAACGAGAGCCCCATTCTACCATACTTGCTTTTGGCGGTGAGATGCGCCACAAATTCGGGAGGCGTAAACACAACTTCGTTGGAGACTAGGTTCTGGTGCTCCAGATAATGGAGCGTCCGCTCCTCCCTGACCGTAAGCACATAACCGTCCCCATCAAGCAGCCCGTAATCAAATGGATGAACGCACTTGTGAGCCTTAATCAGGCTAACGAGTTGATTCTTTCCGATCACACACATGCAAATCGCCTATTCGATGGTCGAATTTGATGGTTTCGGTAGGGAGAGGTGTCACACGACCGAAGTCTGGACGACTTGGATAGAGAGGGCAGCTGGATTCGCCAAGACGAGAGAATCATCGAAGCTCACCAGCAATAGAACGTCCCCAAAGCCGTTCGGAGGGATTGGAAGTGTAAAATTGGCGCTTAATGTCGGGGTATTTGATAGAGACACATGAGTGACGCCTATTAGTGCGGTCGAATTTGTCATGAACAGCCGAATTGCATCGTATCTACCCGATGTTATCTGAGCAGAGGCCACGATTTGTGGCAAGAACTGAGTCGGAATGGGAATGAGATCGATAATTGGCGTAGTCTCATTAACGCTAACCCATCCCGCACCGAATCCGAACCCGTACGTGTGAAATTCCAAGGTCGTGAACTTGACGTACAGATGATCAATGACTCCAGCCCTAGTCAATCCATAGATGTGGACCTTGATGGTGCCTTGGGTGATCGAGGGGGCCAACGCGATGACCAGCACGATGACAAGCACCGCGACGAAGAGAACTCTTCGCCAGCCGGGGTAGAGATACATCGGTATTATTGCGCTTGGGAGACAACCCTGCTATTTAACAACCAACAAGCAACGGCGTTTCAACCCTCCAAGTTGGGCACAGGGATCCGGGCCAACAAAATGTCCGTTCCAGGGGTCGGGGATCAGTTACTCGGTCGTAGAGTTCACCCGCGATATGGTCGCGTTTTACGCGTCCAGCGTTATTGTAGGGGCACACACATCTCAACAGTCCTTTTCCTCCAATCGACTCGTCGCAATCCTATGGGGTTCTCGAGCAGTTCCAGAGTCTCTAGAAACGCATTGGACAATCACAGCTCCCCCCCAGGGAGGACCGCCTTCTCGACAAAGGGAACTTTGCCGTAACCTTCACTTCATCATAGAATACCCGATCTTGCTCCGAGCCGGGGACGTTAGAGACAAAAGCAACCTGCCTTCTCCACCGATCGTTCTAAGAGACGAAACAAGCTTGCCACGTCAGACCCCCATAACGGTCCTTGCCCTTGGCGGGAACGCAATTCTTCAGCGCAACCAAGAGGGAACCTTCGAAGAACAATACGAGAACGTAAAATCCACAGCGACTCAAATAGCGACTCTTGTGAATAACGGCTTGAGGATTGTCATCGTCCACGGAAACGGCCCCCAGATCGGGGCGACTGTCATCAGGCACGAGATGGGCCGAACAAAGGTACCACCCTTACCCCTTCACGTTTGTGGCGCAGAAACTCAAGGTTTCCTGGGCTATATCATTCAACAATCTCTTCAAGACGAACTAACTAAACGTGGAACGAGTAGAGCAGTTGTAACGGTCATTACACAAGTCCTAGTGGATCGGAACGATCCCGCGTTCAAGCACCCGTCAAAGCCTATTGGACCATTCTATACGAAGGATCAGAGAGATGTGTTGTTGAGAGATAGAAGCGATCTCGTCATTGAAGAGGATTCTGGTAGAGGATACAGAAGACTCATCGCGTCACCGGACCCTAAAGCTGTCATAGAGGATGGAGTGATCAGGGTTCTTGTTGACAACGAGTTAGTGGTCATTGCGTGTGGAGGAGGAGGAATACCGGTCGTAAGGCAAGAGGACCTCCTTCAAGGAGTAGAAGCGGTAATAGACAAGGACCTAGCGGCTGAAAGATTAGCCACATCGATTCATGCGGAAAACCTAATCATTCTGACGGACGTTGACGGGGTCTACATTAATTACGGCAAACCGAACCAGCAGCTGTTGTCAAAGATCAACCGAGATAAACTTGAGGGGTACGCCAAGAACGGATATTTCGCGAAAGGGAGCATGGCACCAAAGGTGGAAGCCGCAATCAGGTTCCTTCGGAATGGTGGAAAGAGAGCCGTGATAGCTTCCCTCCGAGAGCTAGGAAAAGCAATCAAAGGCTCGGCCGGAACACAAATAACAAATTAAGAGCCTCTAGCCATCGTCACCCACTGAGCTGCTTCTGCAACTTGCTCTATTCGCGTATAGTCGAGACGTACACCAAGATCGAGGCAACAACGAAACGGTTGGAGATAACCCGTCTCCTCGTCGAACTCATCGATGCTACTCCACGCTCGATTATCGATAAGGTGGTCTACCTAACTCAAGGAAAGCTCTATCCCGATTTTCTCGGGATTGAACTGGGAGTAGCAGAGAAGCTCCTCTTTCGTGCTCTCGCGAAAGTCACTGGACAAACCGAAGAGAAGGTCATTGCAGTCTACAAGAAGTTGGGCGATCTAGGAACAGTTGCTGAGTCTCTTCTAAAAGACAAGACTCAAGCCTCCTTTCACAGGGAAACCCTCACGGTAGAGGAAGTCTACAATGTCTTCGACACGATAGCACATGAGGCGGGCAAGGGGTCTATCGACTCAAAACTCAGACATCTGACTGGTCTCCTGGGGAAGGCTTCACCAACTGAGGCGAGGTATGTCACTCGAATGGCTCTCGGCCGGTTACGGCTTGGAGTAGCCGATATGACTATCCTTGATGCGCTCGCAATTTCCCTTGGAGGAGGAAAGGAGTCAAGGAACATTCTAGAACGTGCTTACAATCGTTCATCGGACCTCGGTTACGTTGCTAGAACTCTCGCTATAGGAGGAATGGAAGCAATCGAATCGCTCAATGTTACCGTTGGCAGGCCTATCCGGCCGATGCTCGCCGAGCGGCTCTCGGATGCGAAAGCGATCCTCGTGAAGATGAACGGCGAGTGTGCAGCCGAGTACAAGTACGACGGATTAAGAATCCAAGCGCATGTCTCCACCAAGGAAGTAACGCTCTTCTCCCGACGTCTCGAGAACATCACTGACCAATTCCCAGACGTTCGACAACTATTGAAGAAGAACGTAGAGGAAGAGGCGGTAATCCTTGAAGGCGAAGCAGTCCCTGTTGACCCTTCTACAGGTGAGCTTCTACCATTCCAGCTGATCTCGCAACGTCGAGGCAGAAAATACGATCTTGAGAAAACAATTGGGGAGATACCGGTTGCCTTCTTCCCTTTTGATCTCCTCTACGCCGACACAATTGACCTTACTGACCGTCCTTATCTTGAAAGACGCGAGCGGCTTCGAAAACTGATTAGGAAGAATGAAAGGATCAACCTTTCTCAACAGAAAATCTGCAATGACCCTGAGGCACTAGATGAATTCATGGAGCAGGCGGTAGCGGACGGGTGTGAAGGATTAATGATCAAATCAATTGGCCCTGATTCAGCATACAAGGCAGGGGCAAGAGGATGGGCCTGGATCAAGTACAAGCGCGAATACAAATCGGAAATGCAAGACAGCGTCGATCTAGCAGTTGTGGGAGCGTTCGCAGGCAGGGGACGAAGAGGAGGAACCTATGGCGCCCTGCTTCTCGCAGCCTATGACAAGAGCGATGACGTATTCAGAACGGTCTGCAAATGCGGTTCGGGACTTACCGACGAAGACTTGAACAAATTGCCCAAGCTACTTGAGAAATATGGAATAAGTCACCCGCACGCGAGGGTGGATTCTAAGGTTGTGCCAGACGTATGGTTCGTTCCGGGACTCGTCCTAGAGATAGTAGGAGCAGAAATCACACTAAGTCCCATACACACTTGCGGAATGAACAAGATCAAGCCGGGAGCAGGTCTAGCCATAAGGTTTCCACGGTTTACCGGAAAATATCGCGGTGACAAGTCAGCCGAAGACTGCACCACCACAGATGAAGTGGTCAAAATGTATCGGGCTCAATTGAAGAAGGTTGCCTCGAATCCCTTGGCAGAAGCAGCGTAGATCGTGAGATCGCGATACAGGTTCCCGGACCAAATGCGTCCCGCGTCACTCCAAGAGAGGTACAAATTCTACCAGCGGGAGTTCAAGACAAATCTCGTGCGGCAGTGGTTTCGAGGCTGGACGAACCCAATAGTTTTCGCGGTAGTTATCGGACGACACACCAAGATCTTCCCCGCTGAATATCAAAGGGATAGAGACCGAACGATTCTCATCGACGAATACGAAGGGTTGCAGGATCTCCGACAATATTGTATGGATTTCAGGCCTGAATCCGTTTACTACGACAGGAACGTATACGCCAGCTGGGAGGAAGCCAGACATGGGTCGAGCAAGATTGAAGAATTGGGCAGGTCGTTTGGCCAACAATTAGTGTTCGACATTGATCCGGAGAATTTCGAGTGTCCAATCCACGGCACTCTTGAAGACAAGATGAAGAGGGGCCAAGGATTGTCCTTTTGCAGATTAGAACTCCAACTGGCCCAGGAACAAGCACTCGAGCTGATGGACGAGCTGTCCGGATCTTTCACGGATCTTCGGATGGTTTATTCGGGGAGAGGTTATCACGTCCACGTTCTGGACGAGGAGACATTCCTCTGGACACGGAGACAACGCCTCGCATTGATCCGCTCCCTCGTAATCAAAGGTTACCTGATGGATGAGTGGGTCGCTGGTGGACGCATAAGACTGATCAGACTACCCCACACTCTCAACGGGCTAGTAAGTCGCCTCGCTACACCGTTGGAGAGGATCGATATCGGGTCCTTCGACCCCATGACTGATCCTCACTGTCTTCCCAGCTTCGCCCGGAGCTAAAAGGTCTACTCCTTTCCTGGTTTCCGTTTTGATTTCTTCGGAGGCTTCTTTGCCGTGTTCTTCACAACTTTTTTTGCTTTGGTCTCCTTTCCAGCATAGTAATAGTACGCTTTTCGTTTCTTCGCCTTAGCGCCGGGACGTTTCTCAGGCATGAGTCATGAGTCAAAGCGGGTTGTCTTAACATTTTCTGGACTCGGAGCTGGGGTCTAAGTGCCTTCGAGCATAGAAGTGATCCGCTTGTGAGTTTCTTCTATGCTCTCAACCCCCGTGTTTAGCAATAGACATTTGACTTGGAACTTCGAAATCATCTGCCGGAAGAACTGTTCTTGGCGAGTATGGTCCAAGAGCAGCAGATAGGGGTTGTACCAGGGTTCACCAGCGAGCTTCCCCCACATTTCTTTTGGACCTGCGCCGGGGCGCACCATGTACTCCCCCTTCCTGAGGATCTTTATCGCTCCGTCTGCATCCAAGTGCACTTCGGGAGGACTCCTATCGTCTCTTCGCAAGAGAACCAGTAGCCTGATTCTCGCTTGGTCGGTAACCTTTGCAGGCCCAAACACTTTTTCTCGAGGAACCAGTGCTCTACTGTTTCCGAAGGCGTAGAAGCACCAGTGTAGTCCTTCATCGAACACGCACTTGCCGCTTGTTAGCTTGCAACTTGTAGGGCCCTGGGTGAACTCGCAATTCTCTTTCTTCGTGGTGACGTTTTCGCACTTGCTCTCGTCGAAGATCTTTCGAAACCACGGTTTGCTCATCTGGGTCTCTGTCCTCATGTAGAGGCTCTTCTCAGGTTGCCTCCCGATCAAATAGCCGACCTGTTCTCCTTCGCTGTGGTCAATGTAGACCCAATCGTCTCCAACGATTCTGCCTCCTGGAAGCTCCATCAGTTTGAAGGCCTGAGTTGTCTTGCCCGTACCTGTTGGAGCAACGATGATGACCCCTTGGCCCGAAACGTCAACGCAAGCTCCATGTATGGAGTGAGTATTCCTCTTTTCTTCCATAATTGCGGCGGCCATACCCAAGGCCCAGCTCTTGCACTGTCCGTAGTATTCCGTATTGAAGAAGAGTGATTCGTGCATTTCTGGGCAGTAGTAGGCGGCAGGATCATGTCCCTCAACCCCGTAGGCTGAGTAGATTTTTGCGTCAGTGTGGGAGGACTCAGGAGCTTCCTTCCAGTTTAGCTTCCAAAAATCGTACTGATGCTTACTGTTTCCGTAGAACTCGACTGTAACGCCGTTCAGGTCAGCCTTAGAACGTGGGGCGTGCGCCTCTTGGAGCTTTTTCCCGGCGACAGCTTTGAGGGTTTCAAACCTTGCTTTTGGTACGTTCTTGTCGCTTTTCACCCGTGCGGTGGAGGCGGTGACGTAGTTGTCCAGTTTCACGGCTTATGGCTCCGCGTTGACAGAGCGGCGATAGCCTCGAATATGACCTTTACACCGACGGCGGCTGTCTGACCTGAATCGAGTTGTGGAGATACTTCGACGAGATCGAACCCGACAGTCTTCTTTTCCATTGTTGCATCAACCAACGTAAGAAGCTCGTCCGTAGATAGCCCGTCCGGTTCAGGATTCCCGACGCCTGGGGCAAACGCTGGATCCAGCACATCGATATCCACTGTCACGTAGCTGTGCGAAAACCCCGACAGGAATCCTCTGATTCTCTGAGCCGTCTTCGAGATCTCCGCTTTCCTCAAATCTTGCGGAGTGATCATCGTGATTCCGGATTTCCTTGTGAAGTCCAGCTCGGGTTTGGAGAAGGCGCGGATTCCGACTTCCATGATGTGATCCGAGCCGAGCCGCTCGGAAACCCTACGCATGAAGGTAGCATGAGACAGTTTCTCCCCGAGGAATTCATCTCGCAGGTCAAGATGGGCGTCAAAGCTCACCAGGCCTGTGTCCTCCGGCAGGGCATCAGCCGCTGCTTTGGTTATGGAATGTTCTCCGCCAACCATGATAGGAATCTTCTTCGCGTCTAACAGTTCAGAACAAACAGACTTGACTCTAGTGAGAGTTTCTGAGAGATCCTCGACAATGTCAACATCTCCCGAGTCGTGAACCGCAACTTTCTCTAGATCTAGGTCCGACCTAACACTGTAGAGTTCCATATTAGCGGAAACATCTCGGAGGGCTCCGGGAGCAAACCTCGATCCTGCCTTGTAGGTGCTGGTCTTGTCGTAGGGAACCCCGAAAAAGACGAAGTGGGAATCGTCGTATGTCGAGGATATTCCAGTGAATGGAACCCTCGTTGACAGGTAGAGTTTCGCTCGGCTCAAGTCTGCTCGACATGTTAGGAGCAGCTATTGTAAAGCTTATTGGGGAAGATGCTGACCCGGGCGTCCGAACACTTCGATGCCTAAGCAAGAAGTTAAGCAGGAGTCGAAAGACGAGGCAATTTCCGCTGGAGCGGTACGCCCGGTTGGTCTCTCTTTCTCCTCGTTCTTCTATGCCGCCTCTGGTCTGTACTATCTCATCTATCCCTTCGTAGTACAGGATACGACGCTGTACCAGTTGTACATCATTGGAGCTTTGTCGATAGTCGGCTCGGTGGGAATAATGAGAGTGACGAGGTGGGGTCTCTGGGTCGGGTTTGCTCTCTTTCCACTTCAGATAGTGGCCCCTGCGTTCGCTCTAATGGCCGCCCTCCAATACCCAGGGGTGGCCTCAAGCAGCACCGCGCTCGCCTATATCGTGTCGCTTGTAATTCTAATGTTCTTCGCATCCTTGACTTTCCTGCTCGTTCTAGACAAGAGACGGAGCTTCAAGTAGCCGGCGGAGCTTTCCCCGCTATCCATGCGGGAATTTTACTCGTGTCAGAAGCTGGCTCCGCGTCCCTAGCTTTCGTTGCATAGCAACGTGGACAAGAGACTAAGGGCCGGCGCCCTCTTGATCGGGCTTGGACCATTTGAAATCCACAGGCATTGCAATGGCGGGTCAGGAGGGTGAGATTGCCGAATTGAGGCAGTGGAAGGGTAAAATTGCATCCTGTTTGCCATTTGCCGTTGCAACCGATGAATCTCTTGCCAGTCCCACGATTGCGAATGACGGCAAGTTTCAGCCCGCATTTCGGACAAGGACTGTCAAAGGTAACGTCAGCTGCCCTTTGTGCCACAATAACCTCGGAGAGTTGAGAGCCAATCTCCTGTTCATTTTCTGCCAACGAGAGCATGATTGGTCGAAGATGCTCCAGCGCTTCCACTAGCACGCCGCGCCTAGATGCGGTTCCTCTCTGGATGTCCTGCATCAAGTTCTCCAGATTCGCTGTGAAGGACGAGTCGATAATCAAGGGGCAGTACGCTGAAAGAGTATCAGTCACTTTGTCGGCGAGTTCGCTCGCCCTCATCCGTTCTTCCCTAACGTACCCTCGCGCATAGAGAAGATCAATGATGCCGGCTCTTGTAGCCTTTGTACCAATGTTCCCGTCTTCCATTTTCTTCAGCAGACTACTTGGATTGTAACGATGAGGTGGTTGCGTGAACTTCTCGACGGCTTTAATGTCCTGAACCTTTGCTCTGTCACCGATTCTCAAGTCAGGTAGAGGTCTTGAATCATCAAATACGTACGGCTGATAGAACTCAATCCAACCCAGTCTGACAAGGCGGGAACCTGAGAGAAAGAACCTGTAGTTATTGTGGCTGAGAATTATTCGGGAACTCGTCTTGAGACTGGAATCTGCAAATGTGGCCATGAATCGTCGCGCCATGAGATCGTATAGTTTGGCTTCTCCGCCGGACAGGGGTCGTTTGGGAGATTCGCCTGTAGGGAAGATTGCGGGGTGAGCTGGATCGTTTTTGGGACCGTTGTTCGGACGCAGATCCCCACGGGTCATGAGCTTGGCGACTAAAGATCGATAGTCTGCATGAGATGCGATTCCCCTCAAGATTTCCGCGTACCCAATATCAAGGGGGAGTTTCTGGCTAGATGTCCTTGGGTAAGAGATGAGCGCGTCGAGGTACAATCTCTCAGCCAAGGCAAGGGTTCTCGCCGGAGAATAGCCAAAGTGTCGATAGGCCTCGGATTGAAGGTTCGACAAGTCAAATGGGTAGGGGGAGTACTGCTGAATCTCGTGAGATTCTACTGCTTTGGCCTCGAGTAGAATATCTCGACACTCTTCGCAGGCATTCTTGGCCTCAGCTTGAGAGGCGACTTTGTCCTTTTCGTATTCTAGACTGTAGATCTTGCCACGGTGAACGATTGTCGCATCTATTGTCCAAAATGGAACCGGGACAAAACAGGATATCTCTTCCTCTCGTTCTACAACGAAGCCAAGGGTTGGGCCTTGTACTCTCCCAGTACTAAGGGTAGCATAACCTCTCCGTTGCCTTAGGGCAGATTCTGTTAGCAGTCGCGAAAGATTGATCCCGTAAAGCCAATCTAGTTCATGCCGACACTTTCCCGCATTTACCAAGGGAAGTTCCGGCTTTGAATCAAGCTTTTGAAAAGCCAATCGAAGTTCTCTATCGGTCATTGTACTGAATTTCATTCTGAGCGCCTTGGTTTGGGCTCCGTTACAGGCGTATTGCAGAATCGTGTGACCGATGACGGATCCTTCAATGTCATAATCGCACGCGTTGATGTAGCGATCTGTGTTTGTTGCGATGGATCCGATGACGCGGACCCATCGCGCCAATCTCGCGGAAGCCCGGTCAACTAGATGTTTTGGCGCCCAATGATAGTCCCAGATAGGGTAGGAACGCCTACTGGATCGACCTTTAGAGTCGA
>Ga0137416_10001833_pt1 | contig 11072 bp, 8 predicted proteins | sample CZODoug3_1_1_16f_FD_108282 | JGI IMG/M metagenome (GOLD analysis project Ga0137416, IMG submission 108282) | Vadose zone soil fungal communities from Angelo Coast Range Reserve, California, USA - CZODoug3_1_1_16fungal (Illumina Assembly) | ecosystem: Environmental > Terrestrial > Soil > Vadose...
AAGGTGTTGAGCTCCACCGCCCTGAAGGGGGTCCTGGAGGAGCTCGTTCCACAGTTCGAACGCGCGACGAAACACACCGTCGTCATCCAGTACGGCACCGCCGCGTCGCTGAAACGGCAAATCGAGCAGGGTCAGCCGTTCGACCTGGCGGTTCTGACCCTCGCGGCGATGGACGACTTGATCGCGCAGGGCAGAATTGCCGCCGGCACGCGGACGCCAATCGCCCGCTCAGGCATGGCCATGGCGATACGCACCGGTGCGCGCAGGCGCGACGTCGGCACGACCGATGCGTTGAAGCGGGCGCTGCTCGACGCGAAATCGATCGCTTACGCTGGCGAGGGGGCGGCCGGTGTGTACTTCACCGCTCTCGTCCAGCGGCTCGGCATCGCCGAGGCCTTGAAGCCCAAGAGCAAGGTGACCGCGAGCGGACTCCTGGTTGGCGAAGCGGTCGTCAACGGCGAGGCTGAGATCGGCATTCTCCCGCTCAGCGAGATCCTCCCCATTCGCGGCGCTGAAGTCCTCGGGACCTTCCCGATGGAGGTCCAGGGTTTTGCGGTGATGGTGGGTGGCGTCTCGGCGGGCGCGAAGGCAGGCGCTGCCGCCCACGATCTCCTCGAGTTCGTCACGGCGCCGGACGCCCTTCCCGTGATCAAGAAGAAGGGGATGGAGCGAGGCTGAGGGCGACCCTGCAAGGGTCGGCCTGCACCGACACATGAAACTCGCTCGAGGTTTATGAAACTTCTCTACGCGTATCTGCGGAATTACTCGGGGCTCGTGGCGCTCGCGCTCGCGCTGGCGACCATCAACCAGGTCTTCTCGCTCCTCGATCCGCTCATCTTCCGTCACGTCATCGATCAATATGCGACCCGGTTCCAGGAATACACCACGGGCGAGTTCTTCAGAGGCGTCAGCCTGCTGCTCGGGGCCGCAGTGGGGGTTGCGTTCGTCTCGCGCGTCGCGAAGAACTTCCAGGATTACTACATCAACGTGATCACGCAGCGGCTCGGCGCACAGTTGTACGCGGACGGTATTCGACACTCGCTCGAGCTGCCCTATTCGGTGTTCGAGGATCAGCGCAGCGGGGAGACGCTCGGCAGGCTCCAAAAAGTACGAACCGACGTCGAGAAGCTCATCGCGACCGCCATCAACGTCCTGTTCACCTCGCTCGTCGGGATCATCTTCGTGATGACGTACGCGTTCAGCGTGCACTGGCTGATCGCCCCGGTGTATTTCCTGACGGTGCCGATTCTCGGCATGCTCAGCTCGGTGCTGAGCCGCCGCATCAAGAGGATTCAGAAGGTCATCGTCGCGGAGACGACGGCGCTGGCCGGATCGACGACAGAGTCGCTTCGCAACATCGAGCTGGTGAAAAGCCTGGGGCTGCAGCGCCAGGAGATCGACCGTCTCAACGGGACGACCGCCAAGATCCTGAGCCTGGAGCTGAAAAAGGTCCGCTATCTGAGGAGCCTCAGCTTCATCCAGGGCACCGCGGTCAACTTCCTGCGCACGAGCATCATGTTTCTGATGCTCTATCTGATTTATACGCGCGCCATCACGGTCGGCCAGTTCTTTTCGTTGTTCATCTACTCCTTCTTCATTTTCGGCCCGCTCCAGGAGCTCGGGAACATCATCAACATCTATCGCGAAACCGAAGCGTCGCTGAACGTGTACGAGGACATCCTGCGCATCCCGCAGGAGCCGAGGCCGCCGGATCCGGTGCCGCTCCAGGCGCTGCACACGCTCGGATTCGAGCGCGTGACTTTTCAGCACCAGTCGGCCTCGTCGCCGGCCGTCAGCGACATTTCGTTCGGCGCGCAGCGCGGCGAGACCATCGCGTTCGTCGGGCCGTCGGGCGCCGGCAAGACGACGCTCGTGAAGCTGCTGGTCGGACTGTATCAACCGCTGGCGGGACGCATCGTCTACAACGGGATTCCGGGCACCGAGATCGATCTCGATGCCCTGCGCGCGCAAATCGGATTCGTCACGCAGGACACGCAGCTCTTCTCCGGCACCATTCGAGAGAACCTGCTGTTCGTGAATCCAGCCGCCTCGGACGCCGAGTGCCTCGCCGTGCTGCGGAAAGCGGCCTGCGACAGCCTGCTCGCGCGGGCGGACCGCGGCCTCGACACCGTCATCGGCGAAGGTGGCGTCAAGGTGTCGGGCGGCGAAAAGCAGCGGCTGTCGATCGCGCGCGCCCTGCTCCGGCATCCACACCTCCTGGTCTTCGACGAGGCGACCTCGTCGCTCGACTCGCTGACCGAAGAGGGGATCGTCGACACGATCCGCGACGTGGCCACGGGCGCCGACGCCATCACCGTGCTGATTGCGCATCGGCTCTCGACGATTCTGCATGCCGACCGGATTTACGTCCTGGAACGCGGCCGAATCGTGGAGACGGGGCGCCATGATGAGCTGGTCGATCGGAAGGGTCTCTACTACGCCATGTGGCGGCAGCAGATTGGCGAGCGGCGCGGACTCGAGACCGGCGCCGGCGCGCCTGCCCGGGCCGCCCGAATGGTTCCCGCTGCGATCTGATCGACGAGACTTCCGCCTTCGCTGAAGCTACGGTGGACCGCCGAAGCCCTTCGCGGAGGCTGGTCAGCCAGGCGAACGAATCTGGATGAAAGGCCAGTGGCCAGGACACGAACATGACAAGAAAAACACGCGTTCTTCTGAGAGTGGGAACATGTGCGGCACTGGCGATTGCCGCCGGAATCCTTCGGCCGCCCTCTTCGCGGGCGCAAGGAGGAGCGCCCAAGTACGAAATCGATCTGTCCTGGCCGAAGTCCTTGCCAGACCGATGGGTCCTGGGAGGGTTGGGCGGAGTCTGTGTCGATGCACAGGACCACGTGCTCGTCCTCAATCGGCAAGACGTGCTGGACGGAGACTTGAACGCGGGGCACCTGGCTCCAGCGCTGATTGAGCTCGATCCCGCGGGCAATCTGGTCAATTCCTGGGGCGATCCCAAGCTTCTCGATCCTCGCCTCCACAGCTGCCGCTTCGACAAAGACAACAATGTGTGGATCGGCAGTGCCCCGTCGGGCATGGTGCAGAAGTATTCGCACGACGGAAGCAAGCTTCTGCTTCAGATCGGGAAAAAGGGCGTGTTCGATTCCTCCGATGGCACCGTCAAGGGTCAGCCTCTCAATTCGAACGCCGCACAATTCTTCATGCCCTCCAGCATCTCAGTCGATCCGCAGAACGGAGACGTTTACGTTTCCGATGGCGAGAGCAGAGGAGGTAACCGCCGCGTCGCGGTGATGGATCGGAATGGAAAATTCTTGCGCCAGTGGCAGCCAGACGGCATGCAGACCGTGCACTGCATGACGGTGGCCGGTGATGGGTTGGTCTACGTGTGCAACCGGGAGGGCTCTCGGATACAGGTGTACGACAAGATGGGTCAATTCATCAAGAACATCGAGGTCCCGTGGAAGCCTTACACGCCACCGCTCGACGGGAAACCCAAAGAGAGTGGGGGCTCGGCTGTGGCACTCGACTTCTCGCACGATTCAAGTCAGAAGTTCATGTACCTCATCAACCAGAACAATTCGCAGATCGAAATCGTCGACCGCCAGACCGGCAAGGTCCTGTCGAGTTTCGGCGGCGGCGTCGGGCACTACCCGGGTCAATTCGACCAGCCTCACGGCATCGCGGTAGATTCCAGGGGCAGTGTCTACGTCGCCGAAAACCGCGGGAAGAGGATTCAGAAATTCAAGATTGTTGGTTCTTAATCGCCGTCCGGAATTAGATGGTCATCGAGATCGCTCCGATGAGCAACCCGGCGATGGCTATTCAACGGCCTTGTACAAGCGCTCATCGAGAGGGCTGCCGGACATCGGCTGCAACCTGTCGCGGTACAGCTTCGTGTGCTGCGCGGCGGCGTGCGCATCGAGCGCTTTCCGGTTCTCCCAGGTCTCGATGACGGTGAAGTGATTCGCGCGCGTCGTGTGTTGCAAAACGTCGAATTGCAGACACCCTTGTTCCTTACGGCTGGCCTCCGCCAACCGCGTGAGCAGCCCCGGCGCGTCGGTCTGAGCACCGCCAACCGTGTCGACATGCGCGACGACATGGATTGCCTGGCCGTTTCCCACGGCAGTCGCTGAAGCGACGGTGAGAGTTTTGTAGGGGCGCTGGTCGTAGTCGCTCAGGCGAATCGACTGGAGTGCGTCCCGAACCTGCTTCGCATGCGCGGTCATTCCATGGGCGTCGAACGCGCTCTGATCCTTCCACATTTCAATGATCGCGAAATGACCCGGCCGATCGAGTTGCTCGAGCAGCTCGAAGCGAACGCAGCCGTCCTCCCGGCGGCTCGTGCCGCCATACTGCTCCAGCGCTGCGACCGCCGCCGCTCTGGCCGAGGGCATGACTTCGACATATGACACGGCGTAGCGGGCCGTGTCGGCGGGTGCTTGGGCACGGGCTGCCGGTCCGAGGCTGGACGGAAGCATGACGAGAGTGAGAAAGAGAAACGAACACCACCTCGCCGGGCGCGCCGAAGCATGCCCCCCCGCTATCAATCGTGGTGAGCTGCAGACCACGCCCATGCTGTCGGCGCCGATTGGTGACTGCACTTCGTACACTCCGAGCCGCTGGCCGGTCAGGACCGGGGCCGGTGGCTGACTCATCGTCTGCTTCATCGCGTCCGTCCAACGTCTCTCATTCTCTGCGCGGCCGGCGCCGGCGAGTGGTCAGGCCGCGCTTCCCGCTCCCAGGCAGCGCCGCCGTGGGACTGCGGCGGATGCGCTGCAGCAACGTCGACCTTTTCCGGGAGGCTTGGCCGCCTAATCCGGTGCGTCCTTCATCGCGATCCTTGTCTACGGCGCCTCTGCCGCGCTGCACGTCCCAGGCGCCTGGAGGGAGGTAGTGGAACCGAATCAGGTAGACGTTGTCTCCGCTGCCGTGTTTCGCGGTCTGGAGCAAGTCCTTCACACTGCTGAAACCCGACTCGAGCGCCAGATCGCGAGTGATATCCGCGATACCAATCGGCACGATCGAATCCACGACAATCTGCCCCTCGTCCATGCGGTAACGACCGCCCACCTTGACGTGGAGCCGCCTCCAGATGCGGACGCTGCAACGGATCCTCCCGCGGCGAATTCCCTCGCGAAGGCGCTTGGTGAAAACCACGACGAGAGCTCAGTCGCGTGGCCGATCGGAGGCAGGTGCGACAGGCCTGCGGGTGAAGCGGCCGTTCATCAGCTCCACACTGGTCGGCCGGCCGGTGGCATCCAGCACGAACGTGACGAGAGCCGGCGCCCGCCACTCGGCCGCCCATTTCGCGCGAAATGTGTCGTAGTGCCAGTGCTCGAGCGCCCCGACGAAGCCTGGTCCGTACCGAAGCCGAAGCGCGCCGTTGCCCAGCGTTACCTCGACCTCGCCGTGGAGCGGATCACTGTAGGCGCCGGCGTACTCGGCCAGCGGCAATGACGGTGACGTGCCGGCGACCCGCTTCGCCTCCTCTTTCTTTCGCGCCTCGTCGGCCTCCCGCTTTACACCGTCATAGAGCTTCAAAAACTCGGCGCTCCAATCGCGATCGAGTCCGCCGGTGTACCGATCGAACACGGTGTACATGAGCGCGTGACGCAGCTCCGCGTGATCGAGATTCGCCAGCACGTAGACGCCGAGCCGTTCGTCGCGAATGAGCCCGTGAATGGCGATCATGCCGTCGATGCTGCCCGTGTGAAAATCGACGGCTTTCCCCCGGTAATCCTGCTGGAACCAGCCGAGGGCGTACGTCATCCAATGCGGCTTCACCACGCTCGTCGTCGGGTACATGTCGGATGGCGCAATGGTCTGCGGCTTGAACAGCTCGGCGAGGGTGGCCTCGCTGAGGAGGCGCCTGCCGCCCGTGCCGCCCGCACGACCGCCGTCGAGGAGGAACTGCATCCACTTCGCCATGTCCGAGACGCTCGACCACACCGCGCCGGCCGAGGCGACGGGATCCACGCTCATGTTCTCGATGACGCGGACCTGGCCGTTGACGCTGTCGTGAGGAGAGGCGACGTTGGGCTGCGCGGCCAGCGTGGCTGCCGTGGCGATGGTGTCGCGCATGCCGAGCGGCTCGAAGATCCGTGTCCGGATCATCTGGGCCCACGGGGCCCCGCCAACAGCCTCGATGACGGCACCGGCTGCCGCGTACATGATGTTCTGATAGATGAAGCTGGACCGCACGGGATACGCCGGCTCGATCAGCCGGGCGCGCCTGAGGATCTCGTCGGTCGAGTTGTGCTGGCCGTACCAGAGATAGTCGGCGTTGCCAAGTCCGCCGCGGTGCGTGAGCAGATCGCGAACGGTGAGCTCGCGCGTGACCGAAGCATCCTTGAGCTGAAACCACGGCAGATGCTTGACGACGGGATCGTCCCAGTCGATCTTCTTCTCGTCGACCAGCATGCCGATGAGCGCCGCCGTCATCGCCTTGGTCGTCGAGCCGATGGCGAACAGCGTGTGCGTGTCGACGCTGGCGGGCTTCCCGATCTGGCGCACGCCGTGCCCGCGCTCGAGGACGATCCGGCCGTCCTTGGCGACGGCGATCGCCAGGCCGGGCACGTGCCAGTCCTTCATCGTTTGCTCGACGAGATCGTCGAAGCCGCCGAGCGGCGCTGATTGGGCCGCCGGCGATCCCGCAAGACACACCACGGCCAGGGCGGCCGCGGCAAGCGCTGCCGGCGTTCGAAGCAATCGCTTTGTCATGGGCCGCCTCACGTCAGTACGACCAGCTCGTGACGTCGGCACCGCGCGGCGCCGTCTTCCGCCAGCGCTCGGCCATCAGCGGGATGAAGCGGCTGTTGTAGGTGAGCCGCGAGATCGCATTGACGTGCTCGTGATCGCCGCTCCAGCAGTGCTCGTCCTTCATCCCGTAGTCCACGCGCGCGTCGGCCGGGGGCTTTGCCGACTTGAGGAACTCCTCGGCCAGATACACGGCGTTGTTCAGAAAGAAGTTGTCCGACAACCCGACGTTGAGCGTGATCTTGCCGCGCAGCTTCGGCCCGAGCGTCGTCCAGTCGCGCCGCATGATGTGGACGAGATCGTAGTGCTCGCGCCAGTACTCGGCGACCGTCCGGTCGATCTCACCGGTACGCTTGTCCCAGATCCGTTTCGGATAGCCGTCGGGGCCGGCCGGCGAGAACACCGCTTCCCAGATGTCCCATTGGCCCCCGGATCGCGATTTCGTGCCGAGGACGAGCTCCATCAGGTTGTTCTGCTCGACGGTCGAGCGGGTCTGTCCGAGATAGTCGCGTTTCCCCGGTCGCGGCGTCCGCTTGAACGGACCATCGGAGTAGTATGCGTTCCTGTCGTCGTAGATGTTGACGACCGTATAGCTGCGGAAATCGATCGGATCCGGACAGTTCGCCCAGGCGCCGTTGTAGAGATCCGGGTAGAACACCTGAACGCCGAGGGCTTCCCACCCGCCGGTCGAGCCGCCGTACACCGCACGCGCCCATGGCCCGATACCGCGAAAATGCTGTTCGATGTACGGAATCAGTTCGTAGGTGATCGCATCCCCGTACGGACCGAGATTCTCCGAGTTCACCGCGTAGGAGTCGTCGTAGTACGGGTTCGCGTGCTGAATGGTGACCATGATCACGCGGGGGAAGCCCGGCCCGGTCCATTGCTTGAAGAACTCGTATCCGTACTCCTGCTGCATGCGGTCGTAGCCGTACTTGACGCAGAATTCACCCTCGTGGCCGTTCGGACAGTACTTCGCGATGCTGGGGACGTCGGGCGGCGGCAGCTTCGGGTCGGGAGGCGTCTCGCGCCATCCGGATACCTCGCGCTGAAAGTGTCCGTGGTAGATCGCGAGCGGATAGTGCGCGTCTGGATGGGCGTCCCAACCTTCGGGGAGGGTGACGAGCGCGCCGAGATACATCGGCCGGCCCCAGAACTTCGTGAGCCGTTCGCTCTGGACTCTGATGCGTTTCACGTACTTCGTGTCGGGCAGGTCCGGGAGCGGTGCGATTTTCTTGTCGAGCGAAAGGCGCAGCGGCCGATCGCTCGACGGGTCGATGCGCACTTTGGCCGGCGTGCTGTAGAAATTGCCGGGCGCGCTCGACCACTGCTGTCCTTCGCCGCGATCGGGCGGAAGCTTGACGGTGTGGCCGTCGGACCGCCTGAACGTCTCGTAGACGTGCAGGAGTCCCTGGACCCAGTAGTCCCCCGGCTTGATGTCGCTCACGCTCTGCACCGGATAGCCGAGCGTGCCGGCGTCCACGACGGCTTCCTTACCCGGTTCGAGCCCCTCGACGTCGACGCCGAAGACCTGCGCCGTCGGATCGTTGTCCGAGACCTGGAAACGTGGTTCGGTCCGCTGGTCGGTCGAGACGAGCAGCAGCATCCGTCCGTCGAGCGCCGCGGTCGTCTGTGAGGCCGGGACCGAGAGGAGCACGCGCAGCGGCGCCGCCGCTGCGCGCGGATGGAACTGCGCTGTGCCCGCGGCGATCGCCATCGCAAGCGCGAGCGCCGAGACCACGCGTCGTGACTTCATGGCTGTGCCCCTTCAGGGAGTGCCCGGTTGAGCGTCATGGTCTATTTCACCGGCGACAGCCCCGAAGGGCCCTGACCTATTTGAGCGGCGAGAAGTCGGTCGGGGTCACGAACGTCGATTCCACCTTGCCCACCAGCGGCCCGTTGGCTTCCGACGTATCCCGAAGCGATTTCCACGCCGGGTCGTTCCGGAAGTCATCCCACGATTTCTTCGCGGCCTCCCGGCTCTGGTGCGCCAGCACGTACAGGTAGGTGTTCTGCGACGCGGGCTCCTCGGCGGCCACCGAGTAGAACACACCCTTCATGCCGTGCTTCTCGAACAGCGCCGCCTCGCCCTCGCGCATGCGTTTGACGAGCGCGTCCAGCTTGCCCTCGTTCGCGGTGTACCGGCGGACCTCCAACACGCGGGCGCTTCGCTGCGCGCCGACCTGCACGCCGCTGCCGACGTACAGGCCGAGTCCGAACGCCACCGATACGAGGCCGGCCGAAATTCCATAGCTCCGCAACATGGTGTTTCCTTTCCAGTTCGGGTCACGCCAGCTTCAGCACGTGTTCCATGATCAGCCGCTGCTCGCGATCGGGATCCTTCACGACGCGGCTGACGTGATTGAGCATCATGGTGTCGCGCGAGTCGGCCGAATACGCCGGCCACTGTGGAAGCTGCGGCGTATTCGGATTTCCCGTCCGCGCGAAAGCCGCCCATGCCGCGCTGACTTTGGCGGCCAGAGCCCGAGTTTCCGGCGCGTCTCCCGTCGTCGCCACCGATTTGCCGATGTTGTCGAACACGAATGGGATCTCGATCGCGTGCGGCGTCTTCATGTGTGGCGCGCCGACCGGCGTCTCCCAGTCGAACCGATACAGGTAAACCGGAGCGCGGCCGAGGATCGCCTTCCTCCTTGCCAGCTCTCTTGTGTACGTCCCTCGCGGATGATCGGTGCCGATCAACATGTAGAGGTCCCACGGCGAGGTCCCCGGATGCGCCTTGCGATACACGTCGATGACCCGATCTGGTTCACCGCCGATGACTGTTTTGACGCGCTGCTTGAGCCCCGCCTCGTCGAGATCGAAAATCTCGCTGCCGCGATGGAAGAGCGTTTCCTCGGTCCGGTTGTAGCCGATGAGCAGCGGAATGTCAGCGGAGACCGCGGGCGCCGTCGGGTCGAACGGGTGACCCGGTACGGCCTTGCCGTCGATCGTCGGTGAATGCGTCAACGTCCCTGGGATGCTCGATGTGAATTTGCTCGCCGCCGCATAGTAGCCGCGCAGCAACTGCTCGACCGGGATGGTCTGGAGGTCGCGCGCCTGGTTCGGTTTCAACCCGACCTCGGCCAGCAACATTTCGGTCTCCTTCGTGGCGTCCTCGCGCGTCGGCAGGCGCAGGATGGCCCCGCTCTCGATGACGGCACGGTGAAAGAGACCCTTGGCGTCCGCCATCGCCATCAGTGTCGCCACTTTTCGGCCTCCGCCCGATTCGCCGAAAATGGTGACGAGATTGGGATCGCCACCGAACCCGCCGATGTTGTCGCGCACCCACTCCAGCGCTGCGACGATGTCCAGCATGCCGGCACAGCCCGACAGCGCGAACTCGGGACCAGCGAGGTCGCCGAGATACGTGTACCCGAACGCATTCAACCGATGGTTCACCGTCACTACGACAACGTCGCCGCCGCGGGCCAGATTGGTGCCGTCGTAGACGGGGGAAGACCCTGAGCCGGTGGCGAAGCCGCCGCCGTGCAGCCACACCATCACCGGTCGCTTGCGGCCCGCGTCCGCGCCGCGCGCAAAGACGTTCAGGACGAGGCAGTCCTCGTCTTCTTTGCCAAGGCCCTGGCCCGACGTCGATGACTGCGCGGGCCGTGCGCCGGGATTCCTCTGGGGCGCGCTCGGCCCGTAGGCAAGTGCATCGCGCACGCCTGTCCACGGCGCGGGTTTGGCCGGCGGCATGAAGCGGTGCTTCCCGCTCGTCGGTCCGCCGTACGGAATCCCCTTGAAGATCTTGATGTCTTCGACAGCCGTTCCGCGGATCCTGCCGGACGCGGTCTCCGCCACGACGCCGGACGTGCTCGTCCCGTTGTTCGCCTGAAGCCAGGCCGCCGCACGGGCGGTGGCAGGCTCGAAGCGGAGCAGGAGGCCGGCTTGCGTTCCCGCAACCAGCAGCGATGCCTGCCTGAGGAAGCTGCGACGATCGTGCATCGATCACCCCCTGATGTGGGCGGATTATAGCGCCATCGCCAGCGTGTTCGATGCCGCGTCACGCCGGAGGGCCGACGGTTTTCGTGATGGAGCAGGTCGGCGCGGCGAGCGAAGCCGTCGAAAGGCCGCGTCGGCGCGATGAAGATTCCTGGCGCGCCGATAACGAGACGATGGCTGCCGCTGACTGTTTTGTAATCTGAAGGAGGGCTGTCGGCGCGGATTCTCAGCAAACACGCGGGTATCAGCTTTGCCTCTGCAGCTGACGTGCGTTTACGTGCAGCCGTCCGGATGGCGCTGATTCTGCTGCCGCTCACGACCACGGCCGGTCGTCTGCATGCTCACACGCTCGACGCCCCGGACCTCGCGACGCAGGAAATGAACCGCTGCCTGAATCTGAT
>Ga0137416_10001834_pt1 | contig 11068 bp, 10 predicted proteins | sample CZODoug3_1_1_16f_FD_108282 | JGI IMG/M metagenome (GOLD analysis project Ga0137416, IMG submission 108282) | Vadose zone soil fungal communities from Angelo Coast Range Reserve, California, USA - CZODoug3_1_1_16fungal (Illumina Assembly) | ecosystem: Environmental > Terrestrial > Soil > Vadose...
ATCGGTCAGACCGCGCGCATCCTCGACGTCCACCACCACGCGCTCATGACCGCGCAGGCGGCGGGCCTGAAGGCGCGCCCGCTCGCGGAAGCGCACCCGGTCGTGGAGGTCGCGGTCTGGCTGTCGCTGCTCCGCGCTTGCTATGGATTCGAGCCGTTCATGAAGAGCCACCGCGGCGTGGTGACCGGCGAGGCGGTGGCCGCCTTCCTCATCTTCGAGTCGCGCTTTCCCCGCGCCATCCGGCATTGCGTGCGGCGCGCCTGCGAACGCGTTGCTCAGCTGCGGCCGCCGGGCAACGGACCGCCGCCGCTGCTGGCGCTGGCGCGGCTCAAGGCGCTGGAGGACCGCCTCGACGCGCAGGCCCAGACGCCGCTCGACGAGGCCGGAGTGCACGAGCTGCTGACCGCCGTGGTCGACGAGACCCAGGCAGCCTGCGACGAGGTCGCGATCGGCCTGCTGGCGGTCGCGCCCGCCGCCGCTCCCGAACCAATGCCGGTATCGAATCCGGGCGGCGCCGAGAGCGGGACGGAGTAGCATCGGCCGTCATGCCCAACCTGCTCGCCATGTCGTTCGAAGGCTCGCTGACGCCGGCCTTCGATCTGCACTGCCTGGACCCTGGAGGCACGCCGCCCGATGGCTGGGGAATCGCCTGCTACCCGGGCGGCGAGCCCGCGGCGCTGGTGCTCAAGGAGGCCGGGCCCGCCCACGGCAGCATCCGCAGCGCCCTCGTCTCGGCCTGGGAGCGGCTCGAGTCGTCGATCTTCCTCGTCCATGTGCGCACCGCCATCTGGGGGGCGATCACCGAGGCGAACACGCAACCGTTCCAGCGCGCCTGGGGGCGTCGCGACTGGCTCATCGCGCACAGCGGCAGCCTGGAGCGGAAGCTGGAGCCGTCGACCCTCTTCGAGCCGGTGGGGTCGACCGACACCGAGCAGATCCTCTGCGACCTCCTCGCGCGCATGGCCGAGCGTGGGTTCCGCAGCATCGGCGAAGTCCCGCCCCAGCTCCTGGTCGCCTGGTTCCATGAGCTCAACTCGCGCGGCGGCCTGACCACCGCGCTGGCGGACGGCGAGGACCTCGTCGTCTATGCCGATCGGCGCGGGAACGGCGCTGCCTGGGTGCGCGAGCTGCTTCCGCCCTACGGCGAGACCGCCTTCGGCGATCGCGATCTCACCGTCGATCTCACCCGCCGGGGAATCCGCAGCCGCAAGGGCATCCTGGTCAGCTCCGATCCCCTCGAGCCGCGCAAGGGGGACGGTGGCGCCTGGCGGAGGCTCTCCCCGGGTCATCTGCTCATCGTGCGGCAAGGCGCGGTTCGCGCGGAGGTGGGGCCCGAGGCGATCGAGGGCACCGGCCCGTCGGCGGTGAGCGGGCCGCAGGTCGCCGCCGGCGGCGGTCCGGCGCGCCAGCCGGATGGCGGCCCCCGGGCGCCGCCATCCGCGGAGCCCCAGCCGCCGCCCTTCGTCAGGCGGGCGCGCCCGGTCCACAGCACTGCCCGCGCCGAGGTGCGCCGGTACCACGTGCTCCACCACACCGTGTACCGATACCAGGGCGCCGTGGAGCGCAGCGCGCATGTGCTGCGCCTTTTCCCGGCTCACGATCGGCTGCAGACCGTGCACTCCTGCCGGCTGGAGATCTCCGTGCCCGGGCAGCAGCGGGACTTCGAGGACGTCTTCGGCAACCGTGTCCGGCGCCTCATGCTCGACACCCCTTTCACCGAGCTGTCCATCTCGGCCCACTCCGACGTGGAGGTGCTCGACGTGGACCCGCTCGACTTCCGGCCGGCCCGCGTGCGCCTGACCATCCCGTTCGTCTGGATGCCCTGGCAACACGAGATCCTGCAGCCGTTCCTCTTGCCGCCGGAATTGCCCGAGAGTCAGCTCACCGAGCTGAACGAGTATGCGATGAGCTTCGCCCGCCGGAACGACTACGAGCTGCTCGACACCTTGCTCGATCTCAACGCCACCATCTTCAGCGAGTACCGGTACCAGCAGGGATCGACCAGCAACACTACCTCGCCCTTCGACGTGTATTCGGCTCGCCGGGGGGTCTGCCAGGACTTCGCGAACCTGTTCATCTGCCTCGCCCGGCTCCTCGGCATCCCGGCCCGCTACGTGTGCGGCTACGTGTTCACGGGAACCAAGCCCGAGCACGAGCGCATGGCGGACGCGTCGCACGCCTGGGTCCAGGTCTATCTCCCCGAGGTGGGCTGGAAGGGTTTCGACCCCACCAACGGAAAGCTCACGCAGACCGATCACGTTCGCGTCGCGGTGGGCCGCAACTACATCGATGCGACGCCCACCTCGGGTACGCTGTACGTCGGCGGCGAGGGCGAGTCGCTCTCGGTCCAGGTGACGCTGGAGCGCGCCGGGTGATCGCGCCGATCAAGCCGTGCCGGTCGACCCCTCCGGAACGGACGGGGCACTTCCGGCAGCGCGACGGCGTTCGCGCGCCTGCGCCTCCTGCACGCGCTCGCACAGCAGCAGGAAAACCTCGCGGGCGCGAGCCTTGCGCAGCGAGAACGCCATCTGCGCCAGGCTGCGCTTGCCGAATACGGTGACGTAGTCGACACCCAGCGCAAGATGGAGAACGAAGCCGATCGTGAACGGCACACCGAGCACCAGCGCAGTGACCAAGCCGGCGGGACTGCCGGTGCGCACGAGGGCGAGCGTCACGCCTGGTGCGCTGGACAAGAGCGCCAGCGCCAACCACAACACCAGGCTCGACACGCGGCGCCGCCGGTCGAGCGTGACCAACAGGACTTCGTCGAACAGCACGCGCCTGCGCGTGCCGAGGTAGCCTTCGATCTCGTCGATCTCCACGGCGCCATCGGTCAGGTAGACGCGGGTGCGCGAAACGAGGCTGGCGGTGGTGCCGAGGAGCTTCCGCGCCACGATCACCTCCGGAGTGCCTCAACCATGGAGAGCGGCATCAGGATGCCCATGAGGGTCACCACGACGCCGAGCAGGAGCGAGAGGAGTGAGCCCGGAAGGCCGCCCTCGTCGCCATTCTTGCGGTCCTGCGAGATGCCGCGCACGGCCGCCACTAGCGCAGTCGGACCGATGACGACTCCCAGGGGCCAGAGGAAGAGTCCGCCCACCGAGAGGTACAGTCCCAGCGTGCGCCAGCTGCGGAAGGTCGTGCGCGCGCTCTCCAGGACGCCTTCGGCGCGGAGTCGATCGAAGCAGGCGGCGCAAAGCACCTTGCCGTCGCTCTCCACCTTGCAGAGGGCGCAGATGAATGCGCCGCAGCGCTCGCAGGCGCCGACCGCGGCATTGCGAGCGTGGCGCGCGCACTGGGCGGTGGTGCCGCCGTCGAGGGCGCGAGCCGCGGCGCGAGGCGGCTCGGGTGGATCGAACAGCGCGGCCTGGAACTCGAGCGCGCAGTTGCCGCAGTACACCACGCCTCGCTGGAGCACGATGCGCGGCAACGGCTCCCAGCAGCGCGGGCAACCGGGCTCGCGGTACGCTCGAGCGGCCGTCTTCACGGCTTCGAGTTCACCACGACGGTCTTGCCGATGCGGTCGTGCAGCGTGCGGCGGTTGGTGGTGAACACCATCAGGGCGTCGACGAGACCGAGGACGTAGGTGATGCTCATCGCCTGTCGCGAGAGGGCCCGGGCCCAGGCCTGTCCGGCAGAGAGATCGCTCCCGTCGGCGTTCACCACTTTCGTGCCCACCGCCTTTTTGCCTAGCGTCTGGCCGCGGAAGTACTGCAGCATGAGTCCCTCGTAGGCGACATACGCGAGCGCGGGCACGAGGATGCGGGGAACGAAATTGTCGAACAGGCCGGTGGTAGCGGCGTACTTCACGGCCATGAAGCCATAGACGGGCAAGAAGAGCAGGCCGTCGACGAACGAGCCGGAGAAGCGGCGTCCAGCGCTGGCCACGTCCGCGCCCGTCGCCCCCGACTTCAGGTCCCGGATCTGCTCCTCCTTGCAGGCGGCGTCGTAAGGACGGCCGTCCAGCTCGACGACGCAGTCGGTGCAGAAGGCAGTGCCGCAGCGCGCGCACCGCACCAGCCCGGAGACGACGTCGGCATGGTTCGGGCAGCTCTGAATCGCTCTCGTAGGAAGGGCCATGCGAAAAAACTTATCAGCGGCCCGGGCTCAGGTCGATTCCTCGGCCCCGGCGCACAGGGACGCGATTCCGCGCACCAGGTTCTCCCCGGAAAGGTGCGGATCCTCCACACCGAGGCGCACCCGGTAATGCTCGCCCACTTCCTCGAACAGCTCGTAGCGGGCGCGCTCCGAGAGGTGTGGAGCTCGCAGGCAGAGGGCGAAGAGCAGCTCGCGCTCCTCGATGCCGAGGCGGTGATCGACGAGGCGCAACACCCGCGGGGTGCGCAGGCTGTTGAAGCGGCGCGCGCCCAGCGCCTCGACGCGCGGAACGGCGAGCTGCTCGTCGCTGACCACCAGTGTGTCGGAGGCGCGATCGCCGAGGCGCCGGTGCTGGGAGTCGAGCAGCGCCGAAAGCATGCCAACGCCGCCCAGTGGCAAGATGTCGAGGAGCCGCACCACGTTGCGCACCAGCGATTGCGCGACGTCGACCGGCAAGCCGCGCCCGTCGACCACGCGGATGCGCAGGATGCGCTTCCCCGGCGACTGGCCGTTCCAGCGCACCTCGAACCAGGTGTGATAGCCCCACAGCACCAGAAAGCCCGCGGTGGCGACGAACATCGCCCTCACTGCCTCGGGGAGGATCGCGGAGGCCGTCGAGATCAGACCAGTCGCACCGACGATGATTGCGGAATCGAGCAGGAAGGCTGCGAACCTTCGCCCCAGGCCGGCCGGGACCAGCTCGATGAGCACGTGCTCGGGGCTGTGCACGAGGCGCCGCTGCTTCATCGGGCTCGCTCCGCCCGGCCCGCGAAGAGCCAGCCGCACATCGCCGCGAACAGGCCGCAGGCCACCGCGATCTTCACCGGGTACGGCACCGATCGCGCCGACATCTGGGAGAAGGAGCCCTCGATGAGACCGGCGCACACCAGCAGCACCGCGCAAGCGGAAAGCATGCGAAAGACGGCAGGGAAGCTCTCGCGGAGCGCTGCGGGCCGGCCGCGTTCGCCGGGCATGAGCAGCGCCCGTCCTGCGAGGAGGCCTGCCGCGCCGGCGAAGACGATGGACGGCAATTCCAGCGCGCCGTGCGGCCCCACCCAGGCGACGAAGAAGGTGCCGGCTCCGTCGAGGATGTACTGCGCCGACACTACGCCGAGCAGGACGCCGTTGTAGAAGAGCAAGAGAAGGCCGCCGGCAAAGGTCAGCGCGCCCGCCGCGAACGTGAGGAACGAGACCCGGAGGTTGTGGGTGTAGAGGTAGGAGCCGAATTCTGTCGCCTTGCTCAGGCTGTCGATGCGCTCCTTGCCGGACTCGATCTGCGCCACCCGATCCGACGGACGCCCGGCTACGAACTGGGGCGGCAGCAGCGCCTCCGCCTGCGCCGGGTTCACCATCACCGCCCCGAATCCCACCGCGGCGCCGAGCAGGAGCGCCGCCGCCGCGACTCGCACCCAGCGCTCCTCGCGCCGGAAGGTGGCGGGGACGTCGCGCAGGAAGAAGCCTTTCCAATCGAGGCGCGACGAGGCGCGGCCGCGGTAGAGGAAACGGTAGCCGCGCCCGACCAGTTGGTTCACGTTCTCGAGGAGCTGGGGGTTGGCGGTGAGCGCGCGCGCCTGGTTCAGGTCGGCGCAGGCGCTGCGGTAGAGGAGGACCAATTCTTGGAGACGCGCGCGGCCGAGCTGTGACTCGGGCGCGTCCTGCACCTCGTCGAGGAGAGCCCCGAGGCGCTTCCAGCGCGGCCCCCTCTCGGCGATGAAGCGCTCGAGGTCGGTCACAAGAGCTGCCTCCGCTTCACCTCCAGGTACGCGTTCACCGCCGCCGCCCCGCTGTCCTCCGGCACCGTCTCCGCGACCAGCGCGCCGAGCTGTCGCAGCTCGCGCAGCAGCCGCCCCCGATCTTGCACGAGCTCGCTAGCGACCAGCGTGCGGCAAAGCCCGAGGCGATCCACCGGCAAGGCTTCGGCCGTGGCGTCGAGCGGCGCATCCTTGAGCACCAAGACAAGCGGCAGGTGGCGCGGCACCACCATCCGGATCGCCGCAAGCAGGTCCCCGTGCTCGCCCCGCTCGGGCAGGACGGTCAGGATCAGGAGCAGCGTGCGCGACCGGAGTCGCCTGCGCAGGTGCGCCGAGAGGGCGCGGTAGTCGGTCGGCAGGAACTCCGGGGCGATGCCGGTGGCGAAGCGCGTCATCGCGGCGAGATGCGAGCCGCCGCGCCCCTGGGCGATCCCGTTCTCGACCGCGGAGCAGAAGGAGAGCAGCCCGGTGCGGTCCTCTGCGCGGTTGCAGACGTAAGCGGCCATCATCGCGGCGTTGACGGCGTGGTCGGCGCGGGTGAGCGCACCCACCCTGCCGGCCATCCGGTGTCCGCGATCGACGCACAGAAGCACGTCCTGCGAGCGCTCCACCCGGAACTGACGCACGACCAGCTTTCGCTGGCGGGCGGTGGCCTTCCAGGAGATCTGCCGGTAGTCGTCGCCGGCGACATAGTCGCGCAGCCGGTCGAACTCGCGTCCCTGGCCGATGCGCGGCGCCATGCGGGTGCCCAACCCGCGCAGGAAGAGCGCGTTGAGCCGGGCGTGGAGCCGCTGCACCGAGCGCAGGTTGGGGAGCACCCGGACCGTCTGCGGAGCGCCGGCCGGTACGATGCGCTCGATGAGGCCAAAGCGGGTCAGGGCAACGTGGGCAGGCTCGATCTGCGCCTCCCCCCGTCCCGCGCCCGTCACCACATGCGAGAGCCGCAGCGTCTCGCCGGCGGCGCACCCGCCGCTCGCGCTGCTCGAGCCGCCTCCCAGGACCTCGGGCCAAAGGGTGCGGAGCGCGATGTGCAGCGGCGCTCGGGAGTCGTGCGAGACGTCGACGCGCAGCTCGGCAGCCTCGCCCAAGGAGAGGGCCACCACCTCGTCGCGAAGGGCGCGGACCGTCACGCGCCGGAGCAGGGCCGCCTCCGCCGCCGCAAGCGCCACGACGGCCAGGGCGGCGCCCGCGCCGGCGTAGGCCAGCGGCCAGAACACGGCGCCCAGCGCCGCGAGCAGCGCAGCCGCGGCGAGCGCCGGTGGCAGCCGTTCTCCTGCCCTCATCGGGGGACCTCGGTACGCTCGAAGATGCGCTGCAGCACCGCCGCCAGGTCGAGGCCTTCCATCTCCGCCTCTGGCGAGAGCGTCACCCGATGCGCGAGCACCGCCGGCGCCAGCTCCTTCACGTCGTCCGGGGTGACGAAATCGCGCCCGCGCAGCGCGGCCATGGCGCGCGTCGCCGCCAGGAGCGCCAGGGAGCCGCGCGGTCCCGCGCCGAGTTGCACACCCTCGTCCCGGCGGGTCGCCGAGACCACGTCGCGCAAGTAGGCGAGCAGCTTCTCCTCGACGCGCACCCGCGCGGCTACGGTGCGGATGGCCCGCAACAGCCCCTGCCCGTCGAGCACCGGGGAGAGCTGCGCGAGCGCGTCCTCGTGGAGCGTCCGGCCCTCGCCGTACGCGCGCAGCATCGACAGCTCGTCCTCGCCGGCGGGGTAGTCGACCTCGATCTTGAGGAGGAAGCGATCCTTCTGCGCTTCCGGAAGCGGGTAGGTGCCCTCGTACTCGACCGGATTCTGGGTGGCGAGCACGAAGAAGACCGGAGAGATCCCGCGGCGCACGCCGTCGATGGTGGCAGCCCGTTCCTGCATGGCCTCGAGCAGCGCCGACTGGGTGCGCGGGGTGGTGCGATTCACCTCGTCGGCGAGCAGGACGTCGGTGAACACCGGCCCCGGCTGGAAGACGAACTCGTGCGTCTTGGGGTCGAAGACGTTGGTGCCGAGCAGGTCGACCGGCATCAGATCGGGCGTGAACTGGATGCGCCGGAACCGGCAGCCGAGGAGCCGCGAGAGCGCCAGCGCGAGCAGCGTCTTGCCGGTGCCGGGAGCTCCTTCGATGAGCCCGTGCCCACCCGCGAGCAGGCAGGTGAGCGCGCGCTCTTTCATCTGCACCTGCCCGAGGATGACGGAGTCGAGCTGCTCGCGAAGCGAGGAAAACGCCCGGTGCACCTCGGCGAGGGGGAGCTCAGCTTCTGCCACGGCGGTGCTCATCGCGGAACCTTTCGCAAGCGGACACGAGGCGTTCGAGCTTCGCGCGGAATTCCCGGTCGGAGACGCGGTCCTGGGGCGGGTCAGGCGCGTATTCGCGCAAGACCGCCTCGGCGCGCTTCTCGCCCACCCCGAGGCGCAGCGCGATCTCGTGCAACAGGCGGGTGCGGTAGAGCTGCAGCGCTTCGGCGGGCGAAAGGGCGCGCAAGTAGAGCGTGGCCATCGAATCCACCAGCTCGACGGATTCCGCTCTCGGGTCGCGCCATGGATCGGCCGGCGGGCCCACCGTGACCGCGTGCCGCCAGAAAGCCGCGCACAGCGCCAGCGCGCCGACGAGCAGCGCCGGGCCCAGCCCCCAGTTTCGCAAGAGAACCAGGACGCCGGCTTCGTCGCGCACGCCGTGGACGTGCTCGTCGAACACGACCGTCCGTCCGCCGCCGGCCAGCGCGAGAAGCAGCGCGAGGTGGTCGGCAGCGCCGAGATTGCGGTTGAAGAGCAGCTCCGGCTCGGCCAGCAGCCAGACGTCACCGGAGCCGAGGAGGCGCCGGACCAGGGAGGGCGCCTCGCCGCGCTCGAACACCGGCTGCGCGTCGAGCAGGGCGGCGGCGGGCAGGACGCGCGGATCTGCGGTCTCCAGCGCGCCGACCCCGGGAAGCAGCGGCGATACCTTGCGCGCGCGGCCCTCGGCGCGATCGCCACGGATCGCGAGGACCAGGCGCCCACCCGCGCGCACGAAGGCATCTTCGGGTGCAGTCAGGGCTCCTTCGGGCGCCTCGTGGCGCGGCCTTGCCGGGGTCTCGGGGGCGCCGCCCTCCGCCGGTGCTGCTTCCATGGATGGCGGTGGGCGATCGCGCGCGCCGGCCGGATCGATGCGCAGGAGCACCGCCCGTGGCGGCAGCGACGCCTGCGCCAGCGGTCGCGCGGACGTGCTCACGCGCGCGCCGCTCGCCTGCAGGTAGGCGCGCGCGAGGGAAGTCCCGTCCGACCCGGTGCCCAGCGAGGAGCCCGGTCCGTAGGCCCAGCGTCGCAAAGCCGGGTCACGCCCGAGCCAGGCCACCGAGATGGCCACGAACAACGTGAACACCGCGAGCGGCGCCCACTTCATGCGCGGCTGCCCAGGGCCCGCAGGATCTCGGCCGTCCCGCCGGCGAAGGCGTCGAGCGCCTCGGAGGTGCTCTCGCCGCGCCCGTACCACTCGAGGTCGAATCTGCGCGTCAGGTCCTCGAAGCGCGGACGCCACCACAACGACGGCGCGAGCGCGTGCGCATACTCCCAATTGGTCCGCCCGCGCCGGTAGTGCAGGACGCCCGCGCCGTAGCAGCGCACGAGCAGTGCGTGGTACCAAGCGCGGATCGCCTCGCGGGCCAGGCCCTGGGCAGCGAGCTCGCGGGCGCGCTGCTCCCACCCCGTTGCAGTCCGCGAGAGTGGGTCGTCGTCGGCGGAGCGATCGCGGCGCGCGGCGGCCGGCGCGGGCGCAGGTAGCGTCCGCCGCGAAGAAAGCAGGGCCAGGGCCAGCACGCCCGCGAGAATGGCGCCGGCGCTCACCAGCACCAGCACGGTCAGCCGGTCACTCGCGGCGGGACTGTGAAGGGCGCGATCGGGGAAGAGCTTCCCTATCCAGTGCCATGCGCGGGAGAGGCAGTCGCCGATCCAGCGCGCCGCCACCCGTAGCCATTCCAACAATTGTGCGAGGAGCGAAGGGGCGGGCGAGGCGAGCGCCTCGATCCTACCGCCCGCCCTGGGGCCGTGCGGCTCCTGAGCGCGCCGCAACTCATCTAGCAACGCGTGGTCCGGCCGGGCCGCGGCAACCGATGTGGTGGAGAGTGATTCGATCAGCTTCCGCAGACGGGCCCGATGCGGCTCGCCGCGTGCAATCGGCGCGAGCGTCCATGCGTCTGGCGCCAGATCGCCGACGTCCGACCGCACCTCTGCGCGAAGAAGCGTCCGCGCTTCGGCCGCGGCGCGTGCTTTCTCCCCGCGCGCGAGGAGCGCGTCGATTCGCTCCAGATGGGCGCGATAACCCGCGAGATCGAGCGGCGCGGCGAGGAGGAGGACGAGCAGGGTGGCCGTCACGCGCGCGACCTGAGCTCGGCGAACCAGCGCCGCAGGTCGTCTCCGCTGCTGCGCGCTCGCAGCAGCTCGACGTGCACGGTGAGCGCGGCCAACCAGAACGGCTCGAGCACCAGGGCCGCGCCGGTCACGATCAGGACGCGGTAGAGCGGATTGCGCCAACCGAGCACGGAATTCCAGCTCGCCGCGTCGAGCCCCGCCACACCGCTCGCCAGCCACAGTCCGAGGCGGAAGAAGAGATGCAGGTTGACGGTGGCGAACGCCAGCGCGACCGCGAAGGCGACGAGGAGGCGCACCAGCCGCATCGCCGGGCCGACGCTCCGACCCAGCTCGCGCAGCGCGTCCAGGGGATTCGGTCCCGCGCGCCCCGAAGCGGCCGCCGCCAGCCCTGCCGCGACCAGCAGCGCCACGGGCGCCACGAGCGTCAAGAGCAACGTCCAGAAGAGGGCCTCCACGAACAGCGCCACGACCAGATACCCTGCCAGCTCGCGCGCAGGAACGCGCAACAGCGACGGCGGCGGCGGCCTGTCCGACTCGAGCGTGTGCCTGCACGCGCGAACGAACGCCTGGCGCCCCCAGAGCGAGACGAGCCAGGCGAGCAGCGTGGAGTAGGCGAGCCGGCGCAGGAAATCGGCGTATTGGGTGGCCTCGGGGCCCAGCTCGACGAGGCGCGCGAAGAGGAGCGCGAACAAGAACCGCGAAGGCAGCGCCGTGATCCACAGCAGTCCGGTCCAGGCGGCGAGGCGGCCGACCGCATCCGCGCCGTCGTCGATGAGACGCAAAGCACCTTCGCGGCCGCTCACCACATCCTCGCGAACAGCGCTGCCGACCATGCCATCGTCCGGCCCGCGAGCGCGAAGAGAATCGCGCACATCACGGCCCAACC
>Ga0137416_10001840_pt1 | contig 11053 bp, 13 predicted proteins | sample CZODoug3_1_1_16f_FD_108282 | JGI IMG/M metagenome (GOLD analysis project Ga0137416, IMG submission 108282) | Vadose zone soil fungal communities from Angelo Coast Range Reserve, California, USA - CZODoug3_1_1_16fungal (Illumina Assembly) | ecosystem: Environmental > Terrestrial > Soil > Vadose...
ATTGCCCAAATCTCTCCTTCGAGCACCATGGCGTAGTCCAGTGTCGCTGTCCGGTGCATATGCTTGGCAGGAGAGGGCGGGCATTCGATAAGCCGGAAGATCGCCCCAGTCTCGGGTGGTTCGACCATCGCGGAGCCGTCGAAGTAGTCTGTTGCATTGTCCACCGGAACCTTCGCCGACTGCCAGAGGTTGGTGATCGTGACGCCCCTGGTGACTGTTGGCGAGCTGTAGTCGTCTTGAAGGAAAACAGAATTGCCTGCCGTGTTGTGGCCGGTAACTATGCGGCGGATCGGTTTCACTTCTCGTCACCAACTCGTCGCCAGACAAGGTAGCCCGCCTGCTCTTCTCCGCCCTGGATCAGGCGACCGCCTCCGGCGGGCAGCATGATTCCTTCCGTCACGGTCAACTCCAGACACTATGTCGATACTCTCCGGGTTACTTACATGTAGTGTTAGATTCGGAACGTGGTGGGAAGCACAAACCTTCTCTTGACCCAATCAGGCGCGACACAATCAGTCCAACACCAACTTGCTGTGAGCTGACAGCCGTCCCATGTTGGACACTCGTCTACCAATCGGATTGGCCGCTCAGCCGCGCAAGCGGCCGCGCTCGTCGTGGACCCGGCTCGAAGCCGAACTACCCAACCAGATGTGGCAAACCGACTTCATCCATAACACCCTGGCCAACGGCGAACACGTGGAGATCCTCAACTTCCTCGACGACCACTCCCGCTACCTGTTGGCCTGCGTCGCCTTCCCCGAGCCAGCGGCCCAGCGGTACTCGCCGTATTCCGCGACACCATCGCCCGCCACGGCGTCCCGGCCAGCGGCAAGAACAGGACCCGTGATACCGAACTCTGACGACTCACCACTGGACTAGTGCAGCCATACCCGACCCCGGAGGTGCCTGAACGAGGTCGACCCCGCCAAGGTCTGCGCGTCGGCGTCGCGGATCATGCGCGCCGGTGACGGCCCGGCGGTGTGCACAAAGTTACGGCACGCCCGGTCAGCGCCCATCTGCTAGGCGCCGGACCGTCCCAGCTAGCGATTCCGCAGAGCGACGTCGAACCATGCCCGTCGGCAGCCCGTCGGCCAAAGCCACCCCTAGCTTTGAGATCAGAAACCAGGCGACCGTACGTCCCCTCCGCGAGAAGCGAGACGCGCCTCAGATCAGAAAGGCGCGATTTCGCGGCGACTCAACGACTCCGACCCAGTTGACGTCGACGGTATAGCTACTTGGAACCAACCCCCCACGTCGACCCGGCCCGCTGATAGTGCGGCCTGCATCGCGCCTCTGTTGTTCGCGTGGATCGTGCCGACGAGCACTGACTCGCTCTCAGGCAACGATCGCGCAAGGAGGGTAGTGAGGTGCGGTCCGTATCCTCGACCTCGGTGCTCCGGTGCGAGTATCAGTTCCTGCACTACGTAGCCGGGAAGTCCGAGCGAATCTGAGTTGCAGATGGCGCTGACGTAACCTGCCCACCGACCATCGATCAGCACTTCGAAGAGCATACCCGATTCGGCGCTTTCACGTAGATCTTCTTCACTTTGCAATGACGCTTGCCCGGCGTGTTCGGGGTGCAGATTGCGCATCGCGTCGTATGCATGACGGGCGTGGTCGTAGTTCGCCACCGATGAGGCCGGCCGCAGAGCTAGAGCGGAGGGGACAGTTATCGAGCCTTGGGATAGAGCTTCAATCTTCGCCGCCACAAACCTTTTGTCAGGGGCGCATTCTGCGAAATATCCGGGAGACTCCGCCGACCACAGTCGTAGATACCGCGGCCGAAGGCGGGCGAAGGATTCCTGCGCGACACTGGCCAATACTGACAAATCAGCGTGGGTCACGGCGCGACTCAACGGAGTGGAGTCAACGAACGGTTTTTCGGCATCTTCGCCCTCGAATCGTATGCTCATCATCGCGCAGAGGTCATCACTTACCTCCACCCAACGGTTGAGCAGAGCTTCCGACGGAAGATGAGGAGCAAACCTCGTCGCCCGGCGAGCCGCGATGTCAGTGTCTACCGCAAGCAATACGTCGAGTTCGTGATTCTCAGCCAGGCGTCGCAGCCGCTCAACGTCGGGAACCCACGTTCGAGTGATCGGATGCTGAATCGCGAGCGTGTAGACAGCCAACTCCTGGGCATTGGGCAACTGGGCCATGATCGAACCCTACACCGTGATCCGCAGACCATCTGACACACCTGTTGCCCCCGGAGGGCATCCGTCCGTTCAGGCAGAGTCCGTCAATCGGGCGGGTGAACGCGGCCAGGATTTGATCCCAGACGAGCTCCATTCGGTATGGTCGTTGACGTTCCGCGCAAGAGACTAATAATCTCGGTACGAGGAGTACCAATGCTGCCACGGACAGGGGTGGCCGTCGGGTTGGCGGTCGCTGAGGAAATCAAAAATCACAAGGGCGTGCTAGGACCCCGTAATTTTTCCCTAAAGCGCGACGCAACTGAGGACCTGAGCATCGTCCTCAGTGAATTATGGCGAGACCTGGCCAGACCGGGCCCACTCTGGTCCACGATCCGCCTGGTACACGAGGGGCGGGATTTGCACCCGTCGAACTTCATGGCGGGAGCACTGTCGGACGGTCTGGTCGCGCATTCCTATTTGAAGCCTGTAGCGACGGCAGACTTCTTGACGAAGGGCGCCACGCTCATCTACAACCACCTACACGAAGCTTCCCAGTGCATACAGAGAATACATGAGGTTCTTGAGTATGAATTGCCAGCCAGAGTCTGGATTCAAGCGTACTTGACTACCGCGGGCGAGTCGGCCTTTGGGCGACACAACGACGATCACAACTTCGTAGTACTGCAGCTACTGGGTTCCAAGAATTGGGTTCTCTACGAAGACGAGGCCGCCGCTGGGAGAGAGCGGTTACTGACCACAGGTGAGGGAGCATTTCTTCGATCGGGGACGTGGCACGCCGTCTCCGGTGTCGGCGAACTCTCCTTGCATCTCACGATTGCGTTCGATTGGCTGTCTGCCAGCCCCGAGCAACCCGGCTCGGCGCTGAACGAGCAGGAGCTCGCAACGCATCACCGGGGCTGGCGAGCCGGAACGATGCTACCGGTCGCGCTCGACTCCGCCACGCTGACGCCTACAACGCTCGTCCGGACCGCTGGTCGCACCCGCCCGATCGTGACATTCGACAACAACTCGGCAATTGTCCAGTGTTGCGCGGGTCGTTTTCGATTCGACGGCCGACTGAGCTCCGTTCTAGACAAATTGTGCGACGGACGTGAGACCTCCACAGAAGAACTAAGCTCGACCTGCGGCGTGAGCCGAGACGACCTGAGAGCTTTCATCGAGTTCAGTGTAAGAAATGGCATCCTCCTCTGCGGTTGACCCAGAAGTGCACCCCGAGACCACACGAAGGTGTGAGCGAGATCCAGTTGACGAAATGTTCGAAATCTCATTACAGTAAGTAACTGCTCAGTCCGTCTACTCAAAAGAAAGAAGAGGGACCCAGCATGCCTGAATCACTCAGCCAGGAACTAACCGGCAAGGAATCCGAAGGCACTCTTATTATGGAGTGCCTTGAGGGCGTGGCGCTTGAGACCATTGAGGATCCAGGAGGAAGCCCCCGGCAGGACGTCGGCCACTAAGCCCGCATCGGATCCCACTGCTATGACAACATCGCACAACTGTTGTAGCAGTGGGATCTCAATTTTCGTGCTCGACGGCGTCCCTTGCATTGAACCTACGGAGTGCCGAAATGATAGCGGGCGTAGACAAAAACTGGCTTCGGTTCGCGGCTGAGAATCAGCCAGAATTCAAGGAATTGGTCTACGTGAAGTCCGCTTTGACCAATCCTTTTGAAGTGTCGGAACTTTTGGACGACGCCATTAGAACTGGCGCCAACAAGGATCCCGATTCGCTTCGGATCAGAGCGTTCTCTGGGCACGCATTCGACTACAGTGTTACGTCAGCACTGAGCTTCTCCGAGATGGGGGCGTCCGAATCTGCCTGCGAATGGTTGGAACGCGTCGCAGAAGATCCGGCGGTATGCGTTGCGATCAATGGCGTGTCAGCGTGGAGTCTACCCTTATCACGATGGGCCCAGAAGATCATTGATATCCTCATCCCCGATATCTATGCTTCACAGCACGCGAACGCCGACGTGTACACGTTCGTTGGAAATACTGGATGGACGCCGTTTGGTATTCACCGGGATTCCGAGCCGTCTCTAATCTTCCACCTGGGCCCCTCCAACAAGGACGTTTGGGTCTGGCCCGAGGGCTGCCTCGACGACAGCCAGGGGTTCTGGCGAAACCCTTCGTTTGGCAGCCCGCTGGGGTTCGATGTGGAAAAACATCTGTCACGCGCGTGGCATAGAACCCTTCGACCGGGAGATTTTGTTTGTGTTCCCCCGGGCGCCTATCATGTGTTCAGAAACCTCGGGCCAGCTGCATTCATCGGAATCGCGCTTTACCCTCTCAAAGGCGACAAGTTTATCCGCGAGACGCTCAATCGGGCTGTATTCGGACCGGCAGGAGTCGATGGGGAACTGATATCACTGAAGCAGACGTTCGAGAACGCACTCGGACGATTCGACACGATGGCGGAACTTCGTAGGGACTCTCATGTCGAGATGGACCGGTCGTTGATGATGAGGAGAACAGCGGGGTACCAAGACAAGCCTAATCTGGCCGCCATCGCCCGGCGGACACTCGATGATTCATGCCGGCTGCGGTGGGAATTTGAGGGAGTGGTGGCGGCCTCGCACATCGCTGGCACCACGGAATTGATTATTAGGGGTCAGTCTATCAAGTTCGCCAGACCCCTTGACTTCGAGTCTCTGTGTCAGATGTCCACGATTCAGAGCGATTTCGGTCTTGTGGATCTTACCGAGCTCATGCCGGAGGAGCTCCCCACACGGGACCGAAGCATAGTGGCGCAGCGGCTCTACGATTACGGCGCCATCAGCACGACATGATCGATGTACACGACGTCGCCTACGCATTGGTCGGCGCGCTGGGGCTCCCCACAGCGGCCCAGCTTGAGACCACTGCCTTGACCAGCCTCGACGACTGCGGTTCGGCGACAGCGCTCGCCGACATCTGCGCAGGTTCCTGGAGCGCGTTAGAACGACCTGGCGCGCTCGCTACGAACGTTCGGTTGATCGAGCGCAACCGCGAGGTGGACCCCAGCAAGTGGCGACGGAGCAGAGTGGGCGACGGCGAGATCGTACATACAGAGCTGAAGTACGACTTCATCCATCGAGTCGTCTCAGCGGGCGCCTCGCTCGTAGTCGGCCATATTGATGAGCACAACTACGCGCTGCGGCGCCTGTGCGAGAGCCTCGAGTATATTTTGATGACGCGGGTATGGGCAAATTGCTACATCGCAAGCGGAACTGGCTCTGCCTTCGGGTCCCACAGCGACAACCACGACGCCATTATCCTGCAACTCGCTGGCCGGAAACGCTGGACAGTGCATCGACGCGAGGACACCGCTACCGTCTCTGGGGCGATGTCCAAACTATCTGTGCTCATGACACCCGGTTGTTGCCTAGCAATCCCCGCCGGAACAGATCACGAGGTAGAGGCAATCGGTGAGTTCTCAATGCATCTGACCTTCGGTTTCGTTCCTGTCGCTGGGCTTGCGGATGAACTCGCGCATGCGTCCGTCCTGCTCGGCGTCAACGCGCCGAGCCCGGAGTCCGTTGATATCCGAGATTATCTCGCTCACCTGCCCGACCGCCGCAGCGGTTCATCCTTCCCCTGCGCGGTCAGCGGTTCGGTTGGCCCCGATGCTCGCATAAGGTGGGCTAGTAGGTTACCGCCGACCATCACCTCCGTCGGAGAGCAGATATTGGTGGTCACTCGGGGACGAAAGTTCCGATTTGCCAGCAGGACGGGGCCGGTACTCCGCGCCCTCGCGGAAGGCAGGGAATTCTCCTGGGGTGCCCTGCTCGAACGGAGCACCCTGGCCGCTGAGGAGCTGCGTGCATTCGTAAAGTTTTGCGTCGCGAACGACATAGCAATCTGTCAGGGGTAATATGAAAGCGACATCACAAGAAACGCGATGGTCACTCTTCAGAATTAGACCATTCCGTCTAATATTCATCGGAAGCTCGGTCTCCAAGGTGGGCGATGGTCTAATACCGGTCGCCTTCTCCTTGACTGCATATCATATCTCAGGAAGCGCCTCGGGAATTACCGCCGTACTGATAAGCCTATGGCTGAGTAGGTTTCTAACCGTTCCAATAGGCGGGCGCGTTGCCGACGCGCTTGATCGCTTGACAGTGGCAATATTTGGAGACGCTCTCCGAATTATCGCACAAGGCGGTCTGGCCCTGACCATAGCGTTCCTGCCCGGGCTGAACATATGGCACCTCTGCGCATCTGCGAGCCTATACGGGATCGGCACGGGTTTCTACATACCGGCTCAGATTGGCCTCGTACCGTCTCTCGTGCCACATGCAAGGCTCCGCGATGCCAACTCAATGCTTTCTATAGCTACTGATGTTACGTTGCTGGCGGGTCCCGCCCTCTCGGGTCTAGCGATGGCGAAACTTGGGTTTCAGTGGATCCTGGTTATCGACTGCATTAGCTTCGTGGTCAACGGTGTGTGCCTCGGCTTGCTCATGCTCACGCGCCGTACCTGGCGTAGAGCACCCGACCCTACTCAGCAAATCGCACACAATATCGCGAGCGAGGTACCCGCGAGTTTCTTAGCCAGCCTGCGCCTGCTCCGGTCTTTTCCCTGGTTCAGTCAAGGGCTTATGTTCTGGTTTGTGCTCTCTTTCGGTATCGGCGTCGTCGCCGTGGCCGGCCCGGTGATTTCCGTTCGATCACTGGGCGGGGTACTTGGCTGGGCTCTCTTGTCAACATGCCTGGCCGTCGGATCTCTTCTGGGATCGCTAGTTGTTGCATCGGCTCGACGGTCGATACCCTGGCGAATTGCGGTAATTGTTGCGGCAATTGCGTTCAGCGCGCAACTACTGGCCTTACTGCTCGGCGGAACACTGATCCTGCCTGTGATTGGGATCGCATTTGTCGCCGGCTCCGGAGCGGTAGCGATTGGCGGGATTATATGGACCACCGAGTATCAACATGCAATTCCTGAAAGCGTGCTTTCTCGGTTGGGCTCGGTCGAGAGTTTCGTCAACTCAGTCGGCATTCCTGTCGGAATGGTCGCGGCTAGCACATTTGCGGGTCATCTAGAGATCTTTCTATCGACGATTATCGCGGCAGTGTTGTCGGTAGGTCTGCTCGCCGGCTGGAGACCGGTACCGACAGTGCCCCAGACGGCGTGACCAGTGAAGGGTGCTGACACGGTGGCACAAGTGAACCGGTTTCGCGAATCGAGATATCTCGTGATCGATAATCTGCTCAGCGGAGAAGATTTCCACGCGGCGGGCCTTGAATTCGACTGCGTAGATTTGCGTCCCGGATTGAGCGATATTGAACCAATCTATGACGGGATGAGTTACCGCGGCAAAAGCTCGACAATAGACTGCGCGGACAGAATGACGTCACCGCTCAAACTGGCAATTAGGGATCAGTTAGTCGCGTCGTTCGGCGCTGACGAAGCTTGCCCGAACAACGAAATCCGGTTCAGCGTGAATTCCTGGGGCTATCCGTCCGGTTCTCGTTTGAGCTGGCACAACGACGGGGGCACAGGGCGCCTTGGCGCTTTCGTGTTCTTTGTCCACGAGAAATGGAGCGCGGGATGGGGCGGCGAACTCGCAGTGCTAGACATTGAAGCACGCTCGCCTGGCACCGCGGACCCGTTCTCCGCAGCCACGACCGGACTCAGCCCAGTTATGCTTTGGCCCCGTCCGAATCGTCTAGTCCTGCTCAAATCCTATACCCCTCATTCAATCTTGCGTGTGGACACCACGGCGGGCGATCGGTTGCGCAAGACGTTCTCGGGATTTGTATCGAATGAATGACGGATGTCGCACCACGGCCTGCCGCAGTCTCACCGCGGATGTCCTTATCCATCGATAGTTTTATCGCTGCGCTCCCCTGTCCGATCTTGAGTATCCCCAACACATCTTAAAAGCCGCAAGCATCACCCAACCTCACTACCGCAATCTTCCCTCTCGCGAGATCCCGATCCATCAGTGCGCACATCAGCGCCAACGAAGACTCGCCCTGGCCGGCCGGCACAGTGCGAACCGCCGTCTCCACAGCCGCTACAGATACCAAGCGATCGAGTGAATATGCCAGACCTTTGAGAGTCAATTCTTGAGAGAGACCTGGTCACGGGCCAAGCTGTGAGAGTACGAGATGATCGGAGGAGCTACGAGCATCCCGCGCGCAGCGACAATCGTTAGAGTGCTGCTCATCGTGCCAAGTATCGTGGTGATGAGCTGCTTCCAGCCTGCGGTTAGCGGGAATTCTTCGGGCGCTGCACGGCTCGTACGCTGGACCACCAATCGGCAAGAGCCACCACGAACAGCGGCACCCGTCGAGTCGCGCCGGACGCCCCCCTTGCTACTCAATTCCAACTTGTAGAGACCCGTTCCGAAGAACGTGGTGAAGTAGCCACGCCGCAGCGTGCGGCGGCTCGTGGAGCTCGGCGATCCAGTACCGGTGGAAGCCGAGCCGCTCGGCGTGCTGGGCCAGCTCGACGATGTGTCGCAAGGCTGCGCAGCGCTGGAACCACTGGTCACCGACACTAGGTCAAGAACCGACAGCGGCACCTCGTCCAGCGACGTCGCGGCTCCGCCTCAACCGCCTGGTTGATCTTCGAGAAAGCGTAGCCAGCAAACCTACGTTCAAGCACGGCGGCCACGCCGGTTCTGTTATGTCTTACGCACGATTCCGGTGAGACCGGCTATGGTCAGCGTGCCCAGAACCCAGCCGAGCAGCTGCAATACCCAGGTACTCGAGGTGAGCGCTACGCCGGTGGCGCTGCCGCTGATTGCGCACTTGGTTGCCAGGCGGGGCAACAGCGGCGCGCCGAGATCGAGCCCTCGCGCAACTTCCTCGATCCGCGAACACGGAATGCTTGACGGGTTGCCGCCGAGCATCAGCCCGGTCGCCGGCGACGGCGCCTCGACGAGGGCGCCGTGCGGACCCAACGCAAGGGCGATCGCTACGGATGCGCCGATGACCAGCCCTAGCAGTACCAAATGCCCGGTCGATAGCCGTAGCCGAGCAGTGTCCCCGTGATCCCTGCCCGCTTCCGATCGGCCCAGCTCAAATTGCCCCGGACAACCTGATCTCGACGTTGCTCTATCAAGATCGCTCGGACGTCGTTCGTGTCCGGCTGCACGGTAGGCGGCCGCGAGCTACTGGTAGGGCTGCGCCGCGTAGACCGGTGTCCTCGTGGCTAGCAGGCTCAGCCAGGCGTGGTTTCGGGACACCCAAGGCATTGCGCCGCCATTTCCGGCGCCCGGTGCATACACCACCCCCGGCCGACCTACCGGCAGGTCTTCGCCGATCGGGGTGCAGCATTCTCGGGGACGCGGAAGCTGCGCCGGTAGGCGTCAGGCGCAAGCCCCAACGTGCGCTGGAAGTGGCGTCGCAGGCTGGTCGCTGTGCCGATGCCGGTGCGGTCGGCGATCTGCTCGACGCTGGCGTCGGAGGTCTCGAGTAGTTCCTGGGCGCGGTGGATGCGTTGGGTGAGTAGCCATTGCAGTGGGGTGGTGCCGGTGGCGGCGGCGAAGTGGCGGGTCAGGGTGCGGGTGCTCAGGTTCATCCGTCGGGCGAGGTCGGCGACGGTGAGCGGTTGGTCCAGGTGATCCAGCGCCCAGGCGAGCAGCGGGCCGAGGCCGTCGTCGTGGTCGGGCACGGGCGCGGGGATGAATTGCGCCTGACCGCCCGGCCGGTGCGGTGCGGTGACCAGTCGCCGCGCGAGGTCGCCGGCGGCCTGGGCGCCGTAGTCGGTGCGGACGATGTGAAGGCACAGATCGATGCCGGCCGCGGTGCCGGCCGAGGACAGCACGTCGCCGTCGTCGATGTAGAGCACGTCCGGTTCCACGGTGATCATCGGATAACGGCGGGCCAATCGCTGCGCGTGCATCCAGTGGGTCGCTACCCGCCGACCGTCGAGCAGACCCGCGGCGGCCAGCACGAACGCGCCGGTGCAGATGGACGCGATTCGCGCGCCCGCGTCGTGCGCGGCGCGCACCGCGTCGACCAGGTCCGCGGGCGGGTCGACGTCGAGCGAGTGACGCGCCGGGACGATGACGGTGTCGGCGTTAACCAGCTCGTCGAGACCATGGGCGGTGTCGGTACGGAACCACGACCCGAAGGGCACGTCACCGGGCGCGCACACCGTGAACTCGTACCACGGCTCGATCCAGTCTGGACGGGCGAGCCCGAAGACCTCGCACGGGATGGCGACCTCGAACACAGGCACGTCTGGGGTGATGGCGAGGGCAACTGACGGCACGTCCGTAATTGTACGCATGGTGTCGTTCAGGACACTGGTGTGCCCAGCTTTCGCGCGGCATCGTCGACGTCATGACCCAATCCCACGAGACATCACCGGCCCTGCCGGGGCTGCCCGGCGCGATGGGCATGACGCTGCACGACGTGAGCGCGGAGTGCGCCGAGGTCATCCTCGACGTGCGGGCGGAGCATCTCGCGGCGACCGGCTTCCTGCACGCCGGCTGCCTGGTAACCCTCGCCGACACCGCCTGCGGCTACGGCACCCTCGCCACCCTGCCGCCCGGCGGGCGCTTCACGACCGTCTCGCTCGCTAGCAACCATCTCGCCACGGCACGGGTCGGGCAGCGGTTGCGCGCGGTCGCCACCCCACTGCACGTCGGGCGCAGCACGCAGGTCTGGGACGCGACGGTGACCACGGACGGCACCGACGCCGGCGCCACGGTGCTGGCGGTGTTCCGCTGCACCCAAATCGTGCTGGATCCGCCGACCGTCCAGGAGTCACGATGAGCCTCGCCCGTCCCAGCGCAGAGGACGTCGCCGTGATAGCCGAGCGGCTCGGCTATCACCGAGTCGTGCGCCGCGCCGCGGAGTTCGCTGAGGTCATCGGCAGAACCCTCGATGCCTACGACGCCGTGGACGAAGCCCAGGACGACGCGCCGGACCGCGCCCCGGTCCCGTACCGGCGGCCGC
>Ga0137416_10001842_pt1 | contig 11049 bp, 7 predicted proteins | sample CZODoug3_1_1_16f_FD_108282 | JGI IMG/M metagenome (GOLD analysis project Ga0137416, IMG submission 108282) | Vadose zone soil fungal communities from Angelo Coast Range Reserve, California, USA - CZODoug3_1_1_16fungal (Illumina Assembly) | ecosystem: Environmental > Terrestrial > Soil > Vadose...
CGGTAGGAAGCGTTATCCGATGTTTCGCGAGGGTGCGGCGGTAGCCCTCCATTCGCCCCTTGGCGATGCCAATGTCGGGACCGCGCAGATGTGCGATTCGATGGCAGCCCCGATCGATCAGGTGAGCCGTGGCCAACTGGCCGATCGCCTGGTTGTCCACGCCCACGAAACTGGCCTGCACCCCGGCAATGGGGCGGTCAATCAGGACGAACGGAGTGTTCCGCCGTTGGATGTGTTCGAAAGCGCCAGCTCCGGACTGCGCTGACGCCAAAATCAACCCGTCCACCTGTCGAGCCAGTAGTGACACGGCTTCGCTTTTTTCCAGCTGGGGATTTTCTTCAAAATACGAAATGATGACGTGATAGCCATGCGGCCGCACCGTCTCAGCAATGGCCTTGGCGATCTCTGCGAAAAAGGGGTGGGTAAAATCCGGCAGCAGCAATCCGATGGTGAAGGTGCGCCGGGTCACCAGGCTACGAGCGATCCAGTTGGCCTGATAGTTCAACTTTTTCGCCCGCCGCAATACTCGGTTGCGGGTGGCGACGCTGATCTTGCCCTGGTTGCGCAGAACCTTGGACACCGTGACCACGGAAACGTTCAATCCCCGGGCGATGTCCTGCATGGTTACGGCCATGGTCGGGAAGGATATCACTTACCCAATATTGCCGGAAACAAGATTGGCGGAAACGAAGATCGCAGATGAAGAAACCAACGCCGGGCGCAGCTAGATTTGACGGACTCCCAGCAGACTCTCCGGAGACGATCGCCCATTTGTGTTCTTTGCGGGTAAAAGTTTGAGTGCAAAACAGGAGCGGGACGGTCTCTAATATCTAGGCGACGACCATGGGCCGCGATCCCCTGAACGCGTAATAAGCAATGTAGAGATAACAGATCGCCGGCAATATGAACGCGTGATGAATGCCGATGCGATCGGCCAGAGCGCCTTGCAGCAAGGGAATGACGGCGCCCCCAACAATCGCCATTACCAGCAGACCAGAGCCGTCTCCCGTCAACGGGCCCAGCTTGGCAATCCCCAGCGTAAAGATGCTGGGAAACATCACGGAATTGAAAAAACCCACCAGGATGATGGTCCACATCGCCACATGACCGAATGTCAGCATCGAACTGGCCACCAGAGCGCAGGCGACCAGGGCCGCGGTTCCCAGCACCACGTCGGTGCGCGCCTTCTGAAGAATCGCCGAACCGATAAACCGTCCCACCATCGCCCCGCCCCAGTAGTATGAAACATAACCGGCGGCCACCACTTCCGAGACGTTCCCAATATTCGTCTGGGTGAAATAGTTGATCAGGAAACTGCCGATTGAAACTTCGGCTCCTACATATACGAAGATTCCAATCGCAGCCAGCACCAGGTGGCGGTATTTCCAAACGCTTTCCCTCGAACCTGCGGCTCCGTGCCGTTCCGCTTCCGGCATCGCGGGCAGATTGAACAATGCGATGACTACTCCCAAGCCGATGAGAGTCAGCCCCATAATCAAATACGGCAACTTGACCGACGATGCCTCATGAATGCGGTAGGCCTGCAGCGCGTCGACGGACATTTGCCGCACCGTATCCATATTCTGGTGGGTGGCATTCAGAATGAGCATGCCGCCAAGGTAGGGCCCAATCGTGGTGCCAAGGGAATTGAACGCCTGCGCCAGATTCAGGCGGCTGGACGCGGTCTCCGGAGGCCCCAGCACGGCCACGTAGGGATTGGCTGCCACCTGCAACGCGGTGATGCCCGCGGCCAAAACCATCAGCGCCCCGAGAAACAGCGGATAAGAGGGAATGCTCGCGGCTGGAATGAACAACAGTGCTCCCAGACCCATGGTGCACAGGCCGACTACCATCGTCTTCCTGTACCCAATCCAATCAATCACCCTGGCGGCAGGAGTCGAAAAGAAGAAATACGCCGAAAAAAATGAGAACTGAATCAGCAAGGCCTTGGTGTAGTTCAGGTCAAAAATGGACTTAAGGTGTGGCACCAGGACGTCGTTCAGGACGGTGAGGAAGCCCCACATGAAAAACAATGTGGTCACCACCGCCAACGCGACTTTGTTGCTGGAAGCCGGCGAACTCACCGTAGCGGTACGGGTTTGTGCGTTTGTAATTGCCATGGGCTTGAGTTCTCGCTTGCTGGTAGACATCCTCCAGTGAGGACCTTAAGTATCGGCGAGCATCATACCATCGCCAGAGGGAGTCGGCGGTTCGAGGTTATCGATTACCTACAAGAGGAATGTTCACTTGGGAGCTATCTTTGAAATCGTAGCCAGTTTCCGCCACCTTCAATTGAGTGATCACGAAGTGGCCGCGCAAAGGGTCGCTCTGAAGCCTGGCCGTCTCGTTGTCAACGCCCCGGATTTTCTGCAGGTCTCAACAGGATCCGCTGCGAGAACCCCTAAAGGAAATCCTGTACGGATTGAGGTCGTTCTCCAGCCATGGATGTGTTAGTCTCAGCGATTTTTGGCCTGCGGTAAGCGGAGGGGGCCATGCGGCGAAGCCCTAATACTGCATCTAAGTATGTGAGTGGAGGCAAAGCCTATGAAACGCGTCGGAGCCGTCATCGTGACCGTTCTGTTCTTGCTCGCCGGCACCGGTCTTCAGGCCTACGCACAACAGGAACAGCAGGACGAAAAACAGGGGAAGCCGGAAAAGCAAGCCAAGCCGGACAGACAGGCCAAGCCCGAACAACAGCAGCCGCAGCAGGAACGTGGCCGGGAGCAGAACCAGCAACAGCAAGAACGCGTCCAGCAAGAGCAACAACGCGAGCACAACCAACAACAGCAGCAGCAACGAATACAGGAACAACGGCAGCAGGAGAATCAGCAACAGCAAGAACGCGTCCAGCAAGAGCAGCAACGCGAGCACAACCAACAACAGCAGCAGCAACGAATGCAGGAACAACGGCAGCAGGAGAATCAGCAACAGCAAGAACGCGTTCAGCAAGAGCAGCAACGCGAGCACAACCAACAACAGCAGCAGCAGCGAATGCAGGAACAACGGCAGCAGCAGAATCAGCAAGAACGTGTCCAGCAGGAGCAGCAACGCGAGCACAACCAACAACAGCAGCAGCAGCAGCAACGAATGCAACGGCAACAGCAAGAACGCACACAGCAGGAGAATCAACAGAACCAACAGCAGCAAGAGAGGACACAGCAGCAACGACAACAGCAGTTGAATCAGCAGCAGCAAGAGCGCATACAGCAACAGAGTCAGCGGAACCAGGCGCAGCAGGAACGGCAGCAGCAACTGAATCGCGAGCAACAGCAGCGCGCGCAGCAGCAATGGCAGCAACAGCAGCAGCAGCACGAGCAGCAAGAGCGTCTTTCACAGCAGCGTCAGCAGCAGTTGATTGAGCAACAACAACAGCGCCTGACGCAGTATCGCCAGAGTTTGGATGAGCAACAACGCCGCCTCCAGGAGCAAACGGCAATGTTGCAGCAACAAAGGCGGGTGGCGCAGTATCGCTTCCAGGAAGAGTATCTAGAGCATCTGCGTGATCAGGACCGGCGCCTCCGTGAAGAACGTCACGACTATTACAACGATCCCTACTTCTACACCGCTCCGGTGTATCGCTACAATCGCGGCGGCGCCTACTACGAGACCAACCAGTACGGCGCAGACCTACTAAGGCAAGCGGTTAACTACGGCTATCAGGAAGGCTTCCGTGCCGGAGCCGCGGACCGTGAGGATGGGTGGCGCCCGGACTACCGCGAGAGTTACGCCTTTCAGGACGCAACCTATGGCTACAACGGCTACTATGTGGATCCTGAGGACTATCGATACTATTTTCGCGAAGGCTTCCGTCGTGGCTATGAAGATGGCTATAGCGACCAATATCAATACGGGTACTATTCAAACGGCTCGTATGGCGTTCTAGGTAACGTGTTGTCGCTAATCCTCAACCTGCAGTCGCTGCGCTAGGTCGCAATCGCTTCCTGGGAAGACTGCGGTGCTCTACCCGATGCGGCGCTCGCTCAGCCGTGAAGCCGCGATAGAATGCAGCCCACGGCGCAAGCCGTGGGCCCCGGAGCGGAGGGAAGTTTAGCCCAACGGAGCGAAAGAGCCGTCTGCTGGGGAGAGGTGCGGTTCACGGCTCGACGCGCTGGGTCCCAACAATTTTCGCGGTTGTGATGGCCTGCCCCACGTGACGTTGAGTGTGGTCGGCAATATGAACGAGCAACCCAGCCACAGTTGTGCGCAGTTGTTGCTGCCCGACCCTCCTGCTCTGACCAAGCGAATTCGCCGCGAATGCCCGAATCCGTGTCGCACTCTGGCCGATAGCCAAGTCCAGATCTGAGAATAAATCATCCCGGCTTGCCTCCGGGTCCGATTCCTGCCTTAATCCCGCCAACTGCTCATCGGTCAACGATCGTCCCTCGGCGTAAGTCAACAACCGGTCGAGGCTCCGGGCAATGTGACGCAAATGAAACGCCACCGGCGACAGCCCGGCAGGGCGTGCCTCCATCTGTTCATCGGTCAAGCCGCCGCACCAGCGCTTCAGATCCTCTTCTGCCAGTTCCAAGGCGTGCAAAACGGCTCGCTGTACTGCTGGAACCTCTGGCAACGTGCCTCGCAACCACGGCTCGGGTAAGTTGTTCCCAGCCATCGTTCCTCCCTGTCACTCATAATCTTGTCCCCGGGCGCCCCGTCCTCGTTTCACCCTTCTTTCGAGAGACAGTGCGGGGGTTTTCGGAGCTACAATGTAGACGATTTAGTCGTCCGCAGAAAGTCGGACCCGTAGCTCAACTGGATAGAGCACTGCGCTTCGAACGCAGGGGTTGGGAGTTCAAGTCTCTCCGGGTCCACCACTGCTCTATGCGATGATTTCCGCGAACTCTGCGGTTTCGCCTTTCCAGCGGCCGCGAGTCGGACCGACGATTTCCGCGAGCGAAATGCTCCTCTTTCAAAAAGGAACCCAAAACTCAAGATGACACGCTTTGACGTCACCATCGCCGGAGAACTGAACCTCGACCTCATCCTCTACGGGCTTCCTGACGAACTTCCGCCCGAGCGCGAACTGCTGGCCGACCGCATGATGCTCACTCTGGGCAGCTCTTCCGCGATCGTCGCCCACAATCTAGCGGCGCTGGGAAGCCGCGTAGGGTTCCAATCCCTCATTGGCGACGATTCGCTGGGACAGATCGCGCTCGATCGCCTGCAGCAAGGCGGCGTGGACGTCTCACGCGTACAGCGGGCGCACGGCCCGACCATGACCGGGCTTACCATCATCCTGCAGCGTACCGGCGGGCGCAACATGTTGACCTACGCCGGAACCATTGCTGAACTTTCGCTGAAAGACCTCGATTTCAATTCCCTGTTGGACTCCCGCCACTTTCATCTTTCCTCCCTCTATTTGCAGCGCGCCTTGCTGCCCGACGTTGCCGGACTGTTTCGCCGGGTAAAGGCGGCGGGCCTAACTATTTCGCTCGATACCAACGATGACCCGCAAGACCTCTGGGACGGCGACTTGAAGAATTTGCTGAAATATGTGGACGTATTCCTTCCCAACACCCGCGAAGCCACCAGGATCACGGGAACCAATGACATGGATGCCGCCATCCGGCAGCTAGCGGAAATGGTTCCGCTAGTGGTCGCAAAACTTGGCGCGGAGGGAGCATTGGCGCAACGAGGCGCGGAGCGGTTCGCCAGCCCAGCGCTGAAAATCACGGCAGTCGACGCGGTCGGCGCCGGCGATAGTTTCGACGCCGGTTTCCTGCACGAGTATCTTCGAGGCTCCGATTTGACAGCCTGCCTGGCCAGCGGCAACCGTGCAGGCGCTCTCTCTGTCACTCGCCCGGGAGGAACAGAAGCGTTCCGCGACAAGGAATATCGCGAGCGATTCCTGCGCGAGCACGGCGCGTAATGTGTGGGGCGGGCCCCACATGGGAAATCTACCGGCTCAGCTCCAGCAGCAGATGATCCTTGAACTCGGTCTTAAGCCGGGGAGGCGCTTCCGCCGTGGCTTTCACCGTCCCGACATCCTTGCCTTCAGCGTAGTCCGTCACGTGATAACTTCCCGGCTCCAGCCCCCGCAGTTCGATCTCTCCCTTCCACGGCGATGACGAAGGTGCGAAGAACGCATAGAACATCCTACCGTCTTTTTCAATCGCGTAACCCTCCGGCGCGTCGTACCCGTACACATAAAGATTTCGGAACGTACCTTTCGACAGCATCTTCTGGTTGTAGATGCCGATCCACTTCTTCCAGTGTTCCTCTTTAGATTGGGTAAGCGTCACCGGCTTGAATTTCGGACCCGGATCGGGCCACACGAATTTCGTTCCCACAACGCCGCCGGCGCCAATGGTCGAAGCGAAATCCTCGCCGTGCTCCCGCCAGTTATTGCCGATGCGGTCCATGGCGGAGAGTTCCACGTGATCTCCGTACACCGCGGACTCCGGCCCCAGCAGCGCCTTGTACATCTTGATGCGGCGCCGCACCTGCACCGCGCCCACCGGATCGGCCGTCACCGCCTGATCGATAAATGGCAACCAGGCCAGCGACGGCGGCGTACCACACGGACAGCTCTGAGTCACACTCTCCGGCTTGAGCGCGCGGCTGGTCTGGAAAATCGTCTTGTACACATCGCCCATGGCGTTGACCGAATCCTGCGGAGACTTATGGTGATGCGCCGGGTTGTAGCACATGGGCACGCTGTAAATATTGTCCAGCTTGGATCCATCGAATCCCCAGTCCCCGATAAATTTCTCCGTAAGCTTTTTGTAGAACTGCTGCACTTCAGCCACGGCCGGGCATAGCGTCGCCAAGTCGCGAGTCATGCGTGCATGTTTCCCGTCCTTGTCGAGAATGAGCCACTCCGGGTGCTCCTCCGCAACCTTCGAGAGTACATACTTGTGCGACTCATATTTGCTCTGGCCGTCTTCCACGCCCAAGGGCAGCCACCACAGCTGCACCAGGATTCCCTGCTTGTGAAAGTCATCCGTCATCTTCTTGATGGAATCGCCGGGAAAGGTATCCGCGCGCGGATTCCAGTCACCGTAAGTGTCGAACCAACGATCATCGAGCGTCGCCCACTTGATGCCCAGTTCCTTGAGCTTCGGCACCGTGCCCAGCATCTGCGCCGGGGTGACGTTGAATTCATAACCCCAGCCGCACCAGCTGACGTTATAAGCTTCGCTCGAAGGCTTGGGAATCTCCCATCCCTCTTTCTGCAACACACTCGACCAGGCGTGCAGCGGCTCATAAAAATCGCCCGCATAGACCGCAACAAAGCTTCGCGGCGTGGAATAACTCTCCCCCGGTTTGAGTACTGTGTTGGCGGCGATGTCCACCCCGGCCTCTACGCCATCCGCACCCACCCTGACAGGCAGGGACAGCGTCAGCGGCAGGGTTTCGACGTGACCAAGGGCCTCGCCCGCCGACGCCGTCCAGAACGCGACCACCGGAATGCCGCCGCCGTAGCCGCCCTTCACCTGTGCCCCCATGAGGTTCGGCTGCGAGAAGGTTCGAGTCAGCTTTACCACGTCATCTTTTCCCCAGTCGTAGCTTGATCCGTGGAAGCTCCACATGTCATAGGGCTGCGCCTTCTTGTCCGTCAGATTTCCGCTGAACCTGTGCCGCTGTTCGACCACCCGGTCAATGCGGAAATCTTCTGCGCCAGTATTCTTATATTCCGCGCTTGAAAGCAGGATGGTCGGAAAGTCGTCGTATACTTCGATCCGCAGCGTACGTTGAATGCCAGCTGCCGCCCCGTCCACTGGGCCGGCAGCAATTTCCACCCGCTTGCCCCGGCCCAATTTCCCGACGCAGTCCTGCACCTTGGCCTGGCCGAAGTCGAGCGCAAACGGAACTTCCTTGCCATCTCGCACGAGAAAATCACTGCCGCCCTCACGCGGCTCGTCCAGGGTGACCTTCTGCCCCGCCTTGAGCAGCGAGGCCTGTATGTAACCGGAGGGCAGAATCTGGAACTCGGCCGAACTGGTGATGAGGACGATCGGCCCGCCCGGTTTCACATCCACTTTGATTTGGGACGGTTGAGCCGGCGCCGGGTTCGTCTTCGCCGGAGGAGGCGTGCAGCTAACGACCAAGAGGCAAACTCCGGTGAGCAAGAGCCAGCCTGCACGGATCGCACCGGAAGAAACCGCCCTAGCGTTCATGGCGTTGCCATACCTGGTTGTCATTGCGCCCCTCCCTTTGCTCCACCCTTGAACTGCCGAAACACTCGCTCCGCATTCAAGTGATAGATTTTCTCCAACACCGGATCGGACAATCCCAGGCCGTAAATTTCCCAGCGTCCCTGCGCCGGATACCCCCAGTAATCGAACGATTCATCCCCGGTTTCAAGCCAGCGAAAATGGCTTCGGTACATGGCTTCATCCATGCCGTTGTCGGTGCCAAACATTACCCGGTCCTGATACTTAACAAAGAGCTCGCGGGTGCGTCGAGGCTGCCGCCCCAACTCCGCTTCCCGAGCCCCAAACTCCACCATCACATTGGGATGTTCGTCGAGCATGCGAGTGACCCAATCCAGATTCTCCGGCCAGCCCAAATGCAGCGACACAAAAAGCGTTTCCGGATGCCGGGCAAAAACGCGATTACGCGCCTCCAGCAACTTCTCCAGCGTCGGAAACTGCGGACCGTAAAAGCTCCAGTCCGGATGCTCAGTTAGCTCCTCATAGCGCTCGTTGCGCGCGTCCGTGGGATGGAAGAAAGCCTCCGGATCGCCAGTGTGAATGAAGACAGGAATCCCCAAACGTCCGCATTCGTGCCAGACCGGATCCAGCCGCGGATCGTCGATCGCGACCAGCTTCCCGGACTTATCCCGCACGCCCAGGCCCAAGTCCTTCAGCAGCTTCAGCCCGCGAGCGCCCCGGCCGACCGCATCGTCCAGCTGTCGCACCATTTCCCCGCTGAAAGTGGGATCGTCGATTTTGCTCCAGTCGATTTGGGTGAACACGATGAACCGCCCTGGATATGGCTTCACCATCTCGTCGATGACGTGCTGCAGCTTGTCGCCCCACATGCCAGTGAGAATGACCACGGTCCTCACGTTGGTGTGATTCATAACTTCAATGACCCGTTCGGGCGGCATGTGTTCGTCAATGCCAGCGGCATCGTTGGTGTGGTTGTGCACATCGATGACGTAGAACTTAGCTTTGGGAACCTCTTGGGCGGGGGCGTGAAGCATGGAGGCAGGATGAAAATCTCGCAATAGGAGCGTCTTCTTCTGCTCGGCGTCGGCCGCTGACTTATACCCGATCTGGCCAGGGTCCGCCGATCGGTTTCCAGCCTGCGCCCAGGCAGTCGAGACAGCAAGAAGAAGAGCCGTTACTAGTTTCCGCTGCGAACCCAGGCGAACTCCGGTCAAACTCATGGCAACACCCTTCGGACCTTTCCTAAATGAAAGCAAAAGCAAGCAATCGCAACTATACAACAGCGACTCAATAGCAGTCCCGATATTCGCGGCATTCCCGGTTTTCCCAAGATGAAACCAGGCTTCGGTTTTTTGCCGTCCGATTGCCGGGCAGAGACGGCGGCCAGCCTGTTGGCTCTGTGCAAAAATCGCGCCAACCGCTAATCTGTCTTTGGCATCTTCATGCCAGCGGGTTTGCTAAAGCAGGCCTACGAAGAGGTGAGAAATGAAATCGCGTAAAGAGAAAGTGCTTCTTAATCTGCTGCTGGGCACCGGCATTTATCTGCTCGACTCCATGCGCGGGCGTATGGCGGGAACCGTCGAGGATCTGCGGTCCAAAGCGCAGGATACTTATGAAACTGCTTCTGATCGCGTCAGCCGGGCTGCCGACGTGATTCGCGGCGAAGACAACAGCAACATGCTGGGCGCCGTCGCCGCCGGGCTCCTGGGCCTGGGAATCGGCGTGGGCGTAGGTCTGTTGCTGGCTCCCGCCAGTGGAGAAGAAACCCGTAACAACATCGCCGAAAAAGCGCGCAACATTCGCGACCAGGTTTCGTCGCGTGTAGGCGCCACCGGCACCTACGGGATGTAAGCCCGTATGGCAACGGGCGCCTTCGCCCGCGCACGTGTGAACCCCGGGCTCATGTAGGAAGGGGTGTCCCGGCCACAGCATGCCGGTGAACTTATGGGGAGGGGCACGCCTTCCTGTCGTGCCGCTTGTCGCTGAAAACAGGCTCGGCTTCGGCCGCCGCGGTTCGCTCTTTCATCCCACCGCATCACTCTCCCGCGGAAAGTTGAAGCCAGCGTTTGTAGTGAATCGGCCAGACCACGGTCCACGTCTTGCCGCCGTCTTTTGATCCTTCCCGGCTCCGGCCGAATTCATTGTGGGTTATGTTTTGAAGACCATGCGTTGCAGAGCCTTGGTGCCATCGGCACGCATAGCTTCGCGTGAGCCAATCGCAGGGCCATAAGCGGGCGCTCGTTCAACTCGTGTGATACACCTTTACTATTAAGCTTTCGCCCCTGAATCTTGTGTCCATTCACCTGATGTCCCTGAACCCGCAACAAGCTATGTTTCTTTTTGTGGCCGGCATCCTGGGCGGAGCTTTAAACGCGGTCGCGGGCGGTGGCAGCTTTGTGGCTTTTCCCGCCCTGTTGTTGGTCGGTGTGCCGCCGATTCCTGCCAACGCCACCAACACGCTCGCCGTTTGGACGGGCGTAACAGCCAGCGGAGGCGCGTACCGCAACCGACTCGATGTACCCCGGCGGGTGTTGATGCCCCTGCTGATCACCAGCTTCGTCGGCGGAATCATCGGCGCATTTCTGCTGCTCAAAACCCCGGCGCACACCTTTTTGCGCGTGCTGCCCTGGCTGATGCTGGGTGCGACCCTTCTGTTCGTGTTTGGCAATCGCCTGGCGCGCGGACACCCTTCGAGCGTGGGGCATGACGCCACCACAGCAGCCATCCTGGGAGCCTCGATTTTCGAGCTGGTAGTCGCCGTATATGGCGGTTACTTCGGCGGCGGCGTCGGCATCGTCAACCTGGCCATGCTGGCGGCCGTCGGCATGACCGACATCCACGCCATGAACGCGTTGAAGAGCATTCTAGGCATGGCCATCAACGGCATCGCTGTACTGGTATTTATCGTCAAGGACGCGATTTACTGGCCCCA
>Ga0137416_10001846_pt1 | contig 11043 bp, 8 predicted proteins | sample CZODoug3_1_1_16f_FD_108282 | JGI IMG/M metagenome (GOLD analysis project Ga0137416, IMG submission 108282) | Vadose zone soil fungal communities from Angelo Coast Range Reserve, California, USA - CZODoug3_1_1_16fungal (Illumina Assembly) | ecosystem: Environmental > Terrestrial > Soil > Vadose...
CCGGTTTGGCGAGGTGGGCAAGCATTTGCGATGCCTCTGCAAGCTCTGTCGCGTCCGCTCAACCTGTCGCGCAGAATCCTTCGTAATCGATGTAGCTCGTGATCGTCGGGTTCTTGCCGCACACCGGGCAGTTCTCGTCCTTGCGCAGCTTGAGCTCGCGGAAGCGCATCTTCAAGCTGTCGTAGGTGACGAGCCTGCCCGTCAGCAGATCGCCCTTGCCGAGCAAAAGCTTGATCGCCTCGGTGGCCTGCAAGGTTCCCACGATGCCGCACAAGATGCCGAGCACGCCCGCCTCCTGGCAGCTCGGGGCCAGGTGCGGCGGGGGAGGCTCGGGGTACAAGCAGCGATAGCAAGGGCCGCTCTCGCGCCCGAATTTTTCGGCGGCCTTTGGCGGCAGGAAGGTGGTGACCTGGCCGTCGAAGCGGAAGATGGAGCCGTGCACGATGGGCTTGCCCATCCACACGCTGGCGTCGTTTACCAGGTAGCGGGTGGGGAAGTTGTCGGTGCCGTCGACGACCAGCTCGTAGTCGGCGAAGAGGCGCTCGACGTTGGCGCTGGTGAGGCGCTCTTGGTGCCCGACGACCTTCACGTCGGGGTTGATGTCTCCGATCGCCTTGGCCGCGCTCTCGACTTTCGGCATCCCCACGCGGCTGGTGGCGTGCAGGATCTGGCGCTGGAGATTCGATGCACCGACGGTGTCCGCGTCGACGAGCCCCAGCGTTCCCACGCCCGCCGCGGCCAAGTAGAGCGCCGCCGGTGAACCGAGGCCGCCCGCCCCGAGCAGGAGCACCTTGCTCTTGAGCAGGCGCGCCTGCCCGACTTCACCGACCTCCGGCAAAAGGATGTGACGCGAATAGCGATCGCGCTGGCTGTCGGTGAGCTGCGGCGGCGTTTCGACGGGGTAGCCGAGGTCCTTCCAGCGCACGAAGCCCGGCATCGCCGTCTCCACGTTGGTGTACCCGAGATCGGCCAGGGTGGCCGCCGCGAGCGCCGAACGCGTGCCCCCGGCGCAATATGCGATGATTTTGGCGGACTTGTCGGTCACCTTCGATTCGATCTGCATCTCGAGGAAGCCGCGCGGAATCGAAATCGCGCCCGGAATGTATCCGGCGCGATGCTCTTCCTTCTCGCGAACGTCCAAGAGCGTAATCTTCTCGCGGCTTTCGAGGCGCCTCTTGAGCTCGTCGAGGGATACCTCTTTGGTCTTCTTCTTTACTTCGGCCAGGAGATCTGTGTAGGTCGAGGGCATCGTTTGGGAACGATCTTTGGCCATATCGCGGTTGCGTCAAGTGAAAGACCGACGACAATAGAAGGAAGGTGGCGATTTGGGCGTGAGGGAGCGTGATCGGATCCGCCCATGGAAAGTCGCGGGCATGCTCTTGTTGGCCGCGGCTTGCGCAGAAACCCAGTCGCGTTCCATCCGGCCGACGCCGCTCGGACTCGGCGATGGCATCCTCGGCCGCACCCTCGGCGTGCTCCAGGGAGGCCGCGTGCGCTTCAACGAGGTGCAGCAGAAGGCCACCCACAACAGCTACTTGCGCGACGAGACGATCTTCGACGAGTTGGTCTATCACCACGTGCGCGCGCTGGAGTTCGACCTTCACGAGGCGCGCGCCGGCTTCGCTGCAGACCCTCGAGATTGGTTCGTCTACCACATCTTTGCTGCGCCCTACGACGACACGCAGTGCACGCACTTGAGCGACTGCCTCGGGGCGGTGAAGACGTTCCACCAGACCTTCCCGCAGCACGAGGTCGTCACGTTGTGGCTCGATCTCAAAGATGACTTCATGCCCAACGGCCACGACGTCGCCGATCTCGATGCGGCCATCGTGAAGACCTTCGGCGACAGCGCCGTCTTTCGTCCGCGCGACTTGATGCGTGCTTGCCCTGAGGCCACGCATCTGCGCGACGCGGTGACCGGCTCGTGCGCATGGCCCGAGATCAAGGATTTGCGCGGCAAGATCCTGGTGGCGCTGACCGGGTCGACGGCGTGTGCGCGCGGCTCGGTTCTCGACCGATACCTGGCCACCGGGTCGGCAGACCGCGCGGCGTTCATCGCGCCGGATCTCGACGCCTCGTGCACCTTCGCCGATTACACGAAGCACAGCGACGTGGTCTTCTTCAACGCCGACCGCGAAAACGCTTGGCGCACGGAAGATGTGTACCGTGCGGGGCTGGTGAGCCGCGTGTATGCGGGCGGCATGACCGCGGGTTTCGGCGTGGGCGGCGGGCTCGATGATGCTGTGTCATGGAACGAAGCGCGCGCCCATCGGGCAAATTTTCTCGCGACCGACAGGGTGAACGCCGACGTCGATCCCTGGGCGTCCACGACGACCGCCGGATGGCCGTTTCTGTGTCTGCTGGGCGGCTGCCGCGCGAACGAGATCGAAGAAGGCGAAATCGTGAGCGTCACCGCCGAATCGGGCGACATCGAGGGTACGCGCGATAGCTTCTATTTTCTCGAGGGCGCCGCAGGGGCTGAGTCGGGCTCCGAGGACCCGACGCGATGGTCGGCGGCGATCTCCGTGCCGAGTTCGAACGTCGAGCGTTGGGCCAAAGGGTGCTTGATGGCGCGCGCGACGCGGGATGCCGACAGTCCGTATTTTGCCGTGTGCCGTCCCGCGGACAATTCGCGCATTCGCGTGCAATATCGGCTCATCGAAGGCGGCGAAACCACCGAGGTGGAGGCGCCGCGACCCTCGGGTTTGAGCGCCGAGAGCACCTTCTTCGCGCGCCTGGAGCTGACGTCGAACGCGGCGGGGACGATCGCGACCTCCGAGGCATCGAGCGACGGTGTGAATTGGGCCGCCATCGCCACCCGCCCCTTTTCCACCTTGCTCTCGCATCAGGGGCTGGCAGCGAGCTCGCATGGAAGCCGCGCCGTTCGCTTTCTCTTCGCGAACTTGAAACGCGGTACCGAAATGATGGGCGCAAAATCGTTCGACGATGGCTTGCGCATCGGCGGCGCGACGCGTGGTGCCATCTTTCGCGGCGCGGGGCCTTAGATTCGATTCTGAATCAGAACATGTAGGCGATTCCCAAGTCCACTGTGACCTGGGTGTCCGTGTTGGCGATGAAAGCAGGGACATTCGTTCCGGTCGCCGGATTCGCCGCGCCGTCGTGGTCGATGAAAAAATGCGTTCCATCGGTCTTTGCAATGGATTTGTCGAATCGGAATTCGGGACGGACCAAGAGTACACCTCCGTTGCTCTTGCCGACTCCGAGCTTGGTGTTGAGCGTTGCCGTCAGCCCAACGAGCTTCTGGGCAAACCCCGTCGTAAACCCATCGTCGTCGTTGTAATATTCGGCGCGGATACTGGGCTCGAACGTATCGCTAATTTTGTAGCGCAGCATGGCGGTCGGTCCCCACCATGAGACTTGGTGCGTTCCGCCTCCGGCTGCATCTGGGATCTTCTCTGTCCCGTAGTCGAAGTTGATCAACGCGTTCAGCCCTCCGAACGGGCCGAGGAACACCTGTGCATCCACGAGGTGGCGGACATTGCCGTTATTGTTCTTCTGTTCCGGGCCCCCAAGGTAGTTCGCATAGATGGACAGCCACGGGCTTGCTATCCATCCAATAGCCGGTCCGACCGTGGGATAATCATTGAAGTCAACCGTGCTATTCCAACCATTGACGACATATAGATCCGTATAGAAACTATCGCTCCATGGGTAGCTGATATGAAGCCCAGTGTCTTGGAACGGAATGGCGTACGTGTAGAAGAAGGCGTGGCTGTAGTTCCAATTCTTGACGGTTTCGATCGTTTCGCCGCCGATGTGCGTAACGAACTTCCCCAAGTCGAACCGAAGGCCGCGCCCGACCGGAGCGATATAACTCAGGGAGGCGTGTTGGAACACTCTATCGAGTGGGGTCAACTGGCCGCCGCCCGCTACGATGGAATCGAACATGATGTCCTGCGTCTCGCCGAACGCTAGATCGAACTTGAAACCGGCGCCCCCAACTTCTGGAACCTTTTCGACTTCGACTTCCGCAAGACTGAGCGTGATGGAGCGATCGTGGATATCGAAGGTCCGCCCTTGTATCGTCGGACTCACTCCCCTGATCCCCGAGGGGTTTGCATCGACGGTGGAGCGGCTCGGATGGTTGAAATTCCACGCGTAGTACGCGTCAATCCAGCCGCGCACCTTGATGCCCTTGAAAAATTGGAGACCTGTCAGGTTGCCCAGGTCTTTCGTGTCTGGGACGGTATAGATACCGCTGACCGGCCAGGATGGTTCGGGCATCGTGGCTGGCGGGCTTGCCGTCGGGGTGCTTGCGACCGGTGCGGCCGGTGGCACGGGCGTGGGTGGCGGAGCGGGATGCTCCGCCTGGGCGTCCGGGACGCGAGGCGGCAGCGCGGCATCTTGAGCGTCGGCGGTGTGCGCGTACAGGCTGAACGTGGCCAGCAACGCACAAAGAAACCCCGGCCGCGCACCTTGGTGCGCTCTTTCCAAGCGAATCATGTTGGCCTCCTGGGCGCTAAGTCATCGGGAGAAACGATTGCAAGGTCGTCGCGATTACGAGGTCATCGCGCGGGCATTTGCGACGACGCAGTATATCCGAACAGACACCACTTCAGACTCAACACGGGGATGGCCGCCATCGAGTACATGAGGGTCGCGAGCACGTTCTTGCGACGGACCATGCCCGCGTAAAAGAGAGCGAGCGCTGGCGTCATGAGAAGCACGAGGGCGGAGCTTCCCAGAAGCCACGCCGTATCCCCGGTATTGATTTGCCCCATGGTGGCAACCTTGACGGGGCCCATGTTTCCTGGATGTTTCGACCACGTTTACTGCGATGCGACGCGTAAATTTTTCTCGTGCATGGGATGAAAGAGGATGGCCACCACGGTTTTCAGCCGCTGAGCATCGCGCGTTCGAGGTCTCGGGCCGAAGCGACGCGTGTTTCGCGGGGCGCGACGCATGCCGCAATCAGAGGCCGCCATCGCGCGACAATGTCGGAGAGATCGGAGAGGTCGACGGATTGGACGACGTCCTCGATGAGCCGTCCGAAGCCGTAGATGTCGTCGCGCGGGTCGCTCGGAGCACCCGCGAGCCGCTCGGGCGATACATAGCCGACGCTGCCCGCCACGTGCGCCTCGCCGAGCCGTCGTGCGATGCCGAAGTCGGCGAGAAGGGGCGCATCCTTCTTCGAGAACAGGACGTTCGCGGGCTTGATGTCGAGGTGAAGCCATTGGGAGGCGTGAATGCGCGCAAGGGTGCGGCAAAGGGGGAGCGCCCATCCTTCGATGGGGAGCACCATGGCAACGTCCCGCTCGCGCAGGCGATCGCGCAGCGCGCCCCCTCGGGCCCATTCGAGCGCGATCCATCCGTGCTCCGGGTCGATGTCGAACACGCGCACCACGCCAGGCCCCGCGAGCGCCGACGCCACGCGCGCCTCGTGGAGAAGCTGATCGCGTTGCCGCACGGGGTCGTGAACCATCTTGAGCGCGATTCGCCGGCCCAGATCGCGGTCTTCGGCCTCGTACACAACGGCCGCGCCCCCGCGCGCGATCTCGCGATGAAGCAGGTACGGCGTGTCGGGCTCTCGCGCAATCCACGTCGAGGCGGGCTCCGGATGTCGCGCCGCGCCGATCTCGAGCGCCGGGCCGAGGCCCAGTGTTTCGCGAAGACGGCGATGCTGCTCGCGGGCACCCGGATGCTCGATGTCGCGAAGGAGCACGCGCTCCACCAACGCGAGCGCCGCGCTTGGCTGGCCCCGCTGGCTCTCGAGCTCTGCGCGCAACATGAGCGCGATCGCGGAGCTGGCGTGATCCAAAAGCGAGATCGCGGCCACGGGCTCGCCGCGATCGATCAGCGCCGAGGCGGCGGCGACGGCCAGCGTTTCCGGCAAGGGCGACGCGGCGTGCCTCTGCGCGAGCTCCTCCAGCGCGCGGGCCTCGTGCGATGTGCGCCGCAGTCTGCCAAAGATGGTGAGCGCTTCGTCGGTCGACGGTCCGGTGGGCCGGCCCACGTCGAGCAAGCGTGCCATGTCGTGCGTGAGGGGCGCGCGGCTCACGCGCTTTGTCTCCATCCCGGGCCGTCGCGGCCTGTCGGGTCGAGGGGGGTGCTGACCTCGAGCACGCACGCTCCGCCGCGCGCGCGGGTGATGCGATCACCTGCGAGCAGCGTGGTGCGCGACGCGAGGACTGCATCGCCGAGAAATGCGGACGGGTCGGTGCTCACGAGCTCCATCCAGCCACCTTCCCCGAGCTCCAGCCGCCAGTCGCCCACGGCGAGCTTGGCCGGCCCGAACGGCGCGATGGTGCAACGGCCTGCGACCTCGATGGCGAGCGCGCCTTCGACGTCGCGACTCGGCGCCAGGCGGACGGGCACTTCGTTGCCCAACGCGATCTCGAGCCCTCCGCCGACGGGGAGCTTTCCTGCGACGCGCAAACCGCGGAGGTAGGTGCCATTGCGGCTCCCCAAGTCCATGGCGAAGGTTTCACTTCCGTCGCGGAAAATCCGGAGGTGCCGGCGGCTCACCGCGTGCGCGGGGACCTGGATTTCTCCCTCGGTGCGCCCGAGGACGATCTCATTTCCGAAGGCGATGACCAGCGGCCGGCCCTCGACCATCACGTGCAAGGTCGGGCCCCTGGTGCGCCGCGCCACCAGCGCACCGCAGAGATCGCGCAGCAGGCGGTCTTCAGCGTCGCCTTCGAGCCACGTGCGTGCGGCGGAGAGGGCCTCGCGGCGTCTTCCTCCCGCGATCAACATCTCGATTTCAGCGATGGTCTGCCGCCGGGCGTGATTGCGCCGCTCGCGATCCTGTTCGCTCGCGAGCAGGCTCTCCAACTTGTCGATCTCGCCGGCCTGGGTGAGCGCGCGCGCTTGGCCTTCCTCGTCTCCGGCGAGACGATATCCGTCGGCGGCGCGCAGCGGCTCGCCGAGCTCCTCGAGCTCCCGCGCTGCCCCGAGCAACTCCTGCCGCAGGGCCGAAGAAAAAGTGCCTTCTTTGGCCATGGAAACCGTGAGCAGGGCGTGCTTGCGGCGAGCCTCTTCACGGACCGGGTGATCTTCCGGCGCGATCAGCTTCGCCTGCAAATAGTGCTGTCGACGCGCGGTCGGTTCGGTCTCCGCGTCGCCGCGAAGGAGCATGATCCGCGCGGTCTCCTCGGGCTGCCCTGCGAGGCCCCAGAGCTCGGCCGCACGCGCGAGCTCCCCGCGAAGCTCCGCCCTCTGCGCCGCCAGCACATAGCCTCCCTGGCCGAAGATTCGATCGAACACACCCACGTAGAAGACCGCACCAATGACCAGGTGAGCATAGACGCAGAAGCGGTCCTCGTCGAGGTGACGGGTCGGCCGCCCGCGCGAGCTCCGCCCCGCTTGGAGCTTGAGGCGCCCATTTGACCACGAGTTTGCGCCCCGTTGCGCTTCTTTCGCGATGCGGACGGCATCCGATTATCGATGGCGCTTCCATACCGGCCGCGCCTCGTCCGATTCGCGTGAGTGTGTCCGCGGCAGAGTCGCCTGCGGTGCTCCGGGGGGAGTCAAGATGATCGGCTTCGAGACCATTGGCAATGCGACCGTCACCTGCATCGACGATGTGCCGATCCTGACCACGGATCCGTGGATCTGCGGCGACCCTTATTTCGGAAGCTGGAGCATGCTCCACGAAATACCGCCTGCGCAATTGGATCACATTATGCGCGCGAAGTACATGTGGCTGTCGCACGGTCACCCGGACCACGTGCACGCGGCGGCGCTGGACCGTCTGGCGAACAAGAAGATCCTGCTGCCGAATCACGTGGGCGGGCGCATGCACACGGATCTCACCAAGATGGGATTCGACGTGCGCATCATGCAAGACCGCACCTGGACGCAGCTCTCGAAAAATATCCGCGCCATGTGCGTCTCCGATTATCATCAAGACGCCATTCTCCTCATCGACGTGGGCGGCCGTCTGGTGGTCAATCTCAACGACGCGGTGGAGCGGGGTTGGGGGCGATTCGTCAAGAAGATCATTTCCGAATATCCGATATCCTTCTTGCTCAAGCTGTTCGGTTATGGCGACGTCGATATGATCAATGTCGTGGACGAAAATGGGTCCAAGTTGATCCCGCCGCCGCCCACCTCCAGCCCGGAGGCGAAGAGCTATTGGGACGCTTACCTGAACGAAAAGATCGCCTTCTGGACGAACTATTTCCGAACGACCTACATGATCCCGTTCAGCAGCTTTCATCGCTATCAACGCGACGACAGCATCTGGTGCCACGAGTATGTGACGCCGCTCTCGGCCCTGGCCGACGCAAAGGCGGCGCCCGGATGCGAAAAGCTGCCCGCGTTCATCCGCTACGATTGCGAAAAAGACGACTACAGGTGCCTCTCACCGAGGCGCATCGAGGGACCGGTGATGGCCGCATCGAGCTTCGGCGACCATTGGTCGGAGCCGCTCGAGCGCGACGAGTTGACCAAACTGACGCGGTATTTTCGCTCCATCGAGTTCCTATCGGACAAGATCGACCATCTCTGCTTCGTCGTCGGCGGGCGCGAGCATCGGATCGAGCTCGGCGCGTACGGGGGCGTCGGAGCCAGTGGAAGAAGCTTGACCTTCGAGGTGCCGCGCGCGTCGCTCATGACCGCCGTGGAGTATGAAATTTTCGATGATCTGCTCATCGGCAACTTCATGAAGACGACGCTCCACGGAAATTGGGGAACCGCGTTGGCGCCCAACGTCCTCTATCCCTACTTCACGCCGTGGATCGTCCGCTACGCCGACAACGCGCAGGTCAAGACGCACGACGCACTGCGCGAATATTTCAGCGCATACCGAAAGAGGGCTCCCTTCGATTACCTCTTGCACCGGCTGGAACACGAGGGCGTTCAAAAGCTGCGAAGTTTGATTCGCCCCGATTCCCCCCTGTTTCACACAGCGACCCGCGCGTACTCGTTTCTCAAAGCCAAGGCCGTGTAGAGCCGTACTAGACTGCCGGCTCTGATGCCTGCACGACCCCTTCGCATTCTCATGGTCTCGTCCGAAGTCGAATCGTTTGCCCGAACGGGGGGGCTGGGCGACGTGGTTCTTGGTCTGTCGCGTGCGCTCGGTGGCCGCGACGTGGAGGTCGCGATCGTCACGCCGCTCTACGGCACGACGCGCATTCCGCGTCCGGCGCAAGACGTGCACCGATGGCTCGGCACCGTGCCCGCGCGGGTAGGCTGGGGAGCCTACGATGTGCGTGAGTGCGGCGTGCTCGAGGTGCGGCTCGAGCCGAACGTGCGCGCTTTTTTGGTCGATGATCCCGCGCTCTTTCAACGCGATGGCATCTACGGCGACCGCACGGGCACCTTCGGCGACAACGAGTTGCGCTTCGCCACGATGTCGCGCGCGGCGCTCTCCATCGCGGAACGCGTGTGGGGAGGCACGGGGTCGGACCTCGGGCCCGACGTCATCCACGCCCACGATTGGCACGCCACCTTCGCCATTCTGTACGCGCGCCTCTCCATGGGCCAGGCATGGCGCGACGTGCCGACGGTCTTCACCATTCACAACCTGGCCTACCAGGGTGTGCTCGGCTTCGACGCGCTCGATCGGCTCGCCCTGCCGCGCGAAGCGTACCTCTCGGGGCAGCTCGAGCAGGGCGGCTTGGTGAACCTGCTCAAGGGCGCCATCGTGCACGCGGATCGCGTCACCACCGTCAGCCCGACCTACGCGCACGAGATTCTCGAGCCGGCGGGCGGCTTTCAACTGCACGATTTTCTGCGCGCGCAGTCGTACAAGACGGCAGGCATTCTCAATGGCATCGACGTCCGGAGCTTCGACCCCAGGACCGATGGCGCCATCGTGGCCAACTACGACGCGAACGATTTCGCCGCGGGCCGGCGGCGCTGTAAAGAAGACCTTTCCCGCGAGCTCGGGCTCGACGGGGCCGATGCGCCGCTCTTCGCCAGCGTTTCGCGCCTCACGCACCAAAAAGGGATCGATCTGATCCTCGCCGTGTTGAACAACCTCGTGCAGGCCGGCGCGCGCGTCGCGTTGGTGGGGACGGGCGATCCCGATCTCGAGCAGGCGCTTTATCGCGCGGGAGGGCGCTTTTTCGGCCGGGTGGCCACGCGCGTGGCCTTCGACGAATCGCTGGCGCGGCGCATCTACGCGGGAAGCGACTTTTTCATGGTCCCTTCGCGCTACGAACCGTGCGGTCTCACGCAGATGTACGCGATGCGATATGGCGCGATCCCCATCGTGACCGACGTCGGCGGACTTCACGATTCGGTGACCCCATATCAGGCGGTGCGCGAAGAGGGCACGGGCTTCATCGCGCACAACGCCGACCCGCTGTCGCTCTTGATCGCGTGCGACGAAGCCCTGACCGCATATTCCGACCGCCAAGGTTTCCAGCGGCTCATCGCCCGCGCCATGCACCGCGATTTTTCGTGGACCCGCTCGGCCGACGAATACCTGGATCGCATCTATCGACCCATCACGCGCCTGCGCGCCGGCCTCTGACTCTACGGCGCGAGGCGATTGAGCATGCGCGGGAACGGAATGGTCTCCCGCACGTGCGACAGCCCGCAGATCCACGAGACGGTGCGCTCGATGCCCAGGCCGAATCCGGCGTGGGGCACGCTGCCGTAGCGTCGCAGATCGAGGTACCACTCGAAGGCTTCTTGGGGCAGCTTGTGGTGCGCGATTGCGGCCTGGAGAAGGTCGAGATCGTCCTCGCGCTGGCCGCCCCCGATGATTTCGCCGTAGCCCTCGGGGGCGAGGACATCCATGTTCAAGGCGAGCGACGCGTCGTTCGGGTCGTGCTTGAAGTAAAATGCCTTCAGGTCCATCGGATAGCGATGAACGATCACCGGGCGATCGAACTGATTCGAAATCACCGTCTCCTCGTCGCCGCCGAAATCGTCCCCGGATTTGGCCTCCGGGTGGCCGTTCTTCTGCAAGATGTCGATCGCCTGCGCGTAGGTGATGCGCGGAAACGGCGTCTTCACCCTTTCCAGCGAGGTGGTGTCGCGCTCGCAGATCTTGAGCTCCTCGGCCCGCGTTTCCAAAACGCGCTCCACCACGTAGGTGATGAACTCTTCGCCGAGTTGCATGTCGCC
>Ga0137416_10001847_pt1 | contig 11043 bp, 10 predicted proteins | sample CZODoug3_1_1_16f_FD_108282 | JGI IMG/M metagenome (GOLD analysis project Ga0137416, IMG submission 108282) | Vadose zone soil fungal communities from Angelo Coast Range Reserve, California, USA - CZODoug3_1_1_16fungal (Illumina Assembly) | ecosystem: Environmental > Terrestrial > Soil > Vadose...
CCCGGCTTGAGCAGCACGTCGTCGAATGTGAAGGCTTCGCGGATCGCCTGAAGTCCCTGCACAGCAGCCATTGCCAACTCCTTTCGGCGGCCATCCGCCGCGATATCACTTACGGATGAACGTCGCCTTCGGCGATGCTACCCGCATCGCCGTCGAATCGAAGCCCATCAGTGGGGTTGACGGCGGTCGATAGCATGGCGGGATGACGAATCAAAGCGTTTGCCAGCCATGCACAGGCTTTTTCGGCGCTAGAACCGATACCCCGGTTTCCGCAGCGCTAGCGAGGATAACCCGGCGGCGGCCCGTGCTGCCGGATCGCCTCTACCACCTGGCGATGCCGGCGCCCCTCCCGCTTCATGTGCACCGCGATGATCGCATGCGCGGAAGGCACCAGCAGCAGGACGTGGAAAATCAGGCCGAAAATCGCGCAAAACACCATCAGGACCAGATTGAAGAGCGCCGAAAACGGCTGCCCGTTGGCGAGCAGCCCAAGCGGCGGCAACAAAGCGGCCAGCAGGTAGATCATCGCAAGCCTCCGGCACCTGGCGTGGTGCATGCCAGTGTCACGCAGGATTTAGGTGGTTTGGCCGGTTCCGCAATAGCGTGTGTGACGGCGGGATGATACAGCCCCCTCGCCCCATCGCTTTTCAGCCCCCGATTTCCATGAACACACAACGCCTGATCCCGCTCATCGTGGCCACCGCCCTGTTCATGGAAAACATGGACTCCACGGTGATTGCGACCTCGCTGCCGGCGATCGCCGCCGACATCGGCACCAGCCCGTTGACGCTGAAGCTCGCGATCACGTCCTATTTGCTGTCGCTCGCGGTGTTCATTCCGGCGAGCGGCTGGACCGCCGACCGTTTCGGCGCACGCATGGTGTTTGCGATCGCGGTCGGCGTCTTCATGGTGGGGTCGATCGGCTGCGCGCTGTCGACCTCGGTCACGGACTTCGTGATCGCGCGCATCGTTCAGGGAATCGGCGGCGCCATGATGACGCCGGTCGGGCGGCTGGTGCTGCTGCGTTCCGTCGACAAGAGCGCGCTGGTGAATGCGATGGCATGGGTGACCGTGCCCGCACTGGTTGGGCCGGTGATCGGTCCGCCGCTCGGCGGCTTCATCACCACCTATTTCTCCTGGCACTGGATCTTCCTGATCAATATTCCGATCGGCCTGCTCGGCATCTTCATGGCGCTGAAATACATCGACCCGATCAAGAGCGAAGACCCTGAACGATTCGATCTCTACGGGCTGGTGCTGGCCGGCGTCGGCCTTGCCGGCATCGCGTTCGGGCTCTCGGTCGCGGGCCTCAATTTGCTGCCATGGACCGTCATCGCCGCGCTGGTCGGCATCGGCTCGGTCTCGATGACGCTCTACATGATGCATGCGAGGAAAACGGGATCGCCGGTGCTGGATTTCGCCATGCTGCGGCTGCCGACCCTGCGCGCCAGCATCATCGGCGGCTTCATGTTCCGCCTCGGCATCGGTGCGCTGCCGTTCCTGCTGCCGCTGTTGATGCAGGTCGGCTTTGGCCTCTCGCCGTTCCAGTCGGGCCTGGTGACGTTCGCCTCCGCGGTCGGCGCCATGGGCATGAAGACGTTGGCCGCGCGCATCATCCGCACCTTCGGTTTTCGCAACATGATGACGATCAACGCCGTCGTCAGCTCGGCCTTCCTCGCGGCCTGCGCGCTGTTCACGGCGACGACGCCGCTGCTGCTGATCTTCATCATTCTCGTGGTCGGCGGTTTCTTCCGCTCGCTGCAATTCACCGCGATCAACACGGTGGCCTATGCCGAGGTCGAGCCGGCGCAGATGAGCCGCGCCACCACGCTTGTCAGCGTCAACCAGCAACTGGCGGTTTCCGCCGGCGTCGCGGTCGGCGCGTTCTCGGTGGAAACAAATCTCGCGCTGCACCGCGCAACCGAACTGACCGCCGACGTGTTCGCCCCCGCGTTCGTCGTGGTCTCGATCATTTCGGCGGCGTCGGCGTATTTCTTCTGGCAGATGCCCGATGACGCCGGCCATGAAATTTCGGGACGCAAGGCGGTCGAGAAGATTTCCAGCCGCAAGGGGGCGGAGCAGGCCGCGGTGAAGGCCGCCACCGAAGGCACCCAGGACGCACGCGACCAGCGGCTGGGGTAGAGCGCAAGCCGCTCTCCCGTCCTTCGCGATCGGTTCAAATCCCGCGCAACCGATCCGCCATCGCGTCAACAAAAACACGGACGCGGGTTGGGAGCAGGCGCCCGGAAGGAAACAGCACGCATACCGGCGCGGGTTCGCTGCGCCACTCCGGCAGCACATGGACGAGACGGCCCGCGCGCAAATCCGGTTCGACGTCCACCCGCGACTTCATGATCAGCCCGCATCCGGCGAGCGCCCAATCATGGGCTACTTCGCCGCTGTCGCAGCGCAAGCGTGAGGTGCCCTGTACTTCGACGGTATCGCCGCCCGGACCGGTCAACCGCCACATCGTTCCCGCTCCCCGGTAATGCAGGCAGTCGTGGTCTTCGAGATCGGACGGCAGCATCGGCATGCCGCGACGTCCGAGGTAATCCGGCGCACCGACCAGGATGCGGCAGTTATCGGCGAGCTTTCGTAGCACCAGACCGGAGTCCTTGGGCGCACCGATGCGGACCACGACGTCCAGCCCCTCATCGATCATGTTGACCAGGCGATCGGTCAGCACGAGGTCGATCGAGAGCTTTGGATGGACGCGAACCAGATCGCGACAGACCGGGCTGACATGCACCCTCCCCAGCGCCATGGTCGCACTGACGTGCAACAGACCCTGCGGCTCGACGCGCCCATGGGTAAGGGCCTCTTCGGCTTCCTCGACCTCGACGAGAATGCGCTGGGCGCGTTCATAAAGGGTTTGCCCTTCTTCCGTCATCGCAAGCCGCCGGGTGCTCCGGGCCAGCAATCGCGCCCCGGTCCGGCGTTCCAGTGACGCCAGGCGCTTGCTCACGACGCTGAGCGCCAGGCCTATCTCGCGTCCTGCGGCGGACAGGCTTCCAGCCCTGACGATGCTGACGAATGTGCGCAATTCGTTGATGTCATCCAGCATGACCGCCCCGCGATTGTTTCCGTTTGGTAGAGGGTGTCTCCACTCAAGCCAGGGTATTCCTCCAAATTGGAAAGAGCTAGGTGAGATGGCAGAGCGGATCCAAGCAAAGGAGCCAAGCCATGATCACCTCTCCGGTCCAGTCTACCCATCTCAGTCGCCGCGAAATCGTCGGCGCGTTTACTGCCGCAGCGATCGCGGGGGCGTCCGCTGCCACGCCGGCACAGGCCGAAGCAACCACCACCCTCCGCACCGCCGACCCCGCCGGCTTCTGGCCAGGCGGCGCGCGCCTCGCCGTGAGCTTCTCGCTCATGTTCGAGGGCGGAGGACAGCCGATCTCCGGCGCCGGCGGCGTCATCCCCGACAAGATCCTGGGCGGCGTACCCGACCTGCCCACCAACGCCTTCTTCGCCTACGGCCACTACGAGGGTATCCCCCGCCTGCTCGACCTCATGGACAAGCATGGCGTCAAGCTGTCGTCGTTCATGATCGGAAAGGCGGTTGAGACGTCGCCCGACATCGCGCGCGAAATTGTCAGGCGCGGCCACGAGGCGGCGGCGCACGGACGGGTCTGGGACAATTCCTATCAACTGTCCCGCGAGGACGAGAAGCGCTTCATCGTCGACAGCGTGGAAACGATCGCGAAGATCACCGGTCAGCGCCCGGTCGGCTGGAATGCGTACTGGATGCGCAATTCGATCCACATTCTGGAAACCTTGCAGGACCTCGGCTTCCTCTATCACATCGACGAGCCAAGCCATGACGAGCCGTTCATCGTGCCGGTGCGCGGACGGGATTTCGTCACCGTTCCCTACACCTTCCACATGAACGACATCGTGTCCTTTCCATTCGAAGGCTGGAACGCGGCGGCCTATGAGCAGGCGCTGCGGGATGAGTTCGATCAGCTGTACGACGAAGGCTTGCATCGCCGGCGCATGATGGTGGTCAGCCTGCATGACCGCATCTCCGGCCACGCCGGTCGGGTGCGCGCGCTCGACCGGTTCCTCGCCTACGCGAAGAGCAAGGAAGGTATCTGGTTCGCCCGGAAGGACGAAATCGCCCGCTACGCCCTGGCGAACCGTGCCCTTACGCCCGTCATCGATCGCGGCTCGCCTGAAGTCACAGGCCTTCCCGGACCGGCAATGTGAAAGGCAGATCACCATGCTCGATCATGTCACGTTGCGCACGCATGACCTTGAAGGGACGCGAGCCTTCCTCGAAACGGTGTTGGACATCAAGCCCGGTTATCGGCCCGCCTTTTCGTTTCCAGGCTACTGGCTCTATGAGAATGGCGAGCCGATCGTCCACCTGATCCCGGGCCGTTCCGGCACGATCGATCGGAACGGCGAGACCATCGACCATGTCGGCTTCCGTCTCGCCGATCATGACGGCATGCGTCGCAAGCTCGATGCGCTCGGCATTGCCTATTCGCGGATGGAGCTGCCCGAGCTCGGAGAGCGCCGGCTGTTCATCCGAACGCCGACGGGAATCCTTCTCGAGCTCGTGTTTCGCGAACCCAGATCCACGTCCAACCATCAGGAGCAGATCGATGTCCACTAGAATTTCACTGCAGAGCGTCCTCAAGGTGTTGCCATTCGCACTGATAGCGTTGCTACCGACACCGGTGCCGGCCGCCGGCACCGTTGAGATCAACGACCTTGCCGTGGCGACGACCATCCCGGACGCGCAACGCGAGGCGACGATCAAGGCGGCGCGCGCCTTCTATGATTTCTGGAATAGCGGCGACGAAAGCCTGTTGAAGCAAGCTCTCGCGCCGACCTTCACCGATCGCACCTTGCCGCCCGGACGGCCGCAGGGACCGGATGGCCCCGCTTCCGCGTCGCGCCGATTTCGCGCCGCCGTACCGGACTTGAACGTGACGATCGAAAAAATGATCGTGGGCGGGGATTACGTCACCGTGCACATGACGTTCACTGGGCATTTCACCGGCATGTTCGGGCGGAAGCGAGGTAATGGACAGTCGATCCACTTCATCGCCACCGATCTCATCAAGATCGAGAACGGCCGGATCACCGACAACTGGCATATCGAGGACAATCTGACGCTGCTCCAACAGATGGGCGTCGCGAAAGTGACGCCGTAATGTTCTGGAACGGCCAGCGAGGGGACCCTGCTTCGTCGCTTCGCTCCTCGCAATGACGGAACAGCTGGAAATTGAGTCCGCCCCCGCACCATCCATCGGCTTTGTTTACAATCGCTCTAAAGTACGACGTCGTGATGATCGCAACGCTTGACCCATCGGTCGCGATTGTAAATGACGAGCCATGACCGAGCAGAACGACATCCGCGCGCCATTGCCGCTGGGAGCGGCCAAGCGCGGATATTCGGGCGTCATCCAGCATTTGGCCGTCGGTGATGCAGCCTCGGCGCTTGCCGCCGACGAGCTCGAAAGCCGGCTGATCGAACTCGGCTTCGTCGAAGGCGCCCGGGTCGAGGTGCTGCATGAGGGCATCATCGGACGTGACCCGATTGCGGTCCGGGTCGAGAACGTCACGATCGCGCTGCGCCGGCGCGAGGCCATGGCGATCATTGTCGCCTAATTTGAGCGGACGTTAAGCCATGGAGGCTCCGCTGATGCATCTGGCCCTGGTGGGCACGCCGAACAGCGGCAAGACGTCGCTTTTCAATGCACTCACGGGCAGCCGTCAGAAAGTCGCGAACTATCCCGGCGTCACCGTCGAACGCAAGGAAGGCTCGTTCGTCACTCCCTCCGGGCGGCAGATTTCGGTGGTCGATTTGCCCGGCACCTATTCGCTGCGCGGCCGCAGCCCGGACGAAGAGATCACGCGTGACATGGTGCTCGGCCGCACCGCCGGCGAGACCGCCCCGGACCTCGTCCTCTGCGTAGCCGATGCCACCAATCTGCGGTTGACCATCCGCCTGTTGCTCGAACTCAAGAGCACCGGCCGGCCGCTGATGCTGGTGCTCAACATGTTCGATATCGCGACGCGCCGCGGCGTCAGCGTTGATGTGCCGCGGCTGTCCGAAGCGCTCGGCGTTCCCGTTGTCACCTCCATCGCCGTGCGCAAGGGCGGCACCGCCGATCTGCTGCGCCGGACCGACGAGATCGCGGCGCAGGCGCACATGCCGGTCGCGCAAAATCTCTGGCAGCCCCTCACCGTCGCACAGTTGCGCGCGACCCAGCGTGAGGCTGACCGCATCATCGCCGCCACCGTCAGCCTGCCGGCGAAGCCCGACACCTGGACCGCGCGCATCGACGGTGTGGTGCTGCATCCGGTGGCGGGGCTTGCGATCCTGGCGGCTATCCTGTTCGTGATGTTCCAGGCGGTGTTCGCCTGGGCGCAGCCGTTGATGGAGCGGTTGTCCTCGGCCTTCGAGGCGCTCGGGCAACTGGTCCACGACACGCTGCCGGCGGGCCTTCTGCAAAGCTTCCTGCAGAACGGCGTGATTTCCGGCGTCGGCAGCGTCATCGTGTTCCTGCCGCAGATCATCATCATTTTCCTGTTCATCCTGCTCTTGGAAGACTTCGGCTACATGGCGCGCGCGGCGTTCCTGATGGACCGCATCATGGGCGGCGCCGGCCTGCACGGCCGCGCCTTCATTCCGCTGTTGTCGAGTTTTGCCTGCGCGATCCCCGGCATCATGGCGACACGGGTGATCGACAACCGGCGTGACCGGCTGACCACCATCCTGATCGCGCCGCTGATGACCTGTTCGGCGCGGATCCCGGTCTACACGCTGATCATTTCCGCCTTCATCCCGGACAACCAGGTCTGGGGCTGGGTCAATCTGCGGGGGTTGGTAATGTTCGGCCTCTACACCGCGGGCATTACCAGCGCGCTCGGCGTCTCGTTCCTGATCAAATTCTTCATGCTGCGGGATTACGCGCCGGCGCCGTTCATGCTGGAACTGCCGGATTACAAGCTGCCGCGCCTCAAGAGCATCGCCATCGGCGTCTATACGCGGGTGAAGATGTTCCTGCATCGGGCCGGCACCACGATCTTCTCGATGATGGTGCTGATCTGGTTCCTGGCGTCGTTTCCGCAAGCACCCGCCGGCGCCGAGGGCCCCGCCATCAACTTCAGCCTGGCCGCGATCATCGGCAAGGCGATCGAGCCGCTATTGGCGCCGCTCGGCTTCAACTGGCAGATCGCGGTGGCGCTGATCCCGGGCATGGCGGCGCGCGAGGTCGCGGTGGCGGCGCTCGGTACCGTCTATGCCATCGAGGGCGGCAAGGAAGCCGCCGATCAGATCGGCCAGGTGCTGGCAACCAAATGGAGTCTCGCGACGGCGCTGTCGCTATTGGTCTGGTACATCTTCGCCCCGCAATGCGCTTCCACGCTGGCGGTGATCCGCCGCGAGACCGGCAGCTGGAAATGGATGGCGATCACCTTTGCCTACATGTTCGTGCTGGCCTATGCGGCGAGTCTGGTGACCTACAACATCGCGTACGCCTTGGGCGCGGGATAATCGCGGCGAAGAGCAGCACCGGCTAATCCCTGGGTGATCTCGACCGGCGGCTGGCACTGAATTCGTCGGCGCCGATCGAGCCGGGTAACGGCGGCATGCGCTGTTCCTCGCGAGGCGGCACGATGAGCGCGACAAAGCGCTTTGTGGTGCCGGGCCAACCCAGCAGGGACGACTGAACGACCATTTCGGACCGGATAAAATGCGACGCCTGTTCCGCGGCTTTCGCCATCCATTCGGTACAGGCTTGTTGTCCCTCCGAGCAGAGCGCCGCCCAGCCGCGTTCGAGCGTGGTTTTACGCGGCAATCCCCAGGTATATTGATAGGCGAACGGCCTGGCATAGAACGGATGATCCGGACTGTAGAAGGCGGTGGCAAAGGCCAGCGCGTCGTCGCCGCTCACGGCCGGCATCGGTTTGTCGGACTGTTCATGCCAGCGCCGCGTCAATTCCTGCGCGACAGGCTGATAAAAATCGCGGGCCTCCTCGTAGGAGTGATTGTTGCGATAGACCGCATGAATTGGCGCTGCAACGACCGCGGCTACCAGCGCAACGCCGATCACCAGCACGGCGAGATTCACCGAATGAAATCGCGCGATCGGATAGCTTGCGCCGCAAACGATCAGAACCACAAAGATAAACAAGCCTTGCGTGGCCCAGATCGACGGCAAATAGGTGCCTAACGTCACCGCAATGATCATCGGAAACAGGATGGTGCCGATGCCGACCAGAAAGAGCAGGTAAAGGCCCGGGTTCAGGGCCACGAAATCGTCTCGAAATGTCCTCAGCCGGTATCCCGCGATCATGATCCATGCGACCGCCGCGATCGCCATCGATGCGCCGACGCCCACTAAAAAGAACAGGGCTTCACGCAACGACGGAACGAATGCCACGCCGGTCTGTGCCGATAGCGCGTATTGGAACGGCATCGCGCCATTCGTCGCCAGCCAATCAAGATGGGGACCAAGCACGCCGAACCCCACGGCAGTGGAAACCCACGGCGCGAACGAGCTGAAATAGATGCGGCGCTGCGGGTGCAGCACCGCCGCGAACACAAAACTGCCGATCAGGAATACCGAGTAATATTTGCCCAGCATGGCGAGTGCGGCGAACGCGCCTGCCGCGGCTGCCCAAGTGACTTGCCAGCCGATCCGACGGGTCTCGAAGGAACGCAGAAAGGTGTAGGTCGCAAGCGGCCACAACGCCAACAGAACCATGTTGGCATTGAAGCGCTGCGCATGAAACTGATAGGTCGGCAGCAACATCAGAAGCAGCAGCACGACTACTCTTTTGTCTCCCCGCACGAAGCGGCGAGAGATCAGGTCGACGGCCCAAAGCGCGACCGCGGCGTTGGACATCGCCAGCAGCCGCAGCGACCAGTCCGTCAACGGAAAGACCGAGGTCCAGCCGCGTGCGACCCATCCCATCAGTGGTGGATGCTTCGGATTACCCCATTCAAACCGGCGGCCAAGCGTCCAGGTCTCCAGCGTATCCGGATGCAGTCCGCCGCCGAGATAGGCAACGCTCAGAAACGCCATCCAGATCGCGACGAAGCCGGCCAGCAGCAGCGGAACGGCCCACCCCGGCTCTATCCCATCCAGCCACGCGATGAAGGGCCGCCGCCAACGCGCCGGCGCGCTGTCTGAGCGAGCGGCCATCGCCGAAAATGAAAAATCAAGAGGCAAGTATCACTCGCAAAAAAAATCCAATCAACGATCGCCGGACTCTGCAGAGTTGGGGCGATAAAGCAAGTTCACGGCCGGGACTTTCGACGAATACCAAAATTGCAAGGGCGAGGCCCGGGACGGATAGCCGGTCAGTTTCCAAGTCAGGGCTGTCGGACGGAGTTGCCGCGAAACCCCATCGCCAGCACGTAGCGCTCGGACGAGTCCTGCCGGCTCGAGGCCGGCTTGACGTGCCGCACGCTGGCAAAATCGCGCTTCAGCTGCGTCAGCAGTTCGGAATCGGCACCGCTCTGGAACACCTTTGCGACGAAGCTGCCGCCGGGATTGAGAACGTCGGCGGCAAAGGCGACCGCGTTCTCGACCAGGCCGATCATGCGCAATTGATCCGTCTTGCGGTGACCGGTCGTATTGGCCGCCATGTCCGAGAGCACCACATCGGCGCCGCCGCCCATCATCGCGACTAATTTTTCCGGCGCGTCATGGCTAAGGAAATCGAGCTCGGCAAAGGCGACGCCCGCAATCTCCGGCATCTCCAACAGGTCGATCGCAATCACCCTGCCCTTGCCGTCGGCCGCGCCGACGCGTTTGGCCGCGATCTGGCTCCAGCCGCCGGGCGCAGCACCGAGATCGACCACCGTCATGCCGGATTTGAGCACGCGATATTTGTCGTCGATCTCGAGCAGCTTGTAGGCCGCGCGCGAGCGGTATCCTTCCGCCTTGGCCTTGGCCACGTAGGGATCGTTGAGCTGCCGCTCCAGCCAGAGTTTTGATGACAGCTTGCGCTTGCCAGCGCTCTTGACCGTGACATACAGCCGCCCGGTGGTGTCTTTCGCCATATCGGGACTCTTCTCCCTCGCCCCGCCCTTGCGGGGAGAGGGTTGGGGTGAGGGGCTGCTTCCACGAATACCGAGCGCGCGGAGAGAGCCCCTCACCCGGATTGCTGCGCAATCCGACCTCTCCCCGCAAGCGCGGGGCGAGGTGGACTGAACGCACGTTCGACTCGATCCTCTAGCACGCCCTGAGCACGCCGTCCTCACGCATCATCTCGACCAGCATGCCTTCGCGCAAACCCCGATCGGCAACCCGCAGGCGCGGCAGCGGGAAAGCGTTGCGGATGGCATCGAGGATGGCGCAGCCGGCCAGCACCAGATCGGCGCGCTCGACGCTGATGCAATTGCTGTTGACGCGCTCCTGGTAGTTCATGCCGAGCAGTTTTTCGATCACCGCCGTGACGTCCGAATTGTTCATCCAGATGCCGTCGATCCGGCGGCGATCGTAGCGGGCGAGATTGAGATAGACGCCGGCAAGCGTGGTCACGGTGCCGGAGGTGCCGAGCAGGTGCATGTCGCGCAAATCAGTGCCGTGCTCGGCCGCGAACGGCGCGACATATTGCGCGACCTCCGCCACCATCGCCGCGTAGGATTCCCGCGTCACGTCCCGGCCGCCGAAATGCTCGGCCAGGGTGACGACGCCGAGCGGGATCGACATCCAGGCCTTGATGCGGGGTGCGCCGTTGGGCGTTTCGGGATCGCGTTCGATCCGTACCAGTTCGGTTGAACCGCCGCCGATATCGAACAGGATCGCGCCGCGGCCATTGGGATCGAGCAGCGGCGAGCAGCCGATGACCGCGAGCGTCGCCTCGGTTTCGCGATCGATCACCTCAAGCTTGATGCCGAGTTCGCCGGCGACGCGGTCGCGGAACGCATCGCCATTGGATGCAGCGCGGCAGGCTTCGGTGGCGATCAGGCGCAGCCGGCGGGCATTTCGCATCACCATCTTGTCACGGCACACGGTGAGCGCGGCCATCGCCCGCTCGATCGCCGCCTCGCTGATCTGGCCTGACGTGGAG
>Ga0137416_10001848_pt1 | contig 11042 bp, 10 predicted proteins | sample CZODoug3_1_1_16f_FD_108282 | JGI IMG/M metagenome (GOLD analysis project Ga0137416, IMG submission 108282) | Vadose zone soil fungal communities from Angelo Coast Range Reserve, California, USA - CZODoug3_1_1_16fungal (Illumina Assembly) | ecosystem: Environmental > Terrestrial > Soil > Vadose...
CTCCGACACCGACCGCTGCTCGGCGCACCTGGCCGCGACCACGCTCAGCGCGCTGGCCTCCGTGATCGCCACGCTCGGTCCGACTCGTCTCGGCGTATGTGCCGGGCCGAGCTGCCGGTCCACTTTCGTGGACCTCTCGCGCAACGGCTCGAAGCAGTACTGCACCCGAACCTGCGCGCACCGCGCCAGCGTCGCGGCCTACCGGAGTCGGCACAGCCAGCGCTGAGCGTCGGAACATGACCCTGTCAGGTCGGCTCCGGGGTTCCGTCCCAGCCGGTGATCCGAGGCCGGGCGCGCGGATGGCAGCGGATCTCGACCAGGCAGGCCGGCCGCTGTCGACGGCCTTGCGCAAGGCCGGAAGGATCTCGTCGGTAGACCCCACACGCACCGCATCGGCGCCGCACGCTCGGGCGACGGCGACGGCGACGGCCCGGCCGCGCCTTCCCGTCCGTCTCATCGCAGGCAGGAATCAGGGAAGACTCCGGAGAAGCGGAGGGACCTCGCGTCGACCTCCATCGAGGTTGACGCGACACGACCGCCGCCTTCGTGTGAACGGGGCTTGTGAAGGCTGTGACGTGATCGGCGACGAAGGTGTGCAGGCTGCGCGGCGGGGTGCGGGTGAGCGACCAACGGAACCGACCGCGCGTGGCCGGCGCACAGGAACGCGCATCGCGTCCCGGGGAGTCCCATGGGGTAGAGCACCAGTATGAAGTTGGTGACCGGACTCGCGCAGCTGCCCGGGCCGGTGGTCATCCCGATGGGCACCGCCGCCGCGCAGTGCGGCGAGTCCGGCCGGATCACCCACGACTCCCTCCGTAGCCCCGTTCCGCAGCGGAACCGGCATCCGCCCCGGCCATCTTCTTGACGCAAGACAGTGGTGGATGGCTAATGCCGGGTAGGTCTAGGCCGGCCTGGCCGGCGTGTCCCGAGATGGGCACCGCTTCCGGGAACGGGACAGCCACGGTCCGCGCGCCGGGTCGACATCGCTGGCTGGTCGCCCCGTTGGCCGAGCGCGCGAGCCATCTGGCCGTCCTGTGCGCGCAGCTTGTCCGCCACGCTCTCCAGGACAGCGACGATCTGATCGAGGCTGGCTTGCGAGCCCGCCTGTTGCTCAACGATCGCGCGGTGCTGACGAAGCCGTTGCGCTTCGCGATGCAGCCCGCTGATCACATCAGCCCGAAAGCCCGCTTCCACCAGAACAAGTCGATCAATGGGGTCGGTCATCTCTCCACGCTGCCCGGCCGAGGTTTCCAGAGCATCAATCCACGGTAAGCACTAGCCATAGCGTGCCGACCCGGTGGTAGGGATGGGTGCGCACACCGACGCCTAGGGCACATGCGACAGCGTCCAAGGAACACCCCAGTCGGGATCTGGCCCGTGGCAGGGCCGCCCTGCCACGGTCAAGGGCTTGTAGACCCACCCCGTGACAGTTCCCCGTTGCCCTGGGCAGCAGCGACATCGAGTAGAGCGCTGATCTCGTCGTCGAGTGACAGTCCCAGCGACTCGCAACCCAGCGGAATGTGGCGGTAGGTGGTGTCCAGAAACTCCGCCAGTACCCAGGTGTCGATCCGCAACCAGGTCTGACCGGTCGGGGGCCGTAGCTCGAGCAGGACCGTGGCGTCTGGGGCAGGCCGCAGTCGTACGTCACCTACCCCCGCCTCGCCGGTCAGGCCTTCAGCGAGCAGCTCCCGCGACAGCACCCAGACCACGTCCGCGGCGGCGCGCGTGTGGAAGCCCAGCCGCACCGTGTAGGGGTCCGTGGTGCGCCAGACCAGACGCGCCCGCACCGGTAGCGGATCGCCGCCGGGCCGCAAAAGGTCCATGCACGTGTACCTGGTCACCGTCGCGCTGGTCACGGCCGCCCTCCTTCCAAGCATGCGGGATGCACTGGCCGCCGCCACGGTCGGGGCGGCTAGCTTGCCCCGCGGGGTGGCCGGTGAGCAGCCCTCATCAGAGCCCCGTCGCGGGCGGGTCCAGCCTGGTACTCGACCCCACGGCCCCACGGTTGTGGTCAGTCGATACGCCATCCCGTTGTAAGGATCAACGCGTGAGCGGCCGTGCGGGTGTGCACCTGTGACGCCTGTCTACGTCGTGCAACGTCGTGGGGATGCCCGCGCTCGATCTGGAGTACTGGTCCTGTCGGCGTTCATGGTTCTTCCCGGGGTGAGGTGGTTCGCGCTCACGGAGTTAGTGTTGGGCGGCTGGCACTGTTGGTGACCCTGCACGGCCTGATCTTGCTTGTCGTCTTGCCGAGGCGCGTCGGAGGAAATGAACCTTCCCATGCACCTGTCGGCCTGCGCGGTCGATCCGGTGATCTACGGTCTGTCCCGGAGCGTGGGCTCCACCTTGGCCGAGGCCCGCGAGATATGGATCAGCCGGGCCGCCGCCCAAAAGAAGATCGCTGAGGCTCCGGCGGAGTAGATCAGATTGATAGTGAAGGCGAGGGTCGGATCAATTCCGAGTGTCTGTAGTTCGCGCGACTTGGCACTGTCGGTTGGGTGGATCAGTTCCCACGCGGATCCAATGACGCCGAGCACCTGTCCACCGCACCCGATCAAGCCGATCAGCAACGCCCATCTGGCTCGCCGGATCGTTTCTCGGGCAAGAAGGAGCAGACATATGGCGACCAAGGCCAAGCCCAGACTTGACGCCACGCTGACCCGCCAAGCCATGAACGGCACGGTGAGGCCCGCGAGTGCCGCGCCCAGTAGCCACAACGACGCTGACACCAAACGCAGCGGGCGATGGAACGCGCCGGACAGGGCCATCGGCCGAGCGTAGCGACTCTGAGATCAGCTGGTAGGCGTCTTCCGGTCCAGCACGTGCAACTCGCCGAGCCAGCTACCATCCCGCCGGGCCGGGCGTCCGATCATCATCCGCGAGATCGCCCGGAATTTTTCACTGGGCCTACCGGCCTAGCCCTCGTAGCGCGACAATCGTATTGGGCATGTGGCAACCGGAGGCCACCATGAAGCGATCGGGCGAAGCGCTCCGACTCTGGATCTGCATCGGTGCTGACGACATCTGGCACCACAAACCCCTGGCCGATGAGATCGTCCGCCGCGCCTAGGGGGCTGGGCTGGCTGGGGCCACTGTCCTGCATGGAATCGAGGGCTTCGGGGCTCACCATGTCGTGCACACCACCCATCTGCTCAGCTTCATCGACGACTTGCCGGTGCTGATCATGATTGTCGATGCGGAAGACCGCGTGCGTTCGTTCCTGCCGCAGCTCGATGATCTCGTCCGTGAGGGAATGGTGATGCTGGATCGCGTCGACGTTGTCCGGTACACCCGCGAGAAGGCAAGAAACTGAGCCAGACGTTCACACGACTGTTCCCATCCTCAAAGCCAACCGGGCGAAAAGCCAACCAGGCGTAGCCGTGGCGAGGGCCGCGGCGCCTACCTGCTCTACCTGCAGACCCTGTTCGGGCTGTTCTTCGGCGTGTCCCAGCTCTATAGCGGCCTGCAATCGGCCATGGCCGGAGCACGACGCGTCGGGGCTGACCGAGACACTGGTCCATCAGGCAATGCGGCGCCTCCGCCACGGACGCACCACGGTGGTGATCGCGCACCGGCTCACCGGCGTGATCGACGCCGACCAGATCGCGGTCATCGAGGCCGCGTCATCGAATCAGGCACCTTTCACGCCCTGATCGCCGCGGCGGGGCACTTCGCCCAGCTCCACAAACGATGGGCTATATCGCAGATCACTACCGCCAGGGGACGCGGCCTTCGGGACTCGCATCGGGGTCACCCGTCGAGGGAAATTTCAACCGCGGATCTTAACCGAGCGACGTGCAGAAAGTCAGTGCAGAGGAGCATGCGCAATGGACCTTGCACAATTAAATGATGCGAGGGGAACTGTTCAGAGTCCGCCGGTAACGCTGAGATTGTCGCCGGTGATGTTGACATTGGCGGATGAGCCGAGGAAGACGATCGCTCGGGCGACGTCTTCGGGCGTGGGCATTATCGAGCGGTGGTCGTCCGGGCCGGTTCGGGTAGGTCCACCTTCTGCGCACGAGGCGCCGGTGCCAGCGCTGGACCGTTCCCGGGGTGATCAGGCGGTGGCCGCGCAGCGTCGTCGGCAGGCGCCGGATCAAAGCGGCGAAGGCGGCCCGGTCGCCCAGCCCAGGCGTGGTCTCGGGTTGGTGCGGCGAAGGACAGCGACCTCATGCCGCAACACGAGCAGCTCGACGTCCTTCGATGAGGCCGCACGGCCCGTCAGCAGGGCCAGTCCGAGTACTTGCTGGAAGATCAGATACAACAGCCGCAGCGTCACCGCGGCGATCATGCCCGACCGCTGGAGAGCGCCAATCAACGCTGGTCAGCAGCGTGTGCCATGTTTTAGAACCCCACAGGATCCCGGCGCTGGGCTCCAGTCGGATCGAGCGCGGAAACCCGCCTCCGGATCGCCGTCGTTCGGCAACGCGCACAGCCGTCACGCGCCACCGAGGCATTCAATGGCGATCAGCTCCCGCACGTGGCGATGCAACGGCACAGCGAGGTCTTGATGATGGCCGTGCTCGACGAGCCGCAGCATTTTCGCTGCGGCGGCGAGCTGAGCGATCGCCCCGCCTGGCCCGTCCAGAATCTCGGCGAACGTCTGGCGCACGCGGTGAGCGATCTCAGGTTGCAACAGACTTGCCGCATGCAGCAGCGCGGCGTCGTAGCCGGCCGGCGCGCTGCCCCACGTCTCCCAGTCCAAGATCCAGCATCCCGGGTTCGTGAGGTTCGCCCAGTGCAGATCACCGTGGGCTGTAGACCAGACAACGGCCCTCAGGTCGACGACGACGCCAAACCCGGCCAGGAGCCGGCGAGTGAGCAACTCCGGCCCCAGACACTCACGCTCTGTGGGTTGGGTGGCCAACGCAGTCAGTGACGCACCCAACTGCCGCCACCAGGACTCATCAAGCGTCACAGGAGCACGCAAGACCATGTCGGCGGCGATGGCCGAACCGGGAGCGAGACCCATCAGCTCTGCCCGCACTCGTCGCCCAGTGGGCGAATCGTCCCACTCCTTGACCTCGTGCACCTTTGGATGCGGCACGCTGGTGACCTGATTAGCGTCGAAGTTCCCGGTCCACAGCGCGCCGAAGCCCCACCCCGGCGGTTCAGTGACCACACGCAGCCACTGATCCGTCTCGCTGCCGCGCACCTGGGCGCCGATCGTTCGTCCTTGTAACCCTGGTACCGGCCGGCCGACCAGCTCGACCTGGAGAGTTGCCGCAGCAGTATCAGCCAGTTCATCCAGCCATGAAGTCCACTCCACGTTGGAGTCCAGTGCTGTCTGGCCTGACTGGGTCACCAACACTCCCTCCAACTACCCCACCGTGACGTGATGACGAGCCCAGTTCACGGACCGGCAGCGGCGGTCCGGGGCGCGTCAGGCGTCTCTGCTGAGGACGATACGACACTGCGGACCCAGGACCTCGAGGTCCGCACGACCGTTCAATTCGTGGATCGAATAACCACCTTACAGCCCGCCTCGGCGAGCCTCCTGTTCCTGCTCTGATCAGGTAAAACACCCATCCATCGGAGTCGTTGCCGGCGTGGCGTTGAACACCTCCGCAAATTGGCGGACAGCCCCGAGAGCCGCGCCAGCTCTATGCCGGGCGCCACCGCCATGGGTGTGCCGTGCTCCGGGGACCGACCCTCGTCGCCCAGATCGGGGAGTCCCCGTTCCAGTGAGGGGGCCCGGGGCGCGGCAACGGGGGAGTGCTTGAGGGGGTACATCGCGTCAGAGCACCAGGTTCTTTCGATCATGCCGAGAACAGCCCCAGGTCCTGGCCAGTGGCCGCCAACCCGCGGCGTTAAGGGGACGCCGGGCCCTTGAGGCTGTGGGTTCAGCGGGGCTCCCTGCCGCATGGGGGATGCGACGTCGTTCTTGGCGCGGGCCACCCCCCACGACGTCGAACGCGAAGAACAGCTCTCGCAAGTAGCTGCACGGCTTGCCGAATGGGCAGCGCGGACGACGTCTGACACGACCTTGGCCGTCGTGCAACGGGACCCGCGTCAGCCGGAGCTCGACTCGTCCAGGCCTAAGCTGTTCAGCCGGCGCGTTGTGCTGGTGTCGGCCATGTGCTCGTTGAGGCGTTGCGTGGCGGACTGGAGCACACGGACCGTCGTGGCCAGCTCCGTCGCGTCCGAGCCTTCGAGCGAGATGGCCCGGATGACGACGAGCGGATCTGGCAGCTCCTGCCACAGCACTGTGCCGGCGTCGGTTAGCTGGAGCAGGCGCTGTCGTTGGTCCCGCGCGCCGGGCACCTGGTCGACGAGACCCTTGCGCACCAGTGCCGTCACGATCGTGCTGAGCGTCGCCCTCTCGATCTGGAGCAGCCGCCCCAGGTCTCGCTGCAATGTCGGTCCCTCGTTGGCCAGCTGGTACAGCACGTAGAACTGGGTTGTTCCGAGGTCGTACGGTCGCAACACCGACTCCATGGCAGCCCGGACGGCGAAGTAGTAGCTCTTCGCGGCGGCACCCACGGCGTGCTGTGCATCGCCGGCTGCGTCATCGGCCACGGGACATGGTGATCGGGATTGAGTCGAGTTGTCCAGTTCGTGCTGGGGTCACCACGGGATCGCAGTGTTCTCCCAGCGGGTGAACGTGCCCGTCGGGCCGTCCGAGCCCAGCAGCGCGACGCGCACCACCTCGCGGGAGCCGTCCTCGACGGACTCCGTCCCCGCGAACCCGTTGAGATTGGTACTGGTGAAGGCCGGGGACACCAGGTTGATCTTGATCTTGGTCGACTCCAGCTCGATCATCATGGCGAGCGTCATGGCGTTGAGAGCGGACTTGGACGCAGGATAGATGGGGCCGTACATGGCGTGGTACGGGTAGGTGGGGTCCGCGTTCGTCGTCAGTGACCCAACCCCACTCGACACGTTGACGATGCGGGCGTCCGACGACTCACGGAGCAGCGGCAGCATCGCCTGGTATACGGCGAGAACACCGAACACGTTGGTCTCCCACACCGCACGCACCTCGTCGAGGGGCGCGCCGCTCGCGGTCCGGGTCTTGAGGTACTCCTCGTCGGTCAGGCTGCCGAATGTCGTGTTCGAGATCGCCGCGTTGTTGACCAGCAGGTCGAGCTGGCCGAACTCGTCGCGGATGCGCTGCGCGGCTATGGCGATCGACACGGTGTCCGTGACATCGAGCTGGACCGCGACGGCGTTCGGTCCGATCTCGTTGGCGGCAGCCTCGCCGCGCTTGAGATCGCGCGAGCCGACAAGCACGGTGAGCCCGTTCGCCACGAGCTCCTTGGCCACCTGCAGTCCGACCCCTTGGTTGGCTCCGGTGATCAGTGCTACTCGTCCGTCATGCATCGTGATCTCCTCGGTGGCGGCTGGTCCGTTCAAGGGCGGCGGGTTGTCAATTCGCTAGCCTCCTAGCAAAGTATGTTAGGAACCTAGCGAATATGTCAACGCTGCTCCGCGCCCTTAGAACCAGTCCAGCGCGGCGAACGTGAACACCTTGGGGGCACCGAGTCCAGCGGGATTAGGACTTGGCGCAGCGCTTCGACGCCGCATCGACCGAGGTCTACCGCGAGCTGATCAGCGACAGCAGGTGGGCGCGGTGGCGAACAAGCCGGCGCGCGGCAGGTCGAGCCCTCGATAGCTGACCAAGGTAGGTCGGGAGCCAGCTCATCAGTCCGTAGAGCACAAACCCGAAGCACAGGAAGGGCGCGAACCGAAGCACCAGCAGCACGCAGAGCAGCCCGGGCGCCGCCGAGAGATAGAAGACCCATCGCCAGCCCACCGTGGCGACCAGCGGGAAGGTAATCGACGGTGCCAGCATCAGCGCCAGCGGCAGTCCTCGCCGGTCGGGTCGAATCGCATCCTGGCCACCACACCGCGAAACGTCAGATGAGCAGATTCGGCGGCATGGTCGCCTTCCGCGTGGGGAACGCGGACGAGGCGGCTCGCATCTGTGAGACAACGACCTCGTCGACGACCTTGATCGAGCGCTAAACCCGCGATGACCCCGTTGTGCCGGGCAACGGAGCCCGAGGTGGTGCGGTCGCCAGGCCCGGCGAGACCGGCTCGGGCGCGCGAGACCAGCAAACGCGCCGCTCCGCGGGCCCGAGCCGCGCCCGAGAGGATCGGGAGTCGACAGCACAGGGCGACATCGGTTGACACCGATCAGCCGAATACGCCGAGACCAGGCGGCATGTAGCGTCCCCCGGCAGCAGTCCGCGACACTGGCCGATGCTCGTGTGAGCGACCTTTTAAGCTGCGGGTTCGGGGTAGGGCGGGTGCACTCGGCTTGCCATCGTGGTGGTCGGGGGGTGTCATCTGGGCGTTCCCTTCCGATACTGGAGCCGAGTGTCCCTGCTGACGCCAGCGTGCTTCCCTCATTTGGTCTGACCTCAGCAGCACCCCCCGCCGGCACGGTCGTCGTCGACTGTCACCGCTGAGCCGTACCGGCACCGAGGTCTGGGCTACGTGCGCGATCGATCCTGGCTGTTCTCGCCGCCGTAGTGGACGGGGAGAGGGACGTTGTACCCTGCCCGAGTTTTTCCTGTGAGCCGCCCTGACTATTCATTCATAAACCTCACCCCGCGCGGTTTGTTGGCTATACGAGGTCGGCCCGTGAAGCGAACAGTTGGTCGCGGGAACGTGAACGCGTGGCACATCGCTGTACTCGATTTGGCAAAACTGCGAGTGGATGGCATCGGGGTGACTGCTACCGTCAGGACGGCGTAATATCCCCGAAACAGCGTGCCCCGTATGGCGGTAGTTGCGGGCCCCCGTCGGGGGGAAGGTGGTGACGGATGCACTGGCCGGTCTCAGGGAGGGTTTACCGATTAGTGCCTGCACGGTGGCCGGTCGTTAGGCCCGGCTGACCAGCTCTGTAGTCGATTCACGACCGCGCCTACCGGACGGGTAGATAAATCGTCCGCGCGGGACCAGCGGTCGACGGGGCCGTCTTTAGCGACAACAACTATCCCGTCGGCGACGCATCCGTTCGCGATGTTTTCCTGAATCATGAACAAACGAATGGGGTAACAGACGTGTCCTCTGCACAGCCCACATCAAAGCAGTCCACCGACCGGGACGAACGGGGCCAGGAAGGTTCCCAGAGCCAACGCCACCAGGACGAGAACACGTTCGCCCGCCTGGCGATCAGCGAGCTGCAGCGGGACCTGCAGCGGGTCGAGGACCAGGCCCGCCAGGCGCAGCAGGACGCGCAGGGCTCACGACAGCTGGCCCAGCACGCCCGTGGCGCGGCACAACAGGCCCAGAACCAGGCCCGCGAGGCACAGAACCAGGCCCAGCAGGCCCAGGGCCAGGCCCAGCAGACCCAGGGCCAGCTGCAGCAGGCTCAGAACCAGGCCCAGCAGGCGCAGAGCGAGGCCCAGCAGGCCAACCAGCGGGCCCAGCAGGCCCAGGGCCAGGCTCAGCAGGCCCAGAACCAGCTGCAGCAGGCACAGAATGACGCCCAGCAGGCCAACCAGCGGGCCCAGAGCGCGCAGGAGCGGGCTGATCAGGCCAACCAGCAGGCCCAGCAGGCCGAGGACCAGGCCCAGCAGGCCCACAACCAGGCCCAGCAGGCGCAGACCGACGCAGGGCAGATCCGCATGACGGCCCGGCAGCTGCAGCGCGCGTAACACCCGCCACCGACGCCGGACTCAGCTCACTCACCCGGGGCACGCCCCGTAAGGGGTGCCGCGCGGTGTCAGCTCACACGTACTGTGTGCCTGACTGAGCCCGATCCGGCGTGTCGGTGAACGGGAGACCATTCCGCTCACTGCCCGAACGCACGTAAGGTCCAGGTCGCACGGCGTGCCAGATCAGCGTCGGAAAACCTGGACCTTACGTGCCAAGGGCAATAACGGAAGGACCGGGACCGAGGGTCAAACGACAACGTTTCATACTGTCACATCCGATGTGGCCCAACATTTTCACGCATTGGGGTATGGTGTAATCGGCAGCACGATTGATTCTGGTTCAGTTAGTCCAGGTTCGAGTCCTGGTACCCCAGCGACAACAGCGGGACCTGACTTCGGCGCAGAAGACATTGATCTCAAGCCGCGGCATCAGTATGCCAGTATCCATGCGTACCGGCATATACGCAGCTCAACCTCCCAATGCGCGTACTAGTGGAGCGGGCCACGACGTCGTCTGCGCGCATTCCTACGAGGAGATTTCCTGCTCAAGCTCTGCCTTCGCCGACTGGTCGCGGGCTTGCTCGTACGCCATGGCGTATCGATAGAGCGTCGATTCGTCGAAGGCCCCTGCCATGAGCTGAACTCCGATGGGGAGCCCGGTCCGGGTTGTCCCGCATGGGATCGAGAGACTCGGTATGCCGATCAGGTTGGTCGGCGCGGTGAGTCGGGCAATCACCGCGCTTACCTTGACCGACTGCCCTTCGACGGTGACTTCCTCGGCGCCGAGCGGGGTTGCCGCGACCGGTGTGGTCGGTGTGAGTAGTACGTCCAGCTCGCGCAGCGCGTGCCCGAAGTCGGTCCTTGCTTGCTGGCGCAGCTGTTGTGCCAGCACGTATTGGTGTGCCCGCAGCGGTTCGCCCCGCAGCAGGCGCTCCCGCACCCGCGAATCGAACCGTTCGGGGTCGGTGGCGAGCCGCTCGGCATGTACCGCGAACGCCTCGGCCGCCAGGGTCAACCGCTGGGCCTGGAAGGTTTCGTGCAGCCGGGGGATGTGCACCTCGCGAACCTGGGCGCCGAGCGAGCGGAACGTCGCCGCGGCCGCCTGTACCCGCTCGCGCACCTCGGAATCGATCTGTTCGAAGTAGTACTCGGACGGAATGCCGATGGTGCCACCCCGCACACCACGGGCCACGAAGCGGGAGAAATCCTCGGTGTCCTGGTCGACCGAATAGGGATCGAGCGGATCGTGTCCCACGAGCGCGGAGAGCATCGCGATGTTGTCGGCGACGGTCCGGGTCAGCGGTCCGACGTGGTCCATCGTCGGCGCCAAGGGGAACACCCCATAGGTGCTGACCCGGCCGAATGTCGGTTTCATGCCGACCAGCCCACACAGCGCGGCCGGGATTCGCACCGACCCACCGCTGTCCGTACCCA
>Ga0137416_10001855_pt1 | contig 11032 bp, 10 predicted proteins | sample CZODoug3_1_1_16f_FD_108282 | JGI IMG/M metagenome (GOLD analysis project Ga0137416, IMG submission 108282) | Vadose zone soil fungal communities from Angelo Coast Range Reserve, California, USA - CZODoug3_1_1_16fungal (Illumina Assembly) | ecosystem: Environmental > Terrestrial > Soil > Vadose...
CAGGAATCGTAAGGCGGCCACAGCGGCATTCGCCACAACGGATCGTTCTCCCTTTTCGCGCACGCCGCGACGTCCCCGGCCAGGGTCTCATCATTGGTGTAAAAGGGCGGTAAATCCGGCCCCAGCGCCACCCGCGCCGCACCGGTCAGGGTGCCGAGATCGACCAGCAAATCGGGCTTTTCCTCATCGGCCAGGGCCAGTGCGTCGGCCAGCACCAGCCGTCCCTCGGCGTCGGTATTGCCGATTTCCACCGTCATTCCCTTGCGCGACTTGAAGATATCGAGTGGGCGGAAGGCGTTGCCGGCTACCGCATTCTCGACCGCGGGGATCAGGACCCTCAAGCGCAGTTTCAGCTTCGCATCCATCACCATCTGGGCCAGCGCCAGCACGTTGGCGGCCCCGCCCATATCCTTCTTCATGATCAGCATGCCGCTCGACGGCTTGAGGTCGAGCCCGCCGGTGTCGAAGCACACGCCCTTGCCGACCAGGGTCACCTTGGGATGATCAGGATCGCCCCAGGAAAAATCGATCAGGCGCGGGGCGCGGGTCGAGGCCATGCCGACGGCGTGGATGAGCGGAAAATTCTGTCGCGTCAGTTCCTCGCTGGTGATGCAGGTGAAGCTGGCGCCGAAGCGCGTCGCGAGCGTTTGCGCGGCCTGCGCCAGTTCCTCCGGCCCCATGTCGTTCGACGGCGTGTTGATGAGATCGCGCGCCAGAAAGGCTGCTTCGGTCATCCGCGCGACGTCGGCGGCATCGATGCCGTCTGGCGGCACCAGCCTGACATCACCGCCGTCGGTCTTGCGATAGCGGCCGAAGCGATAGCTGCCGAGCGCAAAGGCCAGCGCCGCCAGTCTTGTGTCATGCGGCGCATTGGCGAAACGATAGAGGCCCGGTGGCAACAGGCCGGGCAGGGCGCCGGGCCGGAACGGGTCGCGCGATGGGCTGCTCGCGTCTTCGAGGCCGAACAGCACCTGCGCAATCCCGCCATCCGCCGCCGGCAGCGTCAGGCACTTGCCGGGCTTTGCGGCAAAGCCGTTGGCCCGGGCGAATTGCCGCGCCGCGGCGGGAAGCTCGTTGCTGATCGCCTCCCATGTCGCCTTGCTGACGAAGGTGATGGGAATGGCGGAAGCTGCGGGCGCGGTCTCGAACAGGGATGGCATCTCGGGTCTCGGCGTCACGGGAGAAGCGGCTGTCGCCTACTACACGCCTTTCGGCGTTCATGGTAGGCTTCACCTGCAACAACATCCGGGGAGGGCCTGATGGCCAGGAAAGCTGCAAAGAAAAGTCTCGACGGCAGGCAACGCGACAAGACCGGCCGCATCGACAAGAAGCACGGCAATACGCACGTCGGCTCGTTGCGCAAGACCTATGGCGACCATTTCGCCGCGGGCCGCCGCAAGGACATGATGTTGAAGACGCTGCTTGCCGAGACCGGCACGGAGTCGCTTCACGCCTATTTGCGCAAGCATCACAAATAGCTGTTATGCGGGACGACGCTCCCGCCCGCCTTTCTTCCGAAACCGGGGCTTGTCATTTTCTCCAAGCGGGGGAATGCAATGGATATTGTGCTGGGCATTTTCGTAGGCCTCGGTCACGCGATCGAGCTGGTGTTCGCCTATGTCGAGAGCCACCACTGGATCTTCGGACTCGTCCTGATCGGCTACATGTTCTATCTCCACGACCGCAGCCTGCACGCGCGGTTCGATGCGCTCGACAAGCGGGTCGATGAGGTCCGGAAACGTCTCGCCGTCGATTACTGACCGGCGACTTCATTTCCCCCCCGCGGCGTCCTGACGCCGACGGATGGTTCCCACGGGAGGCTCGATTAACCAGGCGTTAGGGTTAACAGTTTATTGCTGGCACGTTCGGCTCGATCCATTCGTGAGTTGAAGTGCCATGCGTCGACAATCCCGCCTTCCTGCCAGGAATCTTGCTGCCAGGAATCTTGCTGCCAGGAATCTTGCTGCCAGGTATCGTGAAAGGTATCTCGCCCGGTATCTCGCATCCGCGGCCCTGACGGCGGTTTTGGCCGCGGGCCTGGGCGGCTGCCAGACCATGTCCGACGTGACGGGATCGCTGACCTCCAGGGGGGAATCCAGGGCGGAAGCGGCTCCCGACGATCCGCGCCGCGCGGTCGAAGTCTATGGCGATCGCTACCGCGCCAACCCCAAGGATGCCGACGCCGCCGTCGCCTACGGCCAGGCGTTGCGCGCCACCGGCCAACTGGCCCAGGCCGCCGCGGTGCTCGAACAGGCCACCATCGCCCATCCCGGCAACAAGACCATGCTCGCCGCCTACGGCCGCGCACTCGCCGACAACGGCAATTCGCAGGCCGCATTCGATGTGCTGAGCCGCGCCCATTCGCCCGACAATCCCGATTGGCGCATCCTGTCGGTGCAGGGAACCGCGCTCGACAAGCTCGGCAAGCACGAGGAAGCGCGCCGCTATTACGCCAGCGCGTTGCGGATCGTCCCGGACGAGCCGTCGGTGCTGTCCAATCTCGGCCTCTCCTACATGCTGACCAGAGAACTTCCCAAGGCCGAAGAAACGCTGCGCCGCGCCTATGCCAACGGCAGCGCCGACGCGCGGGTACGCCAGAATCTGGCGCTGGTCGTCGGCCTGCAGGGCCGCTTCGCCGAGGCCGAAAGCATCGTCAAGGCCGATCTGCCGGCCGACGAGGCGGCGGCCAATGTGACCTACTTGCGGGAGATGCTGAGCCGCAAGGATAGCCCGCGCACGTCGTCCAACCCGGCGCTCAAGTCGGCGCCGGTGGTCGCGCTTGGCCAGGGCGACTGATCAATCGGCCCGACTAATCAATCCCAATTCAGAAAATTGTCGTCGTCTGGAGCTTGATGTAGGTCGGCCCGAGAATGACGATAAACAGGCACGGCAGAAAGAACACGATCATCGGCACGGTGAGCTTCGGCGGCAGCGCTGCCGCCTTCTTCTCGGCCTCGTTCATGCGCATGTCGCGATTTTCCTGCGCCATCACGCGCAGGCTCTGGCCGAGCGGCGTTCCGTAGCGTTCCGACTGCTGCAAGGCCAGACAGACGGATTTCACGCCGTCGAGCCCGGTGCGCTTCGCCAGGTTCTCGTAAGCCATCTTGCGATCCTGCAGGTAGGACAATTCGGCCGTGGTCAGCGTGAATTCCTCCGACAGCGCCACCGATTGCGTTACGATCTCGACGGCGACCTTGCGGAAGGCGACCTCGACCGACATGCCGGACTCGATGCAGATCAAGAGCAGGTCGAGGGCGTCGGGGAACGCCCGCTTGATCGAAAGTTGCCGCTTGCCGATCGCGTTCTTCAGGAACAGCATCGGCGCCTGCAGTCCGAGATAGGCGACGGCGACGCAGATGCCGATCTTCACCGGGATCGATTTTTCCATATGCGAGATCACGAAGACGTACAGGATCGAGCCGAGGAACAGCGCTATCGGCGCGACCGCACGGGCGAACAGGAAGGTGACGTAGGGCGCGTGGCCGCGATAGCCCGCCATCACCAGCTTCTCGAGCGCAGCCTCCTGGGCCAGCCATTTGGTGAGGTTGAAATCATCCACCACCTTGGAGACCACCTGTTTCGGCGTCTGGCGCAGCGACACCTTTTCCGATTTGGCGAGACGGTCGCGCTCGCGCTGCCGGATCCGCTCGCGCTCGCTGGCGACCGCCTTCATGCGTTTGGCGAGGCCCTCACCGGCAAACAGCGGCATGATCAGCGTGTAGGCAGTCGCGCTCGCGGCGACGGCGGCGAGCAGCATGGTCATGAAATGAACATCGTGGAATTTGGTGACCAGGAAATCAATCATGTTGCACCGTCAGAAGTCGAAGTTGATCATTTTCTTCATCACCATGATGCCGATCGACATCCAGGTGACACAGCCGACCAGCATCAGCTGACCGGTAGGATCCGTCCACAGCAGTGTGATGTATTGGGGCGACGTCAGATAGACGAGGAGCATAACGATCGGAGGCAACGAGCCAATGATGGCGGCAGAGGCCTTCGCTTCCATCGACATCGCCTGGATCTTCTCGGCCATCTTCTTGCGGTCGCGCAGCACCTTGGACAGGTTGGCCAGCGCCTCCGACAGGTTGCCGCCGGATTTTTGCTGGATCGCGATCACGATGCCGAAGAAGTTCGCTTCCGGCACCGGCATCCGTTCGTAGAGGCGCGCGCAGGCGTCGCCAAGCGGCATGCCGATCGCCTGGGTTTCGATGATGGCGAGGAATTCGCTCCGCAGCGGCTCAGGCGAATCGGCGGCGACGACCTTGATCGAATCGAACAGCGGCAGACCGGCCTTGATGCCGCGAACGATCACGTCGACGGCGTCCGGCAGCGCCTTCAGGAAGGCTTTTTCCCGGCGTTTCTTCAGGAAGCCCAGGGCCCAGCGCGGCAGGCCGAAGCCGGCCGCAAAAGCGAGGCCGGCCGCGCCGAGTGGCCCGCCGCCGGCCATGAAGGCAAGCGCAAAGGCTGCGAGTGCGAGAATGCCGGAGACGATCCAGAATTTCTGCCCGGTCCAGTCGAGGCCGGCCTGGGTCAGGCGCGTGCCTAGCGAGATCTTCTTGTCCTTCAGGCGGCGGGCCTCCAGTTCCTTCAGCGTGCCCTCGACCTGCTCGCGGCGCGAGCGCTGCGTCTTGTCGGACTGACGCGCGGTCGGCTCGGCCTTGGCGACGGAGGCGCGCCGGGACTCGGCCTTCCGCTCCCCCGACAGCAGCGGATAGACGAAGACCCATGCCAGGCCGCCAACGGTGGTTGCGGCGAGGAAGGCCAGTGCGAGCATTTGCATGTTCATCGCCCGCTCCCTTAAACGTCGACCTTGACTTCGGAGGCGTCGAGCGCAGCCGCAAGCCGATTCTCTTCGCCGTAATAACGCGCGCGTTCCCAGAAGCGCGGCCGGCCGATGCCGGTGGAGCGATGCCGGCCGACGATCTTGCCGTTCGCATCCTCGCCGACCATGTCGTACAGGAAGATGTCCTGGGTGATGATGGTGTCGCCTTCCATGCCCATCACCTCGGTGATGTGGGTGATGCGGCGGGAGCCGTCGCGCAGGCGCGCGGCCTGGATGATGATGTCGATCGAGGCGCAGATCATCTCGCGAATGGTGCGTGAGGGCAGCGAAAAGCCGCCCATCGTGATCATCGATTCGCAGCGCGACAGCGCTTCGCGCGGATTGTTGGCGTGCAATGTTCCCATCGAGCCGTCGTGGCCGGTGTTCATGGCCTGCAGCAGGTCGAACGCCTCGGGTCCGCGGACTTCGCCGACGATGATGCGTTCAGGGCGCATACGCAGGCAGTTGCGGACCAGTTCGCGCATGGTGACCTGGCCTTCGCCCTCGATATTGGGCGGACGGGTTTCCAGCCGCACCACATGCGGTTGCTGCAGTTGTAGCTCGGCGGCGTCTTCGCAGGTGATGATGCGCTCGTCGTGTTCGATGTAGTTGGTCAGGCAATTGAGCAGCGTGGTCTTGCCGGAGCCGGTGCCGCCGGAGATCAGGACGTTGCAGCGGACGCGCCCGATGATCTGCAGGATCGCCGCGCCCTCAGGCGTGATCGAGCCCAATTTTACGAGCTGGTCCAGCGTCAGCTTGTCCTTCCTGAATTTGCGGATGGTGAGCGCGGGGCCGTCGAGCGCCAGCGGCGGCACGATGGCGTTGACGCGCGAGCCGTCGGCGAGACGCGCGTCGCAGATCGGGGAGGATTCGTCGACGCGCCGGCCAACCTGACTGACGATGCGCTGGCAGATGTTGAGAAGCTGCTGATTGTCGCGGAAGCGGATGCCGGTGCGCTGGATCTTGCCGCCGACTTCGATGAACACGGTGCCGGCGCCGTTGACCATGATGTCGGCGATATCGTCGCGCGACAGCAGCGGCTCCAGCGGACCATAACCGAGCACGTCGTTGCAGATGTCGTCGAGCAGCTCTTCCTGCTCGGCAATCGACATCACGATGTTCTTGATCGCGATGATCTCGTTGACGATGTCGCGGATCTCCTCGCGCGCCGACTCGCTGTCGAGCTTGGCGAGCTGGGCGAGGTCGATCGCCTCGATCAGGGCGCCGAAGATCGTCGCCTTGACCTGGTAATAGTTGTCGGATCGTCGGGCTTCCATCGCGGGGGCCGGCGGCGGTCGCACTGGCGCGATCGACGGCGAAGCGATCGTCGGCGGGGCTGCCTCGCGCGAAACCACCGCCGCGCCGGAGGAGGTCTCCGGCGCGTGAACGGCGGGCTTTGGCGCCCGCGTGTCGCTTTCGTTTCCGCTACGCTTACCAAACACGACGGTACTCCAGGCGGGCGGCTACTTGGCCCGCAGCTTTTCGAGCAGGGGTGACAGGAACGATCCCCGTGGCTTTTTGGTCTCGCCGCGGCCTGTCAGTCGCTGCGCAATCTGCAGAAACATCTCGACGGCGCGATGACCGGCGGAGATTTCCGCGATCATCTGGCCGTTGTTGGCGGCCGAACCGAACATCTGCGGGTCAAACGGAATGGCCGCGATCGGCGGGCTTTCGATCGCCTTGGCGAATTCGCTGGCGGCAATTTCCGGCCGTTTCGGCACGCCGACCTGGTTGAGGCAATAGAGCGGCGCGCGGTCGTTCGGCCGCGAAGCCTTCAACAGGTCGAACAGGTTCTTGGTGTTGCGCAGATTGGCGAGATCGGGCGCGGCGACGATCAGGATGTCGTCGGCGGCGATCAGGGCGCGCTTGGTCCATCCCGACCATTGATGGGGGACGTCGAGCACGATGCAGGGCATCGTGGTGCGGAGCGTATCGAAGATCGAGTCGAACGCGTCGGTGCCGAAGTCATAGACGCGATCGAGCGTCGCCGGCGCGGCCAGCAGGCTCAGATGGTCGGTGCATTTCGACAACAGGCGGTCCATGAACGCGGTGTCGACGCGGTCCGGCGAGAATACCGCGTCGGCGATGCCCTGCGGCGGGTCTTGATTGTAGTCGAGGCCGGCGGTGCCGAAGGCGAGGTCGAGGTCGGCGACCACTGAATCCAGCGCGAGATCGCGCGCGATCGCCCAGGCAACGTTGTGCGCGATCGTGGATGCGCCGACGCCGCCCTTGGCGCCGACGATGGCGATGATGCGGCCGACCGCCTTGGCTTCAGGCGCCGAGAACAGGCTGCAGATCGAGCGCACCACGTCGATGGCTGTGACCGGCGCGATGACGTAGTCGCTGACGCCGCGGCGCACCAGCTCGCGATAGAGCGTGACGTCGTTGATGCGGCCGATGACGACTACGCGGGTTCCGGCGTCGCAGACGGTGGCGAGCTGGTCGAGCCCGGTGAGGATGTCGCTGCGGCCTTCGGTTTCCAGGATGATCACGTTCGGCGTCGGTGCCGAACGATAGGCCTCGATGGCGGCGGCCATGCCGCCCATCTGGATCTTCAGGTGGGCCTTGCCGAGGCGGCGGTCTTCGCCCGCCGATTGCACGGCGGCAGCGGTCTCCACGGTCTCGCAGAACGCCTGCACCGATACCCGCGGCGCCGGCGCAATATGATCGTCCGCGGGAAGCGGCGTGCCGTCCGGCTGCTGTTCGGTATTCTGGCGCGCGTAGCTGATCATTTGCCTGTATCGCTGAGTTTGGCCTTGTCGGACTCCGGATAGGTGGTCGCGGTCGTGGTACCCTTGCGATACTTCTCGAAAGCGTCCGTGCGCCGCGCCGTATAGGCGGGGGTTTCAGGCCGCGGTTGCACGAGGTCCGACGGATTGTCGATCATCGCCGCCATGTTGCGCTGGTAGGCACAGCCGAAATTGTAATACTGCTTGTTTTCGGTGTAGCTCTTGTCCTTGATCGAGGGGCCGAGATCCTCAGGCCACAGGCCGCAGGGGCCGGCGACCGCCGAGATCTTCGGATAGTTGACCCGGATCGCCGCCATGTGGCGCGGATCTTCCGGATGATATTTGCGGACGACGACCGCGCGCGGCGGCACGCCGGCGGCCGCGAAGGTTGCCTGGATCTCGCGCAATGATTCGGATGCGGCACGCGCATTCGGGGTGTCGACAGGCACGTCGATGCTGATCGCGCCGGTACCTTCGTGAACCCAGTCCTGCGCCATTGCCATCACGTCGGCGCGCTGCGGGGCGGAAAGCCCGCCGCGCGCGCGGCCGACGAATACGACGATCGACCGGTCGGCTTCCGTAATCGAAATCGGATGACGCTGGCGATAATCGTCGGGGACACTTGCCGTCGTCACGGTGTCGTTGGTGTGCATGCAGCCTCCCAGCGCGACGGCGAGGCCAAGCAGTGCTCCGGTAAGGCGGAAAGCGCGTTTGCGATCGGCGGGTGTCATGGATGTCATCTGTGAAGTCCCGCCTCAGTCCGTGATGAAGCCGTAGGTGCCGCGATAATTCCGTGCCGGCTCGACGCGGCCCGGAACGCCGTAGACCTTATTGATGCTGCCCAGGAGATCCGCCTGCGGGTCGGACGCGTTGGCAAAGCCGTCATCCGGGCGCGACAGATCCTTCTGCGCGACGGCGCGCACGACATAGGGCGTCACGATCACCATCAGCTCGGTCTGGTTGTTGACGTAATCCCGGCTGCGGAATAACGCCCCCAGCACCGGCAACGTCGACATGCCGGGCAGTCCGTTGATTGCCTGCTTGGTCTGGTCCTGGATCAGGCCGGCCATCGCCATCGACCCGCCCGACGGAATTTCCAGCGTCGTTTCGGCGCGGCGGGTTTTGATCGAAGGAATCGTCGTTCCACCGGCACCGCCAGTCAAAGAATTTTCGTTCGAGACTTCAGACACCTCTGTCATCACCCGCAGGCTGATCCGTCCCTCGGTCAGCACCACCGGCGTGAAGTTGAGCGAGATGCCGAATTTCTTGAAACTGACCGTCTGGACGCATTGTCCGACAGCGCCCGCCGTCGTCGTTTGGCAGGTCACGCCGGTCGGAATTGGAAATTCGCCGCCTGATATGAATGTCGCGGACTCGCCGGAGATCGCCGTCAAATTCGGTTCTGCCAGCGTTCGTACCACGCCCGCGCTTTCCATCGCGCGTAATGTGGCCTTGACCGACGGCGTCGAGCCGAACGACGTCGTCAAGGCGTTGTTGCTGACGAGCGGGGCAGTGTTTGCGGTGAACGGATTCGCGTTGTTGAAGGTCACGACCGAATTACCGTAATTCAGGCTGGCACTGAGGTCGATGCCCATCTGCTTGATGATCGAGCGCGCGACTTCGGCGACGGTGACCTTCAGCATCACCTGGTCGCGGCCGCGAACCACGATGGAGTTGACGACCTTCTCCGCTCCGCCGGCGAGGCGCGCGGCGAGATCGCCGGCCAGCTGCGCTTCGATCGGGCTTGCCGCGGTGCCGGTCAGCACCACGCCGTCGCCGACGCCGTCGATCTGGATGTCGGCGTTTGGCAGCGACGCTTTCAGCGCGGCGCGCACGCCGTTGAGGTCGCGCTTGACCGCGATGTCATAGGCGGCGATTTGCTGACCGGCGGAATCGAAGAATACGATGTTGGTCTGGCCGACCGCGGCGCCGATGATATAGGCACGCTGCGCCGAGCGAACGACGGCGTTGGCGATCTTGGGGTCGGCGACCAGCACGTCCTTGATGTCACGCGGCAGGTCGATCACCACCGATTTACCGATTCCGAGCGAAAGGAAGCGCGCATTCATCTGGCCGTCGGCGGCGACCGGTGCGGCGGCGCGATAGTCGCCCGCCACCACCGGCGTCAACGCCGGATTGAGCGTGAGTGCGGCGACGGCCGAAAACGACAGGGCGCGGACGATCAATGCCCGCATCGTTGCCTGATTTACCCTGCACTTCATATCGCGCGTCCTTTCGGTCACTTCTGCATCGTCGCTTGGCTCGCGACGCCGTAGCGAATGACGTTCACGGTATCGCTGCGCTTGTTGGATTGATCGTCGGTCCTGACCTCGACCGCGTTGAGGTCGGCGATGCTGCGCAGCGCGAGCGAAAGTGTGCCGCTCTGGCGCGCACGCGCCAGCGTTTCGGTCTGCTCGGGCTTCAGTTCGAGCGTTACGGTCTTGCCGACCAGCGCGTTGGTGCCGTCTTTCTCCTTCGGCGCCTGGTCGATTGCGAGCACGCGGACATTGGTCAGGATGATTTCGGAGTTGACGATGTCGGCGCCGCCGCGATCGGGATTTTTCTCGCGCTTGGAAAGCAGCACGTCGACCCGGTCGTTCGGCAGAATGAAGCCGCCGGCGCCGGTCTCCGGCGAGATTTCCGTCGATACCGCGCGCATGCCGGTGGGCAGGATCGCGGCCATGAAGCCGCTACCGTCGGCCCTTACCAGTTTCTGGTCGCGGATCGGTTCGCCGGCAATGAAGGGGGCGCGCGCGATCGCGCCGGTGACGTCCCTGATGGCGTCCGCCTTGTTGTCCTTGCGCATGAAGCTGTTGCTTGCGGTCGCGGCCGGCCAGGTCTGCCATTGCAGGTCGTCGGGCTTGACGGTTTGGCCGAGGCCGATGTCGGATCTCGCGACTAGGACGTCCACCGTCGGCAACTGCGCGACCGGCTCCGTCGGTGCAGGCTTGTCGGTCCCACTGGCAAGATAGAGCGCAGTGAGGCCGGCGCCCGCGGCGATAGCCAGGACCACAATGCGTGCGGTATTCATACGCTTGACTTCCCACATGACGCCGCGACGCTTCCGCCGCCGTGATCGGAGTTGACCAGCTATTCGTCAAAGCATGGTTAATGAGGCGTATCTAAATCGCCTTAACGGGAGGTTACCCGCCGCGTGTTAGAGCACGGCGAAGTGCGCAAGATCGGCCGCCTTGATCCACTCGGTCTCCGGATAGACCACGAGTGCGCCGATCGCGAGCGCGATGCCGTAGGGGATTCCGGTTTGCTTGTCGTGCAGTTTCAGCGCCCAGGCCCGGCGGGCCAACGGGTAGGGCAGCGGCCATTGCCGGAGCTGCAGCAACAGCAGGGTCAGTGCGCCGCCGAACAGCGACGCATAGACGAGGTAGTCGAGCAGGTGGCCGAAGCCGAACCACAGCGCGGCTGCGGCCGCGACTTTCGCATCGCCGCCGCCGACCCAGCCCATCGCAAAGCAGGTGAA
>Ga0137416_10001856_pt1 | contig 11032 bp, 15 predicted proteins | sample CZODoug3_1_1_16f_FD_108282 | JGI IMG/M metagenome (GOLD analysis project Ga0137416, IMG submission 108282) | Vadose zone soil fungal communities from Angelo Coast Range Reserve, California, USA - CZODoug3_1_1_16fungal (Illumina Assembly) | ecosystem: Environmental > Terrestrial > Soil > Vadose...
GGCCGCATGCACCCGCTCTTTCAGCGTTCTTCGCATCTGAGTTCTCCCTTCTCCTTTAGCCCGGTATAGCCACGGTGACGCGTATCGGTTGCTTGGCGGTGGTCTTGGTTCGCTCCAATTCCATTGAGCCTTCTGAAGACAGTTGATCCGTTGACTCGTGAAGAGGAAAAAACCATGAAGAACAGACGTGATTTCCTTAGAAATGCTTTTGGTCTGGGTGCCGGCTGGGCAGCCTCGTCCCGCTTGCTTGCAACTCCCACGCAGGCGAAGGGAGAAAGCATGGACATGGCGCACATCGACCACGCGACCCGGCACGGTAGTGGCATCGTTTCCGTGGAAACGCCGGACGTGCCGCGACTCCCTTGGCGAATGGTCGACGGCGCTAAGGAGTTCCACTTGATCGCTGAGCCGGTAAAACAGGAACTGATTCCCGGCAAGGTCGTAAACCTATGGGGATACAACGGCAGCGCCCCGGGTCCGACGATTCAAGTGATTCAGGGCGACCGAGTGAGGATCATCCTGGACAACCATCTTCCGGAGCCCACGTCGATGCACTGGCATGGATTCGAAATCCCGGTCGAGGTGGATGGAGCACCAGGGAGCAGCCAAGATCCGATTCCGCCCGGTGGTCGTTTCGTATATGAGTTCACGCTACACCAGGCGGGGACCTTCTTCTATCACTCGCACATGGCGATGCAGGAAATGATCGGCATGATTGGGGCCTTCATAATGCATCCCAAAGAAAGCTACTCCCCTCCCGTAGACAAGGATTTCGCACTCATTCTTCAGGAATTCGCAGTGCTTCCCAACAATCCCAATCCAAACTCCATGAACATGGAGTTCAACTGGCTAACCCTCAACGGCAAGTCCGGGCCGGCGACTACTCCCCTGGTCGTTCGCCTGAACGATCGGGTTCGTCTGCGCTTCATCAACCTGGGAATGGACCACCATCCCATCCACCTGCATGGGCACACGTTTGTCGTCACCGGCACAGAGGCAGGCCGGCAACCCCGGTCGACTTGGGGTCCCGGAAATACTGTGTTGGTAGGAGTTGCGCAATCTCGGGATGTCGAGTTTGTAGCCAATAATCCCGGCGACTGGATGATCCACTGCCACCTGCCGCACCACATGATGAACCAGATGTCAGCGGTGGTGGGCCCGATGACCCGAGGTGGCCACGGTATGGCGGCGGGTTTGGGCATGGAAGAAGGGATGGGCATCTTGCGGGAGGGCCATGCTACCTCCGAGGACAAAGGTCCGAGTCTGGGTCGTGGGATGGGCGTGGGTTCCACTCGCGACGGGAGCACCGGCAACGGACCACTCTCCACTCAGCAGGTCCGGCAGTCCATGCACGACGTCTCGGAAAGGGCGCATGACACGATGCCCGACATGCAGCACGAGGGAATGCAAATGACAGCACCAGAAGTAGCTCAGGACGCCAACCTGGTTCCCGGATTCCCGCAAGACGCTTTCATGGAAGGGCCCGCGATGGCGATGGACAAGATGGTGGAGAAGCCGGAGAACTTCGGGCTTCGTCCCGGTTGGAGCGGATTCATGCAGGGGATGATGACTTTCCTCCGGGTGCTTCCACCTGAGACGTACGACAAGGTGATGGCCTTGCGGCAACAGCAGAACAGTAAGCCGGAACCCATGCCGGACATGCCGCACCAGCACGGCGGGTAGCTCGATGAAATTGATTCGAAAGGAACACGCAATGAAGTTACAACAACTTCCGGCATCGTGTAGCGTGATGGCAGCTATTTTGTTAACCGTTCTGGCGATATCGCCGCTCGCATCAGGTCAGGACCAACCGATGTCAGGCAATCCGGCACGGGCAGCTGCGCCGTCGGCGCAGGATCAAGGGAGATCGCAATCCGGCTTGACGTTGGCTGAGTTGGAACAGATGGCTCTCAGTAGCAATCCGACACTGGCTCAGGCTGCTTCTGAAATCCGTGCTGCGACTGCTCGAGAGCTGCAAAGTGGACTCTATCCCAATCCTACGGTTGGCTATCAGGGAGAGCAGATACGAGGTGGAATCCAGGGGGGAGGCGAGCAGGGTTTCTTCGTCAGTCAGGACATCGTTCTTGGCGGTAAGCTCGGCCTTAACCGGAAGATTTTTGAGCAGGAAAAAAGGCAGGCCGAAGCCGAAGGAGAGGAGCAGCGCCTCCGCATCATCAACAGCGTGCGAATTTTGTATTACCGGGCGCTGGCTGCACAAGAGATGGTTGACCTCCGGCACAAGCTCAGCAAGCTTGCTCAAGATGCTATCGAAACCTCACACCAGCTGGGCAATGTTGGCCAGGCAGACCAACCGGACGTCCTTCAGGCAGAAGTCGAAGGGGAGCAGGAACAGCTAACCGTTGTGGCGGCTGAGCAGAACCAGATCCGTGTCTGGCGGGAGCTGGCAGCAACGGTCGGCAAGCCGGAGATGCGGCTCACACGCCTCGACGGCAACCTGGAGGATATACCTCAAGACAATCCTGACCAGTGGCTGCAGGCGATTCTCAGGGAAAGTCCTGCGGTGAAGATCGCCCAATTGGGAGTGCTGAGGGCGGAGGCTTCACTTGCCCGGGCGAAGCGTGAGCCGATACCCAACCTGCAACTTCGCGGAGGTCTCGAGCGGAATCTGGAACTTGAGACGACGACTAACCACGCCATCGGCCTGCAAGGTTTTGCCGAAGTAGGCGTACAAGTTCCTATTTTCAACCGTCATCAGGGAAACATCGGGGCAGCCAGAGCCGAAGTCGAACGGTCGCAGCAGGAAGTTCAACGGGTTCAGCTCGTCCTGCGGGAACGTGCGGCCCTGCTACTCCAGAATTATGTGACTGCGCGCTCGACAGTGGAAAGGTACCGGGATCGAATGATTCCCCGTGCGCGGAAAGCGTACGAACTTTACTTGAAGAGCTATACCGGAATGGCAGCCGCTTACCCTCAGGTGCTGATCGCCCAGCGGACTCTATTCCAGCTTCAGACTGATTACATCACTGCCCTCGACAACCTTTGGACAAATTCGACGGCTTTGAAGGGTTTTCTTTTGACCGATGGCCTGGAGGCGCCGACCCGTGCGGGCGAGATGGATCGGCCGGTTCGTGAGCTCAACGTGCCATCGACCACTACCGTGCGGCCGCAGTGAGGAAGAAACATGACAAAAGCCAGAGTTCTGTTGCTTCTTGTGCTTGCGTCCGCCGTTCTGGTAATCGCTGGAGTTACGTCCGCCATACGTCGAGGATTCAGCGCCCGTGAGCAGCCTTCGACCTTTGAGACCTATTTAGCTCGGGCGGTTCGTACCCTTGCGGTGCCCTCGCGAGCCAGGAAAGAGAAAAACCCATTCGTGCCATCACCTGAGCTGCGGGCGGAGGCGAGGGCTCACTTCGCCGATCATTGTGCCATCTGCCACGCCAACAATGGCAGCGGCAAAACCGAAATTGGTCAGAACTTATACCCAAAAGCTCCAGACATGCGCCTGCCTGGGACCCAGGGGCTGACCGACGGAGATCTTTACTACATCATCCACAACGGTGTCCGACTGACTGGAATGCCGGCCTGGGGCATGGAGGAGAAAGACGACGACAGCTGGAAGCTGGTCCTGTTCATCCGGCACCTGCCTCAGCTGACGCCAGCAGAGGAACGCGGGATGGAGTCGCTCAATCCGAAAGGCCCGGCAGAGAAGGAGGAGCAGCAGGAAGAAGAACAGTTCCTCAATGGCGAACCCCATAAGCAAGCACCCGAACAATCCACACATCCGCATCCCACGGAGGACAACCAATGAAACACGCAATCGCGATTCTGGCTATAGTCTCGGCAATGTCGTCAATCGGATTTGCCCATGGCAATGAGAAGCACGTGGTGGGCACCGTCACCAGCATCTCGGACAACTCCATATCGGTGGAGACCACATCAAGAAAAACCGTGATGGTGGGTCTCAGCGACACGGCAAGGTTTGTAAAAAGCGGATCGCCGGCGACCCTAAAGGATCTCAAAGTTGGCGATAGAGTCGTGATCCATGCGACCGGCCCTGAGGACAAGCTGGTTGCCTCTGAGGTTCGCTTTGGAAGCACGCCGCCTGACGGTAATTCCGGGATGAAGGGAATGGACCATACCCATCCGTAGGGCCTTCGCGGAAGGCAATACAAACCTGGATTTCAACAAAAGGCGACGGGGGCCATGAGGTACTTCGTGCGCCACGAACCTGTAATTGACCGCCCGCGACCGGGGCTCGAGCCGCCTCTTTGCACTAATCTGGTTTTCATTCAACCCCTGCGACGACAATGACATCCCACAGCCGGGACAGCCAACCAGCGACTCCCCCGGGCTTCTGGCCGCTTGCATGCACACATGTTATATGTATACCATCTAAGGAATGACTGTAACTCGCACACACGCCATTCCTTGGTTGCTGCTCGTCTTTAGCCTCCCTGCCAGGAGCGCCAGCCAGCGTGTTCAGATTTGGCGAAAGCTCCAACGCTACGGAATGCTCGCCCTCCGAAGCTCCGGTTATGTTCTTCCCAATACCGCCGCAAATCAGGAACGAATGGAGTGGCTCGCCGCCGCTATTCGCAGCTATAAAGGACAGGCGTCGGTTGTTCAAGCACAGGGCTTCGATGATCTGCCTCCAGAGCACCTGAAACAGCTTTTCGTCGAGGCACGATCGCGTGACTATCAGAAGCTTCTGCACGAGGCGAAGAAGGTTCTCGCACTCTCTCCCTCACGAAGACCTGGCGGGCGCCTGAATCGGATTCGCCGCCGGTTCCTGGATCTTCAAGATATCGACTTCTTCGAGAACTCGTTGCGAACCAAGGTTGAGGACCTGCTGGCTCAAGCCGATCAGGCCGACACCCGAACGACTGGCCGCAAGGGCCGCGGGAAGTCTGGCCAGTACATCAACCGCCTGTGGATCACCCGCCCTCGGCCAGGCATTGATCGGGTCTCGTCGGCGTGGCTCATCCGTCGTTTTGTCGATCCGAAAGCGCGCTTTATCTTTGGTGCTGAGCCCAGCGCCCACTCGGACGCGATCCCCTTCGACATGTTTTGCCCGCAGGGCTTTGGTCATCGGGGAGAGGACTGCTCATTCGAAACATTACGGAGGGAGTTCTCGATCAGGGATGGCAGGGTCAGGCGCATCGCGCAGATCATTCACGATGCCGATCTCGGTGACGAGAAAATTCGGCCGGGTGGAGGGACAGGGTTTGGACAAGGTGCTGAATGGCTGGGCCAAGCAAGACTTACCGGATGACGACCTCCTGCAGCGAGGAATGGATCTGATCGAAGGCCTGTATGAGTCGCTCGCGTGAGGTCTGGGAGGCGAGATGGCGAGGATTGATGATGCTAAACAGTTGCTGCTGATCAGCAACTCGACCTTGCACGGCAGCGGTTATCTGGACCATGCTGAGCGGGAAATTCGGGATTTTGTCGGCGGCAGGACACGCGTGGTGTTCGTTCCCTACGCGGTCCATGGCCGCCGGGAGTACGTGGCGAAGGCGCAGGAACGCTTTCGCAAAATGGGCCTCTCACTCACATCAATCCATGATGTTTCCAACATGAGGCGAGCGGTCGACGAAGCGGACGTGATTTTCGTTGGGGGTGGGAATACGTTTCGACTGCTGAAGGGCCTTCACGATCACGATCTGCTCGAGCCGATCCGGCGAACAGTGGCGGCGGGTGTGCCCTACATCGGATCAAGCGCTGGCGCCATCGTAGCGTGTCCGACTCTGAAAACGACTAAGGACATGCCCGTCGTGCAGCCCCCTTCATTCGAGGCTTTGGCATTGGTCCCATTCCAGATCAGCCCCCACTACCTGGATCCAGATCCCTCCTCCACGCACATGGGGGAAACGCAGGAAGAACGGATCATGCAGTTCCTCGAAGAGAACGAAGAACCAGTGGTCGGCTTGCGGGAAGGTTCGATTCTGCTGGTGCGGGAAGGCACGGTGCGGTTGAAAGGATTAAATGCGGCACGCATATTTCGGCGTGGGGAAAACGCTGTCGAAGCTCCTTCGGGTTCCAATCTCTGCCCGGTGCTGGAGAAAGTGGTCGCTCCCGGAGAAAGGGTCGCATGAAGTCGGACGAAATACTGTTGCTGACCTCACGAGAGATTCAAAGCTTGCTCACCCTCGACGAGTGTATCGGGGCGGTAGAGCATGCTTTTCGTGCCTACGGAGAGGGCAGCGCTGTCCCCCCAGCAGTCTTGAGCATGTACACCGCCGGTGGTGGGTTTCATGTCAAAGCCGGGTTGCTGGAACTTGACCGACCGTATTTCGCGGCGAAGGTAAACGGGAACTTCCCGGAGAATAGTTCGCGATTCGGGTTGCCCACCATTCAGGGAGTCATCATTCTCTGTGATGCCGGAAATGGGACTCCACTGGCGGTGATGGACGCCCGTTACATCACTTCGCTTCGTACCGCTGCGGCAACCGCGGTGGCAGCGAAATTTCTGGCACGGCAGGATTCGCGGACCATCACCATTTGTGGCTGCGGAAATCAGGGACGCATTCAGCTCAGAGCGCTGTCACGTGTGCGCCGCCTCGAAACTGTTTTCGCCTGCGACACGGACGGCGAGCGAGCGCTGCGGTTTTCGCAGGACCTCACATCGGACCTGAGCATCTCCGTAGAGCCTGTGTCGGATCTCGCTGCTGCAGTTCGACAGAGTGATATTTGTGTGACGTGCACCACGTCACGGCAGCCGTTGCTGGGTTCCGACGATGTCTCGTCCGGAACGTTCATCGCAGCCGTAGGCGCAGACAACCCTCAGAAACAAGAACTCCACCCAAGCCTGATGGCAAGAAGCAAGATCGTATGCGACATCCTCGAACAGTGCGCGGTGATGGGAGACTTGCATCATGCGTTGGACGCAGGTGTCGTGACCCTGGCGAGTGTGCACGCAGAACTGGGTGAGGTCGTGGCTGGAAAAAAGCCAGGCCGCGAATCAAGAGAAGAAATCACCGTCTTCGACAGCACGGGAATGGCTCTGCAAGACGTGGCCGCCGCGGGCTTCCTGTATGAAAAAGCCCGGCGCAACGGATCCGGCGTTCGGTTAAATTTCGCAGCCTGAGAAAAGGGAGAATGGAATCATGCATAGCATCGTTCGTCAGAGTATCTCAGTCCGAATGTCAACAGTTCTCGCGATGGCTTGCCTGTTTTGCGGAGCTTTCGGTGTGGCGCAAACAGCCAGTTCCGCTTCTGCGAGTGCTCCTGCCAGCAGCTGGAAGCAGGTCGAGGATGCGATGGGCAGTTCCGGCCAGATGCAGCCTGGTGACGTGATCAAGTTCGGTATGCCGCGAAAGGACCTTCATATCGTGCTCGATGGCGTCGATATCAAACCGGGCCTCGCGTTAGGTTCGTGGGCAGCCTTCAAACGGGACCCCAGCGGCGCGATGGTGATGGGCGACCTGGTCCTCACCGAGGACGAGGTCGAACCGGTGATGATGAAGCTTCAGGAGGGTGGAATCCACGAGTCCGCTGTCCATAATCACCTGATGGGCGAATCGCCACACGTGATGTACATGCATATCGCCAGCCAAGGTGATGCTGTCCAGATGGCGAAGGCCATCCACGACGCGCTGGCTTTGACCGGGACTCCTGGTCCAGATACCGCTGCGGCAGCCCAATCAGCCTCCCAAATTGGTTTTGACCAAAAGCAGGTCGAACAGATCCTCGGCCACGCTGGAAAGCTCAACGGCGGAGCCCTTCAGATCGGAGTGCCGAGGGCCGAAGCAATTACCGATTCGGGTATGACTGTTCCGCCGTCGATGGGCGTAGCAACCGCCCTGAACTTCCAACCCACCGGCAACGGAAAAGCTGCTGTCACGGGAGATTTCGTGCTGCTCGCCAGCGAGGTCAATGCGGTCATCAAAGCGCTGCGAACAAATGGCATCGCGGTAACAGCGTTACACAGCCACATGCTGACCGAGGAACCTCGACTGTTCTTTATGCATTTTTGGGCGAATGACGATGCGGTGAAGCTAGCAAAAGGCCTGCGCGCCGCACTGGACAATACAAACTCTGCAAAGTGAAGCCCGATTCCAATTCGTCGGGACAAGAGCCAAGCCGAGCGTCGCCCGCTCAATTCGTCGGATATTTCCTGTGGCTTGGAACCGTGGGATTCGGCGGGCCGATTGCTCTAGCCGGACACATGCAGCAGGACCTTGTTGACAGTCGCGGTTGGGTTCGCAAGGAAGACTACCTTGAGGGTCTCGCACTGGCGCAGCTCGCTCCCGGCCCCCTCGCTGCTCAGCTCGCGATTTATCTCGGCTACATTCGCGCTGGCGTGCTCGGAGCTACAGCCGTAGGAGTGGCGTTCGTTTTGCCTTCGTTTTTGATGGTGCTGGCTCTCTCGGCAGCCTACGTTCGCTTCGGTGGGCTGGCCTGGATGCAGGGAATGTTCTACGGCATCGGTGCCGGCGTGATCAGCATTATTGCCCGTTCCGCGTTCAAACTCACCAAGCTCACGCTCGGTAAAGACAAGCTGTTGTGGGGAATATTCGCGGTTCTGGCACTCTCAACCGCATGGACGTCACGGGAGATCATATGGCTCTTTCTGCTGGGCGGAGTAGTGAACTTGTTTGCCAGGGCGTTTCCCACGCGTTTGCCGGCCAGAAGCCCGGTGTCGTTGCTTTTCGCACCAGGAACATTGGCGACAATCGGCGCAAGCGGCCCTCTGCTCCAGGTCTTTGTGTACTTTGCCAAGGCTGGGATGTTCGTGTTCGGAAGCGGGCTCGCGGTTGTGCCCTTTCTCTATGGCGGTGTGGTGCAAGGACATCATTGGCTGACTGACCACCAGTTCGTGGACGCGGTCGCAGTGGCAATGATCACGCCCGGACCTGTGGTCATCACCGTCGCCTTTATCGGCTATCTGGTTGCCGGTGTCAAAGGGGCGACGGCGGCAGCTCTGGGGATCTTCCTGCCTGTCTACCTCGTGGTGGTTTTGCTTGCACCATCCTACAAACGATGGGCTAAGAACCCGCAGTTGAATGCGTTCGTGCGAGGCGTCACCGCGGCGGCCACCGGCGCGATTGCGGGCGCGGTCGTGGTTCTCGCCCGGCGCTCAGTCTACGATCTACCTACCATACTGATCTGTGCGGTGAGCCTCGCCGTACTGTTTCGCTGGAAGGTTCCAGAGCCGGTTCTTATAGCCTGCGCGGCAGCAGCAGGGCTGGCCCTCCGGCATGCTTGAAAGCTGTGCGAGATTGTCAAGGACGGAGAAAACATTGAGAAAACCGTGTGATCTTGGACCTGTCTTGGCCCTGATTGCGACATTCACCATACAGGTGTGTGCCCAGAAAAACTCGCCTCCTCCGAGCGCGGCGGCTCCGCTCGTGTTGACCGGAGCCATCCCCTTGCCGAATGTGAAAGGACGCATCGATCATTTCGGGTTCGACGCAACGCACAACCGGCTTTTTGTTTCCGCGCTTGGAAACAATACCGAAGAGATGATTAGCATCAGTGCGCAGACAGTAATCCACACCATTTCTGGAGTGCCGACCCCGCAAGGCGTGGCATATTCACCGGAGACGAACAAGATATTTGTGGGAAGCGACGCAGGGAAGCTGTACGTCTACGATGGCACCACCTCCGATCTGATCACTTCCATCGACTTTGGGGATGACGTGGATAACCTCCGCTATGATGCGGCGGAGAAGCGAGTTTACGTCGGCTACGGAGACGAAAAGACGGGCGCAATCGGGATGGTCGATGCGGTAACCAACAAGCGCATCGACGGCGAGTTCAAACTGGGAGCGCATCCGGAGTCTTTCCAGTTGGCAGCCTCTGGCCCCAACATATATGTGAACGTGCCGGACTTGAAGCAGATCGCCGTCGTCAATCGCAGCACGCACTCCATCACTCGCTGGCCGCTAACCTTCGAGAGCAACTTTCCAATGGCATTGGACGAGCCTGATCATCGGCTGTTGGTCGCGACGCGGACACCGCCTCAACTAGTCGTCCTTGACACGAACTCGGGCCACCTGGTTGCGGCGCTTGAGACGGTTCAGGATGCGGACGATCTCTATTACGACTCCGCCCGCAAGCGCGTGTATATCTCGGGCGGAGAGGGCTACATCAGTGTGATTCAGCAGGACGATGCCGATCATTACACGCTTCTCGCCAAAGTCCCCTCCGCGCTGGGCGCACGCACTGCCGGGTATTTCGGAATAGGGAGGAAGGGATTCGATCGCTTCTACCTGGCTGTTCCCGCTCGCGCTGACCGGGGCGCCGAAGTGTGGATCTATACGGTGCAGGACTAGGGCGACGAAGCAGCAGTCGCACAGGGGATCACGCTGTTCGGCCCGGCTTCATGATCCGGAAAACAGGGTCGCCGTCGATACTTTGCAAAGGGGAACCGACCCCTGGATGGCTACACGAATTTGGCTTCAAGTTCGGCAAAGAACGCTTTGAAAAGGGCAACGAAAGCCGACTCAGTCAGCTTGATCTCATCGCCAACTTTCAGCTTCAGGCTGACTCCTCCGGACTGTATTTGATCGTCTTGTTCGTCATGTCGGTGCACATCACGCCACGGTTTTCGCGGAGCGAAGTGCAGATCATCCGAAGCTCATTCATAGGATTGCCATGCTTTCCCTCGGGTGTCCTGCTTCGATGAACGAAGAAGGCGTCCAGGACCACGACTAGGTTGTTGAAGAACAGCGGCTCAAAAGAGGCAACGGCGGAGTTAAAAGCCGCATTGCCGGTTCCTGTTTTTGCTCTCGCTGTGCTGAGCAAGGTCTTGTAGGCCGCGAGCTGCGATTCCATGTTTGAGCGGCATTCGTCAATGTAGTCTTGTTGGTAGCTGTTGACGCACAGCACGAGAGCTCTCCTTTACCTTCCGCGATCGCGCCGCCGGCCGGCCCGCGCCATTGGACGCGGTTAGCGTCGTTCAGAAATCATCCATTTGTCCGATTACCGGCTTTATATCGACAATCGGAGTTCCATCGATTACTTCGATTGGACCGATCAGGAGCCTATTCTCAGCGATTCGCCGTACAGTCACGCGATGAAGGCCCAACGGGTTCGGCCGGTCAGGGGATCGCGTCGCGAAGACACC
>Ga0137416_10001862_pt1 | contig 11016 bp, 11 predicted proteins | sample CZODoug3_1_1_16f_FD_108282 | JGI IMG/M metagenome (GOLD analysis project Ga0137416, IMG submission 108282) | Vadose zone soil fungal communities from Angelo Coast Range Reserve, California, USA - CZODoug3_1_1_16fungal (Illumina Assembly) | ecosystem: Environmental > Terrestrial > Soil > Vadose...
CGCGATCGCGGCTTCCTGCGCGCGGCGCAGCCGGGCCGCGGCGACAAATTTCATCGCGCGGGTAATCTGCTGGGTGTTCTTCACCGAGCGGATGCGGCGCCGGAAATCGAGAAGTGTGGCCATCGTTATTCGTTAAGTGCCGATTCTCACTTCACCGCTGCGGCAACCGCGGCCGTGAACCGTTCCTTGAAAGCCTCGAGGGCCGTCTTGATTTCCGCCTTGATGCCGTCATCCAGAGCCTTCTTTGTCGCGATATTCTTCAGAATCGAAGGATAATTGGTCTCGACGAACTGCAGGAACTCGCGCTCAAAGCGGCGAACTTCCGGGACCGGCACTGCGTCCAGCGACCCGCTCGTCGCAACGTAAAGACTCAGCACCTGCTTTTCCACCGGTAGCGGCGCGTACTGGTCTTGCTTCAGGATTTCCGTGAGCCGCTGGCCGCGAGCGAGCTGGCCCTGCGTCACCTTGTCGAGCTGATCCGAGCCAAACTGCGCGAAGGCCGCGAGTTCGCGGTACTGCGCCATGTCGAGACGCAGCGAGCCGGCCACCTGCCGCATCGCCTTAATCTGCGCGTTACCGCCGACGCGGCTGACCGAGATGCCGACGTTGATGGCCGGGCGAATGCCCGCGTTGAAAAGGTCAGCTTCCAGATAAATCTGTCCGTCGGTAATGGAAATCACATTCGTCGGGATGTAAGCGGAAACGTCGCCGGCTTGCGTTTCGATGACCGGCAACGAAGTGAGCGAGCCGCCGCCGAGCTTGTCATTCAACTTTGCCGCGCGTTCCAGCAAGCGCGAGTGCAAATAGAACACGTCGCCGGGGAACGCTTCGCGCCCCGGTGGCCGGCGCAGCAACAACGAAATCTCGCGGTACGCCTGCGCGTGCTTGGAAAGGTCGTCGTAAAACGTGACGGCATGCCGCTTGCTGTCGCGGAAAAATTCGCCCATGGCGCACGCGGCGTAAGGCGCGATGTACTGAAGCGAAGCCGGCTCCGCGGCGGACGAGGTAACCACGATGGTGTAGTCCATCGCGCCCGCATCGGTAAGCGTCTTCACCACCTGCGCGATGGTCGAGCGTTTTTGCCCGATGCCGCAGTAAATGCAAATGATATCGCCGCCCTTTTGATTGATGATCGTGTCCAGAATGACCGCCGTCTTACCGGTCTGGCGGTCTCCGATGATCAGCTCGCGCTGGCCGCGCCCGATCGGAATCATGCTGTCGATCGCCTTGATGCCCGTCTGAAGCGGCTCGCGCACAGGCTGGCGATCCAGCACGCCCGGGGCGATGCGCTCGAGGGCGTTGCGCTGCTTCGTGGCGATGGGGCCCTTGCCGTCCACCGGCTGGCCCAGCGGATTGACGACGCGCCCCACGAGCGCTTCTCCCACCGGCACGGACATAATCGTGTTCGTGCGCTTGACGACGTCCCCTTCCTTCAGCTCCTGCGATTCGCCGAGCAGCACCACGCCGACCTCTTCTTCCTCGAGGTTCAGCGCGATGCCGAAGACGTTGTGCGGGAAAGCTAGCATCTCGCCTGCCATCACTTTCTCAAGTCCATGAACGCGCGCAATGCCGTCGCCGACGCTGATGACCGCTCCGACTTCGTCCACCGAAACGGTCTGCTCGTAGTTCTCAATCTGCTCGCGCAGAATCTTGCTGATTTCGTCCGCTTTAATGTTCGCCATGCCTGCTCCGTCGCTGAACCCTGGAATCTTTCGAGAAGGACGCGCTACGCCGCGCTCCCCCCAAATCCGTGCTTACTCGGCCGCCAGGCGCGAGCGCATCTCATTCAACCGGCTGCGCAACGAGCCATCGTAAATCGTGTCCCCGATCCGCACGACCGTGCCGCCCAATAACCCCGGATCAACCGCGTACCTGGTTTCGATCTTCTTGCCCGTCAGCCGCGCCAGCGTCGCGGCCATCTCTTTCTTCTGCCCCGCGCTCAATTCGACAGCGGAAGAAACCACCGCTTCGGCAACTCCCTGCCGCTGCCGGATGACCTGATGAAACGCGGCGATGACCTCCGGAATCAGTTGCGTGCGCCGGTGGTCCGCGAGCACAAACAGAAAATTGCGGATGATTTTGCTCGCGCCCAACCGCGCCACGATTTTCTCGATGACCGCGTGCTTGGCTTCGATGCTCACCGCCGGGCTAGCCAGGAACGTGCGCAGCTCCGCGGATTGCGCGTACGCCGCGCCAAATTCGTGCAACTGCTTGGCCGCCGGCTCGGCGGCGCCCTGAGCGAGCGCGATGTCCGCCAAGGCATTCGCGTACTGCAGGCTCGCGGACTTCAATTCGGCCTCCCTTCCAGACTTTTCACGAAATCGCTGATTAACGATTCCTGCGCCTTGGGAGTGAGCTGCTTGGCAAGCAATATTTCCGCGCCATCTACCGCAAGATTTGCCGCCAGCGCTTTCAACTCCAGGCGCGCGGCGCGCTCCGCGGCTTCGATTTCCGCCTTCGCGGCGGCGGCGATTTTCTGCGCTTCGCTCCGTGTGGCAGCGCGGAGGCGCTCCACTTCAGCGGCGGCTTCCTTTTCGGCCAACGCGCGCAGCCCTGCAACTTCCTTCTGCAGATTCGCAAGCCTGGTTTCCGCTTCGCGCAGCTGCGCGTCAGCCGCGGCCTTGGCGTTGGCGGCATTTGCGATCGCGGAGCTGATCGCTTCCGCTTTCTTTCGGAATACCGGCGGAAGCTTCTTGCCGAAGACCCACACGATCACGCCGGCAACGATGGCAAAGTTGATCCACTTGAAAATTTCCGTGGCGCGTTCGGCAGCCGCGTTCCCGCCTTCCTTCGCGGCGTTCGCGCCAACGACTGCGAAGAGCAACACAAATAGAATGTTCACAGCGAAGAAAAAGGAACGTTTCCGCGTCATTGAGCTTCCCTCATGGGAGCCCCGGGACGCGGCGGAGTTTGCAGCATGCGGCGTGCGATTTCCGCCGAAAGTTGCGCGACCGTGGCTTCGACATCGCGGCGAGCCACGGCAAGTTCCGCCGCCACGCGCGCTTTCGCGGCGCTGACTTCGCCTGCGGCTTTCGTGCGTGCCTCCTTAATCTGCGCGGTGCGCTCCTCGAGAAGTTTTTTGCGGGCGCTCTCCTGCTCGGCATACACCTGCCCGCGCGCCTGCTTGAGCGCCTCCTGGTACTGCTTGATCTTCTCTGCAGCGGCAGCCTGCGCCGCTTCCGAAGCCCTTTGCGCCCCCACCGTGCGGGAATCGCGCTCCGCCATCACCGCCAGCAGCGGCTTGAAGAAAACTGCCCGTAACATGAAGTAAAAAATGAGGATAATCAGGACTGTGGGCACAGCCTGAAGGAACAGTTCGCCTAGCTGGTGAACAATCTCTTGCATTTAGAAATTGTGTCGCCTAAATCTCAGGTTGGCAGCCACGCCGCGCCTCCCACCCCGTGGGGGCCTACGGCGGGCTTAACGCTGCCGTCTCGAAACTTGATTTTATAGCATTCGCGGAGCCGTTCCGTCAACGTGACGCGCGGCGGCCAAAAAAGCGTCGGAGGGCCGTCTCACCGTCGGGTTTGCATGGGAATGTCGTACACGTAGCGGATGACGAGCGGCGTGTTGTTCCGGCCGCTGGTCATATGCAGCGTTTCGTAAAGTTGCCGGCCATCGGACGAGAGTTCAAACGTGCGGCTCATCTTGTTGCCGCGGGGGTCTTTTTCGTCGGTGACCAGCCGGTTGCCGTCAAACTTCGCGGCAATCTCCTGGTAATTTTCGTCCTTCGATTTTTTCAGCTTGCGCCCGTCGGTCATGAACGCCCGCTTGCGGTCCCGGTCATCCACCAGATCGACTTCCGCGCCCGTCATCGAAAGCGTGATGGACTTCGCCGGCGTGAAAAGTTCGCGCATTTTCTGCCGCTGTTCATCGCTTTCTCCGCCGCCGCGGCGCCCGCCGTAGCCGCCGTGACCGCCGCCGGGATAACCGCCACCCATGCGCCCGTGTCCGCCGCCGTAGCCGCCATTCGAATCCCGCGAGTCTTGCCGCCTCTTGCCCGGGTCGTCGCTATCGTCCGGATCGAACTTCCAAGCGCCCAGAATGGTTGTGCGCGGTGGCGGCGCCGGAATTTGCTCCTGAGGCTTGGCCGCTGACCCGGGACCAGGCTGAGCCTGCGCCGCGGGGAGAGGCCCCGGAGGCGCCTGCGCGTGAATCGCATCGGGGGCGAGGCCGCCGAGTGCAGCGAAAATCGTCAGAATTGTCAGCCTGCCGAATTTGATACATTGCATGGAGAGATCCAAGTTTCCTTCCAGAACTCCTATTGTATTCCCGGCTCGGAATCCAAAAGTTCCCGCGGGATTACTTCAGCCAGGTATTCAAGTCCGTGGCGCGGGGAAGAAGAGCCAGCGCGCCGAGTTCCCGAAACCGCACCGCGCGCTGGCGGTAACCGTATTCGCCCGGAGCGATGATGGCCATGAACGGCATGTCCGCGGCGAGCGCGGCCAGCGCGTCGTCAATGTTGTCGCCCAAATACAGCGCCGTCGACGGATCACGCTGGCCGACAATCTTGTACAGGCCTTCGGGATGCGGCTTCTTCTTCGCGTCGTCCATGGTCACGATGGTGCGGAAATATCTCGTGGCCGGCCAGCGCTCGAACGTAAACGAAAATTCCTGCCGCGTGCGCCCGGTGAAGAGATTCAGCTCAAAGCGCTGCGCCCATTTTTCAATCTGCCGCGGCGTCACCATCAGCTTTTCGTTTCGAACGTTTCCCGGCTTGCCCTCGCTGCCCCAGTAAAATTTTTCGAACGTCGCCCGCGCTTCTTCGTAGGATGTGGGGTGCCCGAGCGCACTCACCCACGCCGACACCATGTTCCAATCGTCGTTGAAACCCGGCTTGCTCTTCCAGCGATGCAGCTCCGCATATGTCACGCGCTTGCCGGTAATGTGCCGCACCGTCTCCAGCGCCGAGCGCCAGTACGTCCCGCGCACGTCCACAAGTACGCCGTCCACATCGAAGATCAGGATTTGCGGCCGCAGCGTCTTTTTCATTTTCTTCCGAGGCTCACCTGGAATTGCGGGTTTTCCCGTCAGCGCGGAAGGAAGGCACGCGGGAGCCGGTGAAAAATGTAAAAAGCAGGATATCACGGTGGCCGCGAGGAGAAAGTTCCAACGGGGACGCGCAACAAGAAGTCAAAGAATTTGCAAGGAAACAAAAAAAACGCACCCTGCGTTCGAACGAGCGTCTTCCTCGTCCGGCATGCGGGGTGCGGCGTTTATTAGGGCTTCCGCGCCTCTCTTAGACGGGAACCTTGCCTGGCGAGATTTCGTCGAGCCCTGCTGTTGCCGCGCCACGGCAGCGGCGCCACTCGATTGCGGCGCCGCGATCCAGGCTCCTTCACCCTAATCTGGTCAGTTGGAGGTCCCGGCTAATAGGTTACTTCCCGGAGACTGATCAGCTGATAGATTGCGTTGGACGTCGGTGACAGCGAGCTAGCCGTATCGAAATGGAATTTTCCGTTTCCGCCATAGTCGATCGTTTTACCGACCAGGCGGCCGTAGAATTCTCCATTACCTGAAACCGCTATCGCCGCATTCGGGGCATCTATGATGGCGTAGCTTGCTCCCTTGCCTGTAATACTGATCGTCCCAGTGCCGCCATAATTGATTTGCATGTCGTTCGGTATCAACGTCGAGTTCAAGATGCCCTGGCCCGAGAGAGTGATTGGAGTCGCGCTCGAGCTTGGAAAATTCAAGACCACTGCACCCTTAGGGTTCACGTTAACGGCGCCACTTCCCCCGCCGATGGTAAGGCTGTGGATGTTATATACGCCGGGAGCCAAAGTGAGCACGCCATTGAGATTAATGTCGCCGTAGGTTCCTGGCACCGCTGGATTTCCAGGTTGCGGACTGGCCGCCGTTGGCAGCGGGGTTGGATCCGGCGGCGTTGGAAATACAACGGGTTGGAGTAATTGCGTGAGTTGGTTGGGGTTAGGGCCGTTTCCATTAGGGTTATATAAGCCTGCGTTTGCGCCGGTTGTACTGTAATCGCCCCCAGCGCAGGGGATTTGCGGTCCCACCCCTGGCAGGCTTTGTATGCCAATGTTACCGCCAACCATCGCATGACCAGTGAGGCTCACGCCGCCATTGGCTCCGATCGCTCCTCCCGTAGCAGACAGATTGCCGCCGCCGTATGGGCCAGCCTTGGAGCTGTAGGCGTCGGTGAAGGGGTTAGTATTGCCTCCGCCATGAAGATTTATAGCGGGGCATGACGTTCCGGTAGCGAACAGCCCGTACCCGAAAGGCTGTGCCGGAGGGAGGGCCACCTCGGCCTGCACCATTCTTCGCGTGCTACCGGTGGCGCTCGCCGCCATGCTGGTTATCATATAGACGGGAGTGGCCACTTGGCCCACCAGGGGATTGCCTGGTACGGAGTTATCCTGGCAATTCAAGTCCACATTTACAAGCAACTCTGTGCTCCCATTCCAGCAGACCTGCGTCGTCTGATTGGCTGGCGTGACGGGAGTGCTAACCGGATAGTTTTGTACCGAATTATTTACCTTCAGGGTTACGCGAACCCATTTGTAGGGCAACGCAGCAGCGGTCCCGTTCCACGGATAGTTGCTGGTCACCGGGTTTAGCAGTGCTGCCGGTACCTGCATCGCCTGTGTCGGCGGTGTCGTACACCGCACGTCTGACGCCGGCTGGTTCAATTGCACTCCCGCGAAATCATGGCAAAGTTCGTCGTCCATATAGGTATTCCCTTGGACCCAAGGTTGAACCGTGCCTGGCGCATTTCCTTCGTTTAACACATACAGCACGCTTCCCGCTGCCGGGGGAAAGACACCCGGGATGGCGTTCCCGTTAATCTGCCCGGGGAGCAGGTTAGCCTGACCGAGGGTCTGCATCCGGTCCCGAACTTCCTCCATGCCGGCTTTGGCGGCGAAGGAGGATACCCGCTCCAAACGATAATTGGTGTTCACCGAAGTTTCCGTGTTGGTCATGAACACCAGCGAAACGGCAATCGCGGAAATCAGGAGCAGCGTAAACAGGACAAAGAGCAAGGCGACTCCGCGTTCCCGGTTGTTCTTCCAATTTTCAGTTTTCTTTCGCATTTGGTTCCTCCGCAAAAATCATCGCTGGTTCTAATTAATGTTATGGATTTTCACTGCGGTAGACATGGTGATGGTTTGAAATATTCCGTTGGATTCCGCGAACGGCGAGCGCACATTCAAGGTGATCTCAATGGCCGAGATGTTGAGGCAAGGATAAGCGCAAGCGCCAGGGAGCGCTACGTTGTTTCCCGCATTGTCGTAGCCCAGAAATACGTTCGTATTGTTGACGTTATTGACTTCGGTATAATAAAAGGGCGGGGTTCCATTGTTTATCCACGCTGCTTTAGTGACTGTCCCCCGCTGGATAATGCAAGGGCAGGGCCCATTGAGCGGGTTGAGCTGGATGAACACTTCGCTGACCGTGCCGCTTCCGTCGACATCGGCCTCGAACTGCAGGGAGCTTGGCGTCACATTGACCAGTCCGCACGAAACGTTGATGTCCAGGGTGCAGTTGTTGGCCGAAACAAGCGTCGCTGGATCAAACATTTTTAGGGCGGGATAACCGGATTGATGGATGTCGCTCACAATCTGGTCCATGAATTCGCGCGATTCCTGCGTGAGATCGACCTTGGTTGTTTCCATCGTGTTTCGCCGCTGTAACTTCATCAGGCCGTCGACCACCACGCCCGCTACCACGCTAAGGATGGTTAGACTCACCATCAGCTCGATCAAGCTGAATCCCTGTTGCCGGACCCTCTTCTTATTGCCGTCCATGTGCTTCATTGTTCGCATCCTCTCTCAACTCCCGCCAATCGTCCGCAAAGTCACAGGCACGGCAAAGTACAGCCCGCTCCCGGCGGACCCCAGCCTCCGCGCCGAGGCCGTGATCATCCGCGTGCTATTCGCCGTGATGCTCATGACATTCCACCGCACGTCATACGTGGTTTGCTGTCCGCCGTTCGGATCGCAGTCTACGTATTGCATGGCGAAACCCGCGGGAACAGCGCCGATCGCTTGAGTGAAGTCGATGCCCCCGTAAGCCAGGCTGTTGGCATTGTTCACCAGTGCCGCCCCCTGGCCGGGGAATGCCGCGCCCTGTGTCGAGGGAATCTGCCAGTTGTTGCCCGCGCAATCGGTCAGGTTTACCGCTACCGTGGCATTCGTGCTCTGCGCCGACAATTCTTCGATCACCTTCTGGGCCAGCAGGGTGGCCGTCGTGTCTTTGCTGTTTCGCGTGTCCGTCAGCATGCTGCCCACGAACAAGGTCGTGAGAGCCCCGAGTCCCGTGGCCAGCACCAGCATGGCAATCATCAGCTCGATGAGGGCCGCCCCACGCTCTAGCTTTCTTTTGCAAACCGCCGCGCGTTTAGTTGTGCTTTTCATGGCATCCTTCGGTCTTTATCGTTAGTATCTGGCCCATACCCCGGCAGGCCCGCCTGTAAAAATCCACCTCTGGATTCGGCCAGCCGGTGTCACGGTCACTGCGCCCCAACCTTGTGTCACATTGTTTTGAAAAAAAGTCCAATAGGCTCGGGAACCCACGCTGTTGCAAACTCCGGCGTTCACCTGGCATGGAAGACCTCGCGGGCCAAACGTAATCGGCGTCGCGGCGCTGCTTCCGTCTTGGAGTGGGACGGGGGTATTGGCGGGCAAAAACAGCAATTTAAGGCTTGCGGTACTGGGCGCCGCTGCCTGAGGCTGCTGGATAATTTCGGCGCTTATTTGGATTACCGGATCTCTCGGGTCTATGACCGTTCCGTTGCTGCCGGAAGTTCCGTTTTGATTTTGCGGATAAATATCTACAAAGCCTTCCGGAGGATTATTGCCGAAGACGTAAACTGAGTAGTAGCGGTCATCGTCCACCGCCCTGATTCGTCCGCTTTGCATGAGACCGGCAAAATCGGTAATCACGCCCTTTAAGCGGGCACCGTGCACGGCGTTCATGAAGGTAGGAATGGCGATGGCTGCGACGATCAACATAACGAGCATCGCTATCACCAGCTCGATCATGCTAAACCCACGCATTCTCTTCGCTGAAACTGTCAAATTCCGCGTGTTTTCGCTCACGATGTCCTCTGTTCCGTTTTGCAAGCGCAATGACTGAACGGCAGACCCTATCGTGCACGTCCCGCTCCAACCCTGCCTCTCCCGCATGTAGCTGATAAGAAGCATCTTAGGCTGTATGAGGCACGCGGGGACCCATTAGACAAGAATGGGAGGGGTGAAAAGGTTACAGAAGGCGTAGCCCCAGTTGGGTTCTACGAGCGCCAGCCCGCGCGGGAACGAATAGCGTTCGCCAACGCCGGCTCCGTTTCCTGGAAACACTGCGAACCAGCTCGGTTAGGTAGGTGCTCGGCAGGTCAAAGAAGACGATGGCGCATTTGTCTGGTCAATGGGGCTTCACGCTTTGGACACCTCTCGGCCAGTCACCAACACCCTCGCGGCGCCTCCCGCGTATTCTTGCGTAAGGGATCTTCCTTGGACTGCATCCGGGAAAGAACCAGGCGGCGAGGTCAAGCGATGTCGCTGAAAATCATGGTCGTCGATGACGAACCCCTGAGCCTGAAACTCATCAGGTCTCTGGCTGCCCCTTCAGGTCACACGGTCTTGACGTTTGAGGACAGCCAGGAAGCGGGGCAACGAGCGGAGAATCAGCGCTTCGATGTGACTTTCGTGGCTATGCGCACGCCGCAACTGGACGGACTTGAACTGGCCCGCCGCATCCGGAACGCACCGCTCAACCGCGAGGCCACCATCGTGATGCTCAGCGCCACGGACGACATCGCGAGTTTGCGCAAGGCTTTCGGGGAAGGCGCCGACTTCGTCCTCACCAAGCCCGTGACTGCGGGCCGCATCCGTCCGATGCTGGCCGCCATGGACTCCCCCGGGTGGAAAGGCAGAAGGCACGCGGCCCGCTTACCGCTCTTTACGGAAGTCGTGTGCGCGTGTGATGAGCGGCAGTTCCCCTTGCGCAGCATGAATATCAGCGAAACTGGCATGCTGTTGCATCCCTCGCTGGATTTAGAAATCGGACAGGAAGTTGGATTGGAGTTCAAGATCGCGGAGGTTCGTGCCTCGCTGAACGTGCTTGCGCGGATCGTGCGTAAAGAGGGAACCGAGCGCGTGGCTATGGCATTCATCGGCCTTGCGCCGGAACACCACAACGCGATTCAGCTTTACGTCATGGGTCGTCTGGTAGATGTGACACCATCACGAGATTTGTCGGACATTCGAACGCATCGATTATTCGATCCCTAGGACTGAACTTCTCAAACCCCGCGGCATTCCGCGCTTTGGGCCCTCACCGCATAACTTCCGCATTCGCACGCACAGTTTGTTGTCGCCCCTTTCCGGGGCTTGCTACAATCGCAGAGTTGGAGTTGCGGCAGACGGAATGCATTTTAGGAACCGGGCCCGCGGCAAAATCGCTTCCCTGTGAATTTTTCGCAAGTGGCCGGACGGAAAGCGCGGCATCCACCTCTGCGCGCGGAGGCCCCCACCCGGCCGCGGCCGCCAGGAACGAGGAGAGAAGTATGGCTGGATATGGCGGAGTTGATTACATCGATTTTGATTCGCAACTGAACGATGAAGAAAAGCTGGTGCGGCAGACGGCGCGGCAATTCGTCGAAAACGAAATCATCCCGATCATTGAAAAACACAGCCGCGAGGGAGTTTTTCCGATGCACCTCGTGCCGCAGCTCGGCGAGCTGGGATTTTTTGGCGCGAACCTGCATGGATACGGTTGCGCGGGAATGTCCAACGTGGCGTACGGATTGATGACGCAGGAATTGGAGCGCGGGGATTCGGGATTGCGCAGTTTTGTTTCGGTGCAGGGCGCGCTGGTGATGTATCCGATTTATTCGTATGGCAGCGACGCGCAGAAAAATAAATGGCTGCCGCTTTTGCAGCAGGGCAAGGCCATCGGCTGCTTCGGTTTGACGGAGCCGCAGTTCGGATCGAATCCGGGCGGCATGCTGGCGCGCGCGGTGAAGAAGGGCAACAAATATATTTTGAACGGCGA
>Ga0137416_10001863_pt1 | contig 11016 bp, 9 predicted proteins | sample CZODoug3_1_1_16f_FD_108282 | JGI IMG/M metagenome (GOLD analysis project Ga0137416, IMG submission 108282) | Vadose zone soil fungal communities from Angelo Coast Range Reserve, California, USA - CZODoug3_1_1_16fungal (Illumina Assembly) | ecosystem: Environmental > Terrestrial > Soil > Vadose...
AATATTTCCCCTATTACAGAAAAGAGGTACGTCATGAAGATGAAATATGCCCTGGCGACAGCGTTCTCGCTCATGAGCTTTCTTCCCTGCGCCATTGCTCAGAACAGTTGGCAAGCCAAGCTTGAGCAGGAGCTGCCGCTGCTTGGTCATCGCAACTGGATCGTCATTGTCGATTCAGCCTACCCTTTGCAGACATCTCCAGGCGTGGAGACAATCGAGACAAATTCGGACCTGTTCCAAGTCGTGCAAGTTGTGTTGCAGGAGCTGGACCGCGTGCCTCATGTCGAACCTGTCGTTCACACAGATAGAGAGCTGCGTTTTCTCCAAGAGCAGGAAGCGCCTGGAGTCACGGCCTATCGCGAGCAGCTGAAAACTATGGTGGGTAATCGAGCAGCCTCTTCGCAGCCTCATCTCGATCTGATCAACACACTCGCCGAGACCGGAAAGACATTTCACATCCTCGTACTGAAGACCACGGCGACAATTCCTTACTCTTCCGTCTTCCTCGAATTGGACTGCAAATACTGGAAGCCTGCGGCTGAGAAGGATCTTCGAGACCGGATGCTGGATGGCAGGAAACGTTAGATCTGCCTACCAACATCGAAATTGCTCTAATGTTTGACATCCGCGATCGCATTCGCGACTTCAGCCTGCTGTTCTGCATTCAGCGGTAACAGAGGAATGCGGGGACGTCCGCCGTAATAGCCGTTGATGTCGCAGGCGTGCTTGATACCGGGTACTCCGTACTTTGCTCCCACGATCTTTGTGGCTTCTACGAGGCGTTGCTGCTTTTCAGCGGCGAGCTTAAGGTCGTTGTCCTTCCAGGCGGTGTAGACCTCCTGGCAGACCTGGGGCGCAAAGGCTCCCAGAGCTAGTACGGCTCCGGTAGCTCCCGCTTCTAGACTTGGAAGTATCTTGTCTGGTGAGCCTGAGAGCACTTGGAAACCCACCTCTTTAGTACGGGTCTTAATGGCTGGCTTTGGAGGCGCGATGGCCACGGCAGCGGCGTCGGTTCCCAGAATATCGACAGGGATAAATGTGGACGCAGACACAGGCTGGTCGAGAATCATACGTGTCGTGACGGCAGTGAAAACTGTTGTCACGGATAGGGTGCGTTTGGGTGCAGTACGCGTGGCGGCGACAAGTTGAGCCACATGTTCTACGCTACCGCTTGAATCCTTGATACCGATGACGTTTGGGTGCTGCGCCAGCTCGGCTACCAGCTCAACAGGGAGCTCGTAATGCGTAAACCTGGGGATGCTGTAGATCACAACTGGCAGCGGCGAGTGATCCGCAAGCGTGCGGTAATAGGTAAGCATCTCCGCCGAGCCCATTTGCGGTCCGTAGTAATTCGGCGTGCGGACAAGCACTGCATCGTACTGCTGGTCAGCAGCAAACTCGGCGAGCCGAAGAGTCTCGCGCAGACTTTCTCGAGCTACTCCGGCCAGCAGGACTTTCTCGGGCGCGGCGGCCTCGCGAGCGGTACGCAATACCTCGCGCGACTCCTCATCGCCAAGCATGACAGCCTCGCCGGTCGAGCCGAGGATTACGATACCCGCAACAGGTGTGCGCGAGTAGCGGTCGATATTATGTTCGAGCTTACGGAGATAGAGGCGTCCATCAGGATAAAAAGGGGTCGTCGTAGCGGAAAAAATGCCTTCGAGCAGCATAGTTCGATTGTAAGCCGCGGTGGGTAATCCCACAAAAAATGCAAAGTGGGAACTAGTAGGTCAATTTCAATCCACAAGTTGAAGAATGTGCTACGATTATGCCGCTTTTAACGCCCTTGCATTTGAGCGGTAGATTTGCACAAAGGCAGAGATATATTTCACTCCACGTTCCCACACCGTGAGGTCTCCAAATGCGTATCTGCAGAGTTTTGCTTGCCTGTTCCCTTGTTAGTTTGATAGCGCTCACAGCTTCATTCAATCTTGCGCATGCAGCTCCAAGGCGGATCGTCCGTTCTGATACGGTACAAGGCATTGTTACCGATAAGAGCGGCCATCCGGCGGCCGGAGCGATTGTCATTCTTACGGACGACCGGGATGCAACACGTCAGACACAGGCTGATGCAAATGGCGGTTTTGTGTTCTTTCACATCCCGAACGGTCACTGCACCATCGAGGTGGAGGCGGGCGCGAGCGGCACACTGCGGCGAAGCTTCGTTTTTCAGGCTGGCCCTGTGGCGGGAATGAACCTTTCTCTCAATCTTGCTGACACGGATGTGGCAGAACACGCAGGCAGCATGCACATGAGACGGACAAATCCACTCCAATTGATGCAATCGGCATCTCCTGATAAATCTGCTCCCTCCAGTGCCGCTGCAGCGAAAGCTCTGAGTGCTCAACAAACAGCCACAAATTCACCTGCTGATTTCTCCATTTATTCCAATGTAGTCGCGCCCAATCCTTATTGGTTCGGATTCAACTTCAGTCCCGGTGAGCCTAGCAAAACAAATAATCATTTCGTAGCCGGTGGGGGCATGCCTCCCTATGATGCCCGGCTCGCATTGACAGCTACACAGAATGGCACAAGCACAACTTTTATCTGCGATGATTCCAGTACCGGCACAGATTATTTCGCAAGCATCGCGTCAGGATATTTTGTTGGAGCGCAGGCCCGCGTCTACCGCTATGCAAACAACGCCTGGTCTTTGGTGCGAACGGGCACAATCAGCGGTTATACCGCAGTTTCCGGCTCCACTAATGCCGCTGACCACACAATTACCTTCAGTACTTCTGGCTCAGCGACAGAGACAGGCGATGTGATCTGGATAAGCAAGGATGCCGTGTCACAGGTACCAAATGTTTCGCTGCTCGATCCTCGTTTCACGAATTACTATCCCATATGGAGTACGGAGGTCGGCGGTTCTAGCCGCACTTCGCCAACCCCCGCGTTCTCGTTAGATTCCTCGATTCCCTCGGAGGATAACTACAATGGACCGGCTGGAGCGCCTGGACTGAGCGCCAAAATAGCTGACACCCATACAGAGACGCAGGGTCTCTGGCAATATGTACAGCCCATGTTTCAGGGTACAAATGATGGTTTTGAGACTGGGCATACGTATGAGCTAAGCATCTGGCTGAAACAAACCGGTGTTACAGATGCCAGCATGACATTTACATTTTCGGGACTGGGTCTATCGCATACTTTTACAGGGATTACCAGCACCTGGCAAAAGTTTACGTGGACTTTTAACGGAGTTCCCAATGCCCCAGCCGGAGCGAGCGTTCCATCCATCCATTTTGATTTCAATGCGCCCGGCACGATGTGGTTCGACAACATAAAAATTTACGACACCGCAAACAGCGGCGCACCCGATACGTGGGACACACGCGTGCTTACAGCTTTGCAAGCCTTCCACCCGGGAACGATGCGCATCTGGAGTAATTTCAGCTCGTCGGGAGGAAATTATCAATTCTGGAGCCTGGATAGCTGGCTTGCCGACGAAGAAGACAGCCGTTCCAATCCCGGTATTGGAAACGATTTCGAACAGTCATCTACTCTCGAACACCTGCCTACTGCGCTTGCCCATGCCAAGGCACTTTATGCAGCAGACCCATGGATTGTTGTCAGCATGAGTCTCTCCGAACAAGAATGGTCGAATCTCATTGACTATCTTTGCGCGCCAGCCGGACAGGGGTATGCGGCATACCGTCCCGCGAGTCATCCGGGACCATATACGGCAGACTTCAGACAGATCTATGTCGAGTTTGGAAATGAAGAATGGGGTACGCAATCCACGCCGGTCAATAATAACTATGGCCAGTGGCTGCACTATATGCTTTCACAGGCGATAGCCGGAAAGAGTTACTTTGACCCAACCAAGATTTTATTCGTTGGCAACGGTTTCACCCAGATCCCAAGCCTCTCTTCTGCGATTGCCGCAGCGGCACCGGAAGTAGGCGTCATCGACTACTACAACTATGCCAGCGGTGACACATCTCTGACTGGTGATGCCTATTACCAATCGGACTTGCTCCAACTGCCTGCAACGAACAAAGCCTTGATTGACAACATTGTCACTCAACAGCATGCAGATACCGCAAGCGGTCATCCTTATCAGGTGGCAGTGTATGAAGCCGGTCCCGGATCGGATACAGCCTCGCATAGTGGCGATACCTCACTCGCCGCTGGTGTCATGACGCTCGACACCTTTCTTTATGCTTCACAAAGCGGTTTCGGCCCACAGAATTTCTTCTCATTTTTATCGGAAGGAGAAAACTGGTCCAGCGCATATACGTCACATTCCAGTTTTGCCACAGGCCTGCTTCCCCATCCGGCATGGGAAGCATTATCGATGCGCAACCGATATGCGAGTGGTCCCATGGTCACGGTCAAGACCAATGCTGTTCCAGTAACTTCGGATAGTAACGCCTATCCCTTGGTTGGCGTGTATGCTTTCCATGCCACTTCCAGTGGTTCAGATGTAGCCGATGTCTTCGTGATCTCTCGCGATCTGAATAACACGACTCCTGTTACGCTGCACTTTCCAGGAACACCGAGCGGCACCGCTACGCTCTATACGCTCACTGGCGACCCGCGTTCCGGCAACGAAGCTGCGTTGAATATTCCGGTTGCCAGTTCGAGTCTGACTGTGACCAGTAACTACACTTTTAATATGCCTCCTGGCTCGGTGTATCTCTTCGTCGTCCCAACGGGAGCCTGGACCGCGACACTGCCACCAAATGCCCCGGCATCCCTCACAGCCAATGCAACGACTAGCCAGGTGTCATTAACCTGGACATCTTCGACCGGTGCCACTTCATATAACGTGAAGCGCAGCACTACTTCCGGTGGGCCATACACTACCCTTGCCTCTCAAACCCAAACTTCTTACGTAGACACCGCAGTCACAAACGGCATGACCTACTACTACGTGGTAACTGCGGTCAACAGTGGCGGAGAGAGTGCTCCGTCTCAGGAAGTCTCGGCCACACCAAGTGTCAGATCCAGCAGCGGACAGCTGCTTGCATATGAGCCGTTTTATGAACCGGTTGGACCATTGAATGGACTGAGCGCGGGAAGCGGATGGGGAGCAGCTTGGGATGTCCAAGGCGGGAATACAACCGTGCCGGGCTATAACATTACAGCTGCTAGCCCCCTATCCTATTCAGGTTTGAGCAGTGCTGGTAACCATGCTATCGGCGGTTATGCCTATCTGACTGCCGGACGCGCACTGAATGTAGCCACGTCGGGGCCCTTCAGTGCGTATTTGTCGAATGGGCTGATTGGCACTTCAGGCACAAGCATCTGGCTAAGCGCTTTGGTGCGCAAAGATACAAACGATGAACAACAAGTCAGTGTGACACTGCACCCAAATAGCGTTGACTGGAATCCGAATAATCTCGGAACCTCGGTGGGCTATTTTGGCTCCAGCTCAGATACCAATGGCACCCGTTACTGGAGTCTGGAAATAGGCACCACGGTCTATAAGACGTCTGTTCCAGTTGTGATTGGCCAGACCACTTTATTGGTGTTGCAGATCACATTTGGTTCACAGAGTCAGGCGGTTCTCTACGTAAATCCAACATCGCTTGGTGGATCGGCTCCCGCCACAGCCAGCGTACAAGCTACGACCAGCAGCAGTTTAGCTTTTAAGTCTTTGGCTTACTATGCTGGCGACCAAACCGGAAGCAGTTCTCTTGACGAAATTCGGATTGGAACAACATTTGGTGCGGTCACGCCTTAATAGGTCATTTTGTTATAAAAGCAATCTTGGAGCAGGCATTGAAATGCGCTCCGGCATATAACTAGCGCACACCGCGAAAGTGCAGCGTGAGCCTGTCTTTCTACGGGATAGAGGCGATACCACGATGGGTTCGTCTTTGCGGGGAACTATTTCTTTGCCCCGGACATGGACCTCTAAAAGGCACTGATTGATAGCTGGCTTTACTCTAGGAACATGGTGCGCCGTTTCTCTTTTCTGCTGCTACTTGCTTTTGGTTTTGCGCCCTTCTCTCATGCCGTGGAGATGCGGATCTCCTCGGCAGCACTGGAGAGGACGCTGGTCGATCAGTTGTTCTCAAACGATAACGGCAGGCACTTCCTGCGCGGAAACGCGCCCTCAGCCTGCTATGCCTATGCCGAAGCGCCGAAGGTTTCTTTCGTAAACGACCGCATCCTTGTCCACCTGCACATAAAGGCACGACTGGGAACATCCGTCGCAGGGAAATGCGTGGGCATTGGCCTATCGCGAGATGTGGACGTCTCGATGCTGCCAGAGGCTGAAGGCGAGATCATCGGCTTCCGCGATGCACACATTGAGAAATTGAGCGGATCGCGCGAGCTGGACCTGCTGCTGATGCCCTTCCTGAGCCGGAGCGTGCCTTCCAACATGAAGGTGAATGCGGCCGATGAGATTCGCAAGCTGCTGGCGAAATCGTCAGAGAGCATCGGCTATGAGGTCACGCTCGACAATATGAAACTGCACTCAATGATCGTCGAAGGCGACCGGCTGGTGATCGATGTAGATGGTGGGATCAGTGTGAAGTAGCTGGATACCTTACCATTACGCAGCGATGTGATCATCCCGGACAGACAACGCATGGAAGGCCGGCTGGAGTTGCGGCGGCACGAGAAAGAGCATTTTGTACCAGAGATTGCGGTCATGGGGAAAGCACATTTCCTGGCGATGCGTCCGCTGCGTTTCCCTGTTCCGTACAAAGGCGAATATACGGTACTTCCAACGTCCGCATAGCGCGGAAAGATCTTCGGAAAACTCGCACTCGGTCAAGATCAAAGGTTGATATCCCGCAACCGTAGCTTCCATACCCAGCAATGCCGAAAAATCGTGACCTTCAATGTCAATTTTGACAAGGCCTACATCTATACCAGGATGTTCTGCAACAAAAGTATCGATGGTGGTGACATCGACTTTCTCGCGTGAACCGCCGACATGATTGAGACTTCCCTTTGAGGAATCGCCTCCACTGAAGAACTCGGCGATACCATCTTTCGACGAGACCGCTTTCTGAATGATTTCGATATTGCTTGCAAGCGCTGCATTTTTACTTAGACCAGCAATGTTGCTCTGATTGGGCTCGAATGCGTATACGCGGCGGACACGAGGCGAAAGATACGCGGCATAGTATCCAATATGCGAGCCGACATCGAGAAAATCACGGCTTTTATCGGCAAACTGCGTGAAGAGCTTTTCGGCGCCCCAATCGATATCGGCTTTTGTGACGTAGATTTCCGTCGATGTCATGCTTTGCCGTGGCAATTGGATGCGAATGCCAGTGGGCAATCGCTGATAGCTATCCGTTCTGAGAATGCGCTTGCGAAATTGCAAGCTGCTGTAACGGACAACCCAGGCAAGCAGACCTACCTGACGGATGAAATCCCAACTGAACATACCAACTCCTTCAGCGACAGGCCTTTTTTGCCGATAATCAAAAACTATAAAACATCAGCAGAAAAGACCGAAGATGGATTCTCCTCACCGCTTTGGAGTTTCTTATGATTCTCCCGGAAATGGCGTCGCCCGCGATTGAATGACCTGCACCACCTGGGCGCGGATGGTGTCGTAGTCAGGCGTCCCGGAAAAGAGGCGGTAGTCATAGTGAATATCGCTACTGTCGGCTACGACCTGGAACTGACGCTGCCCTGCGGCGGCGAGGTCTGGATGCGCTTTTGCCCACGAGGCCTGATCGAAGTCGTTGCTCTCGGCGTCGATCTGCCAGATGCGTTTGCCTTGCGCATTACGCAGGATGAAACGGTAGTAGATGTGGAACTTTCCCACCGGCTTGAAATATTCGACCGCTTCGACCTTGTATTGTTTGACGGGGAACATCTCCAGCAGAAACCCGCTGGTCTGGGCGGCCTCCGGAGCAGAGGGATCACTGTGCAGCTTGTGCAGGATGGCTCGCTCCTCATCACGCTGCTGTTTCTTTCCTGCCGCAGCATAAGCGGCCACGAGCGTGGTGTGGATCTTCCAGTCATTGGGGGCGAGCTGGCGTGCTTTTTCTGCATACTGCACGGCGAGATCGCCCTTATAGAGCGCAAGCGCGGCGGACGCAGCATAAAGATTGGCCGCAACATTGTTAGGATCGGATTGCAATACAGATTGAAAACCGGCTAGGGCCTGCTCGGGACGATTGACTTTTAATTCCGCAACCCCTTGTTCCGTGCTGCTCGAAGCTGGAACAGGTGGTTCCACAGTATTTTGCGCAAAGACACAACTGGCAACGCTTAGTATCGCTACAAAAGTGAGCTCTGGAATGCGGCTCAATGCTGATTCTCCTCTATGGCTGAAGGGACACCTTAGCATAGTGATGGCACGCATAGCTCTACGTTAGTCAGGACGCGCATTCGGTGAGTTACTGGCAACGAAAGTAGGTATCAGGCGCTGGGAAAATCAAGTTCTATCTGATCGATATAGCACCAGCCCCAGTTCTCGCCCGGCTCGAACGATCGCATGACAGGATGCTTCTTCGCGTGAAAATGCTTGGTAGCGTGCTTATTCTTTGACGAGTCGCAGCAACCGACATGACCGCAGCTAAGGCAAAGGCGTAGATGCACCCATCTGTCGCCCATCTTCAGGCACTCTTCGCAGCCTTTCGTGTGCGGCGTTACGGGATGGATGGAATCGAGATGGGTACAGGATGGCATAAGAGCAGCTCCTACTATACTGGATGCTTTTCCTAGGACTGAGAGCAATCAAGAAATTATCAAATCATCAATTCCATCTCCACTATAGTTGGCATAAAGCTTGTCATGAATGAAACAACTTTTGAAATCGCTGTAACCGATCCTCGCTCTACTGAAGCTGTTGCGTTGATTCAGTCGTTGTCAGAAGAACTTGTACGGCGATATGACCATGATGACGGTTCGGGAAATTTCAAACCGGAAGATGTGCTCGTCACCCGCAGTGCATTTGTGATTGGCCGCGCTGTCGCATGCGGGGCATTTCGTCCTCTGGGTGACGGCGTAGCAGAGATTAAGAGAATGTTTGTCGCGCCGGATTTTCGAGGACGTGGATATTCGAGGGCTATCCTAAGCGAGTTGGAACGGCTTGCCCGGCAGTATGGTTATTCTGTTGTTCGCCTTGAAACTGGAAATCGGCAGCCCGAGGCAATTCAGCTTTACGAAGGATCGGGATACAAGCGTATCCCCAACTTCGGCATCTACGTGGACAACGAAATGAGCCTTTGTTTTGAGAAACGGCTTTTACCCGCTGATGATTGAGGATAGTGGTGCGTCATCATCGCTGTATCGAGTATGCTGTTGTTGATAGAACATTTTTCTGAGAGGTGACGGCCTTGGCCATTCTGGTAATTGGAACTTTCGCAACTATCTTCGTTGTTGGGATTCTCTGGGCGACGAGCCGTCGTGCGGACAGCCATCACTAGGCAATAGTTCGCGGCCACATGCACTACAATGAGAAAAGTAATTGATGTATCCACAAATGAATGGGGATGGAGTTCCCCATAACCGCCCGTGAGGGCTGATAACTCCTACCGCGCAAGAAGACGGTAGGGTTCGTTTCTATGACCCCGCCGCAACGGCGGGTTTTTCATGCCCGCTATCTCAAAAGGAGCGTGCATGTCTCTATCAACCTGCCTACTCATCATGCTCGGTGGTGCCATTGGCACACTGATGCGGTATGTCATTTCCGTTTTTACGACCACCTCTGGTCACGAATTGCCGTGGGGCACGATTGGGATCAATATCGCAGGCTCATTCATCATCGGTTTCTTCGGCACGTTGACGTTGTCGCATGGGCGGTTTCCTGTCTCCGAGAACATCCGTCTATTCGTGATGGTGGGCATATGCGGTGGCTTCACCACCTTTTCTTCTTTCAGCTTGCAGACATACGATCTCCTGAGAAATGGCGCCATCGTTCGAGCAGGGATCAATGTTCTCGGGTCTGTTGTGCTGTGTATTTGCGCTGTCGCACTTGGACACCTCCTGGCTGCCCATTTCAATGGCAATGCTATTCAGGTAGCACAGATCTCGACGGAAGAAGAGGCTAGCTTTATGCCCACAAGCCACAGAATCCACTTGGCTGATGAGCCGCCCTCCCAAGAAATCCGCTAGTAGGGCGGAGTCTGGCTTATAGTCAACCCTATGGTTTTTCATATTAATGGCCGGATTTCCACAGACATCTTCCAAATGCCAAAACGGAAATACATATAAATGCGTACGTAAAGTAACGTATCGCATTGCAAACTCAGGGATATACTGATGGTCAGGAAAATTCCATTCTTTGGATTGAAGCTTGGCAGCCAACTTGCTCAATCCTGAGCGTGGTAGTGGCGCTATATTCTTCCCCCTCAACATGGAAAAGTCGTTTCAAACCCGAATCACCGTTCTCCTTCTAGCCTTCTTTACCGTGGCTGCGGCGGTATTCGCGTCCTTGAACTTTTCCCAGGAGAATACATTCCAGGTTCCGACAGATGGGGTGAACTGGATCGAGGCGCACGGCGCTCTGGAAGCGCAGCGGGTTCTGGATGGTGGACCAGGGCAGCGGGCTGGCATCAAAGCAGGTGACCTGCTGATTGCGGCAAATGAGATTCCGGTAGTGCGCGGCGGTTCGCTGGCGCGACAACTCTATAAAACCAAGTCCTACGGAACAGTGAAGTACACGCTGCGGCGTGATGGCGTGGAGATCTCCGGGGTTCCGGTCATTCTTGATCCACAGGACCGCAGTATCAATCAGGGCTTTCGGCTGATTGCGCTCGTATATCTGGGAATCGGGCTCTACGTCCTGCTGCGGCGCTGGACGGCCCCGCATTCGACTCACTTCTATATCTTCTGTCTGGCTTCTTTTGTTTTCTATTCTTTCCAGTACACGACGAAGTTCAATAACTTCGACTGGATCGTCTACTGGGGGTACATTGCCGCTGGAGCGCTGCAACCAGCACTCTTTCTGCACTTCGCGCTGGCCTTTCCCGAGGAGAAACGCGGCGTACCGAAGTGGCTTCTGGCGATTACCTACTTCCCTGTTGTACTCGTCGTTGGGCTGCAAGTAATCGCCCAGCGTTTGTGGTCGGCCACGGAAGTCTTGCAGCA
>Ga0137416_10001870_pt1 | contig 10995 bp, 10 predicted proteins | sample CZODoug3_1_1_16f_FD_108282 | JGI IMG/M metagenome (GOLD analysis project Ga0137416, IMG submission 108282) | Vadose zone soil fungal communities from Angelo Coast Range Reserve, California, USA - CZODoug3_1_1_16fungal (Illumina Assembly) | ecosystem: Environmental > Terrestrial > Soil > Vadose...
CATCGTCGACTGGTTGGCGGAGGAGTTCCAGCGCGAGAACGGTATTGATTTACGGAAGGACCGCCAGGCGCTGCAACGCCTGACGGAGGCTGCTGAGAAGGCCAAGATCGAGCTGTCCAGCATGATGGAAACACACATCAGCCTTCCTTTTATTACTGCGGATGCCACCGGGCCGAAACATCTGGACAAGAATCTGAGTCGAGCAAAATTCGATCAGCTTACCCACGACCTGGTCGATCGATGTGTCGGTCCCGTCAAGCAGGCACTTTCCGATGCGAAACTCACCGCGAACGATATCGACGAGATCATCCTTGTCGGCGGGGCCACGCGCATGCCTTCCATACAGGCGCTTGTCCGCCGCTTGATGAAAGGAAAGGAGCCCAATCAATCGGTTAACCCGGATGAGGTTGTGGCTGTCGGCGCCGCGATTCAGGCAGGCGTTCTGGCGGGTGAGGTGAAGGATGTTGTGCTGCTCGACGTAACACCGCTGTCACTGGGTCTCGAAACGCTGGGCGGCGTGATGACGAAAATCGTCGAACGGAACACGACGGTTCCGGTTCGCCGCACCGAAGTTTTCTCGACGGCAGATGACAATCAAACAGCGGTGGACGTTCATGTGCTTCAGGGTGAACGAGAGCTTGCCCGAGACAATCGCACACTCGGCCACTTCAGGCTGGAAGGTATTCGGCCGGCGCCACGCGGAGCTCCTCAGATCGAGGTGACCTTCGACATCGACGCCAACGGCATTTTGACGGTAACCGCAAAAGATCGCGACACTGGAAAAGAACAGAAAATCACCATCAGCGGATCGACTCAGCTCTCGAAGGAGGAAGTCGAACGGATGGTCCGCGACGCTCAAGTGCATGCGGAGGAGGATCGCCGCCACCGCGAGGAGGTGGAAGCGCGAAACAACGCCGATGCGATGGCTCACCAGGTGGAAAAGCAATTGCGTGAGCTTGGAGACCGAGCGCCGGCCAATGAAAAGGCGCGGGCGGAGCAGATGATCAATCAGGTCCGGGAACTGGTGCGCACCCAGTCGACGGATATCGCTCAGTTGAAGCAGCTTACCGGCGATTTACAACAGATCCTTTACGGCCTGACTTCCGCAGCCGCAAGTCAGAACCAGCAAACCGGACAGCCCAGGCAGGAAGAGCCGCGCGGTCCGGATGATGTCGTCGACGCGGACTTCAAGAAGGCGGGATAAAACATGGAACGCACAATTGAAGATGTAGAACAGGAGCTGAAAACAGAGCATGGCCTGTATCTTCGCGCGCTTGCCGACTTTGATAACTATCGCCGCCGTATGGATCGAGAGCGTTCTCATATTGGCCGGGAAACGTTGCGGGAATTTATCCTGTCGCTCCTCGATGTTGTGGACGATCTGGAACGGCTATTGAATGTTGCGGAGGAAAGCACGCCTTTCCTCAATGAGGTCCGGATGGTGCACCGCAAATTGATGGACCTTCTTGAAAAGGCAGGCGTGCACCCGTTCGAAAGTGTCGGAAAGCCGTTCGACCCCTCGCTTCATGAGGCTGTCGCCACAGCGCCTGCGGGCGAGCGCCCGCCAGGCATTGTGGTTCAGGAGGTGAAGCGGGGGTACCTTTGGGATAACGATCTGCTGCGCACGGCGCATGTGGTGGTGGGCGTGTAATGGCGGTCAAGTACAAGGACTACTATGACGTCCTCGGAGTTTCCCGCGGCGCTACGGAAGATCAGATTCGTAACGCCTACAGGAAACTTGCACGCAAGCACCACCCCGACGTCAATCCCGGCGACAAGACCGCCGAGGAGAAGTTCAAGGAAATCAACGAGGCATATAGCGTCCTCTCCGATCCGCAAAAACGAAAACAATATGACGCACTCGGCCAGAACTGGAAACAGGGGGCGGAATTCAGGCCCCCGCCGGACTGGGGATCGAACGTTCATGTCGAGTATGGAGATGTTGGCGAAGATTTCGGCGGATTCAGCGATTTCTTTGAAAGCATGTTCGGTGGAGGGCGACGTGCCGGCGGCAGGGGATCTGCAAGGCGGGGCGCCGACGTCGAAGCTCAGGCCACGATCACGCTTGAAGAAGCGCATCGCGGCACGACCCGCAGCGTTTCTCTTCGTGGTCCGGACGGCAAGCCGAGGGTGATCAAAGTCAACATTCCGGCCGGCGTGTCGGACGGAGAAACGATCCGGTTGCCGAATGAAGGCGAGAGTGGAGCCGGCGGTGGCGGCTCCGGCGACCTTTTTGTAAACGTCAGAATCGAGCCTCATCCTGTTTTCAAACGCGTCGGTGATGGCAACCTGGAGGTCGAGCTGCCGGTCATGCCGTGGGAAGCCGCCCTGGGCGGGCAGGCACGTGTACCAACAATTGACGGCCCGGTCGATGTCACGATTCCTCCGAATACACAGACCGGCCAGCGACTGCGTTTGCGTGGTCAGGGAATGCAGCGGCGGGGAGGCGGGCGCGGCGATCAATACGTTCGAATCAAGATCGTGAATCCGCCCTCCCTGTCACCAAAACAACGCGAGCTGTACGAAAGGCTTGCCGCAGAGTCTCGTCAGCTGTAGCGGCGGTCTATGACCGCCGAAAACCGGCGCTCATAGAGCGCCGCTACAGTAAGAACCGGCAACAAGGGGAAGGCATGAGAGCAACGAAATACGAAATCACAGTTCTAAAGACGCGCCGGGATTTCATGAGTCTGGACGAAGTTGCGGCGCGTTTTCGCATTCACCCAGACCTGGTGCGCCGATTCATCGACGCCGGTCTGATCGAACCGGCCGAGGTCATTGGCGGCACCATTATGTTGGACCCGGGAGCCGTTCATCGAATTCGCGTGATTCAGGGTTTGCGCTGCGACCTGGGAGTCAATCTTGCAGGAATTGCAGTGATCCTGGAACTGCTGGATCGCCTCGGCAAATTGCAGCGCGGAGGTGCGAATGGATATCAATAAGCTGACCGAAAAACTGCAGGAAGCGCTCAGTTCAGCCCAGAGCAAGGCAGTCCAATACAGCCATCAGCAGGTCGACGTCGAGCATCTCCTGCTCGCACTGCTCGAACAGGAGCGCGGCCTTGCGACTTCGATTCTGAACAAGGCGAACATTGAGGTCGACAACCTGCGTCAGCGTATCGAGCAGGAACTCGCGAAGGTGCCGAAGGTGTCGGGATCGGCAGGCGGTCCCGACCAGGTTTACGTTACCGGCCGCCTGAACAAACTGCTGACGCAGGCAGAAGACGAAAGCAAGAAGATGGGAGACCAGTTTGTCTCCGTGGAGCATGTCCTGGTTGCGATGACCGATGATTCGGGCGCAGCCGGACGTACCCTCAAACAGTTCGGCCTCACGCGTGAACGGCTGATGCAGACGCTGCGCGAGGTACGCGGAAACCAGCGGGTCACGTCGCAGAATCCCGAAGCGACTTACGAAGCACTCGAGAGGTACGGGCGCAACCTGACCAAGCTGGCCGCGCAAGGCAAGCTGGATCCCGTCATCGGCCGCGATGAAGAAATACGACGCGTCATTCAAGTGCTCTCACGCCGGACGAAGAACAACCCTGTCCTGATTGGAGAGCCGGGCGTCGGAAAAACTGCGATCGTGGAAGGATTGGCTCAGCGGATCATCCGCGGTGACGTTCCCGAGAGTTTGAAGAACAAGGAAATCATCGCTCTCGATATGGGAGCGCTGATTGCCGGAGCCAAGTACCGCGGAGAATTCGAGGAGCGTTTGAAAGCGGTGCTGAAGGAAGTGCAGGAGTCGCAGGGAAACATCGTCCTCTTTATAGACGAGCTCCATACAGTCGTTGGCGCGGGGAAAGCGGAAGGAGCAATGGATGCCGGAAACCTCTTGAAGCCGATGCTTGCGCGCGGCGAGCTGCACTGTATCGGCGCCACTACTCTCGAAGAGTACCGGAAACACATTGAAAAGGATGCGGCTCTGGAACGCCGCTTCCAGCCGATCATGGTCGAGGAGCCGTCCGTCGAGGATACGATTTCGATTCTGCGCGGCCTCAAAGAAAGGTACGAGGTCCATCACGGAGTTCGAATCAAGGATTCGGCTCTCGTTGCAGCAGCCGTTCTTTCCCACCGCTATATCACCGACCGATTCCTTCCGGATAAGGCCATCGACCTGGTAGACGAGGCTGCGGCAAAACTTCGCACCGAGATCGATTCCATGCCCGCGGAACTGGACGAGATTCTCCGACGCGTGATGCAGCTTGAAATCGAGCGCCAGGCCTTGAAAAAAGAAACGGACGCTGCGTCCAGGGAACGATTGGCGAAGCTGGAAAAGGAATTGGCGGACCTGCAAGCCAAAGCGGATTCGCTCAAGGCGCAATGGCAAGCCGAGAAGCAGGCGGTGAATCGGCTTCGAGCGCTTCGCCAGCAGATCGAGCAGACCAAGATGGAAATCGAGCGCGCGGAACGCGAGTACGACCTGAATCGCGCGGCCGAACTCCGTTACGGCCGTCTCGCGGAACTCGAGCGCAAGCTCGCCGCCGAGGAAGAGCGCCTCCAGAAAAAACAGGGGCAGCAGCGGCTTCTGAAAGAGGAAGTGGATGAGGAAGACATCGCCGAAGTCGTCAGCCGCTGGACCGGGGTGCCCGTGTCGAAGCTGCTCGAAGGCGAGATGCAAAAGCTCCTGCACCTCGAAGACGAACTTCACCAGCGAGTCATTGGTCAGGACGAGGCAGTCAAGGCGGTCGCGGAGGCCGTTATTCGCGCTCGCACGGGGCTCAAGGATCCAAACCGTCCCATCGGCAGCTTCATCTTTCTCGGGCCGACCGGCGTGGGAAAAACGGAGCTGGCACGCGCGCTGGCGGAGGCCCTGTTTGATGACGAACACGCCATGATCCGGATCGACATGTCCGAGTACCAGGAGAAGCACACCGTGGCCAGGCTCATCGGCGCGCCCCCGGGCTATGTCGGATACGAAGAAGGCGGCCAGCTCACCGAAGCCGTCAGGCGGAGGCCCTTTGCCGTGATCCTTTTTGACGAGGTGGAGAAAGCGCACCGCGACGTCTTCAACGTGCTGCTCCAGATCCTGGATGACGGCCGGTTGACCGATGGTCAGGGACGAACAGTCGATTTCAAAAACACGATCGTCATCATGACATCGAACATCGGCAGCCATCGCATTCTGGAGTATCGCGGGGCTTTCGAAGGGCAGGGCTATGAACGGATGAAGGAAGCGGTGTTGGCGGAGATGCGCAATCACTTCCGTCCGGAATTTCTCAATCGCGTGGATGAGATCATCGTGTTCCATGCCCTTTCGGAAGAACATCTGAAGAAGATTGTCGACATCCAGCTCGAGCATCTGCGCCGGCGGCTCGATGAACGCCACATTCGGATCGAACTTACGGACGCGGCAAAGACTCATCTCGTGAGCGTCGGATACGATCCCAACTATGGCGCGCGTCCGCTGAAGCGCGCGATCCAGAAGGAAATCGAAACTCCGCTCGGCCGGCTCATCCTGAAGGGCGAAGTCAGGGATGGACAAGCGGTCATCGTCGATTACGATTCCGATCGAAGTGAATTGAAGTTCACCGCCAAAGCTGCGGAAGAACCCCTCGAGAAAAAGGCGTCGTAGGCTCCCCTCCTTAGGAGGGGTGGCTGCGCATTAAGAAAAAGGTCCAATTTCCGAAGCGGCGCAGAGGGGGTGGTTCACAACCGAATCGTTTTGCACGGGAACCACCCCGCCTCGCCCTGGTAAAACGTCGGGCTCGGCACCCCTCCTAACTCAGGAGGGGAGTCGGGCGCGAAATCTGAAAAGTGGTGTAGGGAAAGGCCGACTCACACATTCACTCTGAAATCATAAAGTGAGGGGGTCAGACGAAATGCTGAAACACAACATTGAATTCAAAGGCAGAGAACCGGACCAGAAGGTCCGGGAACTGATCGAGTATCTCATCTCAAAACTCGACCGCAAGGTAAAAAACTTCTCCTCCGAGGTCGTCTTTTTGAGGGTGCTGGTGGAGGAAAATCCAACCCGTACGCTGTATCCCATTTCGATCACGCTTCAGCTTCCAGGAAAAACTCTCGCCACGAGGGAAGAGAAACATGACCTCGTGGACTCCATCAGGGATGCATTCGGCGAGATCGAACGGCAGTTGGAGAAATACAAATCCAGTTTGCGTGGTGAACATCTCTGGAAGCGGCTCGGAAAGCGGGAGAAAATTCGCCAGACGAAGCTCAATACTCCACCACCCGAGCAGCGCAATCGCGAGACATTCTTCGCGCTCGTGACTCCGCATCTGGACAGGCTCTATCACTTTGTGCGCCATGTCATTCGCTATTCCGAAGCGATGGGCGACGTCGGGCGAGGCGAACTCACCGCGGAGGACATTGTAGATGGGGCTATTGTTCGAGCTTATCGGGACTTTCGCAAAGGCCTGTCGATCCGCGACGTCAGAAGCTGGGTGATCCGGGCTGCCATCGACGAACTCGATAGGGAAGTCCAGCGATCGGAACGGCAGCGTGAATTTGCCCTTTCGATCGAACAAGACGTTCCGGAGACGCCGGCTACTGAAGAGGTGTCGACACTTGGCGACGAGATTCTCGATTTCTATCAGCCGGACGAAGACCTCAAGCTCGAAGACATCGTTCCAGATCTCGAAGTTCCGACGCCGGAACAGGTCATAGAAACGAAGGAACTACAGGCGTGCGTGAGGAAAGCTCTCATGGAAATGCCGAGACAATGGCTGCAAGCACTGCTGCGTGGGGTTGAAGACAAGTCTAAAGAGGAGAGTGAGCGGATCCTGGAACACGCGCAATCGTACCTTCGTCAGAAACTCGTCGAAGCGGGCTGCACGTTCAAAGGAAGCAAAGGCCCGGCAAAGCGTGTGGCATGACAAGGACCCGTAGAGCAGTATCTGCATCATGATGGCATCGTTACGCTTAACGCTTATGTCGGGAGCGTACGCGTAAGCAGAAAACGGAATCAGCGGAACCTCAGATGCCGACAGCATTTGCCTGTCCTCATGCGCGATCCTGATCACATGCGGTTATCACCCGCCGAATCCCGAAATCACTTTGCGTCTATTTACGATTCCTTCGATGAGCGTGTCCGTGTGGTCTCCCGCTTTCTCAAGGAGGGCCTCGATCGCAACGAGCGTTGCGTCTACCTCGACGCCGACTCCGAAATCTCTGCCATAACTTCGAGTCTCCACAGATTGGGAATCAGTATCGACCTGATAGACCCGGCCGGACTTCGTCCCGATCGACTGCTGCATCGGTTTCAGGCGGAGCTTGACAAATCCATCGCAGCAGGTTTTGGCGGCATGCGCTGGGCCGCCGACATGGGATGGATCGTCCAACTTGAAGCCCCGGAGCAATCACTTCTCGAATGTGAGGTCGTTGTTGACGGTTTTGCACACTCGCATCCGGTGACGTATCTTTGCATGTTTTCTCGAGAGAACTTTCTGAATCAGATCGTCTCGGGTGTTCTCCGAACGCACCCGGCCCTTATCCTTGCGGGTGAGATATACGAGTTCAATCCTTATTACGAGCCCGGTGACCTTCCGCTCGCTTCCAACGGCGCCAGGCGCGCTGAATGGGCCTTAAAGCAGGTCGTTGATCTGCAAGAGTTGAAGCATGCACTCGGGCACATGCATACTCACGAGCTTTTTCTACATCGCCTCTCACACGAGCTGAAGACGCCCATGACCACGATTTTGGGCTGGTGCAACCTTATCGACGCTCGGAAGGTTAGTCCGGATCAGCTGGCTCAGGCCATCGATGCCATCAAGAGAAACGCGGATCTCCAAAATCGACTGATCGAGGAACTGATGGATGCCAGCAGACTGGCCTCCGGAAAATTGACGCTGAACCGCCGGCCGGTTCGGCTGCCGCACCTGTTGCTCGATTTCATCGAATCCTTTGCACCTATCTTCCAATCGAAGAAAGTGGATCTGACTTGTGGCTTCGACGTGTCCCCTATGACCATATCGGTGGATCCTATTCGACTTCAACAGATCGTCGGGAATTTATTGACAAATGCGCTCAAGTTCACGCCACCCGAAGGGCGCGTTTCCGTCGACCTCGCTTCAGACAATTCCGAGGCAGTGATCACGATTCGTGACACAGGAACAGGAATCCGCTCAGAGTTACTGCCGCGCATTTTTGACCGTTTCGCTCAGAGCGAGAGCAGTAAAGCGCTCGGCGGGCTCGGGCTTGGATTGAGCATCGTGCGTGATCTGGTGACGTTACATGGCGGAACCGTGAAGATCGAGAGTCCGGGCGAAGGACGCGGCACTATGGTTCGGATTGGACTTCCAGTCGACCAGAGCGCGGATCTTGATATGCCTAATCAGAACGCCGCATCGATCGCCTGAGACTGTAGGAATCCTTCCTCTACATCGCGCGTACGTCTGGCGATAGACTGAAACTAAGATCGACAGCAGGAGGCAAAGAATACAATGGCACATGAACAAACAAGAAACCGAGAGTCGCAGGCCATGGAGCCGCGTAGAGGGAGGCATATCTCCGGACGGGGACCGCACGATCGCGGTGGTGATTCCGCAATTGATGGAACGTCGATGGTATTACTATTTTCTACACAACCAGCGGCTCCAATTGTTGGCTGCGCAATTACTCTTAAAGGGCGATCGGCGAATCGTCACCATCAACGTACCCTGGTATCTGCGAGAGTAGTGTTGTTTGCATCGAATTGGAAACGACCACAGACTATCTCGACATGAACCTGTTCTTGATTGCATGGAAGTCAGGCGAATCCGTTCGGGCGTTCGCTGGCGGGCCGCCGAGCTTCTCGATCTCGGCCTGAACATAGTTCATGCGATTCTCTGGATTCGGGTGATCGCTGAAAAATTCGCTCGCGCGGCCCTTACTTTCCGCCTGAATCTTTTCGAAGAACTGGACCATGGCGATCGGGTGATACCCGGAATCGTGAAGGACCTGTACCCCGACAATATCCGCTTGCTTTTCTGCGTCACGCGAATATTTCAGAAGGATTGAATCTGTCGCAAACCTGATGCCGAGTTGAGCAAGGACCGAACCCACCGAGTTACCAAGAACTCCGCCGACAATCGACAACGGCGCCTGAGCGATGTAAGCCTTCGAAGCCTGGCTCGTTCCGTGACGCAACACCACGTGTGCCGTTTCGTGAGCGATCACACCTGCCAGCTCCGCCTCATTGTCTGCCGATTCAAACACGCCACGATTGATATAGACAAATCCGCCCGGCAATGCAAACGCGTTTATCTTTCTGTCATTCACGATTTTGAATCGCCAGACGTAATTGGGTTCATTGTTCGGGGTGTGCGCCACGAGTCGCTTTCCCACCCGGTTGAGGTATGCGGTCGCCGGAGGATCGTTGAGAATCGGCACCTGGCTCTCGGCCTGCTTCGCGACCTCGATACCCATCTCGACGTCTTGCTTCGGGGAAAACAGATTCCACCCTGGCTTCAGTTGTGTCCGGCTGTCGGCATGCGCGGTAAGCACCAGCGCGGCAATCAGCGCAAAGGTGGTATATACGGAGCATTTTCGAAGCATAGTGTTATAGACGGCTTTTGCGGGCCGGCATGAGTGGGAATACTTCTCGAACTCCCGTCAGAAATCAGGCAACCAGGGGAACAACCCTGGCGGATTACACGACCACTTCGATTTGATTTTCAACTTGCGTGACCCCAGGGGCTTGCCAGGCCACGCGCCCGGCCGCTTCTTTTTGCCACCAGGAGCGCACGGTGCCGCGCAATATGACCTTGCTTCCGATCGTCTCGACCTCAATGCGCTCACCCTCCAGTTCGGCATTGCGCTCCAGCGCCTCTTCGATCTTGCTCTTCACAACATCCTTGCTTGCCGCGGGCCGGACTTCAATAAGGTTGAAGACGCCTTTGACTCCGTTGAGATAACGTATCGCGTCCTCGGCGACCGCTTTCTGGTAATACCAGTCCACAGTGCCTTTGAGTGTTACCCAGCCGTCGTCTACCGTTACTTTGATTCGGTCTCGCGGTATACCGGCGGTCCAGTCGAGGGCTTCTGCCGCTCTTCGGGCAATGTCTTCATCGGTGCGCTGGCTTGACGTCGGTAGACGGACTTCGATGTTGTTCACCAACGCTTTCACGCCGGCAATGCGAAGGGCGGCACGCTCAGCCGCCAATTTTTCCGTGTAGGCCTCCACATAACCGCTAAGCGTCACAACACCATCCTGGACACGGACACCGATAGTGGACGGCGACTTGATGCCTGGCTCCCAGTTCAGTTCCGCTTCCACATTCCGTCTGAGATCAATGTCAGTCATTAGGGTTGCCATTATGATGTTCTCCTCTTTCAAGAATTCTGAACGGGGCGAAGTGGCAAGGAAGTAGGCCGAGGACCTGGATCGGAGTAGGACAATCAGAAGTGGAGCAATTTCAATTTCAAGAGCGCCATACAATGTAGAGAGAGGTCTGTTGAGGAGGAATACCGTGGACTATTTCATTTTCACGAGTCCGGGAGCAATGATTGTTCGCGGAGCAATCGCCATCATTCTTGGCATTGTCGCCCTGCTGTTGCCCGGCCCGACTTTCCTGGCTTTGACGATTGCTTTTGGCGTGTTTGCGCTGCTCGATGGGATCTCTGCGCTAATTACGCTCCTGGACCGGCACACGAGGCTCGGCCGCGGCTGGCTGGCGCTCGAAGCTGTCGCAGGAATTCTTATTGGAATCATAACTATGATATGGCCGGGAATCGCGGCGCTGAATCTCGTCCTTCTGATTGCGGCCTGGGCCCTGGTGACAGGCGCTCTCAAGATCGCAGCGGCGATTCGTTTGCGAAAACGGATTCGGCGAGAGTGGCTCCTGGTGTTGAGCGGCCTTGTTTCCATCATCTTTGGTGCGCTTCTCGTTTGGAGACCGCTGTTGGGAATTGTGGGTCTGGTCTGGGCACTGGGGATCTTCGGGCTGGTCTACGGCGCTCTGCTGGTGTCGCTGGCGATCAGGATGCGCCGATGGGATGACCTGATTGAAGAAGTCATGCCAGGAGCAGCATAAGTCCTGATCGACGTAGTTGGTGGTCTACG
>Ga0137416_10001871_pt1 | contig 10995 bp, 8 predicted proteins | sample CZODoug3_1_1_16f_FD_108282 | JGI IMG/M metagenome (GOLD analysis project Ga0137416, IMG submission 108282) | Vadose zone soil fungal communities from Angelo Coast Range Reserve, California, USA - CZODoug3_1_1_16fungal (Illumina Assembly) | ecosystem: Environmental > Terrestrial > Soil > Vadose...
CAGCTCCACCGCACTGGTCGGCAGCTACGAGACCGTCGCCGCCGCCCTGCTCGACTACGTCGACATCGGCTGCGAGCTGCTCTCCGTGCGCGGCTACGACCCGCTCAACGACGCCGTCGACCTGGGCCGGTACGTGCTGCCGCTGGTCCGCCAGGAGCTGGCGCACCGCGCCGCCTGATCCGTGCACCCCTGACACAGCGAGACCCCTGAACGCGGCGAAAGGCCACCATGCGCAGCTCCGCCCTCCCCCGGCCGGCCCGGGTGCTCAGCCTGCTCGCGGCACTGATCGTGACCGCGACGGCCTGTAGCGCCCAGCCCGGCCCGACTGGGGCGCCACCGGCGGGCGAGGAGTCGTCGGTGACCCTGCGGGTCGGGGCAACCGGCTGGGCAACCGCGCAGGCCGCGCTCCGGGTCGCCGGGCTGGACAACACGCCGTACCGGGTGCAGTGGGCGGTGTTCCCCGGCGGCGACAAGCAGCTGCAGGCGTTGCAGGGCGGCGCGCTGGACCTGGCCGAGTCCAGCGAGATCCCGCCCGTCTTCGCGGCCGCCGCCGGCAGCCCCCGATTCAAGGTGGTGGCCGTGCAGCGGGCGAACACCCTGCAGCAGGAGGTCGTGGTCGGCCGAGGCTCGACGCTGACCGACATCGCCGGCCTGCGCGGCAAGAAGGTCGGCTACGTGCGCAACACCACCGCGCACTACTTCCTGGACCGGCTGCTGCAGCGCGCCGGGCTGCGCTGGGACGACATCACGGCCGCGCCGCTGAGCCCCAACGACGGCGTGACCGCGCTGAACAGCGGCGCGATCGACGCGCTGGCCAGCTACGGGAACTCGATCATCACCGTGCACCAGAACGGCGGGCGCACGATCGGCGACGGCCGGGACATCCTGTCCGGCAACTTCCCGTGGTCGGCCAGCACCGACGCGATCGCGGACCCGGGCCGGCGCGCCGCCACGGTCGACCTGCTGGCCAGGATCAGCCAGGCGTACGCGGTGATCCGGCAGAGCCGACTCGACGCGTTCGCCGGCGCCACCGCCGACGCCACCCACGAACCGCCGGCCCAGGCCCGCGACCAGCTCGCCGCCGAGGAGGCCCAGCGGCCGACCGAGGTAGTGCCCACCAGCCCGGCCGCGGTCGCCTCCGAGCAGGCCGTCGCGGACACCTTCGCCCAGCTCAAGGTCATCCCCGCCGCGCTCGACGTCGGCGCGTTCTGGACCGACGCGCTGAACACCGAGCTGACCAAAGCGCTGTCCACCCCGCCGCCGGGAAGGTAGATAAGAGCCCATGACGCCACCGCACGCCGACCTCGCCGCGCTGCCGGTACCCCGGCTGGACTCGCTGTACGAGGTCACCGCCGCGCTCGCGGAGACCGCGCCGGAGTACGACCGCTCCGGCGACTTCCCGGCCAAGGGCATCGCGGCGGTGTACGAGGCCGGCCTGCTCACCGCGACGGTCGCGGCCGACCTCGGCGGGCCCGGGCTCGGCGTCGCCGGCCAGTGCCGGCTGCTCGCCGCGCTCGGTGAGGGCGACCCCTCGGTGGCCCTGATCAGCGCGATGACCCTGCTCACGCACGCCAAGCAGGCCCGCGGCCGGTACTGGCCGGAGCAGCTGTACGCGGGCGTGCTCGCCGAGTCGGCCCGGCGGCCCACGCTGCTCAACGCCGTGCGGGTGGAGCCCGAGCTCGGCTCGCCGGCCCGGGGCGGGCTGCCCGCCACGGTGGCCCGACGCACCGCCGACGGCTGGTCGATCACCGGCCACAAGCGCTTCGCCACCGGCGCGGAGGGGCTGAGCTACTTCCTCGTCTGGGCCAGCACCGACGAGCCGACGCCCCGGGTCGGCACGTTCGCGGTGCCCGGCGACACCCCCGGCATCGAGGTCCGGCGCAACTGGCAGCAGCTCGGGCTGCGGGCCAGCGGCAGCCACGACGTGGTGTTCACCGACGCCCAGATCCCGGCCGGCCACCTCGTCGAGGCCGCCGAGCAGGGCCCGGCGGCCCAGCAGGACAACCTGGCCATCGGGACCATCGCGCTGCCGCTGGCCTCGCTGTACCTCGGCGTCGGGCGCGCCGCGCAGCGGTACTTCCACCGGTTCGCCTGGGAGCGGGTGCCGGCCAACCTGGGCCGCCCGGTGGCCACCACGGACCGGTTCGGGCAGGCCGCCGGGGAGATCGAGACCCTGCTCAGCGGCGCCGAGGAGCTGCTGTTCGGGCTGGCGGAGCGGATGGACCGGGGCGACGACGTGCCGCCGGCCCGCGCGCTGGGCGCCCGCACGCTCGCCGACCGGCAGGTGCACGCCGCCGTGGCGCTGGCGGTGAAGCTGCTCGGCAACCCCGGGCTGAGCCAGCACAACCCGCTCGAACGCCATTTCCGGGACATCCAGAGCGCGGGCGTGCACGCGCCCCAGGAGGACACCGCGCTGCTGGCCATCGGCCGCGCCGCACTGCGCGCCGCCCAGGGGTGACCTGGCTAAGGGCACCCGACCACTAGCCCACCGCACCGAACGAGGCACCGATAGCTGACCCACTTGCCCGGAATGCGGCGAGGCCGGAGCTACGGTCCGTCCAGGGACGATAGCTCCGGCCCTAGTGCCACCTGTCCGCTCCCCAGCGACAAGTGGCGGGTCCGCCTGGGCGCCGAGCGCCCGGATCGACCATTGCGAGAAGCCCTGAAAAAGGGCGACGGTCCGAACCCGAAAATTCAGGGAGGACCACTTCGCGCACGGTCGCGTACATTATTCGAGAGGTGCGTCAAACGCCTGTTGCTGGCAACAGCGACTCCGGACAGTTATGCCCGTTCAGGACGCTGACCTGCTGATTGTGCTTCCGGCCGGTGGTCTCACGGCCCCACCGGGCTGCCTGCCCGATGTGCACGTCGGAAGGTTTCTCACGTTTCTCATATACGTCACCTCGCCGCTGCCGTCACTTTCTTCGGCCCGCGGCGCTCCCACGCCCGACACGTGCGGGCGCCCCGCTGTATTTCCTGTTACCGAGCGATGCAAAAACTACGCCTGCACGGGCGGTGGACTACCGCCGTTCAGCCCAACTCATTCGGAAATCGAGAAACTCGCCAACCTGACGGCGGCCGACGGCACGGACACGGGGTCGGCGATCACGGGCGGCCCCGGCATGGGGTCGGCGGCGCGGACCCGGTCCACCAGCCGGGCCAGCACGGCCAGGTCCTCGGCCGGCGCGTCGGCCCAGCCCGGCGGCGGTGCGGGCACCACGGCGTCCACCCTGGCCAGCATCGCCCGGCCCGCCGGGGTCAGCGCCACCAGCTTGCACCGCCGGTCGGTCGGGTGCGCCTCGCGGACCACCAGGCCGCGGGCGCAGAGGTCGTCGACGGTGCCGGTCATGGCCGGCCGGTCCACCATCGTCGCCTCGGCCAGCGCCGCGTGGGTCAGCGCGCCGAAGCGCAGCCGGCGCAGGGCGCGGACCCGGGAGAACGGCAGGCCGGTTGCCTCGGAGATCTGCCGGCGGGACTCGTCGAGGCGGTCCACGACCAGCGCCCGGAAGTTGCGCCACACCTCGTCCGGGTCGGCCCGAGTCATCAGGACACCGCCGTTTCGCGGCGGGCCGGCACCACGGGGGCGTCGTCGAACCCACCGAACAGCGCCGAGGCCCGCCCGGCGGTATTCAGCGCCCACCGGGTCGTGCTGAGGAGGCCGAGTGCGGCCACGAACACCCCGACGCCAAACACGATCCACCAGACCGTGTGGGTGGCCGAGGTGAACGCCAGCCCGCTCTGCGCCAGCGTGGCACCGACCAGCGAGCCAGACACCGCGACGCCCAGGGTGACACCGGTCTGCCGGCTGGTGGAGGCCACCGAGGCGGCGACGCCGGCCATCGAGCGGGGCATGCCGGACACGGCGGAGTTGGTGATCGGCGGGTTGATCGTGCCCTGGCCGAGCCCGAACAGCACGTACACGCCCAGCAGCGCGATCAGCGGGGTGTGCGGCGTGAGCCAGGTGAACGACAGCCCGGCCAGCGCCATGCTGATCCCGGCGACCAGCAGCGGCACCCGCGTCCCCCGCCGACCGACCACTCGCCCGGAGATCGGCGCCATCACCACGATCAGCACGGCCACCGGCAGCGTGCACAGACCGGCCTGCAGCGCGGAGAACCCCCGCACATCCTGTAGGTACAGCGTGTTCAGGAAGAGAAACGCGCCGTAGGCACAGAACCCGGCCACGGCGGTCAGGGTCGCCCCACTAAACGGCACGCTGCGGAAGAAGCGCAGCTCGAGCAGCGGGTCGGTGTGCCGGGGCTCGTAGACCAGCAGGACGGCCAGCGCGACGACCGAGGTCCCGGCCAGCACGAGGATCTCGGTGGACGTCCAGCCGAGCCGGGGCGCCTCGATGATCGCGTAGACGATGCTGCCCAGCACCAGGATGACCAGCCCCTGGCCGACCGGGTCGAACCGGCGGGGCCTGGCGGCGCGGGACTCGGGGACGAAGATCGCGGTGCCGACGATGGCCGCGACCACGATCGGCACGTTGATCCAGAAGATCGACCGCCAGCCGGCCGAGTCCACCAGCGCACCGCCGACGATCGGCCCCAGGCCGAGCGCGAGCCCCTGCACGCCGCCCCACACGCCGATCGCCTTGGCCCGCTCGAGCCGGTCGGTGAAGGTGTTCGTGATGATCGACATGGCCACCGGGTTGAGCATCGAGCCGCCGATCGCCTGCAGCGCCCGCGCCGCGATGAGCCAGCCGACGCTCGGCGCCAGGCTGCACACCAGCGAGCCCAGCCCGAACGAGGCCAGGCCCACCTGGAAGGTGCGGCGGCGGCCGACCCGGTCGGCGGTGGACCCGGCGAGCATCAGGAAGCTGGCCAGTACCAGCGTGTACGCGTCGATCGTCCACTGCAGGCCGGACACCGTAGCGTCGAGGTCCCGGCGCAGCGCGGGCAGCGCGACGTTGACGATCGTGGCGTCCGTGCCGACCACCAGCAGGCTGGTGCAGCAGATCGCCAGCACCAACATTCGGCGGCGGCGACTCAACTCAGGCACCCGGACCCCCGTCTTGTACGCATCGCTAACTATTGCAAGCGTACAACCGTTTTCCGGCAGTGCCGGTGTGAGCCCGGACCCACTCGGATCGCGGGTCCGGATCAGGTCGAGCTCAGGTCGGACTCAGGTCGGGCTCAGGCCGCCGGCTGCTCTCGGGCTCGCGGGCCGGCTCGGCGAGGTCCATGCCCTTGGTCTCCGGCATGAACCAGACCGTGAGCATCGTGGCCACCCCGAGGCCGATCGCGTACCAGACGAACACCTGGGGCAGGTGCCGCTGGTTGAAGTAGGTCTGCAGGTAGGGCGCGGTGCCACCGAACAGCGCCACCGCAATCGAGTAGGGCACCCCGACCCCGGCGGCCCTGATCCCGGTCGGGAAGAGCTCGGCGAGCACCGCGGGCCCGATCGCGGAGATCGCCGAGATGATGACCAGCGCGACACTCATCGCCACCAGCAACTGCCAGGTCTCGCCCTGGATCAGCGAGTCCAGCGGGAAATACAGCAGCGCCAGCGCCCCCATCGCGATCAGCATCACCGGGCGGCGGCCGATCCGGTCCGACAGCGCACCCCACAGCGGCAGTGCGACCATGTAGAGCACGGTCGCCGCCGATCCGGCCCACAGCGCGCCCGCCGGATTGGTACCCCGCTCGGCAATCGCGAATGCCGGAGCCGAAATCGCCCACACGTAGTAGATGACGGTGCCGCCCATGGTGAAGCCGATGACCCGCAGCATCGGCACCGGATGGGCCAGCACCTGTCGTGCGATCGGCTGTTGTGGCTCGGCCAGCCGCACCGCCCGCTGCGCTTCGAAGATCTCCGTCTCCCGCATCCGGACCCGCAGGACCAGCGCATAGAGCCCGAACAAACCGCCGAGCAGGAACGGGATCCGCCAACCGAAGCCGATCATCTGCTGATGGCTGAGCGCCCCGGCGAGCACCGCGCCGAGCAGCGTGCCGCCCAATACGCCGACCGAGCCCGAGAAGTAGATCACGCTGGACCACAACCCGCGCCGCTGCCGGGGCGCCACCTCGGACAGATAGGTCTGCGCGGCTGGCAACTCACCGCCGTGCGCCAGCCCCTGCAGTAGCCGGGCCAGCACCAGGATGATCGGCGCCGCCACCCCGATGGTCGCCGCCGTCGGGATCACCGCGATGACCAGGCTGCCCGTCGAGGCCATCGCGACCGACCAGACCATGGCCGACTTGCGGCCGCGCCGGTCGGCCATCCAGCCGAGCAGGAAACCACCGAACGGCCGCGCCACGAACCCGGCGGCGAACACCGCCAGCGTCTTGAGGAACGCAGCGCCCGGTGTGCCGGTGAAGAACTGGGACGCGAAGAACGCCGAGAACGTGGCGTAGATGCCCCAGTCGTACCACTCCATCGCGTTGCCGGCGCCCAGGCCGACCAGGTCCCAGCCTCGGCGGGACCGCCCCGGGGCGCTCACCCGGCCAGCCGTAGCGCGGCGAGGCTGGCGAGCAGCGCGGCCGCGGTGGGCAGCACCGAGCCGTCGAACCGGGCCAGCGGCGAGTGGTTGCCAGGGGCCCGGTCCGGATCGACGTCCGACGGGCAGGAGCCGAGCATGACCATCGCCCCGGGCACCGCGTGCAGCACCCGGGAGAAGTCCTCCGAGGCGTTCACCGGGTTCGCCAGCGGGTAGTAGCGTTCCTCGCCGAGCAGCTCGCGGACCACCCCCTTGGCGAACTCGACCTCGGTCGCATCGTTGATCGTGGCCGGGTACTGGGCGTGCAGCTCGACGTCGACCTCGACGCCGTGCGCGGCGGCCACCCCGCGCAGGCAGCGGGTGAACACCTCGCGCAGCCGGTCCTCGAGGTCCGGGTTGAAGGCGCGCACGGTGGCCTCGAAGTACGCGGTGTCCGGGATGATGTTGCGCGCGGTGCCGGCGCGCAGCAGCCCGACGCTCATGATCACCGGGTCGAACACGTCGAACGAGCGGGCCACCGCGACCTGCAGCGCGCCGACCATCTCGGCCGCCGCCATGACCGGATCCTTGGCCAAGTGCGGCCACGCGCCGTGACCGCCGGTGCCATGCAGCGTGACGTCCAGCTCGTAGGAGGCGGACAGCATCGCCCCGGGCCGCCCGGCCACCACGCCGGCGGGCAGCGCATGCGCCAGGACGTGCAGCGCGTAGGCGTGGTCGGGGCGCCGGCCGGCTGCGTCCAGCACGCCCTCGCGAATCATCACGCCGGCGCCGTCGTAGCCCTCCTCGCCCGGCTGGAACATGAACACCACATCGCCGGCCAGCCGGTCGCGGTGCGCGCAGAGCAGCCGGGCGGCGCCGACCAGCGCACTGGTGTGCAGGTCGTGGCCGCAGGCGTGCATGGCCCCGTTCGACGCCGCGAAGTCCTCCCCCGACCGCTCGTCCAGCGGCAGCGCATCCATGTCGCCGCGCAGCAGGACTGTGGTGCGCTCGGCGGTGTCGTCGGCGCCGAGTCCGGGAGCGCCGGGTCCGGGAGCGCCGGGTCCGGGGGCACCGGGTCCGGGGGCACCGGGTCCGGGGGCACCGGGTCCGGGGGCCGGTCTGGTGCCGCGGAGCACGGCGGTGACCGAGGTCGTCGCGGTACCGGTGCCGATCTCCAGCGGCAGGCCGGCCAGCGCCGCCAACACTCGGTCCCGGGTGCGCGGCAGCTCCAGGCCCACCTCAGGCTCGCGGTGCAGTGCCCCGCGCAGCTCGGTCAGCTCGGGCCGCATTGCCTGGGCATCATCCAACAGATCCATCACGCGCCCCCTCGCCACCCGGCCAGCGCCAGGCCGAGTAGCACGAGGCTAACCGAGGAAACCGCGTTTTCGCGTGGGCACTTCCGGTGACCGGCGCAGGGGCGGCGGCAGCGGCGACAGCCGACGGCGACGGCTGGCGACGGCAGCGGCTGACGGGGCAGGCGGGGCTGGCAGGACTGACGGGACTGACGGGACTGGCCGGACTGACAGGACTGACAGGACTGACAGGACTGACAGGACTGACAGGACTGACAGGACTGACGGGACTGGCCGGGCTGGCCGGCAGACCCGCCGCACCCACTTGTCGTGGCTAATTGGCACGACAAGTGGCACATGTCGTGCCTAATTCCCGCGACAAGTGCACGAGGAGCGGCCCGGTATCCACTTGTCGGACAGGGATGGCCGCCCCAAGCCCAGCCGCGCTGGGGTCCGCCGCTCGGCTTGCACGGCACACACCGTCATATCGCCGCACACAGCGTCGACAGTGTGTGCGGCGATATGACGGTGTGTGCGGTGGACGGGTGGACGGTGGCGCATCGGCCCAGTGTGTGCCGCACTCATCCGCACTCATCCGCACTCATCCGCCCCGCCCGCACCCGTCCGCCGCAGCCCCCAACTCCGACTTGTCGTGGGAATTAGGCACGACAAGAGCCACCTGTCATGCCTAATTCCCACGACAAATGGGACGGGGGCCAGGCCGGGCAGCCGACGGGCGGCGGCAACCCACGAGCGGCGGCAACCCACAGGCGGCGGTGACCAACCGGCCCGGGGCTAGAGGAGTTGTTCGCGGTACATGCCTACGGCTCGGACGACCGGCTCGTTGGTGTAGGAGAAGAGCAGGGCGTCCTCGGTGCGGGAGGCGTTGCGGTGCTGGTAGCTGGCCCAGGACGGGATGGCGAGGATGTCGTGCTCGGCCCAGTCGAGCTCGGTGCCGTTCACCACGGTGGTCCCGGAGCCGCGCACGACGTGCAGGATCGTGCCCGCGGTGTGGCGGCGGGGGGCGCCGTGGAAGCCGGGGGCGAGGCGTTGGATGCGGCACGCCATGGACGGCAGGACGGGTCCGCCGGTCCACGGGTTGGTGTACTCGAGCAGCACACCATCAGCGGCACTGCCCGCCGCACTGTCGGCGATCGACTCGAACGCCCGCTGCGTCTCCGTCCACGGGTAGTTGCCGATCGGCGAGCTCGCCGTGCGGGTGCTCACCCAGGCCGGGTTGAGCCGCCCGTGGATGAACTGCCGCGAGGACAGGTCGTCGGGCACCGTGGCCTGCTGCGCGGTGTCCGAGTGGAGCTCGAAGAAGCCGACGTCCAGCGAGTTGACCAGCGGGAAATCCAGCCCGTCGAGCCACATCATCGGGCCGTCGCCCTCGTGGTAGTGGTCGTGCCACTGCCAGCCGGGCGTGAGCAGCAGGTCGCCGGGGTGCATGTGTACGCGTTCGCCGCCGACCGTGGTGTACGCGCCGGCGCCCTCGATGATGAACCGGAACGCGTTGGACGTGTGCCGGTGCGCCTGCGCCTGCTCACCCGGCAGGATCACCTGGATACCGGCGTACAGGCCGGTCACCGTCGCCGACTGCGCCCGCAGCCCCGGGTTGACCAGCATCAGCACCCGGCGCTGCGCCTCCTCGATGGACAGCGCGTCGGCGAAGTGCAGCATGTACGGCCGCAGCGCGCGGTAGTCCCAACGGAACGGCACGGCCCGGCTCGTGGGCTCGGCGCTGAACAGGTTGTCCAGGTGTTGCCAGAGCGCACCCGCCCCCAGCGCGGCCATCTCCTCGTACGCCTTGTCGCTCGACACGGTCGACGTCATCGCAACTCCTTCCTCGGGTCGTAGCCGTAGAGCCAGTCCACGGGGTCGAAGTCGTCCTCGGCGCGCCCGGCCAGCAGCGCGCCGCGCAGCAGGGCGCCGACGCCGCCGACGTGCAGGATCTCGCCCCAGGTCCGCGCGGTGGTCTGGACGCGCGCGGTGCGCGGTGACCGGGTCGCCTCGTAGGCCTTGAACGCCGCTTCGGTGTCGCCGGGGTGTTCGGTGACGCTGTCCGCGAGCACCACCGCGTCCTCGATCGCCTGGCAGCCGCCCTGGGCGAGGTATTGCACCATCGGGTGGGCGGCGTCGCCGAGCAGCGTGAGGTGGCCCTGGCTCCAGCCGGTCACCGGCGGCCGGTCCACCATGGTCCAGCGCCGGCTCCGGTCGACGAGCGCGACGGCGCGCCTGACCTCGGCGCAGGTGCGCTCGAAGACGTGGTCGAGCTGCTCGCCGAGGTCGTCGGTGCGCGCGGGGTAGCTGAGCGTGTCGAACGTGGCCACCTGGTTGCACAGCTCGCCACGGCGCACCGGGTACTGCACCAGGTGCAGGCCGGGACCAGCCCAGATGACCATGGCGTCCGGCTCGGGCAGGCCGGCACGCGCGGTCAGCTCGGCGACCGGCACGGTGCCCCGGTATGCGACGTAGCCATGGTCCACCGGCGGCCCGCCGGGCAGCAGCACCGACCTGGTCAGCGAGTACAGCCCGTCTGCCGCCACGAGCGCTTCGGTCCGGTACTCGGTGCCGTCGGCGCAGCGCACCACCGCGCCGGGTTGGCGCGGCTCGACCTCGGTCACGTGCTTGCCGGGCAGCAGCTCGACGAGCCCGGTGGCACGGCAGGCCTGGAGCACCGCCCGGTGCAGGTCCGCGCGGTGCGTCACGAAGTACCGGTAGCCGAACCGCTCGACGAACGCCTCCCCGGTGGCCAGCGCGGTAATCGGGGCGCCGGTCACCGCGTCGCGCAGCACGAGCCGCCCGGGGAAGAACGCGTCCCGCGTGACGTCGTCCAGCACGCCGAGCCCGTCCAGCACCCGCGATGCGTTCGGACCGATCTGGATGCCGGCGCCGATCTCACCGAACTCGGCCTCCCGCTCCAGCACCGTGACCCGCCGACCTCGCCGAGCCAGCGCCAGCGTGGCAGTCAGCCCACCGATGCCACCGCCGATGACCAGGAACTCGCCCCGTGCCGACCCCATCGAGTCCCCTTCATATTCGTCAGTATACTGATTAAAATCTGACCGAACGAGGTCCCGATGTCAAGCCCTCAGCTGAGGATGCGACAGAACGGCGCGGCGGCGACGGGGCGAGGACCATTGAGGGCCGCGACGGGGGCGGCGAGCCAGGTGTCGGGGCGAGCGATCGAAAAGGGCAGCGAACGACCGAATAGGGCGGCGCTGCGGCCTAGTCCTCCTGGTAGTCGAGCAGACCCCGGTGGTGGTGCAGCAGCGACTGCAG